>Ga0209310_1000389_pt1 | contig 52889 bp, 57 predicted proteins | sample AD_UKC030_MetaG_FD_184415 | JGI IMG/M metagenome (GOLD analysis project Ga0209310, IMG submission 184415) | Active sludge microbial communities of municipal wastewater-treating anaerobic digesters from USA - AD_UKC030_MetaG (SPAdes) (version 2) | ecosystem: Engineered > Bioreactor > Anaerobic >...
GTGGATTTGCCGACGTTGGGCAGGCCGACGATGCCGCATTTCAAAGACATGGGTTTTCCTTTGGGGTTGCCAACTAAACGGCTTTGCCGTGCAACTGTTGTTGGGCGCCGGCAAAGTCGCCGGCGGCAAGTTTTGGCCAGGCCAGCAGGCAGCGGGCGAGGGCGTGTTCGATATCCGGCAGTTCTTCCTTGCGCGGCTGGTGCAGGACGAAATCGACGACCTGCTGCGCCAGACCAAGCGTGCGCGGGTGGCCGATGCCGAGGCGCAGGCGCCAGAAATCCGGTGTGCCCAGCCTGGCCTGGATGTCCTTCAGACCATTGTGGCCGCCGTTGCCGCCACCCTGCTTGAGACGGATGCCGCCGGGCGGCAGGTCGAGATCGTCGTGAATGACGAGGATCTCGTCAGGGTCGATCTTGTAGAAATTGGCCAGTGCCGCCACCGACTGGCCGGAACGGTTCATGAAGGTGGTCGGTTCGAGCAGCCAGGTTTCGCCGGCGCGCGCCGCCTTGCCGAAGAACTTGGCCTGCGGGGCGAGCGTCACCTTGAGCTTGTCGGCCAGGTGGTCGACAAACCAGAAGCCGACGTTGTGCCGGGTAGTCTCGTATTCCGGGCCCGGGTTGCCGAGGCCGACGATCAGGCGGGGTGGGTTCATGGCTGGCTAAATGAAAAAGCCGCCGGCGGCATCTTGCCAGCGGCGGCTATCACAGCATGATGCCGGAAATTACTCGGCAGCAGCTTCGCCTTCGGCAGCTTCTTCGGAAGAGCCGCCCTTGCCGACGATGCCGACGACGACCGAGTCGTCAGCGCCGTGGTGGCCGAGCTTGACGCCCTTCGGCAGCTTGAGCTGGGACAGGTGAATGCTGTCGCCGACCTTGAGGGCGCCGAGGTCGACTTCGATGAACTCGGGCAGATCCTTGGCCAGGCACTGGACGTCCACTTCGGTGATGACGTGGTTGACCAGGCCGCCGGAGAGCTTGACACCGGGAGCGGTGTCTTCGTTGACAAAGTGCAGCGGCACCTTGATGTGCAGCTCGTGGGTGGCATCGATGCGCTGGAAGTCGATGTGCAGCACCAGCGGCTTGTAGGCATGGCGCTGGGTGTCGCGGAGCAGGACTTGCTGCTTCGTGCCGTCGACGACGAGGTTGAGGATGGAGGCGTGGAAAGCTTCCTTCTTCAGGTTCAGCAGCAGGTCGTTGTGGTCGACCTCGATGGCCTGCGGGGCGGTATCGCCACCATAAATGATGCCCGGTACCTTGCCAGCGCGACGCAGGCGGCGGCTCGCACCCGATCCCTGCAGCGTGCGCGCTTGCGCGTTGATTTCAAAAGTCATGTGGATACTCCAGAGTGTTTCCCGATCCGCGACCAGAACGGGAAGGTTGAAAAAACTTAGTCGATGAACAGCGACGAGACGGAGTCGTCGTTGCTGATCCGGCGAATGGTTTCGGCCATGATTTCGGCAACCGAGAGCTGGCGGATGCGCGGGCAGGCAGCGGCGTCATCACGCAGCGGAATGGTGTCGGTAACGACCAGGGAGTCGAGGTCGGAGGTGTTCAGGCGGTCGATCGCCGGGCCGGACAGCACCGGGTGGGTACAGTAAGCGACGACCTTCTTGGCGCCGTTGGCTTTCAGCGCGGTGGCCGCCTTGCACAGCGTGCCGGCGGTGTCGACCATGTCGTCCATGATGATGCAGGTGCGGCCGTCGACTTCACCGATGATGTTCATGACTTCGGAGACGTTGGCCTTCGGGCGGCGCTTGTCGATGATGGCCAGGTCGCATTCGAGGCGCTTGGCCAGCGAGCGGGCGCGCACCACACCGCCATGGTCAGGGGAAACGACCATCGGATTCTCGTAATGCTGCTTCTGGATATCTTCGAGCAGGATGGGCAGGGCGTAGATGTTATCGACCGGGATGTCGAAGAAGCCCTGGATCTGTTCGGCGTGGAGATCCATGGTCAGAACGCGGTCGACCCCTGAGGCGGCCAGCATGTTGGCGACCAGCTTGGCGGCAATCGGCACCCGCGACGAACGCGAGCGGCGGTCCTGGCGCGCATAGCCGAAATAGGGGATGGCGGCGGTGATGCGGCCGGCCGAGGCACGCTTCAGCGAATCGACCATGACCAGCAGTTCCATCAGGTTGTCATTGCATGGCGCACAGGTGGATTGCAGCACGAAGATGTCGCGGCCACGCACGTGTTCCTGCAGTTCTACGCTGACTTCGCCATCGGAAAAACGGCCGACATTAGCGCGTCCGAGGTCGACATTGAGCTGGTTAGCGACGTCGGCGGCCAGCTTCGGGTTGGCGTTGCCGGTGAAGACCATCAAGCTGTTGTAGGCCATTTTCACATCCCTCCGGGCATTACCAATCCGCATTCGCCCGCCCAAGTTTTGCCTGCCACAATGAAATTCGGGCAGGCTTGTGACCTGCCCGAAGGAAACTGGCTGGGGAAGAAGGATTCGAACCTTCGAATGCCGGAATCAAAATCCGGTGCCTTGACCAACTTGGCGACTCCCCAGCGGGTCGTCTGCACGGGTTCGCGTGCGAACGAGGCGCGGATAATACAGGAGCCGTGGGCGAAAATCCAGTCTTTTGTCAAAGATTGGCGAGTGGATGGGCGGGCAGTCCGGCGGCGAGCCAGCCATGCATGCTTGCGGGAAGTTCGCGGAAGACGCGGGCCGCCGCCTCGGGGTCGGGGAATCCGGCAAAAACGCAGGCGCCGGAACCGGTCATCTGCGCGTTGGGTGCATATTGACGCAGCCACGCCAGGTGTTCGGCAACGGCGGGAAAGCGGGCGCAGGCGACCGGCTCAAGGTCGTTATGGCCGCTTCCGGGACGCCAGGCTGACGGGCCGATCGGCGGCGTATCGCGCTTGAGTTCAGGGGCGCCGAAAATGACCCCGGTTTCCACGTTGACCGGAGGGTGCAGCACAAGGTAGTGCTCGGCGGGCAGTTCGACATCGCTGAAAGCTTCGCCGACGCCCTCGGCGAACGTGTTGCGGCCATGGATGAAGACGGGTACGTCGGCACCCAGGGTCAGGCCGAGTTTTTCCAGTTGTGCCCGGGACAGGCCGGTTTGCCACAGATGGTTGAGGGCGAGCAGCACGCTGGCCGCGTCGGACGAACCGCCGCCCAGGCCGCCGCCCATCGGCAGGCGCTTGTCCAGGTGGATGGTGACCCCCTGCCGACAATTGGTCGCCTGTTGCAGCAGACGGGCGGCGCGCACGGTGAGGTCACTGTCCGCGGCGACGCCGGGCGTGGGCGTTGCAAGGACGATGGCGCCGTCGGCCCGCGGGGCGAAACGCAGGGTGTCGGCACGATCGATGAAGCGAAAGACGGTTTGCAGCAAATGGTAGCCATCGGCGCGCCGGCCGACGACATGCAGAAAGAGATTGAGCTTGGCCGGGGCCGGCCAGTAACTGTCCCAGGTCCAGCGGCTCATGGTATCGCCTTCCATTCCTCGATGCGCAGGCGGAGTTCTATTTCGCCGGCGCGGCGCAGCGTGACGCGCTCGGGGAGGCCGCCGGGGGTGTCGTCGGCATAGGCGTAGTCGATCTGCCAGGGGCCTTCGCTGAGGCGCAGCGGACGGCCGTAGCCGTCTTTCTCGAGGCGGGATGAAGCACCTGTGCGGCCGAGCAGCCAATCCGGAAGCTGGCGTATGGGCAGGGGCTGGCCGGTGACTTCTTCCATCAGCACGTCGGCATCGGCCGATTCGCGGGTCTGGCCATCAGCGGTGCGCAGTCGGGACAGCGTCGGGCTGGTCTCGATTTCGGCGATGCCAACGCCGAGCGGGCTGGAGATCAGGATACGGTTGGCGCCGTTCTGGTGCTGCCAGGCGAGGCGGCCGCCGCTGCTTTCCGGCAGCCGGTCCGGCAGGCTGATGCGCAGTGCGAAGCGCGCATCGAGCGCGAAATTGCCGAGTTCATCGCGGACCGGCCGTGTTTCCGGCAGCGTCGTGGCGCATGCCGCCAGCAGGCCGCAGGCGAGCAGCAAGGCAAGGCGCAACACACTCAAGGCACGAATTTCTTCAGCGCGGCGGCCAAGACTTCGTTGTCCGGATGTTTTTTCGCTGCTTCCTTGAGCAGGCGCACCGCATCATCCTTGCGCCCCAGCGTCCACAGCACCTCGCCCAGGTGGGCGGCGATTTCCGGGTCGGCTTTGATGCTGTAGGCTTTCTCCAGCGTATTCAGCGCCTCCGGCAGCTTGCCCTGGCGGAACAGCACCCAGCCCATGCTGTCCATGATGAAGGGGTCTTCCGGCGCCAGCGCCAAGGCGCGAGCGATCAGCGCTTGCGCCTCGCCCAGGCGCACATTGCGATCGGCCAGGGAATAACCCAGTGCATTCAGCCCGTGCGCATTGTCCGGGGCCAGTTCGAGCAGGTGCCGCAGATGTTTCTCCATGACCTCGGGTTTGCCCTGGCGTTCGGCGAGCAAGGCCGTTTCGTAGAGCAGTTCCGGGTTGTCCGGGTTGCCGGCGAGGGTCGATTCGAGCAGGACATACGCCTCTTCCTGGCGGCCCGCCTCGCGCATCAGCTGGGATTCGGCGAGGATCAGGCGGATGCGCTCGGCCGGGGTGCGTCCGGGCGTCGAGCGCAACAGTTCGCGGGCTTCCTCGAGGCGCCCCTGTTGCGTCAGGATGTGGGCGGCACGCGCGCGGGCCGGGATGAACTGTTCGCCGGCGCTGACCTCGCGATAGTGCGCCAGCGCTGCTTCGGGCTTTTTCTGCTCTTCGTCGAGTTGCCCGAGGAAGAAATGGATTGTGCTCTTGTCCGGGAAATCCGATTTGAGCAGTTTCTCGAGCTGGGCGCGGCCGGTGGCGGCATCACCCTGCTGCAACGCCAGCATGGCGACCGGGTAGATCACCTCGGGGTTGTCCGGGTTGTCCTTGAGCAGCCGGTCGAACTGGGTTCTCGCCGCATCGTACTGGCGTTCGCTGATCAGCAGGCGGGCCAGCGCCAGACGGGCGTCGCGCGCATCCGGGTTGCGCGCGACGAATTCGCCCAGGCCCTCGATGGCGCTGGCAGTGGATTGCCGTGCCTGCAACTGGGCGCGGGCGAGGGCGGCGATTTCCCAATCGGGGCGCAGTTGCAATGCCTTCTGGAACTCCATCTGGGCCCGCATCGGGTCATCGGCGGCGGCTGCCGCCTGCCCCATCGCGAAGTGGGCTTCGGGAATCTCGGCGTAGGGGCTGGCCACACGGTCAACCAGACGCTGCACGGCTTTCTTGTCCGGATGCTTGGCCAGCATGCGGTTCAAGTGCATCAGGTTGTTGGCGAGATTGGCCTTGTCCTGTTCGAGCAGACGGGAGAGCTGCGGCGCGAGTTCGTCGATGCGGTTGGCCAGGATCAGCAGCGTCGATTCCATTTGCCGGGCTTGCGCCGAGTCGGGTTCAAGCTGCAGCCAGAAGCGGGTCAGTTCCAGCGCCAGGTCGTATTGCCGCGCGCTGGCCGCCACTTCGGTGGCGCGCGCAATCACCCTGGGGTCGCGCGTGCGCCGCGCCAGGTCCGTCCACGCACTGATGGCCAGTTCGGTGTCGCCGCGCTGCAAGGCCAGGTCGCCCAGCAGCGCCTGGAAAACCGTGCGGGCGACAAGGTCCTCGCTTTCCTCCTGGGCTGCTGGCGCCTTCTTCGCCGGCTTCCTGGCGGCTGCGCCGTCGGCGGCGTGGGTGAGACCGGCAAGGAAGAGGGCCAGTGCAAGGGCGACGACGATCAACTTCTTGGGCATGTGCTGCTTTCAGTCGTGGGTTGCGCATTAGAGCGCATAGAATTCTATTAGTTTGTGATGTTATTTGGGATTCGTCGGGGGAACAAGCGATGCCGGAATTGCCGGAGGTGGAAGTCTGCCGGCGCGGACTGATGCCGGAAGTCGAGGGGCAGGTCATTTTGGGGGCGGTGGTGCGTGCTCCGCGGCTGCGTTTGCCGCTGTCCGCCGCACTGGGCGAGACACTGGCCGGGCAACGGGTGGTCGCGGTGCACCGGCGCGGCAAATACCTGCTGCTCGACTGCCGTGGCGGGCGCGAGGACGGCTCCCTGATCGTCCATCTCGGCATGTCGGGCAACTTGCGCTTCGTTGCGCCCGATAGTGCGCCCGGCAAACATGACCATGTCGACCTGATTTTTGCCCGGCAGATCCTGCGTTTTGCCGACCCGCGCCGTTTTGGCGTGGTGCTCTGGCAGCCGGCGGCGGCCGCGCCGCATCCGCTGCTGGCGGTGCTCGGGATCGAGCCGCTCGCGGATGAATTCACTGCCGACTGGCTGTACGCGGCGACCCGGCAGCGTGGCGGTCCGATCAAGCCGGTGCTGATGGACAGCCATCTGGTGGTCGGCATCGGCAATATCTATGCTGCGGAGAGCCTGTTCCGTGCCGGCATTTCGCCGCTGCGGGCGGCCAACCGGATCAGCCGCGAACGCTATGAACGACTGGTGCCGGCGATCCGCCAGACCCTGGCGGATGCGATTGCCGCCGGCGGGAGCAGTATTCGCGACTATGTGCATAGCGATGGCGGTGCCGGTTGCTTTCAGGTCGAGTGTGCCGTCTATGACCGGGCGGGAGAACCGTGCCGACGTTGTTCCGGTGTCGTCCGGCAAATTCGTCAGAGCGGACGATCGACCTTCTACTGTCCCGCCTGCCAGCATTAAATTGCACATGCAAGCCACTGTTTTTATGCTAGATTGAGCATTCTGAACCTCTCCACGGTGCCTGAAATGTCGCTTGCCCACCAATTTGCCGCCTATTCTGCATGGCGCCAGGATCTGTCCGCCAGTATCGGCGACTTCCAGGGCTGGTTGTCCGCCAACGAATTGTCCGACGCGCAGACTGACCTGCGTCTGACGCAACTGCTCGAGCGCTTGCGTGAGGATCGCCTGAATGTCGCGTTCGTCGCCGAGTTTTCGCGCGGCAAGTCGGAACTGATCAACGCCATCTTCTTTGCCGATTACGGCAACCGCATGCTGCCTTCGTCGGCCGGACGCACGACCATGTGCCCGACCGAACTGCTCTACGATGCCACCAAGGCGCCGTGCATCGAACTGCTGCCGATCCAGACCCGCGCCTCGAATTCCAGCGTCACCGAGTACAAGCGCTATCCCGAGGAGTGGAGCATGCTCCCGCTCGACGTGGAATCAGCGGACGGGATCCAGGATGCCTTGCGCCAGGTCAGCGAAACCATCCGCGTTTTGCCGGACGAAGCCGGGCGCCTGGGCTTCGATGTGGGCGACGGCGGCAATGAATTCTTCCGGCCGGGGGAAGACGGGCTGGTGGAAATTCCGCGCTGGCGGCACGCCCTGATCAATTTCCCGCATCCGCTCCTCAAGCAGGGGCTGGTCATCCTCGATACGCCGGGCCTCAATGCCATCGGCGCCGAGCCGGAACTGACGCTGTCGCTGCTGCCGAATGCCCACGCCATCCTGTTCATTCTCGGCGCCGATACCGGGGTGACGCAATCGGACCTGACCATCTGGAAGGAACACATCGGCGATGGCGGGGCGGCCAAGCGCGGGCGGGTGGTGGTTCTCAACAAGATCGACGGCCAGTGGGATGAGTTGAAGTCGCTCGAGGAGATCGATGGCGAAATCCAGCGCCAGGTCGATTCGTGCACGGCGATCCTCGGCTTGCCGGATCGTCAGATATTCCCGGTGTCGGCCCAGAAGGGGCTGGTCGCCAAGATCAACGGGGATCCGGGGTTGCTCGAACGCAGCCGGCTGCCCATTCTCGAGGCGGCATTGTCCGGCGAACTGATTCCGGCCAAACAGGACATCGTGCGCGACAACACGGACAGCGAATTCGGCGAAGTCAGCCTGCGCGTGCGCAGCCTGCTCGAAACCCGTCTCGCCGGCCTGCGCGAGCAGTTGTCGGAATTGACCGAACTGCGCGGCAAGAACAAGGGCGTCGTCGAATACATGATGGGCAAGGTGCGTGCCGACAAGGTCGAGTTCGAGGCGGGGCTGCAGCGCTATTACGCCGTGCGCAGCGTCTTCTCGACGCTGAGCAACAACCTGTTCGGGCATCTCGGCCTTGATGTCCTGCGCCACCTGACGCAGGAAACACGTACCGCGATGGTCGATGCCAACTTCTCGAAGACGCTCTCGGGGGCCATGAGCAATTTCTTTGGCGGTTCGCGCGAGGCACTGGCCCGGTCCACCGGCGAGATCGGCGAAATCCAGAGCATGATGGAAGCGGTGTACAAGAAATTCTCGGTCGAGCACGGCCTCAAGCTCGGTTCCCCGGCCGCCTTCTCGCTGCTGCGTTACCAGAAGGAACTGGATCGTCTGGAGGGCTGGTGCAATGCCCACCTGAACTCCATGCGCACCCTGCTGACCACGGACAAGAAGCACATCACGCAGAAATTCTTCGAAGAGGTGGCGGTGCAGGTGCGGCGCGCCTTCGAGCGCGCCAACAAGGATGCCGAAACCTGGCTGCGCGCGATCATGGCGCCGATGGAAACCCAGATCCGCGAGCACCAGATCCAGCTCAAGCGGCGCCTGGAGAGCATCAAGCGCATCCATCAGGCGACCGACACGCTGGAGGACCGGATTGCCGAACTGGAAAGCGTCGAGAAGAACCTGCTGCAGCAGGTTCAGTCACTCGAGAGCATCGTCGCCCGGGTGCGCACGCTGCTGCTGCCCCCGGAGGCCCAACTCAGGGCGGCCTGATCGCCCTGCTGCGGTCAACAACAAAAAACCCGCGAATTCCGCGGGTTTTTTGTCGGCGATGCAAAAAAGTCAGGGACGCTTGTTGCCGGTGAGTTTTTCGTACTTGACCCACAACTGGTCTTCGTTTTCGACGTGGTTCGGGTCCTTGGGGATGCAATCGACCGGGCATACCTGCACGCACTGTGGTTCGTCGTAGTGCCCGACGCACTCGGTGCACTTGTTGGGGTCGATCTCGTAGATCTCCGCGCCCTGGTAGATCGCTTCGTTCGGGCATTCCGGTTCGCACACGTCACAGTTGATGCATTCGTCGGTGATGATCAGGGACATTGCCGTTCTTCCTCTCTCGATTGATTCAAATTTTGGCCCGCAGGCGCTGGTTGACACAAGGTTGCACAAACTTGCTGACATCGCCGCCGAGGCGCGCAATTTCACGCACCATGGTGGCTGAAATGAACATGTGTTGCTCCCCGGGGGTCAGGAACACCGTTTCGACCTCGGGATAGACGCTTCGGTTCATGCCGGCCATCTGAAATTCGTATTCGAAGTCGGAAACGGCGCGCAGGCCACGCACGACGACCTTGGCGCCCCGGTCATGGACAAAGTTCATGAGCAGGGTGTTGAAACCGACAATTTCGACGTTTTTGATGTCGGCGAGAACCTCCCGGGCCAGTTCGACCCGCTCGTCGAGATCGAACAGCGGGCGTTTTGCCGGGCTCTCGGCAATCGCCAGGATCAGCCGGTCGAACAGGCCCGCGGCCCGGCGCACCAGGTCTTCGTGGCCCCGTGTGATGGGGTCGAAGGTGCCCGGATAGATCGCTACGCGATGATCGAGTTTGCTCAAGCTGTGTCCCGTCGCATCAAATGAAAATGAACCTGTCCCGCCTTGCCGTGGCGCACCGCGCGCCAGTCGCCCACTGCTTCGATTGCCTGTTCCGCTTCGACGTAGAGAGCCGCATCATCGTTCAAAACGCCGGGCAGCAACGGCTCCAGACGGGAAATCCAGCCCCTTTGAAAGGGTGGATCGATGAGGATGAGATCGAATTTCGCTTTTGTCGAAGCCAAATATTGTAGCGCATCCCCGCAAATGATCTCTACTTCGGGCGGATTTTGCAGCATTTGCGCATTTTCATGCAGCGCGGCCACCACGCGCGGTGATTTTTCCAGCATGACGACGCGCGCCGCGCCGCGCGACGCCGCTTCGAAGCCGAGGGCGCCGCTACCGGCGAAGAGGTCGAGACAATGCTGACCATCGAGTTCCTGGCCGAGCCAGTTGAACAGCGTTTCGCGCACGCGGTCCGGCGTCGGGCGCAGGCCTTCGCTGTCGGGAAAGCGCAGGATCCGGCGGCGATATCGGCCGCCGATGATGCGTAGCGCGTTCAATCGGCCGCAACCGTCACGGTGATCAGGTCGTCCGGACGAACGCGACGGGCGAACGCCGCCTTGATGTCGTCGGCGGTGACTGCCTGAACCTTCGCCTGATACTGGTCCAGGTAATCGAGCGGCAGGCCGTAAAAGCCGATCACCGCAACGTTGTCGAGAATCTTCTTGTTGCTGTCCAGGCGCAGCGGGAAGCTGCCGGTCAGATTGGCCTTGGCGGCGGTCAGTTCCTCGGCGCTCGGGCCGTCCCGGAGAAAGCCGTTGAGCACGTTGCGCGCTACCTTGATCGCGTCCTGAGCCTGCGCGCGCTTGGTCTGCAGGCCGATCTGGAACGGCCCGCTCTGCTTGAGCGGCAAGAAATAGCTGTAGACGCTGTAAGCATAACCACGCTGGTCGCGCACTTCCTTCATCAGGCGCGAGACGAAGCCGCCGCCGCCCAGTGTGTAGTTGCCGACCAGCAGCGGGAAGAAGTCCGGGTTACCGCGCTCGATCGCCGGCATGCCGATCTGGATGTGCGCCTGGCTGGCCGGGTGCGCCAGTGCAACGGTGCTGCCCTTGGGCAGGACGGGCGGTGGTGGCAGGCTGGCGGCAACGCCCTTGGGCAAGCCGCCGGCGATCGCTTCGGCAATCTTCTCGGCGTCGCGGCGCGAGAGATCACCGACCAGCGTGATCGTGGCGTTGGCAGCGGTGTAGTGACGCGCGTGAAAGCTCGCCAGATCGTCACGGGTCAGCGTGGCGACCGATTCGGGCGTCGCCTGCCGACCGTAAGGGTGATCGGGATACAGCGCGGCCCAGAAGGCCTTGCCGGCCATGGCGTCGGGGCGGGTCATCGCTTCCTTGAGGCTGGCGATGGTGCGCGCCTTCTCGCGCTCGAAAATGGCGGCGTCGAAACGCGGGCTGTGCAGTACGGAACGCAGGATGGCCAGCGCCGGCTCACGCTTGTCCGGTGCCGACAAGGTGCGCAGGGCAACGCTGGCACGGTCGGTGTCGGCGCCGCCGCCGAGGTTGGCGCCGATGTCGGCCAGTTGTTCGGCGATGGCGGTTTCGTCGCGTTCGCCAGCTCCGAGGTCGAGCGCCGCGCGCGCCAGGCTGGCGGTGCCGGATTTGCCGGGTGCATCGAACATCGAACCGGCGGCGAAATCGACCTGGACGTCGAGCATCGGCAGCACGCGGCTTTCGACGAAATAGACACGGGCGCCGGTCGGCGACACCCAATGCTCGATCTTGACGCCGGCCAGCGCAGATTGCGCGACGAGGAGAGCAACGATTGCGGTCAACAGCTTTTTCATGGTAATTTTTTTCAGTGGCGGGCAGCGACCGTCGGACGGCGCGCCTTGTTGTCTAGGGGCTGCGGGTCGAGGATACCGATGGTCAGCGTGTCGTCGTTGAAATACTTTTTGGCGACCGCCTGAATCTCTGCCGCGCTGACCGCCTGCAGCTTTTCGAGCATGCGGCCGGTCTTCTGGTAAGGGATGCCGGCCGATTCGGTCTGGCCGATTTCCATCGCCTGGCCGAACATCGAGTCGAGTTTGTACACTTCGGCGGCAAGCAATTGCGCCTTGGCCCGTTTCAGCTCCTGCTCGCTGACGCCCTCGTTCTGCACGCGGGCGATCTCGCTGCGCAGCGCCGCTTCCAGATCGACCACCGTCCTGCCCTCCGAGGGGCTGCCGTAGAGGTAGATCATGCCCGGGCCGCGCGCCGTGGCATCGTAGTCGATGCCGATCGACAGCGCGACCTTGTCCTCGCGCACCAGCTTCTTGTTGAATCGGGCCGCGCTGTGCCCGTCGAGCACTGCGGCGAGCATGCTCAGCGCGTACGGGTCGCTGTCCTTGTCGGCATCGCGCAGCGCCGGTGCCTTGTAGCCCATGATCAGCACCGGCAGTTCCGCCGGCGCCTTGACATTGACCCGGCGCGCGCCGTCCTGGGCCGGTTCGACCTGCGGCTTGCGCGCCGGCAGGGCGCGCCCTTCGAGCGCTCCGTAATACTTTTCGGCGAGCGCGAAGACTTCCTTGTGATTGACGTCGCCGACGATCACCACGTAGGCGTTATTGGGCACATACCAGGTGTCGTACCAGGCCTTGGCGTCGGCGGCGCTCATGTTCTCGAGATCGCTCATCCAGCCGATGATCGGCCGCCGGTACGGGTGGGCCTGGAAGGCGACGGCATTCATCTGCTCGAACAGCTTGGATTGCGGATTGTCGTCGGTGCGCATGCGGCGCTCTTCCATAACGACCTTGATCTCCTGTGCGAACTCTTTCGGATCGACGTTCAGGTGGCGCATGCGGTCGGCTTCGAGGCGCATCATCTCGGGCAGTTTTTCGTTGGGCACCTGCTGGAAGTAGGCAGTGTAGTCGCGGCTGGTGAAGGCATTGTCGCGGCCGCCGGCCGCGGCGACGAGCTTGTTGAATTCGCCGGGACCGACGCTCGGGGTTCCCTTGAACATCATGTGTTCGAGCACGTGGGCGACCCCGGAGGCGCCGTCGACCTCGTCCATGCTGCCGATGCGGTACCAGACCATCTGGGCGGCAGTCGGCGCCCGGCGGTCTTCCTTAACGATGATGCGCAGCCCGTTGCTGAGGGTCATTTCGTACGGATTGGCTAGGGCCGGTGTCAGCAGCCAGGGGGCGAGGGCAATCAGGAGGAGATGTCGCATACGCATGGTAAACGGGGCTTTCTGCTAGAATTCGCGGTGAAATTTGTATTCTTTGGGCGGCATCTTAACGGCTTGCCACCTGCCTGTCAGCACGGCCTCAGACCTCATTCCTCATGTTCAGTTTCCTGAAAAAATCCGGCAGCGATGTCGCCCCGGCGGCGCCGGCCGCTTCCGTTGCCGTGTCAACCTGGCGCGAGCGTCTGTTCAAGGGGCTTGCGAAGACGCGTGCCCAGTGGGGCGGCAAGCTGAAGTCCATTTTTTCGCGCGGCAAGGTCGACGACGAATTGCTGGAAGAGCTGGAAAGCCTGCTGCTGACCAGCGATTGCGGCATCGAGGCGACCCAGCACCTGCTCGACGAGCTGAAGAAGGCGGCCAAGCGCGACAAGCTTGATACGCCGGAAGGCATTCAGAAGGCCCTGGCCGACGCGCTGCTAGCCACCCTGCAACCGCTCGAGCAACCGCTCGACGTCAGCGGCCACAAGCCCTACGTGATCATGATCGCCGGCGTCAACGGCGCCGGCAAGACGACGTCGATCGGCAAGCTGGCCAAGCATTTCCAGAATCAGGGCAAGAGCGTGCTGCTCGCCGCCGGCGACACTTTCCGCGCTGCCGCGCGCGAACAGCTCGAAACCTGGGGGGCGCGCAACAACGTCACCGTGATTGCCCAGGACAACGGCGATCCGGCGGCGGTTATCTTCGATGCCATCTCCGCCGCCAAGGCGCGCGGTATCGACATCGTCCTCGCCGATACCGCCGGCCGCCTGCCCACCCAGCTGCACCTGATGGAGGAAATTGCCAAGGTGCGCCGCGTGATCAAGAAGATCGACCCGAGCGGTCCGCATGAAACGCTGCTCGTGCTCGATGCCAACATCGGCCAGAACGCGTTGCAGCAGGTCCGGGCCTTCGACAAGGCCATCCACGTCACCGGCCTGGTCGTCACCAAGCTCGACGGCACTGCCCGCGGCGGCGTGGTGGCGGCGATCGCGCGCCAGTGCCCGAAGCCGATCCGCTTTATCGGCGTCGGCGAGCAGATCGACGACCTGCGCCCGTTCTCGGCGAAGGATTTCGTGGATGCGTTGTTCGAGTGAAGGAGTTTTCGCCACAGAGGCGCGGAGGACGCGGAGGGCCGCCGAGAAAGCCACTGCTTTCGCTTTTCTCTGCAGCCCGCTCCTGCCTCTCTCTGCGCCTCTGCGGTGAATGCACTCATCAATGATCGTTGCCAGCAACCTGACCAGGCGCTACCCGGGCGGCTACGAGGCCGTCAAGGATGTCAGCTTCACGATCGAGTCCGGGCAGATGGTGTTCGTCACCGGCCATTCCGGTGCCGGCAAGACGACGCTGGTCAAGCTGCTCGCCTCGATTGAGCGGCCGACCTCCGGCAGCCTGGTGGTCAACGGCCAGAACCTCTCAGCCCTGCGGCGCAGCGCGCTCCCCTATGTGCGCCGGCATTTCGGCATGATTTTCCAGGACCAGAAGTTGCTGTTCGATCGCAGCGCACTCGATAACGTGATGCTGCCGCTGCACATCGTCGGGCTGCCCCGGCGCGAGGCGGTGCGCCGCGCCCGGGCGGCGCTCGACAAGGTGGGCCTGCTCGAGCGCGAAAAGGCCAACCCGATCGCCCTCTCGGGCGGCGAGCAGCAGCGCCTCTCGATCGCCCGTGCCGTGGTCAACCGGCCGACCGTGCTGCTCGCCGACGAGCCGACCGGCAATCTCGATGTCGAATCGGCGGCCGACATCCTCGAGCTGTTTGTCGATTTCAACCGGGTCGGCGTCACGGTGGTCGTCGCCACCCACGATCAGAACTGGCTCGCGCGCCATCCCGCCGGCGTCCTGCGCCTGGCGCACGGGAGGCTGGTCGGATGAGCGCCTGGCTGTCCCAGCATCGGGCGGCGCTTGCGTCGGCCTTGCACCGCCTGTGGGCGACGCCGCTCAACACCTTGTTGTCGCTGCTCGTCATCGGCATCGCGCTGACCCTGCCCGGCTTCGGCTATGTGCTGCTCGACAACCTGCGCGCGTTGGGCGGCAATGCCTCGGGTGTGCAGCAGATCAGCGTGTTCATGAATCTCGATGCCAGCAGGAAGGAGGTTGGTGAAATTGAGAACCGGCTCAGGCAGGCAGCGACCGGTAAATGGCGCTTCGTGCCGAAGGAGGACGCCTTGAAGCGCATGCAGGAGAGCGAGGGCATGGCCGACATCGTCGCCAGCCTGCCGCGCAACCCGCTGCCCGACGCCTTCATCGTCGAGCCGACCCGCAGCGACCCCGAAGCGCTGGAAATCCTGCGCAAGGAAATCGCCGGCTGGCCCAGGGTCGCCCACGTCCAGCTCGATTCGGCCTGGGTCAAACGCCTTGATGCCTTCCTGGCCCTCGGCAAGCTCGCCTTGTGGATGCTGGCCGGCATCTTCGCCGCCGGGCTGGTGGCCGTGACCTTCAACACCATCCGCCTGCAGGTCATGGCGCAGGCCGCCGAAATCGAGGTGGCACGCATGATCGGCGCCACCGATTCGTTCATCCGGCGCCCGTTCCATTATTACGGCGCCCTGCAGGGCGCGCTTGGTGGCCTGGTGGCGGCCGGGCTGGTGTTCGGGGCACTGGCGCTGCTCGAGGGGCCGGTCGGCGATCTGGCGAATCTCTACGGTGGCACCCATAGCCTGCGCGCGCCCGGCACCGTCGAGGTGGCGTTGCTCTGCGCCGCCGGCGCGCTGCTCGGCTGGCTGGGCGCACAGCTTTCCGTCAGCCTCTCGTTGCGGAAGTTTGACTAACCGCCGCGAATTTCTCCTCACGGTGGGGGCGGCCGCCCTCGCCGGTTGTGCGCCGAACGGCAACCCCCCGCTGCCACCTGGCGAACTGCTCGGCATGAGCCATGCGCTTGGCCACCGGCTACGCGACGGTGGCTTTCCGGCGCCCTTGGAAACCCGCAGGACCGGCGTAGTGATCGTCGGTGGCGGCATTTCCGGATTGTCGGCGGCCTGGCGGCTGGCCAGGGCGGGCGTTGATGATTTTCTGCTGCTTGAAATGGAAAGCGAGCCCGGCGGCAATTCGCGCGCCGGGCACAGTCCGCTCGTCGCCTACCCGTGGGGTGCGCACTACCTGCCGTTGCCAACACGCGAGGCCGTCTATGTTCGCGAACTGCTCGCCGAACTGGATGTGCTGCAGGGCGACCCGCATGCGGACAAGCCGCGCTATGACGAGCGCTTCCTCTGTGCAACGCCGCAGGAACGGGTATATCGCCACGGCCTGTGGGAAGAGGGCTTGCTGCCGCAGCGCGGCATGGAGGCCGGCGAGCGCGCGCAGCAGCGGCGCTTCCACGAGCGCATGGAAGAATTCAAACAGGCGCGCGGCAGCGATGGCCGGCGCGCCTTCGCCATTCCGATGGAACTCTCCAGCCACGACCCCGAATGGCGGTCGCTCGACCGTATTTCGTTCAGCCGGTGGCTGACTGACAAGGGTTTCACCGCGCCCAGCCTGCACTGGCTCGCCAATTACGCGACGCGTGACGATTTTGGCATGGCCCACGAGGAGACTTCGGCCTGGGCCGGGTTGCACTACTTCGCCTGCCGCAATGGCCAAGCCGCCAATGCGGCTGACGACACGGTGCTGACGGCGCCGGAAGGCAACGCCTGGCTGGCGCGCGGGTTGGCGCATTCAGCGGACCAGCGCATTGTCAGCGACGCGCTGGCCTGGCGCATCGAGGAAGGAAAATCGACGGTTGCGGTCGACACGCTTTTTGGGGGAAAAACCGTTCGCATCGAAGCACGGCAATTGATCTGGGCGGCGCCGGCTTTCGTTCTGCCGCGTGTCTGGGGCGCCATGCCGGGCGAACTGAAAGCTGCCGCGCTGGCCGGCGACTACGCCCCCTGGCTGACCGCCAACCTGCACCTTGCCGATTTCCCGGAGGAGCGGCACGGCGCGCCGGCCGCGTGGGACAACGTGTTCTACGACAGCCCGGGTCTCGGTTATGTCGTGGCCACCCACCAGTTGATCCGCCGTCACATGAGCGGTACCGTATTCACCTACTACCGCGCCCTGCACGACGTCCCCCCCGCCGAAGGGCGCCGCCTGCTCCTCGAAACGCCGCACGCAGCCTGGGCGGAAGGCATCCTCGCCGAACTCGAACGCATCCACCCCGACATCCGGCGCCTGACCACCCGCCTTGATATTTTCCGCAACGGCCACGCCATGCGCCGTCCGGTGCCGGGCAGCCTCTGGTACGGTCAACGGCAAAAACTGGCCGAATTTCGCAACCCGCGCATCACGCTGGCGCACGCCGACCTGTCCGGGTTTTCGCTGTTCGAAGAGGCGCAGTATCGCGGCGTGGTGGCGGCGGAACGGGTCTTGTGGTCGCTCGCCGCCTTGTGAAATCGAAACTGCTTCGCCGGATTTCGGCGTAGAGTCATAGCCGTGCGACCGTAGCTTGGCATGAGGTAGTCCGGGTCGCATTTCCAGTGCCCTTCGGGGCGGGTGCGCAAGCTTCAGGGCTCGTCCGTGCCAATTTCAAGGAGATTGATGATGCGCTTATTTGTAACCCTTCTGGTTGCCGGTTCGCTGAATACAGTCGCCGTCGCGGACGATGCTGCGGTCAAGATGACCAAAGATGAATTGCTTGCGTTTCTGCCGGGAACCAATGTCACCCACGTAAACAAAGGCGGAAGTACGCGTCGATGGACCAATGACCCCGATGGAACCCTGGCTGCCTCGACTGACAACAAGAAATACGGGAGCGGCATGGGTGTCCGGATTCACACGTCGCGGGGAACCTGGAAGGTCAGTGATGATGGCAAATACTGCATCGATATCGACTGGAAGCGGGAGGCAGAGAAGTGGTGCTACTCTGTGCTGAAGGCCGCGGACGGCTATTTCCTTGGTTCGGTTGATCCCGGTCACAAGATCGAGTTCGCCAAATGACGAACGGCTGATCGCCGGGGGTTGAACGCCTACTTCAGCAGTCCCTCCGACTGTATGGCTGCCTGCACCGCCGGACGCGTCGCCACCCGTGCCTGGAAGGCGGCCAGCGCCGGCCAGGGGGCGAGATCGATGTTCACGTAGCGGGTCCAGCTGAGAACGGTAAAAAGATAGGCGTCGGCAACGCTGAACTGGCTGCCGGTGAGATAGTCGTGGCCGGTTAGCGCCTGGTCGACGAAGCCGAGACGGCGGTCGAGACTGGCGCGGGCCGTACTTTTCCAGTCATCGGACGTGCCGGGGCGGAACAGCGGGCTGAAGTTCTGGTGGATTTCGGTGCCGATGAAGGTCAGCCATTCCTGCACGCGCGCCCGTTCCAGCGTGCCGGCGGGCGGCAATAACCCGGCTTCCGGCTTGCGGTCGGCAAGGTACTGGACGATGGCTGGTCCCTCGGTCAGCAGCTGACCGTCGTCGAGCTGCAGGGCAGGCACATACCCTTTCGGGTTGATCGCGTAGTAATCGGCGCCGCTCGCCGTGGTGTGGCTTTTCAGGTCGACTTTCTCTAGGTCATGCGGCAGGCCGAGTTCGCAGAGGACGATGTGTGGTGACAGGGAGCAGGCGCCGGGGCTGTAGAAAAGTTTCATGGGGTTCTCGGTTTAGAGAAAAATCTTTGATTAGACGCGGCTGAGGCAGAAGGTTCCGCTTCGTTCAAGTCAGCCAGAGCTTTTTCCAGCCCTCATGCCCCAAGCGTTCCATAGTCTCGATGTTGCGCTCGAAAATGTCCGCCGCATCGGGAAAGGCGGCGACGGCGCGGTCGATGCTGCTTTCGCGCAGCAGGTGCAGGGTCGGGTAGGGCGAGCGGTTGGTGAAGTTGGCGATGTCGTCGGGGTCGCTGCCGGCGAATTCGTACTGCGGATGCAGGCTGGCGATCTGGAAGACGCCTTCATGGCCGAGATTTTTCAGCAGCGCGTCGGCTTCGGCGAGAAAGAAGTGATAGTCGAGGAAATCGGTCATCGCCTGCGGGTGGATGAGCAGGGTGGTGTCGAGTTCGGCCGGGTCGCTGGCGGCCAGCAGGTTCAGTTCGTGCTCCAGTTCGGCCAGCAGTTCGTCGGCGCTGCCTGCTGAGGTCAACGCGTAGCGGACCTGTTTTTTCACGAAGACGCTTTTGGCGAAGGGGCACAGGTTGAGGCCGATAACGGCGCGCTCCAGCCAGCGTTCGGTGGCGGTCAGGATCTGGTCGGCATCGGCGGGGTCGGGGTAGGGCTTCAGCACTTCGGTCATGGCGGGCGGCCTCAGCGGTAGAGGAAAAATTCTGCGGTGGCCGCCTGCCAGGCGGCTTCATCGCCGGCGCTCAGGGCGTCCAGCTCGTCGGGTGTTGCTGACGGATCGTCCACCCACTCGCGCAGCAGCGGCGAGCCGTTGATCAGGTCGATGGCCAGCCGGTCGTGCTCGTACTCGTAGGCGAAATCGCGCCACAGTGGGTAATCGGGCCAGAGGCGGCGGATGGCCTTGAAGGCGAGTGCCTGCAGGCGCCACGGCTGGAAGGCGGCGTGATCGTAATACGGTCCTTCGACGTGGATCTGGATGCCGTTGCACAACTGGCCGGCGTGCTTGTGGAAGGTCGGTTCGAAGCAGATTTCGCGCAGCTGGCAGCCGTCCAGCCAGTGCGGGGCGCAGGCGCGCATTTCGGCAAGGACGGCGCGGGCATCGATATCCGGCGCGCCAAAGATTTCGAGCGGCCGCGTCGTGCCGCGCCCTTCGCTCAGCGTCGTCCCTTCGAGCATGACGGTGCCAGCGTAGGCGCGGGCCATCCACAGGTTGGGGGCGTTCGGGCTGGGGTTGATCCAGGTCCGTTCGCCGAGCGGCCAGCCATGGCCGGGGGCGGCGTCGGGCTGCCAGCCCTGCATGGTGATGACGTGGTAATCGACGTCGAGTTGCAGCGTGGCGATGAACCAGTGGCCGAGTTCGCCCATGGTCAGGCCGTGACGCATCGGCATCGCGCCGGCGCCGACGAAGCTTTCCCAGCCAGCGCGCAGCGTCAGGCCTTCGACCGGGCGGCCGGCCGGGTTGGGGCGGTCGAGTACCCAGACCGCTTTGCCATGCTGCGCGGCGGCTTCCAGCACGTAGCGCAACGTGGTGATGAAGGTGTAGATGCGGCAGCCGAGATCCTGCAAGTCGACGAGCAGGACATCGAAGCTATCCATCATCGCGGCGGTCGGCCGGCGCACCTCGCCGTAGAGGCTGAACACCGGGATGCCGTGCAGCGGGTCCACGAAATCCGGCGACTCGACCATGTTGTCCTGCTTGTCGCCGCGCAGCCCGTGCTGCGGGCCGAAGGCGGCGCTCAGTTCGATGTCCGGCAGCGCGGCCAGGGCGTCGAGCGAATGGGTGAGGTCGGCGGTGACCGAGGCGGGGTGGGCGAGCAGGGCGACGCGGCGGCCGGCCAGCGGGCGGCGCAGGGCCGGGTCGGCGAGCAGGCGGTCGATGCCGAACTGGATGGTGAAAGTCATGGGCGCTCCAGGGTCAGCGTGAAGCTCTGACGGAGGTGGAAATCGGGCTGCGCGGCGGCATGGGCGAACGCCCAGTAGCTCTTGCCGCCGTCGGCGGCTTCGATGACGGCACTCAGGCCGATGTTGAAGGTTTTGGCCCCCGGCAGCAGTTCGGGAGCGATCCGTGCGGTCAGGCGGAAGCCGTCGGCGTGGTGGGCGACGGCAATCTGCGGCGCAGCCAGCGGCACGAAGGCGGCATCGCGCTCGCGGTAGGCGGTGAAGCGATAAGCCGCCCACTGGCCGGAAGGCGAAAGGTTGAATTCGCGGTATTCCGGGCCGTCGACCGCAGCAACGAAGGCTTCACAGCAGGTGTGCTGCCACAGGCCGTCGGCCGCGCCGGATGGCAGGGGAGCGGGGATGCGGACGCCGCCCGCTTCGCCGCGCACGTCATAGCTCAGGACGAGGGTGCCGTCTGCCGTCAGGCAGGCGCTGGCGGCAACGCCATGCACGGCAGTGTGGCGATGGGCGGGCTGGCAGAGCAGCGGGTGTTCGGTGGCGTCGGGCACGGCGTCGGTTCGGGGGCGGTCGGAAAGCGCAGGCCGTACTTTACCCGCTCGGGCCGCGGATTGTTGCGGTCGACCGGCCAAAAGCGGGCAAAACCAGGCCTCACCCTTGGTCGGCCGGGCCTTTTGGAGTAATTTACCGCCTTTGCGGAACAAGGATCAGGGAGAGAAAATGACACCGCTGCGCATCAATCTGGAACAGGAAGACATCCCCACCCACTGGTACAACGTCGTCGCCGACATGGTCAATCCGCCGGCGCCGCCGCTCGGCCCCGATGGCAACCCGGTGCCGCCGGAAGCGATGGGGGCGATTTTCCCCGGCCCCATTCTCGAACAGGAGATGTCGGCCGAGCGCTGGATCGCCATTCCTGAAGAAGTCCGCCAGATCTACGCCCTGTGGCGCCCGGCGCCGCTCTGCCGCGCCCTGCGTCTGGAGCAGGCGCTCGGTACGCCGGCCAAGATTTTCTACAAATACGAGGGCGTTTCGCCGGCCGGTTCGCACAAGCCGAACTCGGCAGTGCCGCAGGCTTTCTACAACAAGCTGGCCGGTACCAAGAAGCTGACGACCGAAACCGGCGCCGGTCAGTGGGGTTCGTCGATCGCCTTCGCCGGCCAGATGTTCGGCCTGCCGGTACGCGTTTTCATGGTCAAGGTCAGCTACGAGCAGAAGCCTTTCCGCCGCTCGATGATGCAGACCTGGGGCGCTGACGTCTTCGCCAGCCCGACCAACCTGACCAACGCCGGCCGCGCCGCGCTGGCCGCCTACCCGGACAATCAGGGCTCGCTCGGCCTGGCTATTTCGGAAGCGGTCGAGGAAGCGGCGGCCGATCCCGGCACCTGCTACACCCTCGGTTCCGTGCTCAACCACGTGCTGCTGCACCAGACCGTCATCGGCCTCGAAGCCAAGAAGCAATTCGACAAGATCGGCCTCTACCCGGACGTGATTTTCGGGCCCTGTGGCGGCGGTTCGAGCTTCGGTGGCATCGCCTTCCCCTTCCTCGCCGACAAGGCGGCCGGGGACAAGCGGGCGACCAATCTGCGCTGCGTCGCCGTCGAGCCGACCTCCTGCCCGACGCTGACCAAGGGCCACTACGCCTACGATTACGGCGACGTTTCCGGCTACACGCCGATCATGAAAATGTATACGCTCGGCCACGACTTCATGCCGCCCGGCATCCATGCTGGCGGGCTGCGTTACCACGGCGATTCGCCGCTCGTCTCGCAACTGCTGCACGAAGGCCGGATCGAGGCGCTGGCCGTGCCGCAGGTCGCCACCTTCGAGGCTGGCGTCCAGTTCGCCCGCGCCGAGGGCATCATTCCGGCGCCGGAGTCCTGCCACGCCATCCGCGCCGCCATCGACGAGGCACTCAAATGCAAGGCGACCGGCGAGGTGAAGACCATCCTGTTCAGCCTGACCGGCCACGGTCACTTCGACATGGCGTCGTACGACAAATACTTCTCCGGCAAGCTGGAGGATTTCGACTACCCGGCCGAGGCCATCGCCGAATCGCTGAAGCATCTGCCCAAGGTAGGCTGAGTCCGTGCGCATCCTGGTCTTCGTTCTCGTTCTGGTCAATCTGCTGTTCTATGCCTTTGCTGCGGGTCTTTTCGGGTCTTCCGGCAATCCGGATGGCGGCCGCGTGGCGCAGCAAGTTGCTGCCGACCGGGTGCGCATCGTGGCGCGCGGCAATACGCCGCCGCCCAAGGGTTGGGAAAAACAGGTTGCGGCGGCTGCCGAGCCGGAAGAGTTGTGTCTGGTCTGGGACCCCCTGACTGCGGCCGATGCCGAGCGCCTTGCTGTGACGCTGACCGAGAAAGTCGTCGGCTTTCGCGCCGAGCGCCGGAACGTGGCGTCCGAGGGCGGCGGCTGGTGGGTTTTCATCCCGCCGCTGGCCAGCAGGGCGGAAGCGGACAAGAAGGCGGCCGACCTGAAGCAGATGGAGGTCAGCGACTATTTCATCGTTCCCGAGGCCGGACCCAATCGCCTGGCCATTTCCCTGGGGGTTTTCTCGCGGGAGGAACGGGCGCAGGAGCGCCTGGCCGAACTGCAGAAAAAGGGTGTGAAGTCGGCGAAGGTGATCCAGCGGCCGGGCAAGAATGGTCACGTATTGCTCGAAGTCCGCGGGCCGGCGGCGCGCCAGGCTGAACTGCTCGACGTCGCGGCAGGCGTCATGCCCGACCTGGCTGCGCAGAACTGCAAGTGAGCATCTTTGTTGTCGGCCTGACCGGAGGGATTGGCAGTGGTAAGAGCGCCGCCGCCGATGGTTTTGCCGCCCAAGGCATCGTCGTGGTCGACACCGATGCCATCGCGCATGCGCTGACCCAAGCTGGCGGGGCAGCCCTGCCGGCGCTGGTCGATGCCTTCGGTTCGGACATCGTCGGCGCTGACGGTGCCATGGATCGCGTTCGCATGCGCCAGCTCGTCTTTGCCGACCCGGCAGCGCGCGCGCGCCTGGAGGGGATCCTGCATCCGCTGATTCGCGAAATTTCCGACAAAGGCTGCCGGAGCGCCGACTCGCCCTATGTCATTCTTGCTGTGCCGCTGCTGGTCGAGTCAGGCACCTATCGCGCGCGTTGCGACCGCATTGTCGTGGTCGACTGCCCGGAAAGCCTGCAAATCGAGCGGGTCATGGCGCGCAACGGACTCAGCGAAGCCGAGGTACGCGCCATCATGGCCACCCAGGCGACGCGCGCCCAACGTCTGGCGGTGGCGGACGATGTGCTGGCCAACGACGGCGACCGAGCATTCCTGCGGGCACAGGTTGCCGAACTACACCGCAAATATCTCGCCCAGGCGGCGCAAAAAGCTAAAGCAAACTGTTGAGATTTGCCTGTAAATGGCTCAGAATCAGGACAATTTTTCCTCTCCCCTTCGAAAATCCGCGTGATCACCTACGAGTATCCCTTCAACGAGCGCATCCGCACCCTGCTGCGACTCGAAGATCTATTCGAAAAGACCGCGTACTTTGCCGACAGCGATGGGCAACTGGAACACCATACCGCCCTCGTCACGCTGTTTGAAATCCTCGAAACGGCCGGGCGCGCCGACCTCAAGATGGATCTCATCCAGGAGCTCGAACGCCAGCGTCAGACCCTACTCGCCTACCGCAACAATCCGGAAATTTCCGAAGAAGCCCTGTCCGGCGCCCTGTACGAAATCGAGCACTCCTCGGCTGCCCTGCTCGGCATGGCCGGCAAGATCGGCCAGTACCTGCGCGAAAACGACTGGCTGATGGGGATCAAGAGCCGGGCGGCGATACCCGGTGGCGTCTGCGAATTCGATCTGCCCTCTTACCACTGGTGGCTGCACCGTTCACCCGACGTCAGGCGCGAGGCGCTGGCCGGCTGGACCAAGCCCATGCTGCCGTTGCGTGATGCGGCATCGATTGTCCTGCGTTTGCTGCGCTCCAGCGGCCGGCCGAAGCATCATGTCGCGCCCGTCGGCCAGTTTCAGCTCAACCTGGGCGGCACGGCGGCGCAGATGGTACGGGTCGAGGTCAAGGCCGAGGAACTGGCGGTCCCCGAGGTCAGCGCCAACAAGTATTTCCTCAACATCCGCTTCACCAACCCGCCGACCAACGAACTGAAGGCCCGCGTCTGCGACCGCGATGTCGCCTTCGCGCTGACCTTCTGCAATCTCTGATGGCCGTGCGCAAGGTTCGCTGCCCGCAATGCGGCGAGGAATCGCTCTGGTCGCCGGACAACCCGTGGCGGCCATTCTGCTCCGAGCGCTGCAAGCAGATCGATCTTGGTTGCTGGGCGTCCGAGTCCTACCGGATCCCGGTGCAGGAAACGGACCCCGGGGCCGTCGGCGAGCTTCCTACCAGCCCCGCATGAGCGCGATGCCGTGCGCGCCGTGGTCCTGGGCTGCGGCAAGCAGGTCGTTACGCATGCCGCCGAGCGCGAAAACCGGTATCGGGCAGCCGGAAATCATCCGCGCAAAGGCGGCCCAGCCAAGACCGGGGGCTTCCGGGTGGGTTGGCGTAGGCAGTACCGGGCCGAGCAACGCATAATCGAGGCCTAGTTCGGCAGCGCACAATACTTCCTCCGCCGTGTGGCAGGAGGCGCCCACCCATACGAAATCCGGACGCGCCTTGCAAGTCATCAGACGTGCTGCGGACAGGTGCACGCCGTCCGCACCGACGCGCCGGGCAATCGCGTCGTCGCCGTTGATCAGCACCAGCGCCGTGCGCTCGTGCGCCAGGCGCGTGACTGCCTCGGCGAACCACAGGCGCTGCGCGGCGGGCCAGGTCTTGTCGCGCACCTGGATCAGGCGCAGCCCGTTTTGCAGTGCATCTTCCAGGCGCTCTAGCTGGCGTTCGACGCCTTCAATTTCGGCCATCGTGATGGCCATCGTTGTCGGCAGGGCCAGCGCTTTCAGAATCGGATCGTTGGCCGGCAGGATCGGCGCCACACCGGCGGATTTGCCGCATTTTTGCCAGTCGACCGCGCTATGTTCGAGCGGTGCGGTAATGCCGATTTCGCCCTCCCAGGCAGTCACCCGCCAGAAGTTCAGGCGCACCGTGGCGTGCGGGTAGGTGAAGACGCGGGTCAGCCATGGCGAACAGGCGGTGACGCTTATGCCAAGCTCTTCCTGAAGTTCGCGAACGAGCGCCTCGCGCACCGTCTCGCCGGCCTCGACCTTGCCACCGGGGAATTCCCAGTAGCCCGCATAGACCTTGCCTTCCGGGCGCCGGGCGAGCAGGAACTCGCTGCCATCGGCGCGCAGCATGACGGCCGCAGCCACCTCGACTACCTGGCTCACGGTGCCTTCGTTCGCCGCGGTTTCTGCTGCCCCGCCAGATCGCGTGCGAACTGCCAGGCGACGCGGCCGCTACGCGAACCGCGGCCGAGCGCCCAGTTCAGCGCATCGCGTTCGCAGGTCGCGATCTGCGCCTCGCTGACGCCGAAATGGCGCAACCAGTGATTGACGATGCTCAGGTAATCGTCCTGGCTGAAGGGGTAGAAGGAAATCCACAACCCGAAGCGCTCGGACAGCGAAATTTTCTCTTCGGTCGTTTCGCCGGGGTGGATCTCGTCGTCGACGCGCTTGGTTTCCAGATTTTCGGCGAAGTACTCGGGCATCAGGTGGCGCCGGTTCGAGGTGGCGTAGATCAGCACGTTGTCCGGCGGCGCCGCGACCGAGCCGTCGAGCACCGATTTCAGCGCCTTGTAGGCGGTTTCGCCCGCCTCGAACGAGAGGTCGTCGCAGAAGACGATGAAGCGCTCTGGACGGCCTTCGAGCAGGTCGACGATGTCCTGCAGGTGAACCAGGTCGTCCTTGTCGACTTCGATCAGGCGCAGTCCCTTGCGCGCATATTCGTTGAGCACGGCCTTGACCAGCGACGACTTGCCCGAACCCCGGCTGCCGGTCAGCAGCACGTTGTTGGCCGGCTGGCCGGCGACGAACTGGCGTGTATTGGCGACGATGCGCGCCTTCTGGTCGTCGATGTTCTCGAGATCGGCGAGGCGGATCGGGTGCGGATGGGGTACCGCCTGCAGCCAGCCGCGGCCGTTGCGCGTGCGCCAGCGGAAGGCGATGGCGGCCTGCCAGTCGGGCGGTGGCGGGGCGGGCGGCAGGCTGGCTTCGAGTTGGCCGAGAACGGCTTCGGCACGGGCGAGCAGGCGTTCGAGTTGGGGGGTGTCGGGCATGGTGGCGGTTATACTTCGCGGCGAATTTGCGAACTCTATAGAAACACATGCGAAAAATCCAAGCTGCCGCGCGTTTATTCCCTGTTCTCGCTGCGATATTTGTGGCTGCCTGCAGCACGACGACGCCCACCGGCGAGCCGGCCACAGGCTGCAAACCCTGTCCTGCTTGTCCGGCCTGCCCGTCGGCGCCGACGGTTCCGCCAGCGGCGGCGCCGTTTTTCCGTAGCCTGCAGCCGGCGAACTGGACGGACCTGCCGGGCTGGAAAGAGGATGACCTCGGCGCCGCCTGGCCCGCCTTCATGGCCAGTTGCCGCGGCGTCGCCAGCAAGCCGCATGGCGCGGGCTGGAAGCGCGTCTGCGACCTGGCGCGCGCCGCCGACGGCAAGCCGGGTCACGACCCGCGCCGTTTCTTCGAGAGTCAGCTCAAGCCCTATGCGATCCAGGCTGCCGACGGCAATGCCGGCGGCCTCGTGACCGGTTACTACGAACCGCTGCTGCGCGGCAGCCGGACCCGCAGCAAGGGTTTCGAACAACCGGTGCGCGGCGTGCCGGAGGATCTGCTGACCATCGACCTGTCAGCCATCTTTCCGGAACTGAAGGACAAGCGGGTCCGCGGCCGCCTGGAAGGCAACAAGGTCGTTCCCTACTGGTCGCGGGCAGAAATTGCCGCCCGCGGCGACAAGCTGCCGAGCCGTACCTTGCTCTACGTCGATGACGCCGTCGAACTCTTCTTCCTGCAGGTCCAGGGGTCCGGGCGGGTCAGCCTGCCGGACGGCACGATGGCCCGCCTCAACTACGCCGACCAGAACGGCTATCCCTATCAATCCATCGGCCGCGTGTTGGTCGACCGCGGCGAACTGAAGCTGGAGGAGGCCTCGATGCAGGGCATCCAGGCCTGGGCGCGGGCTAACCCCGGGCGTCTTGAGGAACTGCTCAACGCCAATCCCAGCTACGTATTCTTCCGCGAAGTGCCGAACAGCAAGGATGGCCCGGTCGGTGCGCTAGGGGTTCCGTTGACCGCCGAGCGCAGCATTGCCATTGATCCGCGTTCGGTGCCGCTCGGCGCGCCGGTGTTCCTGGCGACGACGCGTCCGAATTCGAACAAGCCCTTGAATCGCCTGGTGCTGGCGCAGGATACCGGTGGCGCGATCAAGGGCGCGGTGCGCGCCGATTTCTTCTGGGGCTTCGGCAAGGAGGCCGGGGAACAGGCGGGCCGGATGAAACAGAGTGGCCGCATGTGGTTGTTGCTGCCGCCCGAAGCGGTGCCTAAATGAGGTATGTTTGCACCGTTACGAGGCGCCTGTTTGCCTGAATGCACGGTAACGGTGCGTAATTCACTGCTTCGGTGCAAGCTAATGCACTGATTCGTAACATTTTTGATGCACTGGAATGGTGCTTGCTTTCATCCGCGGATTCTTTGATCCGGGGGTTTCATGGAAGCTGTTCAATCGGGCGGCAACGTCCTCTTCATTCTGCTGGGCGCCATCATGGTGCTCGCCATGCATGCCGGCTTCGCCTTTCTCGAGGTGGGCACGGTCCGCAAGAAAAACCAGGTCAACGCGCTGGTCAAGATTCTGACCGATTTCGCGATGTCGACCATTGCCTACTTCTTCATCGGCTACACCATCGCTTACGGCGTCAGCTTCTTTTCCGGCGTCGATACGCTGATGGAGAAGAACGGCTTCGAACTGACCAAGTTCTTCTTCCTGCTGACCTTCGCCGCGGCGATTCCCGCCATCATTTCCGGCGGCATCGCCGAACGTGCCAAGTTCCATCCGCAACTGATCGCCACCTTCCTGCTGGTCGGTTTCGTCTATCCCTTTTTCGAAGGTATCGCCTGGAACCAGGCCTTCGGCATCCAGGCCTGGCTGAAGGCGACATTCGGCGAGGAGTTTCACGACTTCGCCGGCTCGGTCGTCGTGCATGCCATGGGCGGCTGGATCGCGTTGCCGGCGGTGCTCCTGCTCGGCGCCCGCTACGGTCGCTATAGCAAGGACGGGCGCATCTCCGCGCATCCGCCTTCATCGATCCCGTTCCTGGCGCTCGGCGCCTGGATCCTGACGGTCGGCTGGTTCGGCTTCAACGTCATGAGCGCCCAGACGCTCGACAAGATCTCCGGCCTGGTGGCGCTCAATTCGCTGATGGCGATGGTCGGTGGCACGCTGGTCGCGCTGCTGCTCGGCAAGAACGACCCGGGCTTCGTGCACAATGGCCCACTGGCCGGCCTGGTGGCGGTCTGTGCCGGTTCGGATCTGATGCACCCGATTGGGGCGCTGGCGGTCGGCGGCATCGCCGGCGGCCTGTTCGTGGTCATGTTCACCCTGACCCAGAATCGCTGGAAGATCGACGACGTCCTCGGCGTCTGGCCCCTGCATGGCCTGTGCGGCGCCTGGGGGGGCATTGCGGCGGGCATCTTCGGCAGCAAGACGCTGGGCGGAGCGGGCGGGGTCGCATTCATGCCGCAAATGATCATGACCGGACTTGCCATCAGCGTGGCTCTGGTCGGCAGCCTGCTCGTCTATGGCTCGCTGAAAGCGCTGCTTGGCTTGCGTCTCGATCAGGAAGAGGAATATCAGGGCGCCGACCTGAGCATCCACAAGATTACTTCGACACCGGAGCGCGAGCCGAACTGGTAGCCCGGTGATCGGGAATCCAGGCGAATCGGGTTCGCCCTACAGAGACAGTCATGCGCTTTCGGCAGTTTCTGTGCCGGAATCGGGGAAAGTGATGCAGACGCGGGTACCGGTTCCCGTGTGGCTGTGGACGTCGATTTTCCAGCCGATGCGCTGGGCAATGCGCGCGACGATCGACAGGCCGAGGCCGTAGCCGGTGCTCTCCTCGCCCTTGGCATGTCTCTTGAAAAGTGAGGGAAAACGGTCCTCGGCGATGCCGATGCCGCTATCGGAAATTTGAAGATGGTGGGCATCGAGATCGACCGTGATGACGCCTTCGCGCGTGTAGGCACAGGCATTGCGTACCAGGTTGCTGATCAGGACATAGGCCAGGGAGCGCTCGACGGGCAGGATGGGGCGATCGCTGATCCCGACGACGATCTTGACGGGGCGTCCGGCCAGGGCGGGGCTGGCGTCGGCCACGGCGTCGTCGATGACCTCGGCCAGGGCGCAAGCCGGATCGCCCGCCTCGAGTTCTTCCCTGGCCAGTAGCAACATCGCTTCCAGCATTTGCCCCATGCGTACGGATTGCCGATGGATCGTCTGTAGACGCTGGCGCACTGCGTCCGGCAGATCCGGGTACTCGACCAGCACCTCGGCGGCACCGCGAATGACCGCGACCGGCGTGCGCAGTTCATGGCTGACATCGCCGGCGAAATGGCTTTCGCGTTCGAGAAAGCCATGGAGGCGCAGGGCAAAGCCATCCAGCGCATGGACCAGCTTGCCGATTTCGTCAGCCGGATAATCGGCGGACGAGAAGGTCAGCGGGGTGTCGGTCAGGCGGCTGATGTGGGCGGTCTTGTAGGAGATTTCATCAAGCAGTTTGCTGATCGGCTGGACGAACTTTCCGGCGAGATGGTTGGCCAGCATGAAGGAAAGCAGGCTCATGAGCGCGGTACCAATCAGCAAGTACACTGCAAGTCCGCCAAGACTGGAGGTGACGTAGGTCCGGTCGTAGAAAAGCGCATAGGATTTGCCGTCGACCGTGGTGATCATGACCGAATACTCGCGGCTATCCTGCAATAGCCGTTCGATCCTGTCCGTCGTGTGAGGCGAGACCTGCGGAAACTGGGCGGCGGGCAGGAAGTGTCCGGTCAGAACTGAAGTCGAGGGTGGTGGCGCAAGCGGGTTATGAGCCCGGCGATTGCGGAAATTCTCCATCTCGACATACAGGATGCGCTCGATGGCGGTTTCTTCCAGTTCGGCGACCAGGCCGAAGGTGACTAGACTGAGTAGCGCGCTGACCGAAAAACCCAACAGGACGAAGGGTAGAACCAGCTTTCCGCGCAGACTGTCATAGGGCTGCTTGTTCATCGGCGATCCGGTAGCCGAAGCCGCGTACGGTATGGATGAGCTGCCGGTCGAATGGTTTGTCGACGGCGTTGCGCAGCGCATGCATATGGACAATCAGCGCATGGTTGTCCCCCGGCCCGTCACCCCAGATTTCCCGATGGATGGCCAGGCGGTGCACGACGTTGGGCGAGCGCCGCATCAGCAGCATCAGGATCCGGGTCGGGACGGGGGGGAGCACGATCGGCTTGTCGGCGCGTTCGATCTTCATGGTGCCGGTGTTCATGCGCAGGTCACCGATGACCAGCAGGTCGTTTTCAGTTTCTCGACCCGCGCGCCGGATCAGGGCGCGGATCCGTGCCTCGATTTCGCGCAGGGAAGCAGGCTTGACGACGTAATCATCGGCGCCGACATCGAAGGCGGAGATCTTGGTATCGATTTCGTGTTTGGCGGTCAGCATGACCACCGGAACATTGCTGTGCAGTTGCTCGCGGAGCCGGCTGCAAATTGCCAGCCCATCTACGCCGGGCAGCATCAGGTCAAGGACGACGAGATCGTATTCATTGGTCGCCAACAGGCCAAGCGCGGCATGGCCGTCTGCCGCATAATCCGTCAGGTAGCCATGGATATGGAGAAAATCGATCAGATTTCCCGCCAGTTCCCGGTCATCCTCGACGATCAGCAAGCGGCCGGTCATGTGGACGGTGCCTGCTTTGATCCGCGGTACGCCATGCCTTGCTTCCTAGCCAAGGTAGTAAAAGCCCAGATAGCCAAGCAGCATGACCAGCACCCCGAGGGCCATCCAGCCGGTTTGCCACGAGCGTTGCATCAGGCCTCCCGGCTGACGGCTGCGCACCACAGCCGCTTCGAGGGCGGCGCCCTGGCTGGCAAGCGAACGACCGACGCCGTCGCGCAGGCCCAGCCAGAAGTTTCCTGCCACACGGGCAATGGTCGGCCCGGCAACACGCCACGTCCAATCCGTGTCGAGGGTGATGGTGGGGGTGCGTTTCAGGTAATCGAGCATGACGAAGAAGGCAAGGCCGGAGAAAAGCAGCAGCTGCAACTGGGTAATGACGTGTGCTGCAGTGTACGGGGCGTAGTCGACCGGGTAGGGCAGCAGCGCATAGAGCGGTTCTGGCCAGATGCCGAGCGCGATGCAGAGGAAGGCGAAGAAGATCATCGCCCAGCGCATCGAGGCGGGTGGGTCGGCCGGGCGCAGTCCGGAATCTTTCTGGAAAAAGACGAACCAGGGGAACTTGATGCCGGCATGGAGGAAAACGCCGGCCGAGGCGGCGGCGAGGAACAGCCAGACCGCCTGCAAATGGCCGTCGGCAGCGGCCTGCGTCACCATCGATTTCGACACGAAGCCCGAGGTCAGCGGGAAGGACGAGATCGCCAGGGCTCCGATGGTGCCGCAGATTGTCGTCAACGGCATGCTGTGGAACAGCCCGCCCAGTTCCGAGCATTTGCGCCGACCGGTGGCGGCGAGCACCGCGCCAGCCGACATCAGGAGCAGCGCCTTGTAGATGATGTGGGCGAAGGCGTGGGCGGCGGCGCCATTGATCGCCATTTCGGTGCCGATGCCGATGCCGGTGACCATGAAGCCGACCTGGTTGACAATGGAGTACGCGAGGATGCGCCGCATGTCGTTTTCCAGCAGTGCATAGACAATGCCGTAAAAGATCATGAAGATGCCGACCCAGATCAGAATTTCCGTTCCCGGGAAACCGCGCAGCAGGACATAGACGGCGGTCTTGGTGGTGAACGCGGAGAGGAACACCGTGCCGCTCCACGAGGCTTCCGGGTAGGCATCGGGCAGCCAGGCCGAAAGCGGCGGTGCGCCGGCGTTAATCAGGAAACCGATGAGAATCAGCCAGTGCGCGAACGAGTCGGGCTGCATGCGGGTGAAGGTGGCATCGCCGGTGCCCAGCAGATGACCGGTAACCCCGGCGAACAGGATCACCCCGCCGGCCAGGTGCACCATCACGTAGCGCCGGCTGGCTGCCCATGCGCCCGGCGTTCCGGCGCTCCACAGAACCAGCGTCGAGCCGACCGCCATGAATTCCCAGAAGACAAAGACGGTGATCAGGTCGCCGGCCAGCGCAACGCCGATGGCGGAACCTGCGTAGAGAAATGCGGCGGGAATTTCCAGGCGGCTCTCCTGGCGTAATGCGAACAGGCCGCCGGCGATCGACATCACCAGGAAGATGGTCGCAAAAAGTCGCGACAGCTTGTCGACGGCGAGTGGCGCGAGCTGATAGTCGAGCCAGGTGACTTGCCACAAACGACCCTCGGGCAGTAGCCAGAGCGCGACCAATGCCGCACCGGGGATGAGCAGGACTGCGCCATTGCGTGCCGCGCCGCGCAGCAGGGGCAGCAGCAAGGCACCGACAATCATGATCAGCGCGGGGTGCAGTACAGTCGCTTCAGTCATCCCGGCCGTCCTCGGCGTAGAAGGAGTCGGGTCGCTTGAGCAATACGCCCAGCGCCTTGGCCCCGACGATCATCAGCAGGCAGGTAATGAATCCATAGGCGGCATTGAAGCCGAACCAGCTCTCGATTTGGAAATGCGGATGCAGGTCGACGAAAAATCCGGCGATCACGGTCAACGCCAAAATGACGAGAAATCCGCGCCACAGCTTCCTAACGTTGCGCGGGTCATCGAGCCAGTGTTCGTAAGCGGGAGGGGTCATGGAGCGGCCACCATTTGTTGGGCGAGCGCCAGCGGCACATCGGGGAAAAAGAACAATGCCACGGTACCGGCCGCGGTCAGGGTCAGCGCGATCACGATGGGCAGCGGCGCCTCGCCGTGCGGATGGGCTGCGGCTTCGGCGGAGAGCGGGCGGAAGAAGGCGCGATAGACGATGGGCAGGAAGTAGCCGGCGTTGAGCAGGGTGCTGGCCAGTACCACCGCGAGCGCAAACCATTGGGCCTGCGCCATCGCCCCCGAGACCAGATACCACTTGCTGACAAAACCCGCAGCGGGTGGCAGGCCGATCATCGACAGGGCGCCGATGCCGAAGGCGGCCATGGTCCATGGCATGCGGCGGCCGATTCCGTCGAGCTGGCTGACCTCGGTCTTGTGCGCTGCGGTGTAGATGGCGCCGGCGGCGAAGAACAGGGTGATCTTGCCAAAGGCATGCGCGGCAATGTGCAGTACGGCGCCGACGACCGAGAGCGGGGCCAGGATGGCGGCGGCCAGGATGACGTAAGACAACTGGCTGACGGTTGAATAGGCCAGGCGGCGCTTGAGGTTGTCGGCGTTCAGCGCGACCACCGAGGCGGCGACGATGGTGAAGCCGGCGATGGCGACCAGCCAGTGGGTCGCGCCGGCCAGGTGCTCGAGGCCAAATACATAGACGATGATCTTGACCACCGAGAAAACCCCGGCCTTGACCACGGCAACGGCGTGGAGGAGCGCCGAAACCGGGGTCGGTGCAACCATGGCCGCCGGCAGCCAGCGATGGAACGGCATGAGTGCCGCCTTGCCGACGCCGAACATGAACAGCATCAGCAGCACCACGATCGCCTGCGGGGAAAGATCGGCGGGCAGGATGCCGCCGGGACGAAAATCGGTCGTGCCGGACACATACCACGTGTAAATCACCGCCGGCAGCAGGAAGAGCACCGAGGTGCCCATCAGGATCGCCAGGTAGACGCGCCCGCCGGCTTTGGCCTTCTCGGTTCCGGCATGGGTGACCAGCGGATAGGTGATCAGGGTCAGGACTTCATAGAACAGGAAAAGGGTGAGCAGATTGCCGGCAAAGGCAATGGCCAGCGCCCCGGCGATGGCCAGCGCAAAACAGATGTAGAAGCGCGTCTGGTTCTGTTCGTCGTTGCCGCGCATGTAGCCGATCGAATAGATCGAATTGACGATCCACAGGCCGGAGGCGATCAGCGCAAACAGCATGCCCAGCGGCTCGACGCTGAAATGGATGGGCAGGCCGGGGAGGGGTTCCAGAAGCGTAAACGCGGGCCGCTCCCCGGCCAGGACGGGGGCGAGCAGTTGCGCGACGCAGGCGAACAGTACGACGGCAGTGGTCAGCGTCACGCCTTCGCGCAGGTTGGGATGGCGCCGGGCGAGCAGGATGCAGAAGGCGCCGATGAGTGGCAGGAGCAGCGCAGCGAGAATCAGGTGGGCGGTGCTCATTTGCTTCGGCCCAGCAGTTGTTGGGCGGCTTCGAAGGCGGAGCCGGCGGTCAGCGAGGTATCGAGCCCGAACCAGATCGTGGCGCCGATCAGCAGCCAGGCCGGAATCAGCAGGCCGAGCGGTTCCTTGAGGCGAGGCTCCGGTTCAGTCGCCGGTTGCCGGAAATAGGCGACCTCAACGAAACGCCAGACGTAGGCGACAGCCAGCAGCGAACTCAGCAGGATTGCGGCCACCAACCACCACTGGGCTTTTTCCATGGCCGCAAGCAACAGGTACCACTTGCTGATGAAACCAGCCGTTCCCGGAACGCCGATCAGCGACAGTCCGCCGATGACGATGCCGAAACAGGTCAGGGGCATGTGCCGGGCCAGTCCTGCCATCCGGTCGAGCGTGGGGGCCGGCGGCACACCGTGCTTGCCAACCAGGGCGGCGACGATGCCGCCAATGAGCAGGAAGGTTGCCCCCTTGGAAATGCCGTGGTTGAACAGGTGAACGATCGAGGCGGTCAGGCCATTGACCGAATCGAAGGACAGGCCGAGGGTGATGTAGCCGATCTGGCCGATGCTCGAGTAAGCGAAGAGGCGTTTCAGGTTGGTCTGGAAGATGGCGACGAAGCTGGCCCAGAACATGGCAAACAGCGAGAGCCAGAGCATGATTTCCGGCAGCGGCAGTTTTTCGAATACCAGGCTTTCGCCGAAGACCGAGAAGTAGAAGCGGATCAGCACATACACCGACACCTTGGTTGCGGTGGCGGCGAGGAAGGCGGTCACCGCCGAGGGTGCATAGGTATAGGCGTTGGGCAGCCACTGGTGTAGTGGAAACAAGGCAAGCTTGAGCGAAAGGCCGACGGTGAGGAAGGCCAGCGCGGCGAGCACGGGGCGCGAACTTTCGACTTCGCGGATGCGCAGGGCCATGTCGGCGAGATTCAGTGTGCCGGTCATCAGGTAAAGGAAGCCGATGCCGATGACGATGAAGGTGGCACCGATACTGCCCATGATCAAGTACTGATAGGCCGCGGTCAGGGCGCGCCGGTCGCGGCCGAGCGCAATCATCACGTAGGTGGAGAGCGACGAGATCTCCAGGAAGACGAAGATGTTGAACGCATCTCCGGTGATGATGATGCCGAGCAGGCCGGTCAGGCACAGGCCGAACATCGCATAGAACAGATAATGCACGTCACGCGGGATTTCGCGTTCGATACTGGCGCGGGCATAGGGGAGAACAATCGACGCCATGCCCGCGACGAGGATCAGCATGAAACTGGTCAAGCGGTCGACGCGATACTCGATCCCCCATGGGGGCGGCCAGTTGCCGATACTATAGGAAATGACCCCTACCTCGCCAACCTGTAACCACAACCCGATGGCAGCGGCGAAAGCTGCCCAGGCGGCGGCCGTGACGATGACGAAGGCAAAGCCGCCGTGGCGTAGCAGGACGGCCAGCGGCGCTGAAATCAGGGGCAATACGACCTGCAGCGCCGGCAGGTGGGCGAGCAGACTCATAGGCGGCTATCCTCGGCGAGCTCGACGCTGTTGTCGCGGGCGAGAATCTTGTCTTCCTCGATGCTGCCGTAGGCTTCCTGAATGCGGACCGCCAGGGCGAGACCGAGGGCCAGCGTGGCGACACCGACGACGATCGCGGTCAGGATCAGCACATGTGGCAGCGGGTTGGAGTAGATGCTGAAATTCGGCGCCAGGATCGGCGCCGTGCCGCCGACCAGTTTCCCGGGGGCGATATAGAGCATGTAGACCGACGTCTGGAAGACGGAGAGTCCGATCAGTTTCTTGATCAGGTTGCCGCGCGCGATCACGATATACAGCCCGGCGACCATCAGGAACACGGTGACGATGTAGCTGAAATGTCCGAACACCGCTAATCCTCAAGCCTGCCGCGCATGGCGAACATGTAGAAAATCTTGAGCATGACGCCGGCCACAGTCGTGGCGACGCCGGCCTCAACCCAGAAAATGCCGCGATGCTGACCATGCACCGGGTCCTTGTCGAGCACGAAATAGTCAAGGAAGTTGCCGCCCAGCAACAGTCCGGCCAGACCGACGCCGGCGTAAATCAGTACGCCGCTGGCCAGCATGGTTTCCACCAGCCATTCCGGCACCGCGCGCTGCGTCGCCGGTACACCGAAAATCAAGGCATAAAAAACGATGGCAGCCGCGAGCATCACACCCGCCTGGAAACCGCCGCCGGGGCCAAAATCACCATGAAACTGGACATACAGCGCAAAGAGCAAAATGAACGGGATCAGCAGCTTGCCGACAACCCGGAGTACGAGGTCATTTTTCATCGGCTTTCCCTTCCGCGCGCTTCCCCTTCTTTCGCCTGCGCAAGAGCGCAATGATGCCGGCGCCGGCGGTAAAGACCACCGTGGTTTCGCCCAGGGTGTCGTAACCCCGGAAACTGGCGAGCACGGCGGTCACGACGTTGGGGAGATCGACTTCGTTCTGCAGGTAGCGCGGAACGACGTGCTGATGTATCGGCGCCAGCGGGTTGGAAAATTCCGGCATGCCAAAGCTGCCGTAGACCAGTAGAGCGCCGGTACCGATGGCCACGGAGAGCGGCAGCCACGGGCGGTGCGCCGGCTTCGCCTCTTCGCTCTTGCACAGGTGCAGGGCGCCGAGCAGCAGCACCGTCGACACGCCGGCACCGACGGCCGCCTCGGTCATCGCCACGTCGACTGCATCGAGCGCCACCAGGACGGTCGCCATCAGGAAACTGTACACGCCGGAGAGGACCACGGCGGCGAACAGGTTGCGCGAGCGGGCAAGCGCCACGACGCTCACCATCATCAGCACCAGCAGGAAGTTGATGATCAGGGTTTCGATGACGACCTCCCGGCTTCATCGGCTGCCGGTTTCAGCCTGGGCTTCAGGCCGCGCAGCAGGGCGGCCCTGGCCAGCGCGTGGCTGGCGGTCGGGCTGGCCAGAAATACCAGGGCGCCGATCATGATCAGCTTGACGGTGATGAGGGTGAAGCCTGCCTCCAGCATCAGCCCGATCAGGATCAACCCGATACCCAAGGTTTCGGTAACGCTGGCGGCATGCATCCGGGTGTAGAAATCCGGCATGCGCAACAGCCCGATGCCGCCGACCAGACAGAAGAACCCGCCACCGATCAGACAGGCGGCGGCAAGCACGTCGATCAGCGTTGTCATTTGCGCGGCCCCTCCCCGGCGGGCTCGCTGTCGCCCGGGTCGCCCAGGTCGCCCTGGCGGAAGAACTTGAGGACCGCGATGATGCCGATGACGTTGAGCAGACCATAGACCAGCGCCAGATCGAGGAAGTCGGGGCGACCGGTGAGGAAGCCGAAGAGGGCAAGCAGCAGGATCGAACAGGTGCCGATAGTGTTGGCCGCCTGCAGACGGTCGAAGACGGTCGGTCCGAGCCAGGCGCGGGCCAGCGCGAGGGCGGCGGTGATCAGGACGGACAGTGTCGCGGCGGCCAGGGTGCTCATGATGCAGACTCCAGGGCGCGACAGCGGCTGTCCATTTCGCTGCCCGCCAGCCCGGCGGCGCCGTCGCTGGTCAGCGCGTGGACGAGAAAGCGTTGGGGTTCGACTTCGATGCTGATGGTTCCCGGGGTCAGGGTGATCGAATTGGCATGAATGACCAGGCCGAGATCCGTTTTTTGCAGCGGGCGAAACTCGACCAGGGTCGGCGAGATGGGTAGGCGCGGGTGCAGGATGATCTTCGTCACGGTCCACGCCGAAACGACGATTTCCTTGACCAGCCACGGCCAGTACGAGAACAGCGCGCGCCCGAGCAGGCCGATCGGATGCGCCTCGGCATCGACCAGACCCAGGCGCCGCGACAGCCAGACCACAGCCAGGGCGCTGCCAAATCCCGCCGCAACCAGAAAGGGGGTGAAGAATCCGGACAGCAGCAACCAGAAGACGAAGAGAACGATCAGTAAGCTGAGCGAGCGGGCCATGGCGTCAAATGATATCAAGACTTTTCGGTCGATGACGCGGATTCGGCCGATTCAGGTTTTTTTCTGCCAATAGCTATCGGATGGCCTTGGCGGCTGATGATGAAGTCGAAGATGAACTTCATCCACAGGGTCGAACCGGCGATGGCAGACCAGGTTTCATACTCCAGCGCGCCGGCCACGATGCCGACAATGACGAAAACGATGATGATGCCGCCGATCAGGTTGAGCGCGCCGGTGTAGGGGGCATATTTTTCGGGATTGGCGGGCGGTTCACCGCGCTTGAGCGCGACCTCCGACCAATCACGCTTGATGAAGATGCGCCAGGCGCGGCGCAGCCAGAAAAAGGCGATGGGAAACAGCGCCAAAAAAAGAATCCAGGTCATCGCGACACTGACATTGAAAACCATCTAAAACTCCAGAGGTCCCGGGATGAGCGAGACTCAACCACTTCCAATGAAAAACCCCACCAGCACGGCCGGCGGGGTTTTGCAGGCTGCCGCGACCGGATGACCGGTCAGCGGCAGCAATGTTACGCCAGGTACTGCTTAGTGAGCACCATCCACCAGCTTGGAGCCGCGCGGAATACGAACCGCTTCGACCATGTGCTGGATATGCTCCGGCGGTTCCTTGGTGACCTTGTCGACCGCGAAGGCAACGATGAAGTTGACCAGCGCGCCGACCGCGCCGAAGGCTTCCGGCGTGATGCCGAAGAAGCTGTTGGCGCCACCGATCAGCGGCAGGAAGTCGGTACCCTTGATGAAGAAGATGCCCTTGTGCGCAAACACGTAGAACAGGGTGACGAAGAGACCTGCCAGCATGCCGGCCATGGCGCCTTCCTTGTTCATCTTCTTGGAGAAGATACCCATCATGATTGCCGGGAACAGCGAGGATGCGGCAATACCGAAGGCCAGCGCCACGGTACCCGCCGCGAAACCCGGCGGATTGAGACCGAGATACCCGGCCACCACGATCGCTACGGCCATCGAGATCTTGCCGGCCAGCAGTTCGTTCTTTTCGCTGATGTCCGGATTGAACACCCCCTTGACCAGGTCATGCGAGACCGCGGCGGAGATGGCCATCAGCAGGCCGGCAGCCGTCGACAGCGCCGCAGCCAGACCGCCGGCAGCAACCAGGGCGATCACCCAGTTCGGCAGCAGGGCGATTTCCGGATTGGCGAGCACGATGATGTCGGCGTTGACTGTCAGTTCGTTGCCTTTCCAGCCGGCCGCATCGGCCTTGGCCTTGACATCCGCATTCTTGGTCTTGTCGTTGTAGTACTGGATGCGACCGTCACCGTTCTTGTCTTCGAACTTGAGCAGGCCGGTCTTTTCCCAGCGCTTCATCCAGTCCGGACGGCCTTCAGCCTTGATGCTGGATTCGGCGGCAAACAGGTCGCCGCCCTTCATCACGGCGGTGTTGACCGTCGAGTGCAGGTTCAGCTTGGCCATCGCGGCAACGGCCGGGGCGGTCGTGTACAGCGCGGCGATGAAGACCAGCGCCCAGCCGGCGGAACTGCGCGCGGCGGCCACCGACGGCACCGTGAAGAAGCGCATGATGACGTGCGGCAGACCGGCAGTACCGATCATCAGCGACATCGTATAGACGAACATGTTCAGCGTGCTGCCAGCTGTGGTCGTCGTGTATTTGCCGAAGCCGAGGTCGACGACCACCTGATCCAGCTTGGCGAGCAGGCTGATATCGGACCCAGACATCGTCGAACCCAGGCCCAGTTGCGGGATCGGGTTGCCGGTCAGCTGCAGCGAAATGAAGATGGCCGGAATGATGTAGGCAGCGATCAGCACGCAATACTGGGCAACCTGGGTGTAGGTGATGCCCTTCATGCCGCCGAACACTGCGTAGGCGAACACGATGGCCATCCCGATGTAGATGCCCATGTCGCTGGAAACGCCCAGGAAGCGCGAGAACGCCACACCGACGCCGGTCATCTGGCCGATGATGTAGGTCAGCGACGCGGTCAGCAGACAGACCACCGCTACGGTAGAGGCATGCTGCGAGTAGAAGCGGTCACCGATGAACTGCGGCACAGTGAACTTGCCGAACTTGCGCAGATACGGGGCAAGCAGCATGGCCAGCAGCACATAGCCGCCGGTCCAGCCCATCAGGAAGAGACCGCCGCCGTAACCCATGTTGGCGATCAGGCCGGCCATCGAGATGAACGAAGCGGCCGACATCCAGTCCGCCGCCGTTGCCATCCCGTTCATCACCGGGGGGACGGAGCCGCCCGCAGCGTAGAACTCGCTGGTGCTACCGGCACGCGCCCAGATGGCGATACCGATGTACAGCGCGAAGCTGGCGCCGACAAAAAGATAAATTGTAGTTTGCAGATCCATGTGGTCAGCCCCTTAGTCTTCGTGAACGTCGAAACGACGGTCGATATCGCCCATTGCCTTGGCGTAGTAGAAGATCAGCGCGATAAAGATATACATCGAACCCTGGTGGGCGAACCAGAAGCCCAGCGGGTAACCACCCAGCTTGATCCCGTTCAACTGCTCGGCAAAAAGAATGCCGGCGCCGAAAGACACCAGGAACCAGACCACCAGGATTTTCCCCAGCAGCCCCAGCGTGGCGGACCAATAGCCCTTGCTGGCATCATCCATAATTATTTCCTCCTAAGATATTAGACATGGCTTACTCGAATACCCTTTTTGAGCCACCCGGGCAGTCTTGATAGCAAAACTTACAGTGAACTGACAGGTTGAGACCAAAATCCGGGCTTTTTTGCCGTATTGATCGTTTGTTGATCATTGCTTGATCTTGTGTAAACAAAGCATTGTTTTATCGGGATATTTTTTTGTGTCCGGTAAATTTTCGGGGCACAATCACGGCGTGGGCTGGGTCGGGAAGTTGCCCACGAGCAGGTGCTCAGCGGTGTCGCGCGGTCAACCTCAATTTCCAGACATTTTTTGCTTTCCTGGCTGAAGTGCCTGGGTGAATTTCCCTGCCGATTTTTTGCTGCGGCAGGCGCAAGATTCGTCAGATGAACACCGGTCCTGAAGGGGGCCGACTCTTCAAGTGCAGGTGAAATGTGAATCCGAATATCGAGTCCGTCATGGTCGGCGAATTGGAATCGCTTAAGGGCATCGCGCCTTTCGCGCGAATCCGGCCCGAGCGTCTTGTCCAGTTGCTGAGCCGGAGTACGGTCGTATTTCAGCGGCAGGGCAGCCGCATATTTCATCCGGATATTGCCGCCCAAGAGCGATCGTTCTGGATCATCCGGCAAGGCTGCGTGCTGTGCCAAAGCCTGCAGCCCGCCGGCGGGGGGCGGGAAGCGTCACAACTGCTGGCTGTGGGCGGAATATTTCCGCTCGAGTGCATCCTCGAGGGGGGCGACGCCGGTTCGTCCTATGTGGCGGAAGAAGATACCTATCTCTGGCAGATCGACGCGTCGGCAATCGAAGACTGGTTGAACGAGCTTGCTTTCCTGCGCTGGCTGGCCGAAGGCTTGCAGGTTCATCGCCAGGCAATCCAGCATTCGGTCAGTGAGTTGGTGCATAGCCGTCAGGTTGCGGACCAGGCGCTGGCCCTGCCGGCAAAGTCGATCAGCGCCATGCAGGTGGCCTGCGTTCCGGCCAGCCAGTCGCTGGCCGAAGTGGCCGAACTGATGAGTGCGAAACGTATTGGTTCGGTGCTGGTTGGAACACCGGAAGCCATCGAGGGCATCGTCACGGCCACTGATCTCGTCAGGCGTGGCGTCGCCCTGCGCCTGCCGCACGAGACCCCCGTCGGGCGGGTGATGACGGAAAATCCGGTGGAGGTGGAGGATTCGATTTCGGTCTTTGGTGCAGCGATGGAAATGGCTCAGGGCAAGTATCGTCATCTGCTGCTCAAGAGTTCCGAGGGTGCCGTGGTCGGTGTCGTATCCGAGCGTGACCTGTTCCGCGCCCAGCAACAGGGGGTGTCCCACGTTTTCAAGCCGATCGACGATGCGGAGTCGGTCGATGATCTGGTCGAGTTGGCGGGCAAGGCGCGCGAGTTCGGGGAGCGGGTGTTCAGCCAGGGGATGGATGTCAGTCAGTTCCTGCGCCTCACCTCATCGGTCAATGACCGTATCGCCAAGCGCCTGCTGGAACTGCTCGTGGCGCAGCGCAGCCCGCCGGCGCCCTTCTGCTGGCTGGCCTTCGGTTCGGAAGGGCGCGAAGAGCAGGGCTTCGTGACCGACCAGGATAATGGCCTCGTCTTCCTGCCCCCCGCCGGCGCCGGCGCCGACGTGGCTGCCCTCCGTGATGAATTTCTGGCCTTGGCGAGGGCCATGAATGACGCGTTGCATGCCTGCGGATTCGAGCGTTGCAAGGGCAACATCATGGCCAGCAACCCGGACCTGTGCCTGACGCTTGGCGAATGGAAGTCGCGATTCTCGTCATGGATCCGGGCAACGACGCCCACGGCCATCCTCAACTCGACCATCTTTTTCGATTTTCAGCCCATCTTCGGTGAAATGCAGTTCGCCGAGGAAATGCGCGACCACCTGCTTGACGAGGTCAAAGGCAACAGCATCTTTCTCCATCTGCTGGCGATCAATGCGCTCGAGGTGGGGCCGCCGGTCGGGCGGCTCAGCCGCTTTGCCACGGATGGCGGGAAGATCGACCTGAAGACCCAGGGCACCCGCCTGTTCGTCGACATCGCCCGCATCTATGCACTTCATAGTGGCGTCAGGGCAGTCAATACGGAGCAGCGACTTGCCCTGGTCGGCCAGCGTATCAAGCGTTCGGTAAGTGCGATTCAGGGGGATATCGCTGCCTTCCGGCACGTTCAGACCTTGCGCTTGCAGCGCCAGCTCGCCTCATTGTCCGACGGTGGCGATGCCAACCGTCTCGACCCTTACACCATCGATGAACTGCAGCAGCGCATCCTGCGTGAATCGCTGCGCCAGGCGAGTTCATTGCAGGAACGCCTCAAGCTGGACTACAAACGGTGACGCTCTCTTCATGGCTCCGGGATAAATTCGACCAGGTGCTGCACCCTAGTGCGTCAGACCGTGTTCTGCTCAGCGAGCTTGAGTTCCTTCTGGTCGATGTCGATCTCACCGGCACAGACATCAATCAAGACTCGGTCATCGGTCTGGCGGCATTGCCCCTGGTCGAAGGCCGGTTCGCGCCGGACGCGTTGCGCTACTGTCGTTTCGCCCCATCCAGCATTCACGGATTTGCCGATGCGCCTGGGGTGGCTGAAGACTACCAGGCCATACTCGAGGTGATGGCGGGGCGGACGGTGTTCACCGTCAATCCCACATTTGTCCAGCACATGCTGGTCGAGGCAGTCAGCCGTCGCCAGTTGCCGACGCCCGAGGGAAAATGGCTGGATTTGTCAGCCGCCGCGGGAGTAGTGGGCAGCGATGCCATCCCTGTCACCTCCCTGGCCTACTGGCAGGCACAGATGAAAATCCGCGGCCGACACGCGCATGATGCGGTCTACGACGTCTTCGCCATGGCGCAACTGCTGCAGGCGTTGCTCGCGTACGCTGAGGACGAAGGCATTGAAACCCTGGCAGACCTGATGCGCAATCAGAGTGCCGAGGCGTGGATGCGACCATTCTGAGACCCGTGGACAAGCTGTGGTGGGTATCGGGTCTTGGCGTTTTCCAGTTGCAAGCAAGGCGGCTCGCGTCTGATGAGCGCCGGGTCAAACACAGGTCTCACTCAAGATGATGGGTGTAGGGAACCTGGTCGAATACAGCAGCAGCGCTGATCGTGTCGATGGCGACCGGTTGCTTCGGGTTGGCGGGCTCGGGCGCAGCTAAGTGCGCAAAGTCTTGCTGGAACCGCGCCACCTTGCTGGCGAGTTGTGCCGGGTACTTGACGGTGTCGATGTGGGCGAGTGATATGGGATCAAGGTGTTCATTCCGTGCCCGGCTTGAGCAGCGACTTCAGGTTGGCAAATGGTGAATGGGTGGCGCTACCGGCCTTGGTGCCACTGTTACCGGTGTAGCCACGGTCTGCTTCGATCTGCTTCTGGTGCTCGTTGTCATGACAGTAGATGCAGAGCAGCTCCCAGTTGCTGCCGTCGGCCGGGTTGTTGTCGTGGTTGTGGTCGCGATGATGGACGGTCAGCTCGCGCAGATTACCGAGCGTGAATTCACGGGCGCAGCGTCCGCAAATCCATGGGTAAATCTTGAGCGCCCGTTCGCGATAGCCCTGCTCCCGATCGTCGCGCGCCTTGCGGGCTTCGAGTACAACGCGGTCGAGGCGATTGTGGTCGATGGGGGGCATGGCGTCTCCGGCGATTGTTACAGTAGGTTACGTTAAGCCCACGAAGGGGCTACAGACGGCGCGGGGGCGGGGGGATAAGATGAGGCTGTCTTGATTTGAATCCCTCCTTATCTCGATTTCCCTGTCGAGAATTTTGCCCCGCCCCGAGCGGGGCTGTTTTTTTGAGCAAGGGCAGTGCCGACGGTTCAATCCGCTGAACGAACTTCCAGCAGGCTTTCGTCCCAGCTGGCGTGTTTTTCCAGTCCGAGCAGGTTGGCTACGGTGGCGGCGATGTTGGAGAGACCGGCTTTGTCGGTCTGCCTGAGGCCCAGCCGGCCACCGGTCGCGTTGTCGTAAAGGATCAGCGGGACCGGGCTCAGCGTATGCGCGGTCTTGGCCTTGTAGCTGCCGTCCTGGTTCAGCGCCGGCTGCCGGGTCTTTTTGTCCAGTTCGTACATTTCGTCGGCATTGCCGTGGTCGGCGGTGATCAGCGCCACGCCGCCGGCGGCGTCGACGGCCTGCAGCAGTCGGTTCAGCGAGAGGTCAACGGCTTCGATGGCCATTGTCGCGGCGCGGAAATTGCCGGTGTGACCGACCATGTCGCCGTTGGCGAAATTGCAGCGCAGGGTTTTGTATTGTCCCGACTGGATCGCGGCGATCATCGCATCGGCGATTTCGGCGGCCTTCATCCACGGGCGCTGCTCGAAGGGAACGACGTCGCTCGGGACTTCCTGCCAGGTTTCGCCGGCGAACTTGCCGGAGCGGTTGCCGTTCCAGAAATAGGTGACGTGGCCGAATTTCTGCGTTTCGGAACAGGCGAACTGGGCGACGCCGGATTTGGCGAACCATTCGCCGGTGGTGTCCCGGATCGCCGGCGGGGCGACGAGGAAGCGGGCGGGCAGCTTGAGGTCGCCGTCGTATTGCAGCATGCCGGCATAGGTTACCTTCGGCGCGCTGACGCGGTCGAACTTGTCGAAAGCCACTTCCTCGAAGGCGCGGGTAATTTCGATGGCGCGGTCGCCGCGGAAGTTGAAGAAGACGACCGAATCCCCGTCCTCGATGGTACCGATCGGCTGGCCGTGGTCGGCGATGACAAATTCCGGCAGATCCTGGTCGATGGTGCCCGGATTCTGCTCGCGCAAGCCATTGACTGCGGCAGTCGCGTTCGGGAACTGGGTGCCCAGGCCGAGCACATGCGTCTTCCAACCCTCTTCGACCATCGCCCAGTTGGCATCATAGCGGTCCATGGTGATGTACTGGCGGCCACCGCCCGAGGCGATGCGGGCATCGAAGCCATCGGCACTGATTTCGGCAAGGAAGGTTTCAAACGGCACGACGTAATCGAGCGCGCTGGTTTCCGGCACGTCGCGGCCGTCGAGCAGGGCATGGATGCGTACGGTCCTGATGCCTTCGGCCTTGGCCTGGACGACCATGGCCTTGAGGTGGTCGATGTGGCTGTGAACGTTGCCGTCGGAAAAGAGGCCGATGAAATGGATCGTGCCACGCCCGGCCTTGGCACCGGCGACGATCTGCTGCCATGCCTCGCCTTGCCAGATGGCACCGGAGGCAATCGCATCGGCGACCAGCGCTGCGCCCTGGCTATAGACCTGACCGGCGCCGATGGCGTTATGGCCGACTTCGGAATTTCCCATGTCGTCGTCGGACGGCATGCCGACCGCGGTACCGTGGGCGCGCAGGCGGATATTCGGATAGTTGGCGAACAGCTTGTCGAAGATTGGCTTGCGGGCGGCGGCAATGGCGCTGCCGGCGTCGGATTTGGGGATGCCGTAGCCGTCGACCACGACAATGACGACCGGACCATTGATTCCGGGAAAAGACGCGAGCTTCTGCAACATGACGGTTTCCTGCGCGGCAAAAGAAGAATGAGAGCATGCGCCGGCGCGTACAGTCAATTCTGTTGCTGTTCGAGCTTTGCTTGCGACGGTTTGGGTGGCGGGAGTGCTTGCATTTTCTGGCGGACGAGTTGAAAATAACCAAGCGCTTGCTTGCTAAATAATTAATCAAACATTCTGGAGATCAGTTCATGAACCTGCCCGCCGCTCACTCGCCGTATCCCAACCTGCTCGCGCCGCTCGATCTTGGCTTCACGACGCTGCGGAACCGCACGTTGATGGGCTCGATGCACACCGGACTGGAAGAGGAAAGCAACGGCTTCGAGCGCATGGCGGCGTTTTATGCCGAGCGCGCCAGGGGCGGGGTCGGGCTGATTGTCACCGGCGGCTTTGCGCCCAATTTCGCCGGCCGTGTCTACCATGCCGGTTCGCAGCTCAGCTTTCCGTGGCAGGTGAGCAAGCATTGGATCGTCACCGATGCGGTGCACGCCGCGGGCGGCAAGATTGCGCTGCAAATTCTGCATACCGGCCGCTATGGCTATCACCCGCTCAATGTCGCGCCTTCGAAACTGCGTGCCCCGATCAATCGCTTCACGCCGCGCGCCCTCACGCGCTGGGGGGTCCGCAAGACTATCGCCGACTACGCCCGTTGTGCCCGGCTGGCGCAGAAGGCGGGTTACGACGGAGTCGAGATCATGGGCTCCGAGGGCTACCTGATCAACCAGTTCGTTGCGCCGCAGACCAATTTGCGTACCGACGAATGGGGTGGCAGCTTCGAAAACCGCATCCGGTTCGCGGTCGAGATCGTGCGCTCGACCCGGGCCAAGGTTGGTCCGGAATTCATCATCATCTTCCGTCTGTCAATGCTTGATCTGGTGCAGGGCGGCAGCACCTGGGACGAAGTGGTTGCCCTGGCCAAGGCCATCGAGGCGGCCGGCGCCACCCTCATCAACACCGGCATCGGCTGGCATGAGGCGCGCATTCCGACCATCGCCACCATGGTGCCGCGCGCCGCCTTTGCCTGGGTGACCAAGCGCTTGAAGGGCGAGGTTGCGATCCCGCTGATCACCACCAACCGGATCAATACCCCGGAAGTTGCCGAGGAGGTACTGGCCTCGGGGTGTGCCGACATGGTGTCGATGGCCCGCCCCTTCCTGGCCGATGCCGATTTCGTCGCCAAGGCTGCGGCCGGCCGGGCCGACGAAATCAATACCTGCATCGCCTGCAACCAGGCCTGCCTCGACCATATCTTCAACGGCAAGCTGACGTCCTGCCTGGTCAACCCGCGTGCCTGCCACGAGACCGAACTGGTGATCGAACAGGCCGCGACGCGCAAGCGGGTGGCGGTGGTCGGCGCCGGCCCGGCCGGCATGGCGTGCGCCACCACGGCAGCGGAGCGTGGTCACGAAGTCACCCTGTTCGATGCGAGCGAACGTATCGGCGGCCAGTTCAATATTGCCCGGAAGATTCCGGGCAAGGAGGAGTTCGATGAAACCCTGCGCTATTTCGCCCGCCGTATCGAAAAATCCGGCGTCAGGCTGCAGTTGAACCAGCGCGTCGATGGCGTTGCGCTGGTGGCCGGCGGGTTCGACCAGGTGGTGCTGGCGACCGGCGTCACGCCCCGTACTCCGGCCATCCCCGGGATTGAGCATCGCAGCGTGACCGGTTACCTCGACCTGATCGAGGGGCGCAGCACCGCTGGCAAGTCAGTGGCCATCATCGGTGCCGGCGGCATCGGCTTCGATGTCGGCGAATTCCTGACCCACGCCCACGACGAGCGGAGCGAAGCCGAACGATTCAACGATGAGTGGGGTATTGACCCGAGCTTCGCCGCACGTGGCGGCCTCAAGCCGGCGCAGGACGAAGCCGCGCCGCGCCAGGTGTTCCTGCTCCAGCGCAAATCGGCCAAGGTCGGCGACGGTCTGGCCAAGACCACCGGCTGGATTCGCCGCACGCTGCTCAAGAAGCGCGGCGTCACGATGATCGCCGGCGTGAACTACGAACGCATCGACGACGCCGGGCTGCACATCACCGTCGATGGCAAGGCGATGAGCTTGCCGGTCGACACCATCGTCATTTGCGCCGGCCAGGAATCGCGGCGTGAGTTGCTGGCACCACTGGAAGCCGCCGGGATCCCGGTCACGCTGATCGGCGGCGCCGATGTGGCGGCGGAACTTGACGCCAAGCGAGCCATTGCCCAGGGTACGCGCGTTGCGGCCGGACTGTAGGCATGGCGCGGCGCAAGACTGATGCAGGACTGGAGCCCAACCGGCGCGCCGAGTTGTTGCATGCGGCGGCGCAACTCTTTGTCGAAAAAGGCTTCGACGCCACGACCACGCGTGACATCGCCGACGCGGTCGGCATGCGCGCCGGCAGCCCTTTCTATCATTTCCGCAGCAAGCAGGAACTGCTCAAGGCGGCGATGATCGAGGGGCTGGACGCCGGCTATGCGCGGCTAATCGCAGCCACCGACGGCATCGCCGATCCCGCCCTGCGCCTGCGCGCGCTGGTGCGCACGCATCTGGGAACCCTGCTTGACGGCGAATGCCATTCGCCGATGCTGCTGGGCGAAACCCGTCGCCTCGATGCCGCCGCCCGCGCCGAAATTACGGCGGCATTCGACCGCTACCAGATTCCCTGGCAGACGGCGCTCGACGAACTCGTGGCTGCCGACAAGCTGGCTTCGGCAAAGGCGCCGGTGCGCCATCTGCTGTTCGGGATGCTCAACTGGTGTCCACAGTGGTATCGGGCGGATGGTCCGCTGACCATCGATCAGCTGGCCGACAGCGCGTTGGCTGTGCTGCTTGGTTGCCCTGCGTCTCAGCCCTGAGCAGCCTCGTAGGCTGACAGCGTGACGCCGGCATGGGCGAGAAACTCGCGCAACTGCTTGATGTCGGTGCGGCTGCAGGTATTGCTGTGATGCGGGTGGTGGAGGAATACCTCGACCCGGTTCAGGGTGATCTTGAAGCGGGCGCCATGCGAGGGCTCGACCTCGGCGCCAAGGTGGTGGAGCAGCGATTCGATTTCGCGCCAGTGAATGTTGGCGCTCGACGGATCCTGGAAGATGCTGCGCATCAGGTGGGCGTGCTTGTGGCTCATGATCGGATTCCCGGCAAATCGATCGGGATATTCTATGCCCGTGGCGCGTCGTCGTCAGGCGAAAACGAGTTTCAGCAGGGCCAGCCCAAGCAAAGTGTACCCGGCCGCAACAAGATCGTCGGCCATCACACCAAAGCCATTTTTGACATGCTGGTCGAAATAACGCGCCGGTTGTGGCTTGGTGATGTCGAAGAGGCGGAAAAGCGCGAAGGCCGTGAGTTGCCACAGAAAGCTGTCCGGCGTCAGCAGCAGGACGAGCCAGAAAGGGACCATTTCATCCCAGACGATGCTGCCGTGGTCGGGGTCGCCGAGCGCCCTGCCGGTGATGTCGATGATCCGGATGCCGAGCAGGTAGGCTGCGGTCAACACCAAAAGCAGCGTGAAATCCGACAGATACGGCTGAAACAGGTTGAAGCTGAGCCACGCGAACAGCGTGCCGAAAGTGCCTGGCGCCCAAGGCGCCAGACCGCTGCCACAGCCCAGCGCGAGGAAGTGCGCCGGGTGGGCGAGGAGGAATTTGACGCTGGGGGCGTCTTTGGCGGACTCAGCCAAAGTGGTCGTAGCCGCGCCGGGCAAATTCGACGGGCTTGCCGTCCGGGTCGTAAACGGTGACCTCGCCGGCCACCCCGGGAACCATGCTGCCGATGCACCAGAGCGGCAGCTCAAGGCGCGCGGCAATCTGGCCGACGGCCTGGCTTTGCGTCGGGGGCGCGGTGAAGCAGAGTTCGTAGTCGTCGCCGCCAGCCAGCTGGCATTCGAGGGCGATACGTCGCAGATCGGCGTCGTAGCTTTGGCCGCTACCGGCCAGGTCCCGCAGGTGCGGCAACTGAACGAGGTGCACGGCGGCAGCCAAGCCCGAGCGCTCGCCGATGTGGCCGAGGTCGGCGAGCAGGCCGTCGGAAACATCAATCGCGGCCGACGCGACGCCGACCAGCGCCTGGCCGAGCGCGACACGCGGCCGGGGCTTTTCGAGGGCGGCGATGCACAGGCGGTTCCACGGCGCCGGCAGCGCGATCCGGCCTTGCAACTGAGCGAGGCCGAGGCTGGCCAGCCCGGGGCGGCCGGAAACCCACACCAGATCGCCAGCCCGGGCGCCGTCGCGGCGCAGCGCCTGCCCGGGTTCGATTTCGCCCATGGCGGTGACGCAGACATTGAGCGGGCCGCGCGTGGTGTCGCCGCCGACCACATCGACGGCGTATTCGGCGGCACAGGCGAAGAAGCCTTCGGCGAATCCGGCGATCCACGGCTCGTCAACCGCCGGCAGGCTGCCGGCGAGCAGTGCCCAGCGCGGCGTCGCACCCATTGCGGCGAGGTCGGAGAGGTTCACCGCCAGCGCCTTCCAGCCGAGATTTCTGGCGTCGGTGTCGGGCAGGAAGTGGGTGCCGGCGACCAGCATGTCGGTGGTGACGGCGAGTTCCTTTCCCGGCGTCGGCTGGAGCAGGGCGCAGTCGTCGCCGGGGCCGAGAACGGCGGCCGGGGTCGCTCGCGCGAAATACTTGTCGATCAGGGCAAACTCGCCGCCCACGCTCATCCGCGGCTCTTTTTCCGGGCTTCCACCTCGACCGGCCGGGTTTCGGCGGCGACCTTGTCGAGCACGCCATTGACGTACTTGTGACCGTCGGTGCCGCCGAAGGCCTTGGTCAGTTCGATGGCTTCGTTGATCACGACGCGGTAGGGCGTTTCCGGGTTGTGCGTCAGTTCGCAGGCGCCCATCAGCAGGATGCACGCTTCAACCGGCGACAGTTCCTTGAACGGGCGGTCGATATGTGCGGATACCAGCGCGGTCAGCTTTTCGTTCTGGGCCAGGACACCGCGGATCATGGTCAGGCAGAACTCGCGGTCGGCCCGGGCAAAATCTTCCAGTTCCGGCAGGTGGGCTTCGATGGCTGCTTCGTCGGCGCCGCCGACACGCCATTGGTACAGACCCTGAAGCGCAAATTCGCGGGCGCGGCGGCGGGCCGACTTGGGTGGAGCCTTGGGTTGCTGCGGCTGTTCGGTGTCGCCGAGAGAAGTGGTGGTCATTGGGTCAGGGCTTTCTGCAGGTTGGCCATCTCGATAGCGGCCTGGGCGCAGTCGGCGCCCTTGGGTTGCATGCGCACTTCGGCCTGCTCGTCGGTTTCACAGGTCAGGATGCCGTTGGCGATCGGGATGCCGGTGTCGAGCTGGACTTCCATGATGGCGCGGCAGGAATCGTTGGAGACGACCTCGAAGTGATAGGTCTCGCCGCGGATGACGGCACCCAGCGCCACCAGCGCGTCGTAGCTGCCGCTCTGCGCCATGGTCTGCAGCACGAGCGGAATTTCCAGCGCGCCGGGCACATTGGCAATCGCCATGTCAGCGTCGGCGACGCCGAGGCGCTTCAGTTCGGCCACACAGGCAGAAAGCAGACCCTCACAGACCGGCTGGTTGAAGCGGCTCATGACGATGCCGACCCTGAGCCCGGCGCCGTTCAGGTTGTTGTCGAACTCGTAGATATTGTCGAAGCGGGACATGGCTCAGAGCTCCGCGGGTGAGGTGACGAAACCGGTGACTTCAAGCTCGAAACCGGTCATGGAGGGCATGCGGCGCGGGCTGGATAGCAGGCGCATCTTGGTGACGCCGACATCGCGCAGGATCTGGGCGCCGATGCCGTAGGTGCGCGGATCCCACTTGGTCTGGGTGCGCGGCGAGCTGGCATTGACCGCGCCGGTGAGACGGGCAAGCAGGGCTTCGCCGTCTTCCGGACGGTGCATGAGGACGATGACGCCATGGCCGTTTTTGGCCAGCGCCGCCTGCGCTTCATCGATCGAGAAGGATTGCGGCTTGCTGGCCGGGTCGAGGAAGTCGAGGACCGATAGCGGCTCATGGACGCGGACCAGCGTTTCGCCGCCGGCCGGGATCTGGCCCTTGACCAGTGCCAAGTGCGTGGCGCCGCTGGCGCGGTCGACATAGGCGTGGAGGGTGAATTCGCCGTGCGCGGTGGCGATGGTCTTGCTGGTCACGCGTTCGACCAGCGTTTCGGAGGCGGCGCGGTAGTGGATGAGGTCGGCGATGGTGCCGATCTTCAGGCCGTGTTCCTTGGCGAACTCCATCAACTCAGGCAGGCGGGCCATCGTGCCGTCGTCGTTCATGATTTCGCAGATCACCGAGGACGGCTCCAGACCGGCCATGCCGGCGAGATCGCAGCCGGCTTCGGTGTGGCCGGCACGGACCAGCACGCCGCCTTCGCGGGCGGTGATCGGGAAGACGTGGCCGGGCTGCACGATGTCGTCGGCGGTGGTCGCCTTGGCGACGGCGACCTGGATGGTGCGCGCCCGGTCGGCGGCGGAGATGCCGGTGGTGACGCCCTCGGCGGCTTCGATCGAGACGGTGAAGGCGGTGCCGTACTGGGTCTTGTTGTTGCGCGCCATCTGGACCAGGCCGAGC
>Ga0209310_1000391_pt1 | contig 52606 bp, 53 predicted proteins | sample AD_UKC030_MetaG_FD_184415 | JGI IMG/M metagenome (GOLD analysis project Ga0209310, IMG submission 184415) | Active sludge microbial communities of municipal wastewater-treating anaerobic digesters from USA - AD_UKC030_MetaG (SPAdes) (version 2) | ecosystem: Engineered > Bioreactor > Anaerobic >...
GGTTGTATCGGGAAGGGATATAGTCACGAGAGCCTAATTCGCGCGGTAGCGGAACAGATGGGATCGGCTCACGAAGACGACGGCGCAGCACCTCACTTGATCGAGCTCAGTAACATCTTGGTTTCGAACCGACCCGCACTCGTATCCGTTTTGTCATCCGATGCTGAACTTGTACTGGATGTTGGAAACAGAGCACTGTCGAAAGCCGACGGCAAATATGACTTCGTTCGATCAAAACGTATCCCTTTAGTAAGTCCCGCCCCAACGAATGCGTTTCAACCCCGCGCACCCACCGAGGACTTTGAAATCTCTGCGTCTCAACTGCCGGTATCAGGCACGGTCATGTTTCTAGTGAATCATGAACATTCTGACTGGCAAGAAAACGCCAGTGGCTATGACTTCGGAACGTTTGTTCAGGGAGAGCTGAAAGTGAGAGCGATTAAGCATTCTGATAGAACCATACAGATATCTGTTGCTGGAGTCGGTGGGTCGGTACTAGAGACTCGTAAACCGATTCCTCCAACTAACCAGCCGGGTGTCATGATTGGATTCACTTGGAATGGTTCGGAGTTTGTCTTCTATCTTTGTGGAGAACGCGTTGATTCTTTGGTCTATTGCGCATAGTGCTACCCTGTCGCTAGAGCCGACTCGCATTGACAAGCAGCAGCTCGCTGCTCAGCTTCAACGTTTCTGAATGTCAGCTTTTCCAAGCCGGTTACTTCTGCAACGGGTCGTTCACAGCCTCCCACGGTCAACCGCAAAAAATCCCCAAATTCAGGCTTTGCCTGCGCGCCAATCCGCCACGAACACCCGTGTATCCGCATACCACGCCTCAAAATCCACCGCGAACCCTGCCGCATCGGCGATGAATTCGGCCTCTCCCCCCGCCAGCGGATTCGGCTGGCGGGCGCGCTGGCTCATGCGGTGCAGGACGTCGGCGATGCCGGCGAGGTGGGCGTAGCTGGCGAGCCAGTCTTCGCGCGCCATCAGGGTCATGGCGGGGCGGGCGTGCTCGGGCAGGTCGGAGAGGCGGTCGGCGATGTGGCGGTAGATGTGCTGGCAGGTGTCGGCCAGCGGCGGGTGTTGCGGCCAGTCGCGGGCGAGCAGGTGGTCGTAGTAGATGTCGACGAGGATGCCAGCGTAGCGGCGCCGGGCAGGCGAAACGCGGTTGCGGCTGCGCTGGAAGGCGGGGTGGGTTTCGGCGTGGCTGTCGATGGCGCGGTGGAGCGCGACGCCGCGCGCGAGGTCGGCCGGCAGGGCGCCGGGCAGCGGGCCCTTGATCCAGTCGCCGACGACGCCGCCGACGATGAGCGCCGGGTCGTCGCCGGCCAGCACGGCGTGGGCGAGGAAGTTCATGGCGCCTTCATTGCCGCTTGAGCGGCGCAGGTCGGCAGGGTGGTCGGGTCGGGTGGCATGGCGAAGCGTCGATGCGAGAATCGGGAACGGGAAGTGTAGCGGTTAGGCCTGGCGCGATGCGCGACGGTTCAATGCCGCTTACGGGCGCTTGCCTGCTTCGTCGTCCGGGCACCAATTTGGGTGGCGTTTTCATCGGGTTTCACCAGGTTGGCGCACGACCTTGCTTGCCGGCGCCATCTGCGAATCAATATCTGACTGTTTTTATTGGATTTTGTATTTCGGTGTTAAATGGCTTGAATTATGCGTAAGCATTGGCGGAACAGGACCTCGCCCGGTCTTTTCCCATTGCCGGGGCATCCCGCTGCGGGATGCTCTCCGCGATGGATTCATCTGCTTTCTGCTCCCCCTTGTAAAGGAGATGCCATGTCCTACCGCCCGATTCACCAGGTTCTGGGCAACCGCCCCTTCCCCACCGTCGCTCCCAACAACTCCATCCGCGAATGCGCCTTCATCATGAAGGAATGGAAATCCTCGGCCGTGCTCGTTGTCGACGGCGACCAGCTGCTGGGTATCTTTACCGAGCGGGACATCGTGTTTCGCTGCGTCGCGCTGAGTTGCCCGCTGGACACCATACAGGTCGCCCACGTGATGACGAAGGACCCGCAGACGATCCACTGCGACAAACCGTTCGGCCACGCCCTGCACCTGATGTACGAAGGCGGCTATCGGCACATGCCGGTGGTCGATGACAGCGGTGCCGTTGTCGGCCTGTTGTCGGCCCAGGACGCGCTGGCCCTGGATGGCGCATTGCTCGAACAGGAACTGGTACGCCGCGAGGAAATCACCGTCGTGCTCTGAACCGGAGGGCAACCTCGCCTGACGAATGTCTCCTCCCCCCTCGTTCCGTCGGTTGTGCTCGCTACCGGCAGATGGGGGATTCCCGGCCCGCTCGCCCAGCGGGCCTTTTTTCTGGGCGTCATTCCGGTGCTGGCTCTCCGGTCATCGCCTTGCCGGGCGAGCCGGCAAGTACGGATTCGAGCGTGACGGCGGCCAGGCTTTCCCGTACCGCCCACGCATCGCTGAAATCCTGGTCGCGGGTGTAGTCGTTGACCGTCACCAGGCAGCGCACGCCTGCGGTCGACGCCGATTTCAGGCCGTTTTCCGAATCCTCGATGGCGAGACAGGCGGCGGCGGGCAGGCGCAGGCGTTCCAGTACCCAGCGGTAGATGTCGGGCGCCGGTTTCTTGGCCGGGACGACGTCGCCGGCGCCGATGACTGCGAACCAGCCGGGCGCCGCCTCGCCGAGCGTGGCGCGCAGCAGGGCATCGACGTTTTCCGGCGTGGTGGTGGTGGCGATGGCGAGGTGCAGGCCGGCGGCGCGGGCTTCGTCGATCAGCCGGGCGACACCGGGGCGTAGCGGCAGGCGGCCCTGCTCGACGCGGCGGACGTAGTGCGCGGTCTTGGCGGCGTGCAGGCGTTTGACCAGATCGTCGAAATCGGGCCGGGTGGCGGTGGCGGTGGCGAAATGCCCGGCGTAGTGGCGGATGCGCTCCTTGCCGCCGGTGATGTCCAGCAGGCGGCCATAGAGGGTTTCGTCCCAGTGCCAGGGCAGGCCGTGTTCGGCGAAGGCGGCGTTGAAGGCGGGGCGATGGCCGTCGCGCTCGGTTTCGGCGAGCGTGCCGTCGACATCGAAGATCAGGGCTTGCAGTGTGTTCATGAGGGTGAACCATAGCCGGGGGCGGCGGCGGTTGCGGTCAGGATTTCTGAAGCGTCGGTTAAGCGATCGTTTAGTCAGGCATGCCTTATGGAGTCATTAAGAAAGTCTGACTACCGCTTAATTAAGAAGTCACTTATCTTTGCTGCCAATGCAGTAACACAAGAATGATTGGAGACGCCATGCAATTCGGACGTACGACCCTGTCGAAATTTGTTATTGAAAATACCCGGGCCAGCCACGGTGAACTCGGCGCCCTGCTCATCGACGTTGCCGCCGCCGTCAAGACCATCTCGGCGACGGTCGCCAAGGGCGCTCTGGCCGGCCACCACGGTGCACTCGACAGCACCAATATCCAGGGCGAGGTGCAGAAGAAGCTTGATGTGCTGACCAACGAAGCCATCCTGCGTCACTGCGAGTGGGGCGGCCAGCTGGCCGGCATGGCTTCCGAGGAAATGGACGACCCGTATTCCATTCCGGCCGAATACCCGCGTGGCCGCTACCTGCTGGTTTTCGACCCGCTCGACGGCTCGTCGAACAGCGACGTCAATGTTTCAGTCGGCACCATTTTTTCGATCTTTTCCCGGTCGACCGCCGGCGATGCCCAACTCGGCGATTACCTGTGCCCGGGCAGCGAACAGGTAGCCGCCGGTTACGCCATCTACGGCCCATCGACGATGATGGTGCTGACGCTGGGCAACGGCACGCACGGCTTCACGCTCGATCGCGAGAGCGGCAACTTCATCCTGACTCATCCCGACATCCGCGTCCCGGAAGACACTCGCGAATTCGCCATCAATACTTCCAACGAGCGCTTCTGGGAGCCGCCGGTGCAGCGCTACGTCAGCGAGTGCAAGGCCGGCAAGTCCGGGGTGCGCGGCGAGGATTTCAATACCCGCTGGATCGCCTCGATGGTCGCCGAGGTGCATCGCATCCTGATCCGTGGCGGCATCTTCATGTACCCGAAGGACAGCAAGGATCCATCGAAGCCCGGCCGTCTGCGCCTGCTCTACGAAGCCAACCCGATGGCGATGCTCATCGAGCAGGCCGGCGGCGCGGCGAGCACCGGCCGCCAGCGCATCCTCGACGTAGCGCCGGAAAGCCTGCACCAGCGCGTGCCGGTCATCCTCGGCTCGAAGAATGAGGTCGAGCGGCTGGAGCGCTACCACCACGAATACGACACCGGGGCCGATCGGCCATTTGTTTCGCCGCTGTTTTCGGAACGTTCGCTGTTCCGCGACGAGCCGCGCACCTGAATTCACATTCAAGGGAGAACACCATGTCCGTCAAACACCCTATCATCGCCATCACCGGCTCGTCCGGCGCCGGCACCAGCACGGTGATGCAGAGCTTCCAGCACATCTTCCGCCGCGAGCAACTGAAGGCGCAGATCGTCGAGGGCGATTCCTTTCACCGCTACGACCGCCTGAGCATGCGTGCCGAAATGAAGGCGCAGGAGGTCGCCGGCAACCGCAATTTCAGCCACTTCGGCCCCGAGGCCAATTTGCTGGAAGAGCTACAGGACCTGTTCGTCACCTACGGCAAGACCGGCGGCGGGCGCGTCCGCAAATACCTGCACGATGCCGGCGAGGCTGAACCGTGGCAGCAGGAGCCGGGCACCTTCACACCGTGGCAGGATATCTCCGGCCCGACCGACCTAATGTTCTACGAAGGCCTGCACGGCGCCTATGCCGATGAAAGGATCGACATCGCCAGGCAGGTCGACCTCTGCGTCGGCGTCGTGCCGATCATCAACCTCGAATGGATCCAGAAGCTGCACCGCGACCAGAAGATGCGCGGCTACTCGCAGGAGGCGGTCACCGACACCATCCTGCGCCGCATGCCGGATTACGTCAGCCACCTCTGCCCGCAGTTCTCGCGCACCCACGTCAATTTCCAGCGCGTGCCCATCGTCGACACCTCCAATCCCTTCATCGCCCGCGACATCCCGAGCGCCGACGAGAGCATGGTGGTGATCCGCTTCGCCAATCCGAAGGGCATTGACTTCCAGTACTTGCTGAATATCCTGCATGGTGCCATGCTCACGCGTCCAAACACCTTGGTTGTCCCGGGCGGCAAGATGGGACTGGCCATGCAGATGATATTTACGCCCATGGTGCTGCGCTTGCTGGACCACAAGCGCCGTGCCTGAAAACTTACGGAGAAAAATATGAGTGAAACCATTTCCCGCCGCGAACTCGCCAATGCCGTGCGCTTTCTCGCAATTGACGCCGTCGAGAAGGCCAAATCCGGGCATCCGGGCGCGCCGATGGGTATGGCCGATATCGCCGAAGTGCTTTGGCGAAATCATCTGAAGCACAACCCGGCCAACCCGGCCTGGGCGGACCGCGACCGCTTCGTGCTGTCCAACGGCCACGGGTCGATGTTGCTGTACAGCCTGCTGCACCTGACCGGCTACGACCTGCCGCTCGACCAACTGAAGAGCTTCCGCCAACTGGGCAGCAAGACCGCCGGGCATCCGGAGGTCGGCCATCCGGCGGGCGTCGAAACGACCACCGGGCCGCTCGGCCAGGGCCTGGCCAACGCCGTGGGCATGGCGCTCGCCGAAAATCTGCTGGCCAGACGCTACAACCGTCCGGGGTGCGCCATCGTCGATCATCGCACCTGGGCCTTCCTCGGCGACGGCTGCCTGATGGAGGGCATCAGCCATGAAGCCTGTTCGCTCGCCGGGGTCTGGGGGCTGGACAAGCTGGTCTGTTTTTACGACGACAACGGGATTTCCATCGACGGCCATGTTGCCGGGTGGTTCCGCGACGATACGCCGGCGCGCTTCCGCGCCTATGGCTGGAACGTCATCGGCCCGGTTGACGGTCATGATTCCGCCGCAGTCGAAGCAGCGATTGCCGCCGTGCAGGCAGGCAACGGCAAGCCAACGCTGATCGTCTGCCGCACGCAGATCGGCTGGGGTTCGCCGAACAAGGCCGGTTCGCACGATGTGCATGGCGCACCGCTCGGTGCCGACGAGGTGGTGGCGACGCGCGTGGCGCTCGGTTGGCCGCATGCGCCTTTCGAGGTGCCGGCGGCGATTCGCGGCGCCTGGGATGGCCGTGCCGCGGGGGCGGCTGCCGAAGCAGCCTGGGCAGCAAAGTTTGCCGCCTATCGCGCGCAGTATCCCGAATTGGCTGCCGAGTTCGAGCGCACCCAGGTCGGCAATCTGCCCGCCGACTGGGCGGCCGCCCGCAGCGAACTGCTGGCGCGTGCCGGCGACCGCCAGGGCTCGGTGGCGAGCCGAAAATCTTCGCAAAACTGCCTCGATTTCCTGGTTGACCGCATCCCTGAACTGCTCGGCGGCTCGGCCGACCTGACCTTCTCCAACCTGACGGCCGGCAAGGGCAGTGTGGCCTGGCATGACCAGAAGCCGGATGCGGCGGCGAACTATATTTCCTACGGCGTGCGCGAATTTGGCATGACGGCGATCATGAACGGGGTGGCGCTGCACGGCGGCTTGATTCCCTACGGCGGCACCTTCGCGGTGTTTTCCGACTACTCACGCAACGCCATCCGCATGAGTTCGCTGATGAAGCAGCGCGTGGTCCATGTGCTGACCCACGATTCGATTGGCCTCGGCGAGGATGGCCCGACCCATCAGCCGATCGAGCACATCAGCAGCCTGCGTCTGATTCCCGGGCTCGACGTCTGGCGCCCGTGTGACGAACTGGAAACGGCTGTTGCCTGGAGCGAAGCGCTTGAGCGCCGCGACGGTCCGTCGGCCCTGTTCCTGTCGCGCCAGAACCTGCCGCAGTATGGCGGGCCCGAGGGGCGGGCAGAGGGAGCCCGGCGCGGCGGCTATGTGCTGTCGGAAGCCGAGGGTGCCTTGCAGGCGGTGATCATTGCTACCGGTTCGGAAGTGGCACTGGCGATGGAAGCCCAGGCGACACTGAAGGCGCAGGGGATCGGCGTGCGCGTGGTGTCGATGCCGTGCACGCGGCGCTACGATGCCCAGTCGTCGGGCTGGAAGAAGAAAGTGCTGCCGCCGGAGGTGTGCCGCATTTCCGTGGAAGCCGGGCAGACCGATTTCTGGCACAAGTATGTCGGTACCGACGGCGAGGTGTTGGGCATCGACGAGTTTGGAGAATCCGCGCCGGCCCCGGCCCTGTTCGAGCGTTTCGGCCTGACGACGGACCACCTGGTGCAGACCGTGTTGCGCACCATTGCCAGTTACGGCGGCAATGACGGCGATTTTTGACCAAATGGATTGATCGTGAGGAACTGGTGATGGCTCTCAGAATTGGTATCAACGGCTTCGGCCGCATAGGGCGCATGGTGCTGCGGGCTGTCTCCAGGGAGGCAGAGTTTTCGGATATCGAGATCGTTGGTATCAACGACCTGCTCGATCCCGATTACCTGGCCTACATGCTCAAGTACGATTCCGTGCATGGCAATTTCAACGGCGAAATCGCCGTCGAGGGGCAGAATCTCATGGTCAATGGCCTCAAGATCCGCCTCAGTGCGGTCAAGGATCCGGCCGAACTCAAGTGGAACGAGGTCGGCGCCGATGTCGTGATCGATTGCACCGGGCTGTTCCTGACGACCGAAAGCTGTCAGAAGCACATTGCCGCCGGTGCCCGCAAGGTCGTCCAGTCGGCACCGTCGAAGGACGAGACGCCGATGTTCGTCTACGGCGTCAATCACGAAAAATACGCGGGCGAAGCGGTTGTTTCAGCCGCGTCCTGCACCACCAACTGCCTGGCGCCGGTGGCCAGGGTGCTGCATGACAACTTCGGCATCCGGCGCGGCCTGATGAGTACAGTGCACGCCGCCACCGCCACCCAGAAAACCGTCGATGGCCCGTCCACCAAGGACTGGCGGGGCGGGCGCGGTATCCTGGAGAACATCATCCCATCCTCGACCGGCGCGGCCAAGGCGGTGGGCAAGGTCATTCCGGAGCTCAACAAGAAACTCACCGGCATGGCCTTCCGCGTGCCGACTTCGGATGTTTCCGTGGTCGACCTGACGGTAGAACTGGAGAAGCCGGCCGCCTACGAGGATATCTGCACGGCGATGAAGGCGGCTTCCGAAGCCGGTCCGCTCAAGGGGGTACTCGGCTACACCGGGGATAAGGTCGTATCGACCGATTTCCGCGGTTGCGCCAAGCCGTCGATCTTCGATGCCGACGCCGGCATCGCCCTCGATTCGACCTTCGTCAAGGTCGTGGCCTGGTACGACAACGAATACGGCTATACCTGCAACATGCTGCGCTTCGTCCGGCACGTCGCGCGCTAAGGGGGAAAGCAGCCTGCCCGGCGGGCGCCTTACGCCGGCATTACCCACTTCAATTCACTATGCAACTGTTTGTCGTCTTCAGCCCCGTTCGCGGGGCAATTTTTTGAGATCAACCAAGGAGTCAGCCATGTCTGCGTACGTCATTGCCCCGAGCATTCTTTCTGCCAACTTTGCCAGGCTGGGCGAGGAAGTGGCCAATGTGATCGCCGCGGGGGCGGACTGGATCCACTTCGACGTCATGGACAACCATTACGTGCCCAACCTGACCATCGGGCCGCTGGTCTGCGAGGCGATCCGGCCGTGCACTGCGGCCCCGATCGATGTGCATCTGATGGTCAAGCCGGTCGACCGCATCATCCCCGATTTTGCCAAGGCCGGGGCCAACATCATTACCTTCCACCCCGAGGCCTCCGAACACGTCGATCGCAGCCTGGCGCTGATTCGTGACGCCGGCTGCCAGGGCGGGCTGGTGTTCAATCCGGCGACGCCGCTCGACTACATGGATTTCGTCCTCGACAAGATCGACGTCATCCTGCTGATGAGCGTCAACCCGGGCTTCGGCGGCCAGAAGTTCATTCCCGGGACGCTGGCCAAGGCGAAACAGGCCAGGGCCAAACTCGATGCCTACGAGAAGGAAAGCGGCCGCCGTATCCGTCTGGAGATCGACGGCGGGGTGAATGTCGCCAACATCGCCGACATCGCGCGCGCCGGCGTCGATGCCTTCGTCGCCGGCTCCGCGGTCTATGGCGCCGGCAAGGACAGCGATCCGCATCGCTACGACACGATCATCGGCGCCCTGCGCAGCGAGCTGGCAAAAGTCTGAGGGAGGATTCAATGCACTTCCAATCCGTGACTTTCGACCTCGATGGCACGCTGCTCGACACCGTGGCCGATCTGGCCGAGGGCTGCCGGCTCATGCTCGAAGAAGTTGGCGCGCCGCCGCGCAGCCAGGCCGAGGTGCACAGCTTCGTCGGCAAGGGCATGGCGGTGCTCGTCGAGCGCTGCCTGACCCATGAACGGGCGCCGACCGCCGAAGCCCTGCATGCCGCCATCGAATCGTTTCGCCATCACTATGCCGCGGTCAACGGCAAATTCACCCTGATTTATCCGGGTGTGCTCGACGGCCTGGCTGCCTGGAAGGCCAGCGGCGTCAAAATGGGCGTCGTCACCAACAAGCCGGGCATGTTCACCGAAGCGCTGCTCGAGCGCATGGGCATGACCGATTATTTTGACGTCATCGTTTCCGGCGACACCACCGCCCACAAGAAACCGCATCCGGAACCCATCCTGCACGCTTGCCGGTTGTTCAACGTGCGGCCCGACCGCAACCTGCATATCGGCGATTCGGAAAACGACATCCTCGCCGCCCGCGCCGCCGGTTCCCCGACCTTCTGCGTGCCATACGGCTACAACGAAGGCAAGCCGGTGGACAGTGCCGATTGCGATGCGCTAGTATCCGATCTGCTTGTCGCCTACCGGCAAGCGCTTACTTTCAAAGACCTCAAGCACAAATGACGACTCTGCGACTCTGGAACGAATGGCAAGGTTGGCGTCGCTGGCGCCCCTGATTTCCCTTCGCGCGCCCCCCCCGGCGCATTGCACCAGACGCAGCACCCCCTGTCATTCGCGAGGCTTCCCCATGACTGAAACCGAATTCAACGCGCTCGCCGCGCAAGGCTACAACCGTATTCCCGTCACCCTGGAAACGTTTGCCGATCTCGACACGCCGCTCTCCATCTACCTCAAGCTGACCAGCGGCGCCAACGGCAGCCACTACTCCTACCTGCTCGAATCGGTGCAGGGCGGCGAGCGCTTCGGGCGCTACTCGATCATCGGCCTGGCCGCGTCGACGCGCATCGTCGTCAATGGCCATCAGGTGCTGGTGCTGACCGGCCACCGCATTGCCGAGCGCGAGGACGACACCAACCCGCTCGATTTCATCGGCAAGTACATGCAGCGTTTCCGGGCGCCGCCGACTTCCGGCCTGCCGCGCTTCTGCGGCGGCCTGGTCGGCTGCTTCGGCTACGACACCGTGCGCTACGTCGAGACGCGGCTGACCCGCACCCACAAGCCGGACGAAATCGGCACCCCGGATATCGGCCTGCTGCTGTCCGAGGAAATCGCTGTCGTCGACAACCTGTCCGGCAAGCTGACACTGATCGTCTATGCCGAACCCGGCTTCCCTGGCGCCTACCAGAAGGCGCGGGCGCGGCTCAAGGAACTGCTCGGCAAGCTGCGCACGCCGGTGGTCATTCCGGCCGAACAGCTGGTGCCGTCGGAAGCCGCCGTCTCCATCTTCGGTGAAGGCGCCTTCAAGCAGGCGGTCAGGAAGGCCAAGGAATACATCACCGAGGGCGACATCATGCAGGTTGTGCTCTCCCAGCGCATGACCAAGCCGTTCAACGCCAGCCCGCTGGCGCTCTACCGGACGCTGCGCAGCCTCAACCCGTCGCCCTACATGTTCTATTTCGACTTCGAGGACTTCCATGTCGTCGGCGCCTCGCCGGAAATCCTCGTGCGCCTCGAAGGCGAGCGTGTCACGGTGCGGCCGATCGCCGGCACCCGCAAGCGCGGCGCCTCGCCGGAAGAAGATGCGGCGCTGGCCGCCGAACTGCTCGCCGACGAGAAGGAGCGCGCCGAGCACACTCAGCTCCTCGACCTCGGGCGCAACGACTGCGGCCGCGTCGCCCGCGTCGGCACCGTCAAGCTGACCGAGAACATGATCGTCGAGCGCTACTCGCACGTGATGCACATCGTCTCCAACGTCGAGGGCAAGCTGCAGCCGGGGCTCGATGCGCTCGACGTGCTCCGGGCCACTTTCCCGGCCGGCACCGTGTCCGGCGCGCCGAAGGTGCGGGCGATGGAAATCATCGACGAACTGGAACCGGTCAAGCGTGGCATCTACGCCGGCGCCGTCGGCTACCTCGGGTTCAACGGCGACATGGACCTGGCGATCGCCATCCGCACCGCCGTGGTCAAGGACAGGAAACTGCACGTCCAGGCCGGTGCCGGCATCGTCGCCGATTCCGACCCCAATTCGGAATGGACCGAAACCCAGAACAAGGCGCGCGCCGTACTGCGTGCCGCCGAACTGGCCGAACAGGGGCTGGACACCCGCCTGGACTGAACCGGAGAAGCCTCATGCTCTTGATGATCGACAATTACGACAGCTTCACCTACAACATCGTCCAGTACTTCGGCGAACTGGGGCAGGAGGTGCGGGTTTTTCGCAACGACGCCATCACCATCGCCGACATCGCCCGTCTCAAGCCGGAATATCTGGTGATTTCCCCCGGCCCCTGCGCGCCAGCGCAGGCCGGCATTTCGCTGGCGGCGATCCGCGAATTCGCCGGCAAGATTCCGCTGCTCGGCGTCTGTCTCGGCCATCAGGCGATCGGCGAAGCCTTCGGCGGCCGCATCGTGCATGCCAAGCAGCTGATGCACGGCAAGGTGTCCGCGGTCCACCATAAAAATGAGGGCGTTTTCAAAGGGTTGCCCAACCCGCTGACCTGCACCCGTTACCACTCGCTGGCCATCGAGCGCGAGACGCTGCCCGACTGCCTCGACATCACCGCCTGGACCGACGACGGCGAGATCATGGGCGTCCGCCACAAGATGCTGGCCGTCGAGGGGGTGCAGTTTCACCCCGAATCCATCCTGACCGAACGCGGTCACGACCTGCTCAAGAACTTCCTGGACGAATTCAAGAAATGACCCCGCAAGCCGCCCTCCAGCGCGTGATCGAACACCGCGAGATCTTCCACGACGAAATGGTTTCCCTGATGCGCCAGATCATGAGCGGCGAAGTATCGCCGGTCATGATCGCCGCCATCGTCACCGGGCTGCGCGTCAAGAAGGAGACCATCGGCGAGATTGCCGCCGCGGCCAGCGTCATGCGCGAGCTGTCCACCAAGGTGGCTGTGCCATACGACAACCGCTTCGTCGATATCGTCGGCACCGGCGGCGATTCGGCGCACAGCTTCAACATTTCGACGACCTCGATCTTCGTCGCCGCCGCCGCCGGTGCCAAGGTCGCCAAGCACGGCGGGCGCAGCGTGTCGTCGAGTTCGGGCAGCGCCGACGTGCTCGAGGCGCTGGGCGCCAACATCATGCTGGCGCCGGAGCAGGTCGCCGCCTGCATCGCCGAAACCGGCATCGGCTTCATGTTCGCGCCCAACCATCACAGCGCGATGAAGCACGTCGCGCCGGTGCGCCGCGAAATGGGCGTGCGCACGCTCTTCAACATCCTCGGCCCGCTGACCAACCCGGCCAGCGCGCCGAACACGCTGATGGGCGTTTTCCATCCCGATCTGGTCGGCATCCAGATGCGCGTCATGCAGCGCCTGGGCGCCGAGCGCGTGCTGGTCGTGCACGGCAAGGACAACCTCGACGAAATTTCGCTCGGCGCGGCGACGCTGGTCGGCGAACTGAAGGACGGCGAAGTCCGCGAATACGAGGTGCATCCGGAAGATTTCGGCCTGCAGATGATGTCGCTGCGCAACCTGCGCGTCGCCAGCGCCGAGGAGTCGAAGGCGACGATGCTCGGCGCGCTGGACAACAAGCCGGGCGCGGCGCGCGAGATCGTCTGTCTGAACGCCGGCGCGGCGCTCTACGTCGCCAATGTCGCCGATAGCATCGGCGACGGCATCGCCAAGGCGCGCGAGGCGATCGCCAGCGGCGCGGCGCGTGCCCGGCTGTCGCAGTTCGTCGAATGCACGCAGCGGTTGGCGAAGTAATGGCCGATATTCTCGACCGGATCGTCGCCACCAAGCGCCAGGAAATCGCTGCTGCGCTGGCACACATGCCGCTCGCCCAGGTCGAGGCGGAGGCGGCGATGCAGCCGGCGCCCCGCGATTTCGTCGGCGCCATCCGCCGCAAGATCGCCGGTGGTCAGCCCGCCGTCATCGCCGAAATCAAGAAGGCCAGCCCGTCCAAGGGTGTCATCCGCCCCGATTTTCAGCCGGCCGACATCGCCCGCAGCTATGCGCAACATGGCGCCGCCTGCCTGTCGGTGCTGACCGACCGCCAGTATTTCCAGGGTTGCCCGGAATACCTGCAAGCGGCCCGCGCCGCCTGCGACTTGCCGGTGCTGCGCAAGGACTTCATGGTCGATGCCTACCAGGTCGCCGAAGCGCGGGCGATGGGCGCCGACTGCATCCTGCTCATCGCCGCCAGCCTGTCGCTCGGCGAAATGCAGGCGCTCGAAGCGCAGGCGCACGGCTATGGCATGGCGGTGCTGGTCGAGGTGCATAGCGGCGAGGAACTCGATGCCGCGCTGCAGTTGAAGACGCCGCTGCTCGGCATCAACAACCGCAACCTGCGCACTTTCGACGTCACGCTGCAGACGACCCTCGACCTGCTGCCGCGCATTCCGGCCGACCGCATCGTGGTTGCCGAAAGCGGCATCCTGAAGCCCGAGGACGTGGCGCTGATGCGCGCCAATCAGGTCAATGCCTTCCTGGTCGGCGAGGCCTTCATGCGCGCCCCGTCGCCGGGCGAGGAACTGGCCCGCCTGTTTGCCTGAGCGCGGCACCCGGCAAATCGCCCGCCGGCAGCGGCCCGATATGTTTCCGGCGTATTGACGACGCGGGTGTCGACTGCCAAACTGTCCAGGAACCGTCGTTCCCGACGGCAGGGAATTCATGACACAGCCTACCTTGTTTCAGTCGCTCGGTACTGCCGGCTTCAGCCCGGATGACGACGCCGATACACGCCTGAAGAAATCACTGTTGGTTTTCGCCACGGGCCTCGTCTGTCTCGGGTCGATGCTGTGGCTGTTTCTCTATTGGCAGATGGGCCCGCGCTTCTCCACGACGGCCCCCTTTGTTTTCCAGTTGTTGCTGGCGGCCAACCTGATCTTTTTCCTGAAAAGCGGCAACTTCAATTTTTTCCGCTATTCGCAGCTGGCGCTCTTCCTGTTCACGCCATTCGTGGTGCAATGGAGTATCGGCAACTTCATCACGGCCAGCGGCATCAGTCTGTGGGGGCTGCTGGCGCCGATCGGTGCGGTGCTGTTTCTTGGTGTCCGCGAATCGGGCGCCTGGTTCTTTGCCTACATTTTCCTGACCGCGCTTTCCGGCTTCTTCGATTATTTTCTCGCCGATGCGGTGGTGCCGACCGGGCCGCAAGTGCCGATCCGGGTCAGCGTCTTCTTCTTTGCGCTCAATTTCGCGGCAGTCTCGACCATTGTCTATCTGCTGCTGCGCTATTCGACGCAGGAAAAAGCCAAAGCGCAGGCCAGCCTGGAGGAAACCCACCGCCTGTTGCAGGACGAGCAGGACCGTTCCGAACGGCTGCTGCTGAACATTCTTCCCGGCCCGATCGCCGAGCGCCTGAAGCGCGACAATCAGACCATCGCCGATGGCTTTGCCGATGTTACGGTGATGTTCGTCGATATCGTCAATTTCACCCGGCTGGCCGAAGGCATGTCACCGCAGCAGGTTTTCGCGATGCTCAACCGCATTTTTTCCGCCTTTGACGAACTGGCGGAAAAGTTCGGCATGGAAAAGATCAAGACCATCGGCGATGCCTACATGGTGGCCGGCGGCCTCAATAATGATGACGGGAACTACACGCAGGCGATCGCCGAACTGGCGCTGGCCATGCGCGATCTGTTGCATGACGACCTGGAGGTCAACCCCCTGCGCCTGCAGGTGCGGATCGGCATCGGCACCGGGCCGATCGTCGCCGGGGTGGTCGGCAAGAAGAAGTTCATCTACGACCTGTGGGGCGATACCGTCAATCTGGCCAGTCGCCTGACCAGCGAAAGCAGGCCGGGCGTGATCCAGGTCGACGAAACCACCTGGCGGCGATTGGGTGATCGCTTCGAGTTCGAGGCGCCACAGGTCGTCCACCTCAAAGGCAAGGGCGATACCGCTGTTTACCGGTTGATGGGTCCGCGCCAGCCGGCGCGGGTCGTGACGCTCAGCGTGGTGACAGGGTAAAGGTCAGCGCCCCCGGCTGGTTTTCTGCCAGCGTCAGTGCGTAGTCGTACTCCTCGGCCTGTCGGGCTGCGTGATAGAGGCCGATGCCGAGTCCGTAGGCGGATTGGACCGGTTCCTTGAACAGGGCTTGCGCCATGCCGGACGGAATCGCCTGGCCATTGTCACTGACACTCAGGGCGGGCCGGTTGCGGTCGACGCTGAATTTGACCGTGATTTTCAGGTCATTCTCGTACTGCTGCTTGGTCAGCGCGTTTTGCAGCAGGTTCTCCGCGACGCTGTCGAACAGCGTGGCGCTCAGTTCCATGTCCTTTGGTGGCTGTCCAATCCAGAGGATCGCGTTTCCGGCATGGCGATCCTGCAGCCGTGCCCACCACTCGCCAGCCGCAATGGCTGCCGCAGCCTCGATCTGCGGGCGCTGCAATTTGTCGAGCGTCACTTTCAGGCGCTCGGTGACCTGCGGCAACTGGCGGGCCAGCAGCTGGGTAACCGCGGCCGGATCGCCCGGCTGGGATGCGGCATAACAAAGCGTCTGCAGCGACTGGAGCAGATTCTTGACGTCATGCGTGACACGCGCCCCAGTCTCATACACCGCCTGCAAATAGCCCATGCGCTGCAACTGATGGGTCTGGAACTTGACCAGATAGAACTCGACGGCCAGGCGCAGCAGCCACTCGACATGCCAGTGCATGGCCGGGGAAGGCGTATAGCGAAAATACACGGTCAGGCAGACACCTTCCCGGCGGTAGTCCTGGGTGTGCGGCGAGACGCTGCCAAACTCGCCGGATTCGCCACCGGCCTGCCAGGTGCACCCGATGACCCACGGCATGCGGTCGAGCTGGCGGACGACGGTCGCCAGAAAGCGCACCGGGTCCTGCTCCCGCTCGCTGGTTTCGGCGAGCTGGATCAGCCACTGTTCGAGCGGCAGTCCGACCGACAGGAGGTAGCGCGAGAGCGCGGAGCCGATTCCCGAAAAGCCGCCGCGCGGGTTCCATGCCCAGGCCAGCACGAGCAGGGCGGCGGCGATGGAAAGCGAGGTCTGGGCCAGTGCTTCGACGTAGCTGACGCCGCCGACCAAGGTAAAGGCCAGCGCTCCGAGGACAAGGACCGCGAGCGCCAGGAAGACCAGCATGCCGTAGAAAAGATCAAAGGCGTCGCCCGCCTGCCGCTGCAGCGGGTGGGCCGGGAAGGCCAGCAGCAGCGGCAGCAGGATGGGCATGTAGAGGCCGATCGCGTTCCGTGGCAAGGGGTCGAGTACGACGCTCGGGGAAATGTCGGGAACGACGCCGAAGATGATCAGGCAGACAAGATAGCCAAAGGCAAAGAGATACCCGGCCCGTTCCAGACGTTGCCCGGTCCACAGCACGCGGCCGCCGATCACCGCCGCCAGCGCGCCGCACCAGATCAGCATCAGCCATGGCCCGAGCAGCCAGGTCGAGCCGAGCGCCACGGCCAGCAGGGTCGCCCCCTGGCGCAGGTTCATGCGCTGTTCGCCGGCAACGAACGGCTGCCAGATCAGGAACAGGCCGAGTGCTACAAACCACAGGATGCGCACGGCAGGCAATTTCCAGCCGCCGAAAGCCAGCGTATGCAGCAGCAACAGATGGCCGGCGAGCAGCAGGTGCGGCCACCGTGACCACCAGGGCAGGGGAGTCGACGAACTGGCGATGTTCATGTTTTTAACAACTGTTCATTTTTCGACAGGTTAAACGTAAATTCGCGGTGAGCAATGGCGATATATCGCGCTATTTTCCATGGCACGGTGTTTGCGTATACCTTGCCACAGATCCCACTGGAGAAAAAACATGAAAAACAACCAAGGCGGCTTTACCCTCGTCGAAATTGCCATCGTACTGGTCATCATCGGCCTGCTGCTCGGCGGCGTACTGAAAGGCCAAGAGCTGATCAACAGCGCCAAGGTCAAGAATTTTGCCACCGACTTCCGGAATATTCCGCTGTTCATTTATGGCTATCAGGACAAGTTCAAGGCCTTGCCCGGTGATGATGCAGCGGCCGCCACGCATATTACCGGCGCAACCAATGCCACGACCCCGAGCGGTACGCAAGGGAACGGCGTTATCGACGGTGCCTGGAACACAACCACGCAGACCGACGAAAGCTATCTTTTCTGGCAGCATGTCCGCCTGGCCGGACTTGCCGCCGGGCCTACTGTTGCCGGCGCCGCCGACTACATGCCGAAAAATGCCGAGGGCAACATCATCGGCATCACGAGTGGCACGACGACGCCGATTACCGGTTTGCGCGGGACCTACATCGTGTGTTCGCAAGGAATACTTGGGAAATTTGCCAAACAGCTCGATATCACTCTGGATGATGGCAATACCGCCAGCGGTTCGGTTCAGGTAATGCCCAACCAGTCTGCCGGCCAGACCACGGCGGTCGCGGCGGTCCCGACGACCGGGACGGGCGGGACGGGCGGGATCGACGATGCCACCTCCTACACGGTGTGCATGGGAATCTGATCTGAATAGAGCGTCTCTCAAGCCCGCCTCGGCGGGCTTTTTCAATTCTGGAGCAGCCGTTCTTCTGCTGCCGACACGGCTTCCGGCGTGCCCAGAACGACGACTGCATCGCCTTCTTCCAGTCGCGTTTCCGGTGCCGGCTCGAGGGCGCGGATGCCGCGCCGGCGGATGGCGCTGACTTCGCAGCCAAGTTCTTCGAGGTCGAGCTCGTCCAGTGTCCGGCCGATGGCCCCGGCGCCTGGGGTCAGCAGCACGGAATGCAGACGTGGCTGGTGCTCGTCTTGCTCGTCGCGGTCGCTGTCGCTCAAGCCGCGATAGAAGCCGCGCAACAGGCTGTAGCGCTGTGAGCGGGTCTGCCGGATACGCTTGAGCACCCGGTTGACCGGCACGCCAAGCAGGACCAGTGCATGGGAGGCAAGCATCAGGCTTGCTTCGAGCGTCTCCGGCACGACCTCTGCTGCGCCGGCCCGCGTCAGGCGTGCCATGTCGCGCTCGTCGGCGGTACGCACGACCACCGGCAGGTCAGGGCGCAGATCATGGACGTGATGCAGCACCTTTTCGGCCAGCGGCGTGTCGTTGAGCGCGACGATGACCACGCTGGCCCGCATCAGCCCGGCTGCGAGCAACGTTTCCTTGCGCCCGACATCGCCGAACACCACGTTCTCGCCGCCCGCTGCCGCTTCCCGGATGCGGTCGGGATCGAGGTCGAGGGCGATGTGGCTGACCCCTTCCTGGCCGAGAAAACGCGCCAGGTACTGGCCGTTACGGCCGAACCCGCAAATGATCGCGTGCTTCTCGGTGCCCATCGAGCGGGCGGCGATCTGCGTCAGCTGCATCGAGCGCATCAGCCATTCATTGCTGGCAAAGCGGATGACGATCTTTTCGCTGTAGTGCACGATAAAGGGTGCCGCCAGCATCGACAGGACCAGCGTGGTGAGGGCGACCTGTTCGACTGCCCGCGGCATCTGGGCGATTTCGCCGAGCAGCACGAAGCCGAATTCGCCGCCGGCGCAAAGCCAGAGCGCCGAGCGGATGGCGTTGCCGGAAGTTGCGCCGAGGCGCCACGACAGCAGGCCGACGATGGCTCCCTTGATACCGATCAGGGCGGTCAGCATGAGCAGTACCTGCCACCAGTGATCGATCATGATGTGCAGGTCGAGCCTGACGCCGATGGTCACGAAGAAGAGGCCCATCAGCACGTCGCGGAAGGGCTTGATGTCCTCCTCGACCTGCAGGCGGTATTCGGTCTCGGAGATCAACATGCCGGCAACGAAGGCGCCCAGGGCCAGCGAAAGGCCCGCCAGTTCGGTCAGGAAGGCCAGGCTGAGCGTGATCAGGAGAACGTTCAGGATGAAGACTTCCGAGGATTTGGCGCGGGCGACGAAGTGGAACCACTTGCGCATCAGCTTCTGGCCGAAGACCAGAATGACGGCGAGCACGACGACGGCCTTGAGCAGCGCGACGCCGAGCAGCATGGCGAGTTGCTCTGGCGGCCGGGTCAGCGACGGAATGATCACCAGCAGGGGAATCACCGCCAGATCCTGGAAAAGCAGTACCCCCATAATTTCGCGGCCGTGGGCCGAGTCGAGCTGCTGGCGTTCGGCCAGCAGTTTGGTCAGCAGCGCGGTCGATGACATCGCGAAGACGCCACCCAGTGCGATGCCGACTTGCCAGCTGACGCCCAGCAGCATTACCAGCCCGGCCATCGCCACCATGGTGAGGACCACCTGCAGCAGCCCCAGGCCGAATACGATGCGCTTCATCGCATAGAGTTTGGGCAGCGAGAACTCGAGGCCGATCGAGAACATCAGGAAGACGACGCCGAACTCGGCAAGATGCTGTGCCTGCGTGATGTCCTGCATCAGGTTGAGCGCGTGCGGCCCGATGATGCTGCCGACCAGCAGATAGCCGAGCACCGGCGGCAGGTTGGCCCGGCGGCAAATGGCCACCGCCAGAACCGAGGCGCCCAGCAGCAGAAGGACGAGGGAGAGCGTGCTCAAGGCCGTTTCGCTAAGTCAGGTATACTTCGGGCATCATAACCGCAGCCTGCCCATGAACCAAAGTCAAACTCCCCCTCCGTTTTCGCCGGAACGCGCGCTGGCGCTGGGCCGGCAGACGCTCGGCATCGAAGCGGCAGCGGTGAGTGCCCTGGTCGACCGGATAAATGGTGACTTTTCGGCGGCCGTCGAACTGATCCTCGCTAGCCACGGCCGCCTGATCGTCAGCGGCATGGGCAAGTCCGGGCACATTGCGCGCAAGATCGCGGCGACCATGGCCAGTACCGGGACACCGGCCTATTTCGTCCATCCGGCGGAAGCCAGCCATGGCGATCTCGGCATGATCACCCGCGACGACGTCCTGCTCGCGTTGTCGAATTCCGGCGAATCCGAGGAATTGCTGCGTATCGTGCCGCTGATCAAGCGCCAGGGCGCGCGCCTGATCGCGATGACCGGCGTGGCGGATTCGACGTTGGCGCGCGAGGCGGATGTGCATCTCGATGCCGGTGTCGCGCAGGAGGCCTGTCCGCACAACCTGGCGCCGACCGCGAGCACGACGGCGGCGCTCGCTCTCGGCGATGCGCTGGCGGTGGCTTTGCTCGACGCACGCGGTTTCGGCCCGGATGATTTCGCCCGCTCGCATCCGGGCGGCTCGCTCGGTCGCCGCCTGCTGACCCACGTCAGCGACGTGATGCGCGGCGGCGACAGTGTGCCGACCGTGCAGCCGGACACCAGCGTGACCGAAGCGATTCTCGCCATGTCGCGCGGCGGTCTCGGACTGGTAGCCGTGACCGGTGATGGCGGACGGGTGCTCGGGATCTTTACCGACGGCGACCTGCGCCGTGCCTTCGAGAAACGGATCGACCTGCAGACGGCGCGGATCGAAAGCGTGATGCATGCCGGCCCGCGGACGATCGGCCCGGACCGCCTCGCCGTCGAGGCGGTCGAGAAGATGGAGCGTTATCGCATCAACGCGCTGCTCGTGGTCGATACGGATGGTCGTCTGGTGGGAGCGCTCAACATGCACGATCTGTTCACGGCCAAGGTGATCTGATGGATACCCGTGCGCGCGCCAGCCGCATCAGGCTGATTGCCTTCGATATCGACGGCGTGATGACCGATGGCGGCCTGCACTACACCGACGACGGTCGCGACCTGAAAACCTTCAACGTTCAGGACGGCCTCGGGATCAAGCTTCTGCAGCGCGCCGGGCTGGAACTGGCGATCGTCACCGGGCGCAATTCCGGCGTCGTCGCCTCCCGCGCCGCCGATCTCGGCATCATTCATGTATTCCAGGGCGTTACCGACAAGCGGGCGACGGTCGGCGCCTTGCTCGACCGGCTCGGCGTGCACTGGTCCGAGTGCGCCTTCATGGGCGACGACCTGATCGACCTGGCGGTGATGGCGCAGTGCGGGCTGGCGATTGCCCCGGCCAATGCGCGGCCGGTGGTCCGCCAGCGCGCCCATGCGGTGACCGATTGCCGCGGCGGCGCCGGTGCGGTCCGCGAAGCCGCCGAATTCATCCTGGACGCCCAGGGCAAACTCGAAGGCCTGTTCGCAGGCTATCTCGACCCGCAATGAAATCCGCATCGGGCCAGCTCTTTGCGATCGGCCTGCTGGCCTTGCTGGCCGCGCTGAGTTTCTGGCTGGCCGAGACAGTCAACGTGGACGGGCAAACCGACGATGGCAAAAAGCGGCATGATCCGGACGCCATCGCCGAGAATTTCACGATGCGCCAGTTCGATGAAACCGGGCGCGTCAAATACCGGCTGACCTCACCCTATCTGAAGCATTTTGCCGACGACGATTCGTCGGAGCTTAAATCACCGACACTGATCAACTTTCGCCTCGATGCACCGCCGCTGACGCTGTCCGGCAACAATGCCCGGGTTTCCAGCAAGGGGGAGCTGATCTATCTCTGGGACGATGTGCGCGCGCTGCGTGCAGCCACGCCGGAGCGTCCGGAGATGGTCGCCACCATGCCCGACCTGACCATCGAGCCGAACGCCGGGATGGCCCACACGAAAAGCCCGGTTGAAGTTCATGAAGCCGATTCCTGGGTGAAGGGCGTCGGCATGCATTTGGACAACAACACCTCTACTCTGGTCCTGCAGTCGCAGGTCACCGGCCTGCTACAACCCCGTCGAGCGCCAAAATGAGCCATCGCATCGCAACTTTCCTTGTTCTCGCCTTCCTGACGCATCCGGTTCTGGCCGAAAAGGCCGATCGGGACAAGCCCATGCAACTGGAGGCCAATCGCATCTCGATTGACGATGCCAAGAAAATCCAGATCCTCGAAGGGGACGTGGTCGTCATCAAGGGCACCATGGTGCTGCGTGCCGACCGCGTGGTCATTACCGAGGATCAATACGGCTTCCAGAAAGGTGTTGCCACCGGCGGCAAGGACGGCCTGGCCCGCATCCGCCAGAAGCTCGAGGGCCGGGAAGCCTATCTCGACGGCGAGGCCGAGCGCATCGAATACAACACCAGCAATGAGGTCGCCGAGCTCTTCCAGCGAGCCTGGGTCCAGAGCGGCGAGGATCAGGTCAGAGGAGACTACATCTGGTACGACGGCATCAGCGAGAAATATCTGGTGACTGCCGGCCAGGCACGTGACCCGAAGGCGCCGCCGGCGCGGGTGCGCGCCATCATCCAGCCGAAAAACAAGAGTGCGGGCGCCGAATCATCGACCAGCCGCGGGTCGCCGCTGGAGCTCAAGGGAGCCGCCGGGCTCGCCACGCCGCCAGCCAGAAACTGACGATCAGGCAGCCCTGCTGCACCGCAAAATGCCTGCCGCACAAGGCCTCCGGCCGAATGGCTAAGCTGATGATTTGAATGGTACAAAAATAATTTGGTGCACTGCAGCAAAAGCGTTGACACCAAAAAAAATAAGCATATAATCCGATGCATGGTGCAGTGCAACAAAAAGCCTCAGGCGCGCTGCAACGGTTGTTCCGGTTTTACATAACTTTCTTTTGGAGATTTCACCATGTTCACCACTCCCGAGCAATTTGCTGCTGCCAACAAGGCTACCGTTGATTCCCTGCTGTCCGTGGCCAACACCGCCCTGGCTTCTGCCGAGCGTATCGCTGCCCTGAACCTGAACACCGCCCGCTCCGTCCTGGAAGATTCCGTTTCCGGTACCAAGGCTCTCCTCGGCGCCAAGGACGTTCAGGATGCCCTGGCGATCCAGGCTTCGCTGGCCCAGCCGAATGTCGAGAAGGCTGTCGCCTACTCCCGTTCCGTGTATGAGATTTCCGCTCAGACTCAGGAAGAGCTTTCCAAGATGATCGAAGCCCAGTTCGCCGACTTCCAGAAGAGCGTTGCCGGTCTGCTCGACAAGGCTGCCAAGTCCGCCCCGGCTGGCTCCGACGTGGCCGTTGCTGCGGTCAAGAGCGCCATCGCCGCCGCCAATTCGGCTTTCGAAAACATGAACAAGGCCGCCAAGCAAGTTGCCGAAATCGCTGAAGCCAACGTGGCTGCCGCGACCAACGCGACGGTCAAGGCTGCCAGCGCTGGCAAGAAGAAGTAATCACGCTGTAAAGGCCCCCGCCCAAAAAGCGGGGGCCTTGTTTCATCCGCACTGATCAAAAACAGACTGGAGAAGATGATGAGCAAACCGAATGTCGAACAACTGGCAGCTGCCCAAAAGGCCAACGCCGAAGTAATGATGGCCCTGGTTCGTACCGCCTTCAACGGCGTCGAGCGCCTGACCGCACTCAATATGGCTGCCTCGCGCGAACTGTTCAACAACACCGTGAACAACGCCCAGCAACTGCTCGGTGCCAAGGATGCTGCCGAAGCCGCCAAGCTGAGCAACGAACTGGCCAAGCCGAACGTCGAAAAGCTGACGGATTACTCGCGCAGCGTGTATGACCTGGTGACCGAGATGCAGAAGGAAGTGACTTCAGTTCTCGAGTCCCAATACAGCAGCTTCACCAAGAATGCCGCCAGCGCGGTCGAAAAGGCCAAGACGTCCGCACCGGTCGGTGGCGATGTTTTTGCCGCCACCATGCAGTCGATGCTCAACGCCTCGACCAAGGCTTTCGAAAACCTGACCGGTCTGGCCAAGCAGTTCTCCGACCTGGCCGAAACCAATGTCAAGGCCGCCACCACGGCGACCACCAAGGCAGTCAACGCCACCACGGCGGCTACCAGGAAGAGCAAGTAATTTCCGCGCTCAGCCGCAAACAAGAAACCCGCGAAATTCGCGGGTTTTTTTACGTCTACCGCGCCCGGAAGGAAGCGCCCTCAGTGGGGGGCGTCGCGCCAGACCCAGTGGATGCCCCGTTCCTCTACTGCGACGCGGATTTCTTCCATCGCCTGATCGACCAGTGCCGGCTCACCCTCAACGCCGAGTTCGAGGTGCTTGCGTTCCTTGCCGACCAGTGAGGGCAGCGAGAACAGGCGCAGTGTCGGGTAATCCCGGACGATGCGCTCCATGAGATCGAGCAGGGCGCTTTCATAAGCGGCCGGACCGGTCAGCAGGAAAGCCTTTTCGACCATGCCGTCGACGGCCCGGAACTGATCGCTGTAGAACGTATCGAGCGCCCACTCGATCATCGGATGCGCCATTTGCGGGAAGCCGGGGACGAAATAATGTTCATTGGCGATGAAGCCGGGAATCCGGTTGAACGGGTTGGGAATGATCTGCACGCCGGCAGGAAAGGTCACCAATTGGCGGCGCTGGTCGGTGATTTCCTCGCCGTTGAAACGGGCTTTCAGTTCCTCGTAACCTTCCGGATGCAGCTCCAGCCCGACGCCGATAGCAGCGGCCACGGCCTGCCGCGTATGATCGTCCGGTGTGTTGCCGATGCCGCCGCAGGAGAAAACCACATCGCCGGCGGCCATCGTGCGCTCGAAGGTGGCAGTCAGCCGGGCACGGTCATCGCCAATGTATTCGACCCAGCTCAGACGCAGGCCTCGCTGGCCAAGCATTTCGATGATTCTCGCAAAGTGCTTGTCCTGACGCTTGCCGGAAAGAATTTCGTCGCCAATGATGATGGCGCCAAAGGTGCGACTCATGGTTGTTCTCCCTCAATGCTGACAATGGCGCCGCCACGCGAGCGGCGCAGTGTTTCCAGCCCGTAATGAATGAATGATAGCGCCGCCAGCGCCGGAACCAGCAGCCCGAGGACGGGAACATGGGCGAGCAGTGCCATGGTCAGCCCGAGCATGAACATCGGCCCCTTGGTGCGTGGCCGCAGAGTGGCCCATTCTTCGTCGCTGGCATGCATGGACAGCGCGTCGTAGGCGAAGGTGCGGCGGTTGTACCAGGCCATCAGCAGCAGCGGCAAGATCAGCGAAAGCCCTGGGATGATCCACAGGGGCAGGGTCAGCAGCCAGCCGGCAACGAACAAAATCGAGGCAAAAACGCTGTTGACTGCAGCGGCCACGAAACTGTCCTTGCCCATGGGCGCCACGTCACGGTACTCGGTTGCCGCCAGACGATTGAGCAGCAGGGGCATGATGACGATCGCGGCGAGCAGCGAAGCGGTCAGGTAGGCGCAGGCGAAGATCGCCATCCACGCGCCCATGTAGGCGAGCAGCGTCGCCAGCCAGGCGACTCCCCAGCCGATCAGGATGGTCATCGGCTGGTGACCGAGCAGCCATTCCACGATCAGCCCAAGGCCACGGAAGGCCAGCGCGATCCACAGGACCAGCGAAACCAGTGCCGGTGCCAGCACGTAAGCCCAGATGTGACCGCTGCGCAGGCTGCTCACGGTGCGCATCAGCGCCAGAACGACATCACCCATGCTTGATTCCCTCCCATTGTTTTTGCAGGCGCTTGACCGAGACCGGCACCGGCGTGCGGAGTTCCTGGGCAAACAGCCCGACGCGCAATTCCTCAAGCAACCAGCGGAATTGCTCGATCTGCGGATCCGCCGAGCCGAGCTTGGCCAACTGGATGGCGCGGCGTTCGTAGTTGGTCCACAGCGGTACATATTCGGCCATCAATTGCGCATCGCGACTGGGGTTGGCCTTGAGTTTGTCGAGGCGGACGACAATGGCCTTGAAATAGCGCGGGAGGTGCTGCAGACGGTCGAAAGGCGTGTCGATCAGGAAGTTCTTGGCCATCAGCCGCTTCAGTTGCGCCTCGATGTCGGCCACTGCCGCGGCGTGCACCTTGAAGGCCGGCAGCTTCTTAGTCACCGTCTGCCATTCGGTCAGCACGGTGCCGACCAGCCGGCAGATTTCCTGCATGATCAGCCCAAGGCGCGCCTTGCTGTCGCCGCAACGGCGCTTGAAGGCATCCGGCGTCGTAGGCAACGGTTCGGTCAGGCAGGCGCGCTCGAAGGTCAGTTCGACGATCTGTTTTTTCAGATCGTCGGCGCTGCCCAGCGCCATGTACTGCATGGCCATCTGGCTCAGGCCGGGGATGTTCTTGTCGAAATACTTTACCTGATCGCGGAACTGCAGCATGAACAGGCGGCGCAGGCCGGCGCGATGCGCCTCGGCGGCCTCCTCGGCCGAATCGAAGACCTTGAGGCTCACGCTTTCGCCCTCGTCGGTCAGGCCCGGGTAGCCGAGCACGGTCTGGCCGGCGACCGGGACTTCCATGAGCTCGGGCAATTCGCCGAAGGTCCAGTCGGTCAGGTTGGTGAACTCGGATGGCGTTTCATGCAGTTCGGCGAACTCCTGCTTGGCTTCGCGCCCCCACTCGGCGCGCAGGGCGACGAGACTGCGGTTCATGTCGAGCTGCCGACCATGTTCGTCGATGAGCTTGTAGTTCATCGAGAAGTGGGCGGGCAGCGCGTCGGGCCGGAAGGAATCCGGCGTCACGGCCCAGCCGCGGGCGTTCAGACCGCGCGCTTCGAGAATGTAGTCGATAAGCGGCGTGATCAGGCCCTGGTTCATCTTCTTGTCGTTGCCGGCCATGGCCGCGATGAATTCCTCGACAAACTCGGGCACCGGCACGACTTTCGCCCGGATCTTTTGCGGCAGCGTCTTGATGAGCTGGACGAGCTTTTCCTTGAGCAACCCGGGCACCAGCCACTCCATGCGGAGCACCGGAATCTGGTTGAGCTGCGCCAGCGGCAAGGTCAGCGTCACGCCGTCGCGCGGCGAACCCGGTTCGAAGTGGTAGCTCAGCGTGTAATCGACGCCGCCGACTTTGAGGTGATGCGGGAAAGCCTCGGTCGTCACGCCGGCCGCCGAGTGGCGCATGAGGTCGTCTTTCGCCAGGTAAAGCAGCTTGGGCGTCTCGCGCTCGGCTTCCTTGCGCCAGTGATCGAAGGTGGCGTCGTTGTGGATTCCCTCGGGAATGATCGAGTCGTAAAAGGCGAAAATCAGCTCGTCGTCGACCAGCACGTCCTGTCGGCGCTGCTTGTGTTCGAGGTGCTCGATGTCGCGAATCTGCTTCTGGTTGTGCTGGAAGAAAGGCCAGCGCTTGGCAAAAGTCTCGTCGATTTCCTCGGCGACCAGTCCCTGACGGATGAAGATTTCGCGCGATTTGGCCGGCGCCATCGGGCCGTAATGAATGCGCCGCTTCGGGTTGATGACCACGCCGTAAAGCGTCGTCCGCTCCCAACCCGAGACCTGCATCGACTTCTTTTCCCAGTGAGCGTCGAAGTACTGGCGCTTGATCAGGTGAGCGCCCACTTTCTCCAGCCAGTCCGGTTCGATGCGGGCAACGCAACGCCCGAAGAGGCGCGTCGTCTCGGTAATCTCGGCCGCCATGATCCACTTGCCGGCCTTCTTTTGCAGTGGTGACGACGGGTGGATCAGGTAGCGAATACCGCGCGCACCGAGGTAGAAACCGGATTCGTCCGCCTTGCAGCCGAGGTTGCCGAGCAGGCCGGCCAGCAGCGCCTGATGGATGGCGTCGTAGGTGCCAGGGAGTTCGCTTTCCTTCCAGCCCAACTCCGTCACCATCGCGTGCAACTGCCCATGCACCTCGCGCCACTCGCGCAGGCGCAGGTAGGAAAGAAAATGGGCGTGGCAGGTATCGATCAACTGCTTGTTCGATTTCTTGTGTTCGACGGCGTTCTGGAACCAGTTCCACAGCTTCCACCAGGCGAGGAATTCCGACTTCTCGTCGGCAAACAGCTTGTGCTTTTCGTCGGCCGCCTGCTGGCGATCCTGCGGCCGTTCGCGCGGGTCCTGCGCCGACAGGCCGGCGGCGATGACCATGACTTCCTTGAGGCAGCCCAGGTCGCGGGCGGCGACGAGCATGCGGCCGATACGCGGATCGAGCGGCAGTTTGGCCAGCGAGGCGCCGATCGGCGTCAGCGCATTGTCGTCGTTGAGCGCGCCAAGTTCCTGGAGCAGCGCGTAGCCGTCGGCGATGGCCTTGGCCGGCGGCGGCTCGATGAAGGGGAAGCTCTCGACGTCGGTCAGGCGCAGCGACTTCATGCGCAGGATGACGCCGGCCAGGCTGGAACGGAGGATTTCCGGGTCGGTGAACGGTGGCCGGGCGTTGAAATCGGCCTCGTCGTAGAGCCGCACGCAGACGCCCGCCGCGACCCGGCCGCAACGCCCGGCCCGCTGCTGCGCCGCGGCCTGCGAGACCTTTTCGATCTGCAACTGCTCGACCTTGTTGCGGTACGAGTAACGCTTGACCCGGGCCAGCCCGGTGTCGATGACGTAACGGATGCCCGGCACGGTCAGCGAGGTTTCGGCCACATTGGTGGCCAGCACAATGCGCCGCTGGCCGCCCGAGGGCTTGAAGATGCGGTCCTGGTCGCCAGCAGACAGGCGGGAAAACAGCGGCAGGATTTCCGGGGCGTGCGCGCTGCTCAAGCCAGGGCGGGCCAGCGCGTGCTTGCGCAAGGCCTCGGCCGCCTCGCGGATTTCCCGTTCGCCAGGCAGGAAGACGAGGATGTCGCCGCTGCCCAGTCGCGCCACTTCGTCGGCGGCATCGACGATGGCGTCGTAGAGATCGCGCTCGTCGTCCTTCTTTTCCAGATCCTCGACCGGCCGGTAGCGTACCTCGACCGGGTAGAGCCGGCCGGAGACTTCGATAATCGGCGCTTTTTTCCCGTTGACCGTGAAATGCGTCGAAAAACGGTCGGCGTCGATGGTCGCCGAGGTTATGATGACCTTGAGGTCGGGCCGCTTGGCCAGCAATTGCTTGAGGTAGCCGAGCAGGAAATCGATGTTGAGGCTGCGCTCGTGCGCCTCGTCGATGATGATCGCCTCGTAGGCGTTCAGATAGGGATCGGACTGCGACTCGGCGAGCAGGATGCCGTCGGTCATCAGCTTGACCCAGCTTTCCGGCGTCGTCCGGTCCTGGAAGCGGATCTTGACGCCGACACCGGCACCGACCTGCGTCTTCAACTCCTGCGCCAGCCGCGTCGCCACCGAGCGGGCGGCCAGCCGACGCGGCTGGGTGTGGCCGATCAGGCCGCGCGCACCGAGCCCGAGATCGAGGCAGATTTTCGGCAGCTGCGTCGTCTTGCCCGAGCCGGTTTCGCCGCAGACGATGACAACCTGATGGTTCTGGATCAGCTCCGCGATATCGGCGCGCCGCTCGTTGACCGGCAGATCGCTCTGGAATTCCGGCTTCGGCAGTCGGGCCCGGCGTGCTGCCACCGCTGTCCGCGATGCCAGCAGCAACGCTGCCAGATCGCCCTGCGCCTTCTCGCGCTTTGGCCCGGCCGCCTGCTGCAGTTCAAGCGATAACGCGCGCAACCGCCGCGCATCCGCGGTCAGGGTGTCGGCGTGGAAATCTGCAGGGCGGGGAGGCCGCTTGTCGCGGGCGGGCGGAACCATGGGGCCGCATTATAGTCTCCCCGCCTCACGGCCAATTTCCGCCTTATTTGCCCGTCGACCGCAGCAAGGCGAATTTGAGTTCGCGGTGGCCGGAGCTGATAGCATGCAAGAAGAACGCAGTGTTATTGGTTACCAGCCAGAAGATCCGTGGCCTGCTCACTTTTTCCTGGCCATTCAGAGTCTCATTGAAAGGAGAATTGACAATGCCTACAGGCACCGTGCGACTGCATCGCGTACTCCGTGCGCCTCCGGAACGCGTCTATCGTGCATTTCTGGATGCCGACGCAATGGCGAAGTGGCTACCCCCCTGCGGTTTCACATGCAAGGTTCACCATCTGGAGGCCAGGGTCGGCGGCACCTTCAGGATGTCGTTCACGAATTTCAACACGGGTAACGCCAACGCTTTTGGTGGAGAATATCTCGAACTGGTGCCCAACCAGCGAATCCGCTACACGGACAAATTTGATGACCCGAACCTGCCCGGCGAGATCCAGGTGACCGTGGGTTTGAGGAATGTTTCTTGCGGCACGGAGATCAATATCGTGCAGGAAGGCATTCCTGACGTCATTCCCGTCGAGATGTGCTACCTCGGCTGGCAGGAGTCTCTTGCTCAACTTGCCACGCTCGTTGAGCCCGAGATTCCAGGCTGACCGGGTGACGCCATGCCCGGCGCTTGCCCTTGCTTCCTTCGGTCGCTGAGCCTGCCGCGGTCTGGGCTGGGGAGACCTGTTTCACGCTCTGTTCGGGATCGCGTCCGGCACCGAAGCCATCGGACGCGCTGAAGGCTGCCCTTGTATCACGGAGAAAAATTCAACGCCTGGACTCACCTGGTCGGCGCGCTGCTGGCGCTGGGAGGCGCGTCGTGGCTGCTGGCCCTGGCGCTGGCCAGCGGCGATGGCTGGAAAGTCTTTGCCATTTCGGTATACGGCATCACCCTGGTGCTGCTCTACAGCATCTCGACGATCTATCACAGCGTGCGCGGCCCGGCCAAGCGTGTGCTGCGCAAGCTGGATCACCTGTCGATCTACCTGCTGATCGCCGGCAGCTACACGCCGTTTTGCCTGATTACCTTGCGTGGCCCCTGGGGCTGGACGCTTTTCGCCATCGTATGGACGCTGGGCGCCATCGGCATGCTGCAGGAAATCAAGCCGCGCTCCGAGGCACGGGTGATGTCGCTGGTAATCTACGCGGTGATGGGCTGGATCGTTCTGGTGGCCATCGAACCCCTGATCGCGGGGCTTGGCATGGCTGGCTTCTTCTGGCTGGCAGCGGGCGGCGTCTTCTACACACTGGGGATCGTGTTCTTTGCCTTCGACGAACGTTTCCGGCACTGGCACGGCATCTGGCACTTGTTCGTGATTGCCGGAAGCCTGATGCACTTCTTCGCGATCCTTCTTTACGTCGTCTAGCGACGCAGTTCGTCGCCGTCAGGAAAGAATCAGCTCAGCCTGCCTTCTCGTTGGCCAGTGCCTGCTCGGTAATCTCGTGGTAGAGCGAGGTCACCTTGCCGGCCAGGTCGGCGAGTTCGGGATGGTTGGCGACCATGGGTGCGGCGCGCGAAGCATCGGTGAGGACTTCCTGCAGGAAGTGCAGGTCGTGATCGCTCAAGCGCTCACCCTGGTCGACCCGGCCCTTGATCTCGAGCAGTCTCGGCAGGCGCTGGCTCTCCAGTCGCTGGATCAATACGGAAAGGACTCCCGCTTCGTTTTGTTTGTCGGTCATTTGTTGCTCCTTGGCAGCTTGGTCACGCCTGGGGGCGTGTTTCCGCTGAAAAGTGTATCACTGCCGACCGACTCTGGCAGCGAGGCGAAGCGGGCGGTCTGTGCTCAGGACCAGATCCGTGTCGCGCCCACCGTCAGCAGGCCGAGATAGGTAGCCGTCAGCGAACCGGCCAGATGCGCCGTGGCGAGGCCGATGGCCCATGCCGGCTGGCCGGCGAGCAGGCGCTCGACGACTTCCGCCGAGAAGGTCGAAAAGGTGGTCAGGCCGCCGAGGAAGCCGGTGATCGCGAACAGCTTCCAGGCTAGCGGGAAATGGGTGTTGATGTGGAAGACACCGACCGCCACGCCGACCAGGTAGCCGCCGATCAAATTGGCCGCCAGTGTGCCGAGCGGCAGGGCGATGAACAGCGGGTTGAGGGCCAGTCCGAGCAGCCAGCGCACCCAGGCGCCGAACGCGGCGCCAAGGCCGACGGCGAGGAAATTCAGGGCGGTAAGATTGTGCAGGGCGGACATCGGGTGAATTTTAGCGGTTTCAGGGCACCAACCGGTAAAATAGCGCGATTGAAATCAGAGGTTTTACCGTGAGCAGCCCCAACAAACCGGAAGTCGTCCCCGCCGCCAATTTCATCAGGAACATCGTCGAAGCCGACCTCGCCGCAGGCAAGCATGCCCAGCGCCGCTGGGCCGGCCATCCGGGCGTCGCTGCCGACCATGCCGCCGGCACGCTCGATCCGGCGAAGATCCGCACCCGCTTCCCGCCCGAGCCGAACGGCTATCTGCATTTCGGCCACGCCAAGTCGATCCTCCTCAACTTCGGCCTCGCCGAAGCCTTTGCCGGCCGCTGCCACCTGCGCTTCGACGACACCAACCCGGAGAAGGAGGAGCAGGAGTATGTCGATTCGATCATCGACGCGGTGCACTGGCTCGGCTGTTCGTGGGAGAAGGGCGGCGAACGCAACCTCTACTACGCCTCCAATTATTTCGACTGGATGGCCCAGTTCGCCGAGTACCTGATTTCCGCAGGCCACGCCTATGTCGACAGCCAGTCGGCCGAGGAAATGCGCGTCAACCGCGGCACGCTGACCCAGCCGGGCAAGGATTCGCCCTTCCGCGGCCGCAGCGTCGAAGAGAATATGGACCTCTTCAGGCGCATGCAGGCCGGCGAATTCGCCGATGGCACGCACATCCTGCGGGCGAAGATCGACATGGGCGCGCCCAACATCAACCTGCGCGACCCGGCGATCTACCGCATCCGCCACGCCACCCACCACAACACCGGCGACAAGTGGTGCGTGTACCCGATGTACACCTTTGCCCACCCGATCGAGGACGCGCTGGAGAACATCACCCACTCGATCTGCACGCTCGAATTCGAGGACCAGCGCCCGTTCTACGACTGGCTGCTCGAACGCCTGGCCGAAGGTGGCTTGCTCCAGCGCCCGCTGCCGCAACAGATCGAATTCTCGCGCCTCAACCTGACCTACGTCGTCCTGAGCAAGCGCAAGCTGATCCAGCTGGTCGACGAAAAGCACGTCGACGGCTGGGACGACCCGCGCATGCCGACGCTGGTCGGCGCCCGCCGCCGCGGCTATTCGGCCGAGGGCTTCCGCCTGTTCGCCGAGCGCATCGGCGTGTCCAAGAACGATTCGCTGATCGACTACGTGCTGTTCGAAGATGCCATGCGCGAAGTGATGAACGAGTCCGACCAGCGCCGCATCGCCGTGCTCGATCCGCTCAAGCTGATCATCGACAACTACCCCGAGGGCCAGGTCGAGGAGTGCTTCGCGCCCAACCACCCGCTGCATCCGGAGCTCGGCCAGCGTGCCGTGCCCTTCAGCCGCGAGCTGTGGATCGAGGGCGAGGACTTCATGGAAGTGCCGAGCAAGGGCTACCGTCGCCTGTTCCCCGGCAACATGGCGCGCCTGCGCTACGGCTATGTGGTGAAATGCACCGGCTGCGACAAGGATGAAAACGGCAAGGTGGTTGCGGTCCACTGCGAATATCTGCCCGAAACCAAATCTGGCACGCCGGGCGCCGACAGCGTCAAAGTCAAGGGCAACCTGCACTGGGTTTCCGCCGCCCACGCCTGTGCCGCCGAAATTCGCCTCTATGACCGCCTGTTCAAGGTGCCGGCGCCTGGCGCCCGGCGCGAAGGCGATGCTCCGGAACTGGAACGCAATTTCCTCGATGACCTCAACCCGGAATCGAAGCAGACCATCGTCGCCCAGCTCGAACCCTGCCTGCGCGATGCGAAGCCCGAAGACCGCTTCCAGTTCGAGCGCCACGGCTATTTTGCCGCCGACCGCGTCGATTCCCGCGATGGCCAGCCGGTGTTCAACCGGGCGGTCACGCTCAAGGATTCCTGGGGCAAGGCCGGCTGATGGACAACGCAGCGCCGGCCGACATCCTTGCCTTCTGGTTCGGCCGCCCGGGCGAGCCGGGTTACGGCCAGCCGCGCGCCGAATGGTTCCGCAAGGATTCCGGCTTCGACGCCGAAATCCGCAGCCGCTTCCTGCCCGCTGTCGAAGCCGCGCTCGCCGGCCAACTCGCTGCCTGGGGCGACAACCAACAGGGTCTTCTCGCCCTGCTGATCCTCCTCGACCAGTTTCCGCGCAATCTCTTTCGCGGCGAAGCCAAGGCCTTCGCCGGCGACCCGCAGGCCCGCCGGCTGGCCGAACGGGCGCTTGACCTTGCCTGGGACAAGGGCCTGTCCGCCGTCGAAAAACTGTTCGTCTACCTGCCGTTCGAGCACAGCGAAGCCCTGGCCGACCAGGAGCGCTCGGTTGCCCTGTTTTCGGCGCTGGCTGCCGGGCACCCGGGCTGCGAAGGCTTTCTCGACTACGCGCACCGGCATCATGAAGTGATCGCCCGCTTCGGCCGTTTTCCGCACCGCAATGCGGCGCTGGGTCGCCCGTCTACGCTCGAAGAGACGAGTTATCTCGCTCAGCCGGGCAGCGGTTTCTGATTGTCGTGTCGGCCCGCGACGTCGCCAATCTAGGCCAGGTGTTCACGCCGCCCAACGTGGTGGCCTTCATGCTCGACCTGTGCCAAAACAAGGGCCGCGTGCTGGAACCATCGGCCGGTGACGGCGCCTTCTTCGCGACCTTGCGCGAGCGCCAGGCCGATTGCGTCGGGATCGAGATCGACCCCCGCGTCGCCCCGGTCGGGGCCGAAATCCGCGATTTCTTCGAATACCCGCTCGCCGAACAGTTCGACACCATCATCGGCAACCCGCCTTATGTCCGTTTTCAGGATGTTGCGGTCGACACCCGAAAAAGGCTGAAATCCGGGCTCTTCGACGGGCGCAGCAACCTCTTCCTGTTCTTCATCGAAAAGTGCGTCCGTCACCTGAAGCCGGGCGGCGAACTGGTCTTCATCGTGCCGCGCGAGTTCATCAAGCTGACCGCCGCCAAGAAGCTCAATGCCTGGCTCTACGCGCAGGGCAGCATCACGCATTTCTACGAGACCGGCGATACCCGCGTCTTCGGCGAGCACACGCCGAACTGCGCCATCTTCCGTTTCGAGAAAGGGCGGATGGACCGCCACATGGCCGACGGCCGGCGCTTCGTCGAGGTCGACGGCCAGCTGATGTTCCTGCGCGACGACTACAGCGTGCGCTTCGCCGATGTGTTCTCGGTCAAGGTCGGCGCCGTGTCGGGGGCGGACCAGATCTTCACCCACCCCAAGGGCAACATGGAATTCGTCTGCTCGAAGACCGTGGAAACCGGCGAAACCCGCCGCATGCTCTACGGCATCAAGCACCCGCATCTGGAAAAGCACAAAGAAGAACTCCTCGCCCGCCGCGTCCGGACCTTCGACGAGAGCAATTGGTGGCAGTGGGGCCGCGCCTTCCCGATCAACCTGCATCCGCGCATCTATGTCAATGGCCGCACGCGCAAGCGCGAGCCCTTCTTCCTGCACGACTGCAACAGCTTTGACGGCGCCGTGCTGGCACTGTTCACGAAGAACCGGCGCATGCCGCGCCGTGAGCTGATCGAATGCATGCTGATGCTGAACCGGAACGTCGACTGGCAGGAACTCGGCTTCGTCTGCGACGGCCGTTTCCTGTTCACCCAGCGCAGCCTGCAGACCTGCGTGCTGCCCGAAAAATTCTCCCGATTCCTCCCGCCCGAAGCGAAAAAGGACGCCGCATGACCTTCACCCAGATGCTCGCCGCCGCCTGGCAGAAAAACAACTCTCTGCTCTGCGTCGGCCTCGATCCCGATCCGGCCAAGTTCCCTGCCCACCTCAAGGGTCGCGACGATGCCATCTTCGAATTCTGTGCCGCCATCGTCGATGCCACCGCCGATCTCGTCTGTGCCTTCAAGCCGCAGATCGCCTACTTCGCCGCCCGCCGCGCCGAAGACCAGCTCGAAGCGCTGATCGCCCACATCCACGCCAGGCATCCCGGCATTCCGGTCATTCTCGACGCCAAGCGCGGCGACATCGGCTCCACTGCCGAGCAGTACGCGATCGAGGCTTTCGAGCGCTTCCGGGCCGATGCGGTGACGGTCAACCCCTACATGGGCCGCGATTCGGTCGATCCCTACCTCGCTTACCCGGACAAGGGCGTCATCCTGCTCTGCCGCACCTCGAACACCGGTGGCAGCGACCTGCAATTTCTCGATGTTGGCGGCGAAAAACTCTACGAGCGCGTCGCCCGCCTAGCGGCCGGCGAATGGAACACCACCGGCCAGATCAGCCTGGTTGTCGGCGCCACCTTCCCGGCCGAGATTGCCCGCGTCCGTGCCGTCGTCGGCGACATGCCGCTGCTGGTGCCGGGCATCGGCGCCCAGGGCGGCGACGTCGAAGCCACGGTTCGCGCCGGACGCACGGCAGCAGGTCAAGGCTTGATGATCAACTCTTCGCGTGCCATCCTGTACGCCGGCAAGGACGAGAATTTCCACATCGCCGCTCGCGCCGCCGCGCAGGAAACGCGCGCTACCATCAATCTCTACCGCTGAGGAATCCGCCATGCGCATGGATGACCACCGTGAAAGCGATAATCTCGAAGACCGCCGCGGCAGCGGGGGCGGCGGCGGGCTACGCCTGGGGGGCGGGCGTCTCGGCCTCGGCACCATCGCGATTGCGCTGCTCGCCAGCTATTTCCTCGGCATCAACCCGCTGACGGTGCTCAGCATGCTGAGCGGTGGCGGCGGCATGCCGGCCATCGAGCAGAGCGCACCCCCGGCTTCCAGGCCGCCGGCGAACGACGAGACTGCGCGTTTTGTTTCCAAGGTGCTGGCGTCTACCGAGGACACCTGGAACGAGGTTTTCCGCGCCAGCGGCCGCCAGTACGAGGAACCCAAGCTGGTGCTGTTCAGCGGCATGACGCCGACCGCCTGCGGCACCGGCCAGTCGGCGATGGGGCCGTTCTACTGTCCGGGCGACCAGAAAGTCTACATCGACCTGACGTTCTTCCGCGAACTGAAGGAGCGTTTCCGGGCGCCCGGCGAATTCGCGCAGGCTTACGTGATCGCACACGAAGTCGGCCATCACGTGCAGAATCTGCTCGGCATCTCCGAACAGGTGCAATCCGCCCGCCAGCGGGTCGGCAAGGCCGAAGGCAACGCGCTTTCCGTGCGTCTGGAGCTGCAGGCCGACTGCCTGGCCGGTGTCTGGGGCAAGCGCACCCACACCATGAAGAACGTGCTTGAACCGGGCGATCTCGAAGCCGGCCTGAACGCCGCCTCGGCCATCGGCGACGACCGTCTGCAACAACAGACGCAAGGCCGGATCGTGCCGGAAGGTTTCACCCATGGCACCTCGGAGCAGCGGGTGCGCTGGTTCAAGCGCGGTTTCGAAACCGGCGACATGAACCAGTGCAATACCTTCAAGGCCGCCCAGCTCTGAGCCGCTTGCTGTCTCGCTTCTGTATGTCGCTGGCGCTCGGGTTCGCGGGCGTCGTTGCTGTCGCTGCCCCCAGACATTTGCCGGTTCCCGGCGGCGTCGCTGTCATCGACCTTGGACCGGCGAGGCAGCCGGCACCCTCTGCGCGCTGGAACGAACAGCCGCTGGCCGTGATCAGCGACAACAATCGCTGGTTCGCCCTGCTTGGGATCCCGCTCGACACATTGCCGGGCGAACTGCAAATCAGCGTGATTTCCGGGTCGACCGAAACCCGCAAAAGCGTGGTGGTCGGCATCAAGAATTATCCGGAACAGCGCCTGACCATCAAGGACCGGCGAAAGGTCGAGCCGAACGCCGAAGACCTGGCCCGCATCGAGCGCGAGAAGGAAGTCACCGATGCCATCAAGCGGCGTTTTTCCGATGCCGCGCCGGCCACGGATTTCGCATTGCCGGCCAGCGGCCCCCTGTCGTCACGTTTCGGCCTGCGCCGCGTCTTCAACGGCCAGCCGCGCAACCCGCACGCCGGGCTCGATGTCGCCGTCGGCACCGGCGCGCCGGTCAAGGCGCCGGCTGCAGGCGTCGTCGCCAATACCGGCGATTATTTCTTCAACGGCAACACCGTTTTCATCGACCACGGTCAGGGGCTGATCACCGCCTACATGCATTTGTCGCGCATCGACGTCCGTCCCGGTCAACCGGTCAAAAAGGGCGAAATCCTCGGTGCCGTCGGTGCCACCGGCCGGGTGACCGGCCCGCACCTGCACTGGGCCGTCATCCTCAACAACACCCCGGTCGATCCCGAGTTTTTCCTCGCCGGGCGGTAAACGCAAAAAAGCAGCCGAAGCTGCTTTTTTGCGTGTGCGGCGTTCAGACCTTCGGCTTGGACGGCGTACTCATCTGTTTTTCGTCCTTGGCCTTGTCGCCGCAGGCAATGGCCGAGACGCTGGTGACGGCGAATACGGCGACGAGCAGCGCGGAAATCAATTTCTTCATCGTGGTCTCCATTTCTAGGTTTGCCGAATTTTGCTTTCTCCGGCCGGATTTGGTTCTGGCGTAGTGCTGATTGTCCATCAATCGAGGCAAAAATGGCGAGAAGCCCATGCGTCTCATGGCATGGGCTTCATGAACTTCGACCCCGGCCTTCCCGGCTGGAGCATTCGGCATTTTCGCCGACAATGGGCACTACTCGGTCATCTCAAGGATCATCTTCGGGAAAGCCGCCATAGAATCCCCAGATACGCAGCTGATGCCATATGACGTTGCCGGGAGCGCTGCAAGCCACGGCACGAACTCAGCTTAGCACGTGCCCGATAAAATACCAGTCAACAATGCGGGCCCGAATCAGCGAGAATGCAGGGATCGTCTGGCCGGGAACACCGGCTTCAAGCAAGGAAAGTTCATGCGCCGTATCGCCATCATCGTCGCCATTGTTACCGTGCTCGGCCTGGCCTTCGCCTGGTTCAGCCGGCCCAAGCCAATTCCCGTCGTGCTCAAGGAGGTTGCCACGGGCAAGGTCGAAGCAACGCTGGCCAATACACGCGCCGGCACGGTGGAAGCCTGCCTGCGCACCAAGCTGTCGACCATCATCGGCGGGCGCATCGAATACCTCGGGGTCAAGGAAGGCGATCGCGTCAAGAAGGGGCAGTTGCTGCTCAAGCTGTGGAACGACGACCAGCAGGCGCAGGCTTCCCTGTCGCAGGCCCAGGTGGCGCTGGCCGGCAAACGCGTCGATGAAGTCTGCATTGCTGCGGTCAACGCCGAAAACGAGGCAAAAAGGCAGGCCGAACTGCGCGCCAAGGGCTTCGTCTCGGCCAGCCGCGAGGAGATCGCGCGCACCGAGGCCGAGGTCAAGCGCGCCGCCTGCAATACCGCCAAGGCCGATGTCGCCCAGGCCGAGGCCAAGCTGAAGGCAACGCGCGTCGAGCAGGGCCGAGTCGCGCTCTATGCGCCGTTCGACGGCACCGTCGCCAAGATCGTCGGCGAACTGGGCGAATATTCGACGCCGTCGCCGCCCGGCGTGCCGACACCGCCGGCGATCGACCTGATCGACGATTCCTGCCTCTACGTCAAGGCGCCGATGGACGAAGTCGATGCGCCGAAGATCAGTGTCGGCCAGCCGGTGCGGGTCACGCTCGATGCGCTGCCGGGCAAGACCCTGCCGGGCAAGGTGCGGCGCGTCGCGCCCTATGTTTCCGCAGTCGAAAAGCAGGCGCGCACCGTCGATGTCGAGGTCGATTTTGCCAAGCCGGATGAAACCGGCAAGCTGCTGGTCGGCTACAGCGCCGACGTCGAGATCATTCTCGATGGTCGTGATGACGTGCTGCGTATTCCGACGGCGGCGCTACAGGAGGGCGGCCGCGTCCTGCTGTTCAACGCCGAGAGCGGCAAGCTGGAAGAACGCACGGTCAAGACCGGCCTCGCCAACTGGGAGTACACCGAGGTGCGCGAAGGGCTGGCGGCCGGCGACCGTATCGTCACATCGCTCGAAAAGGAGGGCGTCAAGGCCGGCGCCAGGGTAACGCCCGACGACAAGGCCAGGGCGAAGTAGCGCATGGCGCTGATCGAACTCGCCGGCATCGAGCGCGTCTTCCAGCTCGGCGACTCCGAGGTTCACGCGCTGACAGCGCTCGATCTGAGCATTGGCACCGGCGAATACGTCGCCGTGATGGGGCCGTCGGGTTCCGGCAAGTCGACGCTGCTCAACCTGCTCGGCCTGCTCGACCGCCCCAACGCCGGCACCTACCGGCTGGAGGGGCGTGACGTGACGACCTTGTCGCCCGACGAGCAGGCGCGCGTGCGCAGCGAGCGCATCGGCTTCGTTTTCCAGAGCTTCCATCTGGTGCCGCGCCTGACCGCCGCCGAGAACATCGCCCTGCCGATGACGCTGGCCGGTATTCCGCTCAAGGAGCGCAATGCCCGTGTCACCAAGGCACTCGCCGGCTTCGGCCTGGAGAACCGCGCCGACCATCGTCCCGACCAGCTTTCCGGCGGCCAGCGCCAGCGCGTCGCCATCGCCCGCGCCACCATCATGCAGCCGGCGCTGATCCTCGCCGACGAACCGACCGGCAACCTCGACCGCCATACCGGCGAAGAGGTCGTCAATCTGCTCGAAGGTCTCAACGCCAGCGGCGTCACGCTCATCGTCGTCACCCACGACCCGACCATGGGCGCCCGTGCGCGGCGCCAGATCGTCATGGAGGACGGCCGCGTGGACCAGGACAGCGCGCATGCGCCTGCCTGACACCCTGCGCTTCGCGCGTGACGCGGCAACCGGCTACCCGCTGCGCACGGCGCTGTCGGTGCTGGCCATGTCGATCGGCGTCGCCGCCGTCGTCATCCTCACCGCCCTCGGCGACGGCGCCCGGCGCTATGTTGTCGGCCAGTTCTCGTCGATCGGTACTAACCTCGTCATCGTCCTGCCCGGCCGTTCCGGTACCGGCGGCTTCAACCCGGCGAACGCCATCACCACGACGCCGCGCGACCTGACCGTCGACGATGCCGGATCGTTACGCCGGGTGCCGGCGGTCAGCCGCGTGGCACCGCTCGCCGTCGGCACGTCCGAAATCAGCTTCGGCGGCAAGCTGCGTGAGGTCATGGTGGCCGGCTCGACCGCCGAATTCATCCCCATCCGCAATTTCACCGTGGTGCAGGGGCACGGCCTGCCCGAAGAAGACTGGAACCGCGGTTCGTCGGTCGCTGTCATCGGCAACAAGATTCGCGAGGAACTGTTCGGTAACGCACCGGCAGTCGGCCAGCTGATCCGCCTCGGCGATCGTCGGCTGCGCGTCGTCGGCGTGCTCAAGCCGCTCGGTCAGGGGCTGGGCATGAATACCGACGAACTGGTCATCGTGCCAGTGTCGCTGGCCCAGGCCATGTTCAATTCCAATACCCTGTTCCGCATCCTGGTCGAGGCCAGGAGCCGCGAGGCGATTCCCGAGGCCAAGGCGCAGGTCATGGAGATCCTCAAGCAGCGCCATCGCGGCGAGGAGGACGTCACCGTCATCACCCAGGACGCCATCCTGGCTACCTTCGACAAGCTGCTCGGCGCCCTGACTCTCGGAGTCGCCGGCATTGCCGCGATCAGCCTAGCCGTCGCCGGCATCCTGGTGATGAACGTCATGCTTGTCGCTGTCACCCAGCGCACCGGCGAAATCGGCCTGCTCAAGGCGCTCGGCGCCACGGCACGGACGATCCGGCTGGCCTTCCTGGCCGAAGCGGCGATGTTGTCCTCGGTCGGCGCCGTCGTCGGCTACCTGCTCGGCCAGCTCGGCGCCTTCGCGCTGCGCCAGGCCTTCCCCGTCTTCCCGGCCTACCCGCCGGACTGGGCGGTGATCGCCGGGCTGTCGACGGCGCTGGCTACCGGCCTGCTGTTCGGCGTCATGCCGGCCCGCCGCGCCGCCCGGCTCGACCCGGTGCAGGCCCTGATGAAGCATTGAATCGATGCTGATCGCCGATTCCCTGCAACTTGCCGTGCGTGCCATCACTGCCCAGCGCCTGCGCAGCTTTCTGACCCTGCTCGGCATCGCCGTCGGCATTGCTGCGGTAATCCTGCTCACCTCGATCGGCGAAGGAATCCACCGTTTCGTGCTCGGCGAATTCACCCAGTTCGGCACCAATGTGATTACCGCCGTTCCCGGCAAGACGCGCACCGGCGGCTCGCCCTCCGGCCTGCCGTCGAGCGCCCGGCCGCTGTCGATCGAGGATGCCCAGTCGCTCGAACGGCTGCCGCATGTCGTCGCGGTCACCCCCAATGTGCGCGGCAATGCCGAGGTCGAGGGCAACGGCCGCACGCGGCGAACGCTGGTCTATGGGGTCAACGCCAATTTGCCCGTGATTTTCCGGTCGACCGTGCATAGCGGCCAGTTTCTGCCCGCCGACGACGAAGGCAGCGCCCGCGCCTTCGTCGTCCTCGGCGCCAAGGTCAAGAATGAGCTGTTCGGCAGCGAGAATCCGCTCGGCCAGCGCCTGCGCATCGGCGGCCTGCATTTCCGGGTGATTGGCGTCATGGCGCCCAAGGGCCAGTTCCTCGGCATCGATCTTGACGACACCGCCTTCATCCCCGCGGTCCGTGCCCAGGAGTTGTTCAACCGCGAAGGCGTCGACGAGATCAACGTTGCCGCCGAGGAGGGTATCCCTTCCGCCATTGTTGCTGCCGCCATCAAGGAACGCCTGATTGCGCGCCACGGGCGCGAGGACTTCACCATCATCACGCAGGAAGAGATGCTGAAGACGCTGTCCAATATCCTCAACGTGCTGACCATGGCGGTCGGCGCGCTCGGCGGCATTTCGCTGCTGGTCGGCGGGGTCGGCATCGTCACCATCATGACCATCGCCGTGGCCGAGCGCACCGGCGAGATCGGCTTGCTGGTCGCCCTCGGCGCCCCGCGACGGACGATCCTGGCCCTGTTTCTCGGTGAAGCCATTGCCCTCTCGGCGCTCGGCGGGGTGCTCGGCCTCGTGCTCGGCATCGGTCTGGCGCAGCTGACCCATTTCATGTTGCCGGCGCTGCCGGTGCATACGCCGCTCAGCTTCGTCCTGCTCGCCGAGGGCGTCGCCATCCTGATCGGCCTGGCCGCCGGCGTCCTGCCCGCCCGCCGCGCCGCACTGCTCGATCCGGTCGAGGCGCTGCGCACCGAGTGACGTGCTAAAGTCACGCCGACATTTCAACAACCCACGGAGAACCACCATGACTTACCATATTCAGGATCTGAAACCCGGCATGTCGTCGAGCATCGCCAAGACCGTCACCGAGGCCGACATCGTCCTCTTTGCCGGCATTTCGACCGATGTGAACCCGGCGCACCTCGACGAGGAATACTCGAAAACGACGATGTTCGGCGGGCGCATTGCCCACGGCATGTTGTCGGCCGGCTTCATTTCTGCCGTGCTGGCCAACCATCTGCCCGGCCCCGGCACGATCTACCTGTCGCAGACCCTGAAGTTCAAGGCGCCGGTGCGCCCCGGTGATACGGTCAAGGCGACGGTGACAGTCAAGGAAGTGTTCGTCGAAAAGAACCGGGTAACGCTGGAAACCGTGTGCACCGTCGCCGGCAAGGTGGTCATCGAAGGCGAGGCGCTGATGATGCCGCCAGTCAAGGCGGCACCGGTCACCGGCACTGCCTAAAAGGTTTCGTCGGCGCGCAGGAAGCGCCACTGGCCGAGCGGCAGGTCGCCCAGCTTGACGTGGCCGATGCGTACCCGCTTGAGTCCGGTAACACGCAGTCCGACCAGCTCGCACATGCGGCGGATCTGGCGCTTCTTGCCTTCCTTCAGGATGAAGTGCAGCTGATCTTCGTTCAGCTGCTTGACGCGCGCCGGCTTGAGCGGCTGGCCGTCAAGTTCAAGCCCGTGATTGAGCAGTTGCAGGCCGTTCGGAATCATCTTGCCGGTCACCCGGACCAGATATTCCTTCTCGACCTGGCTGTCGTCGCCAATCAGTTTTTTTGCCACGCGGCCGTCCTGGGTGAGCACCAGCAAGCCGGTTGAATCGACGTCGAGGCGCCCGGCCGGGGCCAGGCTGCGCAACATCCAGGGCTTGAATTCCGGGTCGCCGGACTGGCGGACCTGGCTCTCCGCCTTGATCAGGGTGATTGCCGGGGTCGAGCCGGGTTCCGGCTGGCCGGAAACGAAACCGACCGGCTTGTTGAGCAGGACGGTGACCTGCTTCGCCTGATCCTGCTTGGCTTCCTTGGAAATTGAAATTTCCGCCAGCGGATCGATGCGCGTGCCGAGTTCACTGATGCGCTCGCCATCGACGAAGACCCAGCCGCGCTCGATCCACAGGTCGGCTTCGCGGCGCGAGCACATGCCGCGCTCCGACATCACTTTGGACAGGCGCGTGCCCTCGGGCGGCGGCCCGGAGCGCGCGACGGGCGTCTCTGCCCTGGCCGGGCGTGCGGGCGGATGCGCCAGCGGCGCGGCTGCCTTCGGTTTCTTCAGCGGGGAACCGCCGCGCAGCGGCTTGCGATTCGCCGGCCGCTCGGGCGCGCTGGCCGACTTGCGCACGCCGAGTGTACCGGCCGGTTTGGCTTGGTCTGCCGGCACTGCCTCGGCACTGACCGGCGCGGCAGTTGCCGCTGCGGATTTGTCGTTATTTTCGCGGTCGACCGCAACAGGCTGGCGCCACCGGGCCCACGGGTCGTCCCCGACGGATGAAGGCGCCGGCCGTTTCGGTTTGTGGTCGCGAGGGGAATCGCTCATTGCACGCCGAGCAGTTCAACCTCGAAAATCAGCGTCGCATTCGGCGGAATGACGCCGCCGGCGCCGCGCGCGCCGTAACCCAGTTGCGGCGGAATGGTCAGCTTGCGCGTACCGCCCACCTTCATGCCCTGGACGCCTTCGTCCCAGCCGGCAATGACGTGGCGCTGGCCGAGTGGGAAGTCGAACGGATCATTGCGATCCTTGCTCGAATCGAACTTGTTGCCGTTGGTCAGCCAGCCGGTGTAATGAACGACGACGCGGTCGCCAGCCTTGGCCTCGGCGCCCGCGCCGGTAACGGTATCTTCGTAGATCAGGCCGGAGGCCGTGGTGATTTCAGCCATGAATAGCTCCTCGGAAAAGCCTGAAAGTCTAACATAAGCCCGGGTCAAGGCTTTGACTTCTCAGCGATTTTCCGTATAATGCGCGGTTCTTTGTAGCACCCTTTAGATTTATTTTCGGAGTCCAACCCATGTATGCGGTCATAAAAACCGGCGGCAAGCAGTATCGCGTTTCCGCCGGCCAAAAACTCAAAGTAGAACAGATACCGGCAGACGTTGGCGCAGAAGTCACCCTTGACCAGGTCCTGATGGTAGGCGAAGGCGAGTCGGTGAAAGTCGGCGCCCCCCTCGTCGCTGGCGCCACCGTCAAGTGCACCGTGGTTTCCCACGGCCGCCACGACAAGGTCAAGATCTTCAAGATGCGCCGTCGCAAGCACTACCAGAAGCACCAGGGCCATCGTCAGAACTACACCGAACTGCGCATCGATTCGATCGCTGCCTAAGTTCAGACAAGGAGCTAGCAAATGGCACACAAGAAAGCAGGCGGCAGTTCACGCAACGGCCGCGACTCACAAGCCCAGCGACTGGGCGTCAAGCGCTACGGCGGCCAGTTCGTTCTCGCCGGCAACATCATCGTTCGCCAGCGCGGCACCGAATTTCACCCGGGCGAGAACGTCGGTTGCGGCAAGGATCACACCCTGTTCGCGCTCAAGGACGGCACCGTCCAGTTCGCCGTCAAGGGCGAGAAGAAGCGCCGCACGGTGACCATCGTTCCGGCCGCCGAATAATCCGGCACGGCGGAACCAGAAAGCCCTATCCGCCGGATAGGGCTTTTTAATTTATCTCGCCGGTTTTTCCGGCGGCGGTATCCCCTGGGGATGGTGAGGCGGAACATGAAATTCATTGACGAAGCAAAAATCTACGTCAAGGCGGGCGACGGCGGTAACGGCGCGGCCACGTTCCGCCGCGAGAAATACATCCCGATGGGCGGCCCCAACGGTGGCGACGGCGGGCGCGGCGGCAGTATCTACGTGATCGCCGACCGCAACATCAACACGCTGGTCGATTACCGCTACACGCGCAAATTCATCGGCAAGCGGGGCGAAAATGGCGGCGGTGCCGACTGCTATGGCGCCGGCGGCGACGACATCGTGCTGCGCATGCCGGTCGGCACGGTGATCACCGACCAGAACACCGGGCAGGTTCTTGCCGACCTCGACGCTCACGACAAGAAAGTCCTGCTTGCCCGGGGCGGCAAGGGTGGTCTCGGCAATATCCATTTCAAGTCGAGCACCAACCGTGCGCCGCGCCAGAAAACCAATGGCGAGGAGGGCGAGGAGTTCGAAGTCAGCCTCGAGTTGCGCGTGCTGGCCGATGTCGGCCTGCTTGGTCTGCCCAATGCCGGCAAGAGCACGCTGATCCGCGCGATCTCGGCAGCGCGTCCGAAAGTGGCCGATTACCCGTTTACGACGCTGCATCCCAACCTGGGGGTGGTGCGGGTCGACGCGGAAAAGAGCTTTGTCATGGCCGATGTGCCGGGGCTGATCGAAGGCGCCGCTGACGGCGCCGGGCTTGGTATCCGCTTCCTCAAGCATCTGCAGCGCACGCGCATCCTGCTCCACCTCGTCGACATCGCGCCGATCGACCCGGATGCCGATCCGGTGCGTGACGCCAAGGCGATCGTCGGCGAACTGGTCAAGCATGACCCGGCGCTGGCCGACAAGCCGCGCTGGCTGGTGCTCAACAAGCTCGACCTGATTCCCGAGGAAGACCGCGAAGCCGCGGTCAAGAATTTCCTCAAGGCCTACAAAAAGGCCACCAAGTACGATGGACCGGTGTTCCCGATTGCCGCAATCAACGGCGAAGGCACCAGGCCGCTGATCTACGCCATTCAGGAAGCGCTGGAGCAAATGGCCCGCCCCGATGTGGACGACGATGAACCCGAAACTGCCGATAGCGAAGACGCATGAACACGACCTGCCTCGCCACTGCAAAACGCCTGGTCGTCAAGGTCGGCTCGGCGCTGGTCACCAATAACGGTGCCGGGCTCGATCTGGCGGCCATCGACGACTGGGCGCGCCAGATCAGCGTGCTGCGTGAGCATGGGAAGGAAGTGGTGCTGGTGTCTTCCGGTGCCATCGCCTGCGGGATGCAGCGACTCGGCTGGAGCAAGCGTCCGAAGTCGGTCCATGAATTGCAGGCGGCCGCTGCGGTCGGACAGATGGGGCTGGTTCAGGTTTACGAAGGTGCGTTCGCCCACTACGGCCTGCACACCGCGCAGATACTGCTCACGCATGACGACCTGGCCGACCGCAAGCGCTACCTGAACGCGCGCTCGACACTGACCACGCTGCTTGAACTCGGCGTCGTGCCGATCATCAACGAGAACGACACGGTGGTGACCGACGAAATCAAGTTCGGCGACAACGATACGCTGGGGGCGCTGGTCGCCAATCTGATTGAAGCTGATGCGCTGATCATCCTGACCGATCAGGCCGGGCTGTTCACCGCCGACCCGCGCAAGGACCCGAACGCCACGCTGATCGCCGAAGCCACGGCTGGCGACGAGGCGCTGGAGGGCATGGCCGGCGGCGCCGGCAGCTCGCTCGGCAAGGGCGGCATGATCACCAAGGTGATCGCCGCCAAGCGCGCCGCCACGAGCGGTGCGCACACCGCCATTGCCAGTGGCCGCGAAAATAACCCGATCATTCGCCTGGCCAGCGGCGAGGCGGTCGGCACCCTGCTTGTCTCGCAGACGCCGCCGCTGGCGGCACGCAAGCAATGGCTGGCCGATCATCTGCAACTGGCCGGGCGGCTGATGCTCGATACCGGTGCGGTCAACGCCCTGAAAGCCGGAAAAAGCCTGCTGCCGGTCGGGGTCGTGGCGGCGGAAGGGGAATTCGAGCGCGGCGCGGCGGTGGCCTGCATTGCGCCCGACGGCCGGGAAGTCGCGCGCGGCCTGTGCAACTACGGCAGCGGCGAAGCGCGCCTGATCGCCCGCAAATCATCAGCCGAGATCGAGGCGATTCTCGGCTACGTCGATGAGCCGGAACTGATCCATCGCGACAACCTGATTCTCTCAGCCTGACAAGCGCAAAAAGCCCCGGGAACTCCCGGGGCTTTTTGTTTGTGGAATAAAAACGGGCACCGAAGTGCCCGTTTTGTGATCCGGCTTGCGCTGGATTAGAACTTGTGACGCAGACCAACCTGGAAGCCTTGTTGGTACACGCCCGGCAGTTGGAAGTCGCCGGCGTTGTTGGTCCTGGACAGGTAGCCGCCGCTGTTGGAGGCGTCGCCCGTGCCGCTGTAACGGTTGGTATCGTTGTCGATGAAGGAGTAGGCGCCGTAGAAGTTGGTGCGCTTCGACAGGTTGTAGTCCAGACCGAGAGCGAACTGCTGGGCGGTGCCGCCGGCAGCATTGTTGCCATCGGAGTAAATGTACGAGCCCTTGAAGTCAAACTTGCCGAACGGCACGGTGGCACCGATCATGTAGTTCTGAACTTCAGGATCGCCAAGGGTGCCCGGGACGTTCAGGGAAATTTCATTCCAGGAGTACAGGGCCATCAGCTTGACAGCCTTGAAGTCGTAGGAGCCACCGATCGTGAAGTTTTGCACGTCATCAACCGAAGCGATACCGCCCGCAGCGATGTAGTGGTAGTTCGCACCCAGCGTCAGGGCGCCAGCAGCGTACTGACCAAGAATGGCGTACACGGTGTTGTTGGCGCCATTGCTGGAGTCGCTCTCTTGACCAGCGTAGTTGTTGGAGTACGCGCCGGTCACGGTGAAGCCACTGAAGGACGGGGAAACGTAAGCGATGGCGTTGTCAACACGAACCGGATCCATCAGCGAACCATTGCTCAGGCCGGTACCGGCAACTGCGCCAGCCGGCGAATAGACGTTGTTGTAACGACCAACGGTACCGGCAGCGAACGGATCGAGACCGGAAACGAAGTTGTAGTGCGGGGTGTACATACGGCCACCGACCAGGGTACCGAAGTTGCCAGTCAGGCCGGCGAAGGCTTGACGGTTGAAGTTGTTGTTGCCGCCGGATTGTTGTTCGCCGGTGTCAAGCATGAAGCCTTGTTCCAGAACGAACAGCGCCTTCAGACCGTTGCCCAGATCTTCGGTGCCCTTGAAGCCAAGACGGTTGCCCGACTGCTGGCCGCCGTTCAGCTGGCTTTGCGAATTCGGGGTGTGCGCGCCGGCTTGATCCGGGAAGTTCTTGGCATCAAAGCGGTAGGAATAACCGTAGTCGACGATACCGTAGATGGTGACGTTGGTCTGCGCGAAGGCTGCCGTGGAGGCCAGACCGGCAACAGCCAGAGCGATGAGTTTCTTTTGCATCAGAATTTCTCCTGTAGTGGTTAGTTTTTAATCTGCCTTGCGGTTCGATTAAGCTTTACCTCTCGGATTGAGAAGTTGGGCCGATTTTGGCAAAGAGCGGGCGGCGGGGCAATGGATGTTTGGCCGGGAGCGCTGCTTTGGCTGGTGGTTGTTGCTTTGGCGCAACAAAACTCCGGGCAGAGATGCGCTCACGGCTTGCGAACTCTTAAAGGGCGCCGCTGAAACCGGTCTGCCGCCAGGCTTCAAAGACGGTCACCGCCGCGGCATTGGACAGGTTCAGGCTGCGCTGGCCGGGCAGCATGGGCAGGCGCAGGTGGCGTTCGGGGGCGAACTGGGCGAGGACCGCCGCTGGCAGGCCGCGGGTTTCGCAACCGAAGACAAACACGTCGTCCGCCTGTAGTGCCTGATCGAACGGGCTGGCCTGCCCCTTGGTCGTCATCGCCCACAGGCGCCGTTCGCCAAGCGCGGCGCGGCAACTCGCCCAGTCGGCGTGGCGGATGATGCGGGCGTATTCGTGGTAATCGAGCCCGGCGCGGCGCAGCGCCTTGTCTTCAAGCGCAAAGCCGAGGGGTTCGACCAGATGCAGTTCGGCCCCCGCATTGGCGCACAGACGAATGATGTTGCCGGTGTTGGGCGGGATTTCCGGTTGATGGAGGACGACGGCGAGCATTGTGGTTGCGTTGGGATTGGGTAGGAGTGGATTAAAGCATGGCTCAGTGACGCAGGGCGCGGGCGACGACCGCCACGGCGATCCCGCTGGCGCCATGCAGTTTGATGACGCGGGCGCATTCGCGCAGGGTGGCGCCGCTGGTCATCACGTCGTCGACCAGCAGCACCCGCTTGCCGCTGAGGTCGGCGGCACAGGCGAACGCGCCGCGCACGTTGCGCGAGCGTTCCTTGAGCGGCAGCGCCGCCTGGGGCGGCGTCGGGCGGGTGCGCGTCAGGCTGTCCACGTCAAGCGGCAGGTCGAGCGCCCGAGCCAGCGAACGCGCAATTTCGCCTGACTGGTTGAAGCCGCGTTCATGCAGGCGCTCGGGGTGGAGCGGTAATGGCAGCACAAGGTCATGGTCGGCAGCGTTCGCCAATTCCGCCAGGCGTGCGCCGAGCCAGGCGGCCAGGGGCAACTGATGCCCGTATTTCAGGGCATGAATGATGCGGTCGACGGGAAATTCATAGCGAAAAAGGGCGATGGTGCGCGAAAAATCTGGCGGGTCCTTCAGGCAGGCGCCGCAGCGTTCACCGTGCGTGGTCGGCAGGTTGCATTGCGGGCAACGGGCGCCCGGGAGTCGGGGCAGGTCGGTGCTGCAGGCGGGGCAAAGCAGACCATGGGGGCTGTCGGTGGCGCACAGCAGGCAACTGCCGGGCAGCAGCGGCGCGCTGAAGCTACGAAGGGCAGCGCGCAACGACTGGGGTAAAATTGACATCAATTTGCACGCCCTTGATAATTCATAATTACAAGGTCGGTTTCTGTCTGATTTCTCTCGATTTTTCTCAAGCAAGGCCTCTCATGCACGCTAGTTCACTCGCCGCCGTTACCCCTGTTTCCCCGTCCATCCATGGCCGCCGCTGGACGGTCGAGGAAGTGCTCGCCCTGTACGAGATGCCGTTGATGGATCTGATCTGGCGCGCCCAGGGCGTGCACCGCGAACATTTCGATCCGAACGCCATTCAACGCTCGACGCTGCTGTCGGTCAAGACCGGCGGCTGTTCTGAGGATTGCAGCTACTGTTCGCAGTCGGCCCGTTACGATACCGATACCGAACGCGAGCGCCTGATGCCGCTCAATGAGGTCGTAGCTGCCGCCCAGGCCGCCAAGGCCAAGGGCGCCTCGCGCTTCTGCATGGGCGCCGCCTGGAAGGGGCCGAAAGACAACGATCTCGACCGTGTGCTCGACATGGTGCGCGAAGTGAAGGCGCTTGGCATGCAGACCTGCGTGACGCTGGGTATGTTGAAGGAAGGCCAGGCGGAAAAGCTGAAGGAGGCCGGGCTCGATTACTACAACCACAATCTTGATACTGACAAGGAGTTTTACGGTCAGGTCATCCGGACGCACACCCACGACGACCGCCTCGATACGCTCGAACAGGTGCGCGATGCCGGCATCAACGTCTGTTCGGGCGGCATCATCGGCATGGGCGAGTCGCGCAAGAACCGCGCCGGGCTGCTCGTGCAACTGGCCAACCTGCCGCAGCCGCCGGAATCTGTGCCGATCAATAACCTGGTGCCGATTCCCGGGACGCCGATGGCGGATAACGAACGCCTCGACCCCTTCGAATTTGTACGCACGATTGCCGCCGCCCGCATCACCATGCCATCCTCGTGGGTTCGGCTCTCGGCCGGCCGCCAGGAAATGACCGATGAACTGCAGGCGCTGTGCTTCCTGGCCGGCGCCAATTCAATGTTCTATGGCGACCGCCTGTTGACCACCGGCAATCCGGATGTTGACCGAGACGACCAGCTGTTTGCCCGCCTTGGCCTGAAGGCGGTTTGAGTTCGGGTTTCGTCGACCGGTCCCAGGTCGGTCGCCGCTTTTCCCGGGTTGCTGCGACTTACGATCAGGCAGATTTTTTTGCCCGCGAGGTGGACCGGCGCATGCAGGAGCGGCTCGACTACGTCAAGATTGCACCGCGCCGCATCGTCGATCTGGGTTGCAGCCGGGGGGGCAGTTTCGCCGGACTGACGGCGCGCTACCCGACGGCGCAAGTGCTTGGTCTGGATGTGTCGCCGGCGATGCTGGCCGCCGACCAGGCGCCGCGTGCCGCATGGCAGCGCTGGCTTGGCCTCGGGGCGCGCAACGAGGCGCAGCGGGTAGCCGCGGATGCGGCAAATTTGCCCCTGAAATCGCAGTCGACCGCGCTCGTCTGGTCCAACCTGCTGCTGCACTGGCTGGACGACCCGCTGCCCGCGCTGGCCGAGGCGCAACGCGTGCTGGAGGTGGGCGGGCTGCTGATGTTCTCGACGCTCGGGCCGGATTCGCTGAAGGAATTGCGCGCGGCGTTCGCCGATGGCTACGCGCACACCCAGCGCTTCATCGACATGCACGATCTGGGCGACATGCTGGTTGGCTGCGGTTTTGCCGACCCGGTCATGGACATGGAAGTCCTGACGCTGACCTATGAGCATTTCGACGAAATGCTGGGCGAACTGCGGGCGGCGGGTTCCGGCTGTGCGATGAAGGCGCGCCGGCATGGGCTGACCGGACGCGGTGCATGGATGAAGGCGCGCACCGCCTATGAGGCCCTGCGTCGGGACGGAAAGCTGCCGGCCACCTTTGAAGTGGTGTATGGACACGCTTGGAAAGTCGCGCCGAAACAGACTGCCGATGGCCGCGCGGTCATCCGCTTCGACAGGGCGCCCCGGAAATAGCTGTCAGTCCGGCTTCTGTTTGAAAAACTTGAGCGGCTTGGCATCCTGGAACTGCGGCACCGGGATCGCCTTGCGCCGCCGCTCGCGCACCCGCCAGCCGAGCAACAGCCCAAGCGCCACGGCATAGGCCAGTGGCCAGAGCAGCGCTTCCGCCTTGACCAGCCAGAAATAATGCACGCTGGCGAGAATTCCAATCAGGTATATGCTGCGGTGAATCTCCTGCCACTTGCGCCCGCCCAGCGTACGAAGCGCCCAGGCATTCGAGGTGGCAGCGAGCGGAATCAGCAGCAGGAAGGCGGCGAAGCCGACGATGACGAAGGGACGCTTGAAAATGTCCCGGGCAATGTCGTCGACTGAAAAACCATGGTTGAAGCCGATGAAGGAAAGAAAATGCAGCG
>Ga0209310_1000393_pt1 | contig 52505 bp, 37 predicted proteins | sample AD_UKC030_MetaG_FD_184415 | JGI IMG/M metagenome (GOLD analysis project Ga0209310, IMG submission 184415) | Active sludge microbial communities of municipal wastewater-treating anaerobic digesters from USA - AD_UKC030_MetaG (SPAdes) (version 2) | ecosystem: Engineered > Bioreactor > Anaerobic >...
TCCTGATTTGGGCCGATGAGGACGGACAGGCGAGTACGGGTCTGCACGCCAACTTCAAACTGGCGGCCTCAGGAGAACAGGTCTTGTTGATCGACTCGGATGAAGAGGATAATGCCATGCTGGATTCCGTCGTGTTTGGCGCCCAGCAAACGGACCGGAGTTATGGCCGGACAGCCGCAAATCCGGTTCTGTGGAAAGTCCAAACCCCAACGCCGGGGCGAGCCAACCCTTAGCGAAGTCGATCCCCAGATGTCTTCAGACGAGTTGGAGCATTCTGACAGACCGCTGGGCCGGGGAGATCAACCTCGATCGCCGACCCGCCGCGCGATAAGGATTTCAATGCAGGCTTTGGCGATTCCAAAACGCCGGGGACAATCCTGCCCGGTGCGCGGATTTCAGACCGCTTGTCACGTTGAATCGGGGTGGATACCGCAAACCGGAGCGCGGAATTTATTCCGCAGCGCCAGTCGCGACAGGTCAACACTGCGGAATGAATTCTGCGCGGGGGGGGACCCGGCGGATTTTCGGGAAATCCGCCCAAGGCACCACCATAACCAGGATAGTAGGAGCCATTTTAACCGCAGATAAACGCAGATGCACACAGATTCACAAAACGGAGTATCAAAAGTCTTCGATCTGCGCCATCTGCGGTTGAGAGAGAAAAAGAAAGTGTTCTGTCGCACAAGCCATTTGTCGGACGTTTTTTCCAGTTGACCAGGGCCCTAATGGCTGACCCTTTTGCTTGTTTCGGAATGTTTTTCGGCTGCAAAGAACCGGACGGATCAGCCTTTGGTGCTAGGTTTCTTCGATGATTTCGATTTCGTATCCTTCGGGGGCGTCGATGAAGGCGATCCGGTGGCCGGCGGAGGTGGTGTGGGGGCCGTCGGAGAAGGCCAGGCCCAGTTGCGCCAGGTGGCGGGCAAACTGATCGAGGTTATCGACGGCAAAGGCGAGGTGGGTGAGATCCGGTTGAACCTGCACGGGTCCGCTGTCGGGAAACTGGCAGATCTCGATCAGTTCGTCACTTTCGGGGGCCTTGAGGAAGACCAACTGGGCTCCGCGGGGGGATTGATGGCGGTTGACTTCGATGAGTCCCAGAACCCGGGTATAAAAATCCACAGTGCGCGCGAGGTCATTGACCCGGTATCGTGTGTGCAAGAGACGTGTCACAATGTTCATGGGGGCAATATCGTGTTAATCCCGGCGCTCGCAACAGGAAAAGAGGCGCGCTGTTTAGGAAAGAAATGAGTCGATTCCGTTGGGAGGAACGGCTAAAAAGTGGGGCATGAAAACGCCAATTGGCTTTTTATTGTCTTTTTTAGCCGGTTCCTTGTCTGTTTTGACCGCCTATGCCAAGGACTGGGTGGTTTACGAGGGCCAGCAAGGGCCCGGTCGGGGCAAGCACATCGTGTTTTTGAGCGGCGACGAGGAGTATCGCTCGGAGGAGGGCTTGCCCATGCTGGCGAAGATCCTGGCGATTCGGCATGGATTCAAATGCACCGTTTTATTCTCGATCAATCCAGCCGACGGCACCATTGATCCCAACAACACCGCGAACATACCGGGGCTGGACCAATTGGCGCGGGCGGACATGGTGGTCATGCTCTGGCGTTTTCGGGAGTTGCCGGATGACCAAATGAAGCACTTTGTTGAGTACCTGAATTCCGGCAAACCCATTATGGGATTACGCACTGCGACCCATGCTTTTGCCTATCAAAAAAATCGAAACAGCGCGTATGTCCGTTTCGATTGGCAGAGCAAGGAATGGCCCGGGGGATTTGGACAGCAGGTTTTGGGGGAGACGTGGGTGAATCACCATGGCGACCATGGCAAGGAAAGCACGCGCGGCGTGATTAACGACGCGATGAAGAGCCATCCCATTTTGCGAGGTGTTGAGGATATCTGGGGGCCGACGGATGTTTACGGTCTGGCGCATTTGCCGAAGGACGTTGAGGTTTTGGTGCATGGGCAGGTGCTCGCCGGGATGAAACCCTCGGATCCGCCTGTTGGGGGCACGAAGAATGATCCGATGATGCCGGTGGTCTGGTTGCGGAAATACACGGGAGAGAGCGGAAAAACCACTCAGGTGGTTACGACCACCATGGGGGCGTCGGTGGACCTGGAAAGCGAAGGTTTGCGGCGGCTTCTGGTGAACGCTTGTTATTGGGCTTTGGGACTGGCGGACCAGATCCCCGGCAAAAGCAACGTGGATTATGTAGGCGAGTACCGGCCCACGTATTTCGGCTTTGGCAAATTCCAGCGGGGCGTCAAGCCCGCGGATCACGAGTTGCGGCCGTGAACCCTACCGCGCTGATTACCGGCGGCTCACGCGGGATTGGGCGGGGCATTGCTTTGGAACTGGCTCGGATCGGGTGGAGTCTGGTGGTGAACTACGCGGGAAACCGGTCGGCGGCTGAGGAGACCGCGCGGGCCTGTGTGGAGGCGGCCAGATCGAGCGGTCAAGACATCCGCGTGGAGATCTGCCAGGGTGACATTGCCCTGGCCGAGGATCGCCGGCGCCTGATCGAGTTTGGGCGCGAGCGATGGTCCCGTCTGGACCTGCTGGTGAACAACGCGGGGGTTGCCCCGGTGGTTCGGGCGGATTTGCTCGAGGCGGATGAAGCCAGTTTTGATCGATTGATCGGCATCAATGTCAAGGGGCCGTTTTTCCTGACTCAGCAGGTGGCGCGTTGGATGGTTGACCAAGTTCAAGCGGGTGCGCCCGATTACCATCCCAAGATCATCACGGTCACTTCCATCAGCGCCTATACGGCCTCGGTGAACCGAGGCGATTATTGTGTGTCCAAGGCCGCTCTATCCATGCTGACTCCGTTGTATGCCGCGCGGCTGGCGGAGTATGGCATTCGGGTTTATGAACTCCGCCCCGGGATTATCGCCACGGATATGACCCATGCCGTGAAGGAGAAGTACGACCGGCTGATTGCGGAAGGTTTGACGCCTCTGCCTCGATGGGGAGAGCCGGCGGATGTCGGCAAGGCGGTGGTGGCCATTGCACAGGATCTTCTGCCGTTCAGCACGGGAGAGGTGATCAATGTCGATGGCGGATTCCATCTGCGGCGCCTTTGAGGCTTGCGCATGCGCGCGTCGATGCGTTGATCCGAATCATCCTGTTTTTTATGGCCATCAAGATTGATTACGCTCTCGCGCCGGGAAAACTTCAGGGCCGAATCCAGCGTTTTTTTGAGCTGTCGGCGTCCAAGATTCTCAGCCTCGAGAAAAGCTGGGATCCTGCGCGGGGCACGCCGGTATTTACGGTTCAAGGCCGGTATACGAGCCGGGGGTGGACGGAATGGACTCAAGGTTTTCAGTTTGGATCGGCGTTGCTGCAATACGATGCGACGGATGACGAGCAGTTCCTGAGGATCGGCCGGGAAGGGACACGGCGTTATATGGCCAGTCATGTGTCTCATATCGGGGTGCATGATCACGGGTTCAACAATATTTCCACCTACGGCGCATTGTTGCGGTTCATGCGGGAAAAAAGGCTGTCCTTTGATCTGTCGGAAAAGGAGCACTACGAGCTGGCGCTGAAAGTATCCGGCGCGGTTCAGGCCGCGCGTTGGACGAAGACGGCCGAAGGCAAGGGCTTTATTTATTCATTCAACGGCCCGCACTCCCTGTTTATTGATACGATGCGCAGCCTGCGTGCGTTGGCCGTTGCGCATCAGCTCGGTCATGTCCTGATGGGCGAACACGATCAACGGATTTCCCTGCTGCAACGCCTGGTGGAACACGCGCACACGACGGCCACCTTTGCGATCTATTATGGTGAAGGACGCGATGCTTATGATGTCCGCGGACGGGTGGCGCATGAGAGTATTTTTAACACCAACGACGGCCTCTACCGTTGTCCCAACTCGCAACAGGGTTATTCTCCGTTTTCGACTTGGACCCGAGGTTTGGCCTGGGCGATCTGCGGATTTGCCGAGCAATTGGAGTTTTTGCGCGTGTTACCGGATCAGGAACTGAAGCCATGGGGAGGCCGGGATGCCTTGGCGATTCAATGGTTGAAAGCGGCCCGGGCGACTGCGGATTTTTATTTGGCCAACACCCCGGCCTGCGGCGTCCCGTATTGGGATACGGGAGCGCCCAACTTATCGAGGATCCCGGGATGTTTGAATCGCCGTGCGGATCCGTTCAATCCCTGGGAGCCTGTGGATAGTTCGGCGGCCGCGATTGCGGCCCAGGGATTGATCCGGCTTGGTAATTATCTGCTTGCCAAAGGAACGCGTGCGGCCGGCCGAAATTATCGCCAGGCGGGGTTGACGATTGCCCGCACCTTGTTTAACGAGCCCTATCTTTCCCTGGAAGAGCGGCACCAGGGAGTGTTGCTGCATTCGGTCTATCATCGGCCGAATGGATGGGATTACGTGGCTCCTGGTCAAAAAGTCCCGAATGGCGAAAGCTCGATGTGGGGAGATTATCACGCGCGGGAGCTTGCCTTGATGATCTGGCGGGAAGCGCGAGGTAAGCGTTCCCTGGTTTTTTTTGAGGATTAGATCTATGAAAAACTTAAAACACCCCACAAACCCGTGTTCATTATCGAAGCTTCTCTCCATGACAGTACGCATCTTGTTTGGCGGATTATGGTTGATGTCTGTTCTAGCCTGGATTCCCGGCGCAAACGCTTCATACCCCTTGCCCGCCGGCGCGGTGGCCTGGTGGCGGGCCGAAAGCGATAATATCGATTCGCTGACAAATATCGAAGGCGTCATCAAAGGGAATGTGGCTTTTGCTGAAGGCAAGGTGGGACGGGCATTTAGTTTGGATGGCGACAAAGATGCGATCCAATTGGGCAATCCGGCAGCCCTGCAGCTTCAAGAATTCACCATCGAGTGCTGGATTAGGAGAACAAGCATTAACCTAACCTCCTTGGATCCTACCTGGGGAAATGGAACTGTCCTTTCATACGGTGAGAACGGATATACTTTCGGAGTTTTCCATGATGGAAGGTTGTTGCTTTCCAAAAACGGAATCGATTCTGTTTCGTCTTCTGGGGTGATCTATGATACACATTGGCATCACATTGCCGTGACCAAAAAGGACCAGGACGTATATTTTTATCTGGATGGAAATGTTGATTCGATCAAGTCATATAGAACCTCCTTTGCTTTTACCTCTGTTGTTGCGATTGGGGCATCTCGCGATTCTCTTTTCGCCAGTTTTCTTGGATTAATTGATGAACTGACCGTATACAACCGCGCGCTTAATCCCTTAGAGATCGAGGGGATTTACTCGGCCGGTAGTGAAGGCAAAATCAAGGCGCCGCCGGTCGCTTTGAACGACGGCATCCCGCAGGAATGGAGAAGGGAGTATTTTGGGACGGGGAGCGAGAACAACCCTGTAGCGGCGGCTGTTGCGGATCCCGATCATGATACGGCGAACAACTACCAGGAGTATTTGGGGGGAACAGATCCTTCGGATAGCGCTTCAGTGCCCACAGTTCCCGTTCGAGTGACGACTCTGGCGGGTGGAACACGGGGCCATGCGGATGGCATTGGCACCAATGCCATGTTTTATGCCCCGGGAGGCCTTGCCAATGGCCCCGGGGGGCTTTGGATTCTCGAAGGTTCGATGGAGGGATGGGATGTTGTCCCTGGCGCGCATCGCATCCGGCTTCTCGATTCTTCAAACCGCGTCATGACATTGACCGGCAGCGCGGAACCAGACTTGGTGGAAGGCGATATGGCGGCGGCCCGATATCGGGCGCCCTCGGGAGTGGTCTTCGATCATTCCGGTAATGCCTTCGTGGCGGATCGCCTGAACCATCGCATTCGGAAGATATCGCCGGATGGCATGGTGACGACGTTTGCCGGTTCGACACAGGGGTATCAAGATGGTCAGGGTGCCACCGCCATGTTTAACGAACCCATTGGGATTGCCATTGACAAGCAAGACAACCTTTATGTCGCTGATTTCGCGAATTTCCGGGTCCGCAAGGTTACACCGGCCGGAGTGGTGAGCACCTATGCGGGCGGCATGCGCGGCCAGCAAGACGGACCTTTGGCCACTGCCTTGTTTGACACTCCCAATTCTCTGGCCTTTGCGCCGGATGGATCGTTGTATGTGTCCGACTGGGCGGCGCACAAGATTCGAAAGATCTCGCCCGAGGGCCGGGTGTCGACCTTTGCGGAGGGCTTGATTTACTTAGAGCAGGTGACTGTGGATTCCTCGGGTTGCGTCTTTGCGACCGTCAACTCCCAGCTTCGACTGATCAAGTTTCATCCGGACGGACATATCGTCTGGGAGATGCCGTTCTCACCTGGATTCCAGGATGGTCCCATCGAGGAAGCCAAATTCGCGTTTATTGATGCTCCGTTGATTCGTTCGAGTTTTGAGTATTTGATCGTGGATGCGAACAATTGGCGAATCCGTCAGATCTTCCTCGAAGTGCCTCCGCTGGTTGTATTCCAGCCGAAGGGGATCCTCTTCACCAACAGGATTCAAGTGGCTCTCGCCAGCCCGGTAGCGACGGCTGCGATCCACTACACTTTGGACGGACAGGAGCCGGGAACGAACTCTCCGGTGTATGGGCAGGCGATCGTATTGACGAATCTGACAACAATCAGGGCGCGGGCGTTTAACCACGGAGTGCCGATTTCGATGGTTTACGAGGCGTCTTATACCCCTGCGAACGTCACGAATTCAGAGCCCGTGATCTTGTATGCGTCGATCTCGCTTGAGGTGACGACACTGGCTGGAGACGGTCTTGCCGGATATCGGGATGGAGACGCGGCCGAGTTTAACCATCCGAATGGAGGTTGGGTGGACACGGACGGCATGGTTTACATTGCCGATACCTACAACCATCGCATTCGAAGCATCACGCCCACTGGCATTGTAAAGACCATTGCCGGATCAGGGGCTCAAGGTTATCTGGACGGACTGGCCACGCGATCTCAATTCAATCAGCCTTTGGCGGCTTGGAGGGATCCAAGAACCTCAAGCTTGATTGTGGCGGATGCCAGCAACCATCGAATCCGACGGATCAGTTCGAACGGATCAGTGACTACGATCGCCGGTTCGGGATCGGCGGGATATCGCTCCGGCGTTGGCTCCAGCGCTCAATTCAATTTCCCCAACGATGTTGTGGGCGACGCCCGGGGAAATCTATATGTGTCGGATTTCAACAACCACGCCATCCGTCGGATTTCGGCCAGTGGTTTGGTGACGACAGTTGCGGGCAACGGCAAGCCGGGATATCGGGACGGCAATGGCAGCACAGCCTTGCTGAATCAGCCAGGTGGACTGGCCATTGACGCCTCTGGAAATCTCTTCTTTACCGAGTATGGTGGGCATCGGATTCGGAAACTCAGCACGACGAGCGGGGCGGTTACGACGATTGCCGGCAATGGAGTGGCCGGTTATGTGGATGGTTCGGCAGCCCAAGCTCAGTTCTGTCAGCCCGATGGCATCGCCGTCGGTGCCCATGGGATACTTTACGTGACGGATAGCGGTAATCATTCGATACGGCAGATTTCTCCATTGGGCGTCGTTGAGACACTCGCGGGCACAGGCATTCCTGGGTTCAAAGACAATCAAGGAACTCACTCGGAGTTCAATATGCCCACTGGAATCGGGATTACGCCGAGTGGCGATCTGATCGCCACCGATTGGAATAACCACCGAGTGCGAAAAATCAGCATGACGTTTCCCGCTGTGGCCCGCGACTTGCCTGAGAGTTATAATCCGGGAACTCCGTTTCCAGTCCGGCTGCGTGTGGTCACCGCAGCCACGACCTTAAGCTATGCCGTTGAGGAAGTTATACCGCCGGACTGTCGAGTCACCGCCATCAGTCATGAAGGCGTGTTTGATGCCATCACCCGCAAAGTGAAATTCGGGCCCTTCTTCGACCATGTGAACCGTAATCTGGAATACACAATCGAGATGGCAGCCGATCTCGCTTCTCCTCTTCGATTTCAGGGCGTCTTTGCCTTTGACTCCCAGACCTTGGCCGTAGTTGGAGATGACACTATTACGGCTTCGGTACCCCATCCCGCAGACAACAATCCGGGCGACTGGAGAATGGCCATTGGCGAAATCGTCGCTTATAGTGCGGCATGGAAACAAGGGATGGTGTGGCCTATCGGGCCTAATCCCGTGCCGATGACCTATGTGACGCGAGCCGCCTTTTTGTGGAAACAGGGTGAAGCTTACCGGCAGAATGGATCCCTCAGTTTAGCCCCTCTTTGTTGGACCCCGCAAAATGTGGGGATCCAGACCTCGGAATCGGACGGTGTTGGATACAGTAGGTCTGCGGACGAACCCACTCCTCCCGAGGCCCTGGCCAGTTTTGCTCCTTCCGCGTATGTTCCGGGTGAACCGATCGTCGTGACGATCAACCTTGTTCCGATGGCGGGCACTCAGGCTTGGGCTGTTGAGGAGGAAGTTCCCCCCGGTTGGCTGGTGAGTGCGATTTCGGAACAGGGCCTGTGGAGTGAAGCCACCGGTCACATACGCTGGGGACCCTTTATGGATGCCGGAGCCCGGACATTGTCCTACACCGTGGCGCCCCCCACCCATGCCCAAGGCACCTCGATTTTCCGCGGATCGGTGTCCATGGATGGCGCGGAGTACCCAATTCAAGGCGCTCGCGAAATTAAGCCTGCCTTGGTTTCAGCGCCCACCTTGGTATTTCAGGGACGTGATGAAACAACGGGCCAGCTCAGGTTTGAGATTTCAGGCCGCTGGGGACTTGAATCCATTGTGGAGGTATCCAGCGATCTCGTGTCATGGCAAACCATGAATGTTATCCCCGCACCCGATGGATCACTGACCTTAACGATCAACCCTGACGTGGGCGCGCAGTTTTATCGGATCCGCGAAGTGCCGTGATTCAATTCTCAACTGCAATAGAACAGTCGAATCCTAATCAGGAATTAGTCTGGATTAAGATACACCTATGAGATTTGAAATCTCAAAAGTCTGAAACCTCCGCGACTTTTACGGCGAAACGGAATAGCAGTTCAGCCTATCGTGATAGCGCAGGTAGAGGCGTTTCTGGTAGATGACAGGATGGGTCCAGGCGTCATGGACACGGTCGGGGACGAGGCGGAAGCGTCCGTGGATCTTAAAGGAATTCTGGGTGGGCTCGATCAAGGCCATTTCCCCTTCCTGGCTGAGGCAATAGAGTCGTTGATCAGCATAAAGGACGGAGCCCATGGCGAGGTCTTTCCATTCGTAGAGGAGGGCGCCATTTTGGGGGTCGACGCATGCCCAACCTTTGCGATCCCGATAAAAGGAACCGTAAAGACGACCGTTGACCACAACCAGGCCGCCGTGGCAGGTGTCGAGGGGAGAGGTCCAGGCTTGTTCTACCGCTAAGCCAGTTGCGCGGGGCTGGAGACGCAGGAGGCGTCCGCCGCCGGCATCGGGGGCAGTGAAGAACAAGCCATTTCCGATGAGGTTCGGAGTGGCTGCAATGACTTGATAGCGGGAGGGCAGCGGGTATGTCCAAAGCAGCCGGCCTGTGTCCGGATCGATGCCAAAGGCATGTCGCAGGGAGCAACTCACGATTTGTTTGTAGCCGGCCAGGTTAACTAGAATCGGGGAAGTGTAGCTTGGATTGTCGATTTCTCCTTCCGGTTTAGCGACTCGCAGGAAAGTTTGTCCTGTCGACGGTCCGAGTTTCAGCGGTTCGCTTTGCCAGATGACTTGGCCGGTATCGGCATTCAGGGCGACCATGAGCGCGCGAGTCCCGCCAGCCTGCACAAAGACTCGTCCCTCGGCCGCCAGCAGACATTCGCTGATTCCCCAGGTGATGTTTTTGCCGCCAAATTGATCCAGGACATTCACGGCCCATCGTTCGTGACCGGTCGCGGGATCGAGGCAGGCGACGCGTCCGTGGGCGTTGCAGTGGAACAATTTTTTCTCGTAATAGGTGCAGCTGGCGCGCGAACCGGGGTAGGGTCCCTTCCACGAGGCGCCATTGGTGGCGCGCCAGAGGATATTACCCCTGAGATCGAGGGCGAACACTTCCAGTTTGTCTTGGATATCGCCGGTGAGGTAAAGGCGGTTGTCGGCCATGACGGGGGCTGAATAACCCTGTCCTAGGCCAGTGATGTGCCAGAGCAGCGGGGGGCCATCTTCGGGCCATTGTTGGAGCAGACCGGTTTCCGTGCAGATTCCGTCGCGTCGGGGGCCGCGCCACTGTGGCCACCCGGTTTCGGGCGACGGGATGATGAGGGCGGGTGGCTCCGGGCGCGGCTGGAGATCTGGAGCGTCCTCTCCGGCCATGAGCCGCGTAAGACCGAACATGAAGGCTGCCAAAACGCATCCCCTATGAACCGATACCAGCGCTAGAAGTGTCATCATATACAACGTCTTGGGGCTACTCGTTGTCGTCAATCCGAATCGGCGATAAAAGTATCGCCTGCCACAAGTCATAACCGCGACTCAGAGGCGAACCCTCCGGGTTTAGGGGGAGTTCGGATTGACATGTTTCGGACATGGCGATGAGGGAACTACAATCAGGAATTCAGTGCAATCTCGGAACATAGACGGCCGGTTGCATGGGGACCGATTCCCGATCCGCAAACGGGCAAGTTTTGAGCTTCCCACTGGAGCGGAATATGGCATATTTTAAGTTCGTAAATTCTCATGCCACAAGAGCGATCAATACCTCGGTGCATCGGCATGTGTCCCATGCGACTATCGTGTTACCACACCCATGGATTATGAATGCCCCCACCCCAATCAAGCCTTCCCTGGATGAATGGTTTTCCATCGGCTCCAGGAAAACACGTCCGTGCTGCGATTCCGTTCATTCTGGCGGTTCAAAGCTGAAGGCTTTCGAAACCCACCACGGCTTCACCTTGATCGAGTTGCTGGTGGTCATTGCCATTATTGCCATTTTAGCGGGCATGTTATTGCCTGCATTGGCCAAGGCAAAAACCAAAGCCCAAGGCATCAAGTGCATCAATAATGGGAGACAATTGTCGTTAGCCTGGATCCTGTATGCTCAGGATCACGATGAGAATCTGGTGCCGAACGGCGATGGAGAATCTCAGGGCTGGGTGGGGGGGTGGATTCACACCAAGAGTGGACCTGTTAACCTCAGCAATTGCACAAACCTAAACCTGCTCAAACCGCCCCATGGCAAGCTCTATCCTTACAACCAGTCTGTTGACATCTACAAATGTCCGGCGGACAAGTTCATGGTCACGATTGGGGGCAAACGCTATCCCCGGACCCGCAGCATCTCGATGAACGGGTGCATGAATGGCAACAGCTGGCATACGCTGGAGATCGATAAAAAGTGGTGGACCTACCGCAAGCATACCCAGATCCGCAATCCCTCGCATCAGTTTGTGTTCATCGACGAGCGGGAGGAGAGCGTGGACGATGGCTATTTTCTGGTGTATGTGAACCAGCCTGGGACCTGGGGCAACCTGCCGGCGATCTATCACAACGGCGCCAGCGGCCTTTCCTTTGCCGATGGCCACGCGGAGATCAAGAAGTGGATCGACCCCGATACCCTGCGCCCAGGGGATGCTGGCTCCCGCAAGGGGCCTCGAGATTGTCCCTGGATCGCGGAACGCGCTTCAATGCCCAAACAATAGCCGCACAAAGCAAAGCGCCTCAAACCAACCCGGGAGCGAGGGGCGTCTGCGAGTGATGCTCCCGCGGGTTGATCTGAGGCGCTTTGCTGTATGCGATGTCCGAAGTCCGCGACTGGTGGAGCTGGCGCAGACCCTCGCGCGTGATGTGGCGTTATCGACGGATGATGTTCAGCATGGAACCGGGGTTATCCGGCGTATTCCTGGGGGAACTTCCAGGGGGCCCGATATTCGGGCATGGCAAGCCGGGAGGCTTCAGCGTCTCCAACGATCTTTTCCGCGGCGGGATCGAACCGGATGGATCGTCCCAGCTTCAGCGAAAGCAGGCTCAGGACAATTGGCACATCCACTTTAACATGGTAAAAGACACTGCAGCTGGGCTGCTGACGGGACTTGATGCAATCGAGCCATTCCCGTTCGTGTCCCGGAGAGGGAGGAATGGATTTGGGGGGAGTTTGTTTGTCCTTCATGGCATCACCTTCCGGCACGATTTTGAACATGTCATAGTTGGCATATAAGGTGCCGTTGACTCCGTGGAAATAGATGCCGAGACGACGCTGGGGTTTGGGCTCGCCATGAAAATCAAAGCCATAACTGTTGGTCAGCGAAGACATCCAGGTCATGGTCAGATTTGGATATTGCCAGAGGACCTCGTGATGGTCGTATGCGTCGCCGTCATCCCTGAGAGTGAACCTTCCTCCGGATGAACAGGTGAGGGTGGGATAGCCCAGATTCAGCGCCCAGACAGGCAGGTCGATGATGTGCGGGGCCATGCCGGGTGTCCATCCGCCGCTGTAAGCCATCCAGGAACTGTGATAGTAAGCGTCCTCGGCGAGCCTGCGGTTGTAGGGACGCAGGGGAGCCGGGCCGCACCACATTTCCCAATCGAGACCTTCCGGCACAGGGACATTGCCGCCGGTGCCAATGCCTTGGAGTCCCTGGTTCATGACGTTGAAGGTTCGGACCGCGCCGATGGGGCCGAGGTTTCCTGAACCGATGTATTCCACCACCCGGCGATAATTCTCGGTCGCATGGATTTGGGTGCCGATCTGGCTGATGCGATTGTGCTTTTTGACGGCGTTACGGATGGCCAGGCTTTCAGCCAGATGCAGCGTCATGGGTTTCTGAAGATAAAGATCCTTGCCGGCCTCACAGGCGGCAATCGCCTGCAACGCATGCCAATGGGGGGGCGTGGCGATAATGACGGCATCCAGATCCTTGTGCTGCAGCATTTCCCGGTAATCCCGGAATCCCTTGCACACCCCTTTGAACTGCTCGGTGAGCACCTCCAGCCGAGGCTCGTAGACGTCGCAGGCCGCCGTGACCACGACGTCTTTATGTCGAATGCAGTTGTTGAGGTTGCTTTTGCCCATTCCCCCGCAGCCAATCAATCCGAGGCGGATGCGTTCGCTGGGGGGCGTCTCGCCGTTCGCGCCCAGGGCGCTGGCGGGAATGACGCAAGGCAGGGTGATCGCTGTGGCGGCTGATTTTAGAAACTGACGACGGGAGGTGGTTCGAGGCTGATGTGGATTCATAACCGTGTTGAAAAGCATGAATTGGGACGTTTGCCAACTCATAGCAGCCCGATCGTTCGCCGGCAAGCTCGTGATCGGGAATCCCAGCAATTCTCATTTAAATGCGACAGCGCGTCTATTTTATGGACAAAGGAGCAAATCGAATGCAGACAGTTGCATTCTCGCGAAAAAATTTGTGGGGTGGAATCGCTTCCTGAAACGAGGGCTTCGAACCGGGGAAGGAGAGGTCTCCGGAACGATTTCCGTGTGCGCAGCCGCTCTGGAACCGATGCGGTTGCAGGACTTCCATGTGGTTAATAATGAGAAAATAACAAAAGGAGTTCCTCCTTTAAGATTTAACTGGCGTCTTCACTACCTTAGTGACAGCTGGACGACGCGGATTTTTGCATTTGGAGGCGAATTGGAGCTCGTTGATTGGGCTTTTGCACGAGAACTCAATGCTGGCATGCTTTCTGCTTTGCCTCTCGGCGTTAACGTGAAGACACAATTCAATCCATATCGAACTCTTTGGCATATCGCAAACCTGATGAGGGTTGTGATGGCAATGGGCCTCGGAGTCTGTTCAGCCCGTGCGGCGCAAGTCACCCTGGCTTGGGATCCAAATCCAGAATCGGATATATCTGGATATCGTCTTTACTATGGTTTTTCCAGTGGATCTTATTTGACAAATATATGGGTTGGCAATGTGACCAATTATACCGTTATTGAGCTCACTCAAGGGGTGACGTATTACTTTGCGGTGACGGCGGTGAACACGGCCAATCTGGAAAGCGATCCGTCCAACGAAGTGTCCTATTCGGTACCCCTTGTTCTTGCCAATCAAGCGCCGACTTTTACCAAGGGGGCTGATATTTTGGTTGGCGAGGGAGCGCCCGCCAAAACCGTTACCGGATGGGCGACCGCGATATCTCCAGGCGCCGCCAGCGAAACCAGTCAACAGTTGACCTTCTTGACTTCGACCCCCCAAACCTGGCTTTTTGCGGATCCACCGCAAATCGACGCGGCCGGGACTTTAGTGTTTACTCCCGCGACACGCCAGCGCGGAACGGCAACCGTTACTGTGTATTTGCACGACGACGGCGGGACTGAAAACGGGGGGCAAGATACCAGTGCTCCACAGACCTTTCAAATTACGCTGGGAGTTGCCCAGGACAGTGATGGGGACGGATTGCCGGATGACCATGAGATAGCGTGCAACCTGAATCCTCAGGACGCGCAAGATGGTAGCGAAGATGCTGATGGCGATGGGAGCCCTAATTACGAGGAATTCTGCGCGGGCACCCATCCGCACAATGCCAATGACCTTTTCCGGTTGACACAAACCGAAGAACAATCCGGGGGCCAGCTCTTGCGGTTCACCACTGTTCAGGGCAAGTCGTATTGCATCTCAAGAAACGAAGACTATCCCAGAGGTTCTTGGATTGTGATCGCGGAAGGATTGGCCGGAACAGGTGAGCCCATGGAGTTCATCGACCCCTCGGCAGGCACCTTGAACAAAGCCATATACAAAGTATCCATCAGCTCGCGCTAAGCGGGTGCGGGTAGGCGCCGAACCGCGCCGGATCGGGAAGTCGACAGCATCGAATGGGGATGGTTTGAGGTTCTATGAATAAGATCAAATTATATTTTATATTAGTATTATCAATGGTGCTTTATGGGACGGGCGTCGGGACTTCCTCCGCGTGGGGAGCGCCCTTCGAGGTGGTCGCCCCCGCCGGATTTCAACGGTTCAGTTTGCAGGGCAATTCGGATAATTTCGTGACCCTGCCGTTCTTTCGTCCGGCAGTGGCTTACGGGAAGGTGACGGGAATAGGCGGCAACACGCTGGCCGTTTCCGGAGGAACGGCCTGGAATGCCGATGAATTCGTTTATTCAGCGGGCATTCAAAGCAACACGTATTTTGTGCTGCTGACCTCGGGACAAAGGCAAGGCCGTTACTTCACGATTCTGGGAAATACAGAAGACACCCTGATGGTGGATTTAAATGACGACACCTTGGGGGGGATCAGTGTCGGCGACAGCATTGCGGTGGTGCCGTATTGGACGCTCAGCACCCTGATGCCGGGGGGCAAGGGCATTCATGTTTCAACGAGCCCCTTGATTCGGAAATCGGAGATTCTGTTTGTGAATGTGGACGGGATTGGGATCAACCGAAGCGCGAGCAAGACCTTTTTCTACTACGGCGACAGCTGGAAGCAATTCGGCCAGGGCTTGGCCAATAAGAACGATGAAGTCCTCCTGCCGGATGTTTACTTTATTGTCAGGCATAATATCAGCACCGCGACATCGTTGACCCTTTCGGGCGAGGTTCTGAATTCGAGTTGGACCATGCCGGTGACGGTCAATTCGGTGGCGAAACAGGACAACTTCATTGGATTGCCGCGTCCCGTGATGACCTCGTTGAACAATTCGGGGCTTATTGAGAGCGGCGCATTCCAGTCCAGTTCCTCGCCCCTCTTTAGGGTGGACGAACTGCTGGTATTTGACAACGCGGTCATTGGCAAGAACCGATCCGCATCGGCCACCTATTATCACTATAACGGGGCGTGGCGCAAGTTTGGGGCCGGGTTGACCGATGTGGGCAATCTGCCCATTCTGGGGCCGGGGGTAGCCGCGATCATCCGCAAGGGCGCCTATGCTGGGGACTGCTTCTGGAAGAATGAGATCACTTTTTAATGGCACTGGAGGAACATGAGCCAGGCAGGGGAGAACGCTGCGGCCGGAGATCCTTGCGCAAGATGCTTGAATGGCGCGGGATCCCGGTTCGTAGCGGAAATAGCCGACTTGAATCAGGTTTTTCTAAATGATTTCTTTTCATACAGAGGAGTCCGCAGGATAGAAGACAGCTACATAGCCTCAAAAATGCACAAAAGCCTCAAAAATGCATTGATTTTGAGTCTTTTGCGCCTTCTTGTGGCCATTCATTTGTAGTCCATCTGGCGGTCTGCTGAGTAACTCTCTCGATCCTCGCGTCGCGTTCGGGCGGCCCAATCCGACATTTCCGGATGCGATTAGTCCCACTGCTGGATCCAGTTGCGTGGTCTGGCGGTCACGAGCACAAAGGCATCGCCCACTTGGAGGATGGGAACTGGATCCCAACCGGATTCACGGAACACGCTGCGTTTCTTTGTCTGACTGGCGGAATCGACGATAAAGACCTGATCCCCCTGTTCGGCCGGGAATTTGAGATCGGTATCCAGACGGCCAGTGATGGGGAATGGGGATGCCTGGAAATTAAAACCGGAGGTCAGCGCATTCGTTCGCGAGTTCTTTTCGATGTGTCCCCAGAAGACGATCCAGGCATCCTGATCAGATGAATTCCAAATGCAGACGGCCTCTCCGGGAGGCAGAATCCAACGAGCCCAAGCGGGAGACTTGGCGTTCAAATCGTTGATGACAGGCTTTCCGTCGACTAGGCGATAACAGACCAGGTCCGACCGATCGCCCTGAACCACATCCCAGGGGAAGTCGTTTTCGATCGGAAGAAAGGGATTGACCACCATTTGGTATCCGGGGCGTATCTGTTTCAGCAGGAATCCAATGGCGTCCTGACCCTGTCCAGGCCGGAAGCGGGCATTTAAGGTTGCGTTTGTGATGGCGAAAGAGGAGGGGAGTTGGAAGCGATAAAACCGGGGAGTATCTGTGAATGAGACAAGCTCGGAATACCGCAGTGGTTGTTCCGGCGAGGCGGACGCTGCAATTTCCCAGTGCTGGAGATCCGAGGACTTGGCCAGGAGTAAAGTTGTGGACTCGGTTTCTTCCCCAATGATATCGGTCTTAAGCCGATAAGAGGCTTCGCTAGAAACCTGGAACTGGACTGATTTACGGGTTGCTTTTGAAGACGAACTCACAACCTGACACCAGGCGGGGGCGGATTCGGTTAATCCATCGGACAAGACAAAGACAAACCAATCGTGGCCGGGGAAGTCAGGGTTTGGCCGGTAATACATGTGGGGCATAGTTCCAACGATTTCCCCGAAGGCGGGTCGTTGGGTGATTCGGGCTTTTAATTTCTTTCGTTCAGGATCCCAGCCTCCCAAAGCGAGCTGGTAGAGGTCCTGTCCTATGGTAGATTGATCGAGGCGTATGCATGTGTTAGCCGCTATCGGTGGTGAGTTGTAGGCATGGATGATCCCCTCATACTCCAGTTCCTGTACCGAATCATCAGGAAAGACGACCTTAATCTTAAAGTACTCAGGGCCGTAGTAGTCGGGATCGGGGCGGTAAGTCAGCCCGCTCCATTGCCCGTCCAGATAACCATGTTGTGGAACCAGGATTTCCTGGTAGCGCTTCGGTGTGCGTCCGTCCTCCCAGATCACGGTGGGCAAGGTGACCGAGGTGTTCATTAAGCCTTCAAAACAAATTTTTGAACAAAAATTTAAGGGGTCTTCATGCTCGTCGGGAGGGACCGCAATTCGTGTGCTGACTTCATTGGAGCAATCGCTTTCATATCCCTTCTGGTTATAGGCAGTGGCCACGAAAAAATAGACACCACCCGGATTCAGCCCAAAAACCGCCGTATTGGTAGCCTGTCGAGCGTCAATCGCGATCGAACGCGACTCGGACGACGTTCCGCAATAAACCATGTATCCGGCGATATCCGATTCGGGATTGGGATCCCAGGCCAGCGAGACCGACGTGTTTTCGGCCGCTCGAGCAGACCACAGAACACAGGTGTTGCCCAGCACAAGAGTCAATGCGCAACCAAAAGCAACGATATTCAATGCTTTCCAGGCTGTCATTTCTGGAGCCCCTGATGAACCACTTCCCACACTGCCTCAGATAGATCCGTGGCGCAAGCTTCATTCCCATCGGTTATGACGTCACGGATCCGCTTAACGCATGCGATAAACGTTTACTCTGGCACGGTGTCCACTTCTTTTTTGATGCCCAGCTTCTCCATGAGTTCGTAGAAGGTGGGCCGGCTGATTCCGAGTTCGGCGGCGGCCCGAGAGATCTTGCCGTCGTTATTGCGAAGCGCCTGCAAGACCATTTCCCGTTCCACCGCTTCTCGAGCGTCTTTAAGCGGCAAGTTTCGTGCCATAATGGGGGCTGCCCCGAGTTCGAGGTCCTCCGGGGTGATTCGGGAATCCTCAGCCATGATCACAGCCCGACGGAGGCGATTTTGCAGTTCGCGGATATTTCCTGGCCAGGAGTGGTGCCGAATGGCATCAATAGCTTCAGGAGAGAGTTTCAACGATCCCCGGCCCAATTCCTTGCTAAAGCGAGACAGAAACGCACGTGACAGTAATTCGAGATCCGAACCCCGTTCCCGCAAGGGCGGCAGTTTGAGCACCACCACAGCCAACCGGTAGTAAAGGTCCTCCCGGAACTGTCCCTGCTGTACGGCTTCCAGGAGATTCTTGTTTGAAGCGGCCAGAACACGAACATCAACCGAAATCAGGCTGCGTCCCCCCACCCGTTCGATTTTCCGTTCCTGCAAGAAACGCAGGAGTTTGACCTGCAAGGGGAGGCTCATTTCTCCAATTTCATCCAGGAACACCACACCGCCGGAGGCCATCTCCAAACGGCCCATCCTTTGGGTGTGAGCCCCTGTGAAAGAGCCTTTTTCATGTCCAAACAACTCGCTCTCAAGGAGATTTTCCGGAATTGCGCCGCAATTAATCGCGATGAACGGACCTTCTTTTCGAGGGCTTGAACGATGAATAGCCACCGCAGCCATCTCCTTGCCTGTCCCGCTCTCCCCAATGATCAGGACAGATGCATCGGTAGTGGCTACTTTGCGAATCGAAGCGTATAGTCCTTGAATTTGAGGGCAGGCCCCCAGCATGTCCTCAAATCCTTTGCTCTGCAGGCGTTCCCGAAGTTCCTCATTTTCCCGTTCCAGGGAGGTCATCCGATAGCTACGCTTTAAGAGTATCTTTAACTCATCCAGTTGCAGCGGTTTGCACAAAAAATCGTAGGCCCCTTGGTCGACCGCCTTCAGCGCGACCTCCTTTTCGTTCTGACCGGTAATCACAATGACTTTGACTCTGCGATCCAGGCTAGTCAACTCCGACAGAATGGCCAATCCTTCCTCTGGGCTGGCGGGATGAGGCGGTAATCCAAGATCCAGCAGAATCACCGCCGGCTGCTTGCTTTGGAATTGCTCCAGGGCGCTCGCGCGATCTCCCGCCATATGGATCGAATAATCATCCACCAGCGCCCACTTCATCTGCGAACGGATCTCTTCATCATCGTCAATGATTAGCAGTTCGGGTTTCATACAAAATGCTGATGGTTCTATGATCGATTGCCGGTTATCATGGCAGAACAGGCCTCTCCGCATCGAACTTTCTGTCGAACTGGCGGTCTTAGCCGGATCAAACCGATGAAACGACTGGTTTTGCAGCTTGTTCCGGGACTGCCTTTGGTCGGGGCGAGGGAGTTTCGGGCACACTTCGGACTGGCAGAAACAGGCGGAATCGGGTTCCTTTGCCGATCTCGCTGCTGACCTCGAGTCGACCGCCATGAGCATCGACGATCATTTTACTATGGAACAGGCCGATCCCGATCCCGTTTTTCTTTGTGGTCTGAAACGGTCGAAACAGCGAACGGTTGAGAAACTCCTGGCTGATTCCGCAGCCGTTATCTGCCACTTCGACCCAAGCCCATTCGTTTTCAATTCCGGTTTTAATTCTGACTTCACCCTCTCTGCCCAAAGCCTCAAGGGCATTGAGGATCAGGTTCTTGAGCACCTTTTGAATCTGCTCGGGATCGAACACGAGCCGCGGATGAATTCCTGGTTCCCAACGGATGCGCGACCCGCCCTCGCATTCGCGGACTGTACATTCTACCAGCTTTCCAAGATCGGATTCGCACGGCTTTAGGACCAGCCCTTCCCGGAGCACATTCACGCGCCGGATCAGATCGTTGATATGCGCAACATTGGCGGCCAAGGTTTTGAGAGCGTCCTGACGGAAATCAGGATTCTCGAAATGCCTGGGGAGATTCTGGAGCATCAGTGAAAGGCCGGAGGCGGTGTTTTTCAAATCATGAACGAGAAAGGCGGCCATGGTCTGCATGGCTTCCATCTCCTTGGCCTCATACAAACGGCGGGCTAAACGAATCTTCAATAGCAAGCTGCCCACTTGGTCGCTGATGCACTTAATCAGATCGTCGTCCTCCGAACTGAATTGTATTCCCTCGACTCGATCTCCCATGACCAGAACTCCCTGAAGTTCGCCTCCCGCCTGCAATGAGGAACAAATTCGGTGCCCTCCCTTGGCGAAGATATCGGGATGCAACTGTTTTAGGAGCATCGCCCACCGGTCTTGGTTTACTTCAAGGTCTACCGGATCGGATTGCTGTCCTAGGGCATCCATCAAGGCCACAACATCCTCCGACTTTAGGGAATGCCCAGTATGGAGCGGGGGGATCTCAATGGTAGCCGCACCCAGCCAGAATCCTTGGCGGGCCCGATCGGTCAGCCAGATCGAAACCGACAATACATTCAACGTTTCCGATATCCAGTCGACGACGGAGCGGCATAATTCTTTCTCATCCATTTTGGGCGCCGTGCGTTCGGTGAACGTTGACCAGACCTTGCGGTAATCGTAGATAGGCCTGCGGAAATGCCGAGCGAGAAACCGTTGTCCCCGCTGCCGTAGTCGATCAGACAAAAGAAGCAGTGACAATAGCGTCAGAGCCAGCAGGATGAACAGCGCCAAGATGGGAAACTCGCGGCTGCCTCCGATCCAAGTGACCATTTTGGCGATTAATCCGACCGTCAGCAGATAAGAACCGGCGACCAGGACCGTAAACGAATTCTTGATGACCTCGGGAGAGGGATAGACATCCACCTTGGCGCCGCCGGTTCGCACCAACGAGATCCCAGTCAGCACGCAGGCCACCAGCAAGGCTCCATTGTTTAGGATTTCGTGGTTCATATCCATGGCGGAATACAGTATGGCCTGGGTGGATGTGTAGATTCGAGCGGCAAACAACACGGCCAGACCCACCAAAACCAGCTTGATCTGCCAGCGCATTGTGCCGACAGCCGCTCGGAATGTTCGCTCCAGGTTCAGCAGCACGAGTATCGCCCCCAAAACCACCGCCAACTGCAAGAGAACACCTGACCTTCCCAACTCAATCTGCCAGGTTTCATTGTCCGGGGTTTGAATGACTCGGGATATCAGATTGTGCCGGAAAAACAGCACCATGAGTAGAGGAAAACCCAGGGCTGCGAGCAAGGTCGACCGCCAACGCATCAGGAATTCCCACCGATTCCCTCGCGCGTAAATCCCGCTGAACAGAAGCCAACATCCCGGTAAAACCGCCAGGAGGGTTAGCCTCGTCTCCTGATACCATACAAAGCTCGGCGATAATACCGCGTCTGCCCCCAGGTAAACCAGGTAGGATTCGGCTGCGGTCGCGATGAGACAGCCGCCAAACAGGAGACAATCGATCGAACGCCACCCTCGCCACAAAGTCCATAGGGCGATGCCGACAGCGCTTAATGCCGCTACCCACGCGAGAAATGAAATGAACAACATGGAAAACAGTCTAAACGAGAACGGATTAGACCCATCATCCCTGTTACAGAATTAAATCCCTAAGTATGCCCTCTGATCAATCCGTGCAATCCACACCTTCCGCGGTCAGATCTCAACAACCTGGATCAATTCCCAGGTGGATTGTTGGGCGGTTCGGTTGCGGATGGGCCATTCTTCCCGGCATCCGAGGACGTTTGCAGTGTCTGCTCGCGAATTTTGAAGAGAAATTTGATGGCCCGCTGCTGAGCCTCTGAAATCTGATTCAAGGTCATCTGGGAGGCCAGCCAGCGTTTGGCCTCACTCAGGTTCCTTACCGTGACCTCCAACTGGAAGTTCGACAACGGATCATCAGGCGACTCCTGGACCTTTGCCAGACCCTGCTGGGTCATGTTCAATATGTACGCGCTTTGTATCCAACGAAATGCCTCGACCAAATCCCGTTGAACTCCCACTCCCATCATGAAAATTTTGCCCAGTTCCACTTGTGCCTGGGTATTACCATGCTCCGCAGCGCGGCTAAACCAATGAAGAGCTTGTTGCACATCCTTGCCCACTTCATGCCCCTCCAAATACGCCATGGCCAATTCACATTGCGCCTCCGGATCATCTTTGCGCGCCGCCTCCAGTAACTCAGTGGTTCCCCTCATAAATACAACTCCCTCCCGCTTAGGCGGTTTAAATGATCATCTGTCTTTCACGGAGGATTCATCAGCCGTCAAACCTGGTTTACAGCCCGAGACGCGGGCACCTCCGTTGATATAAAGGGATTGTAGCACTTATTGAGCCAGAAGAACCGTCATTTTCTACATAATATTGGAATTAAATGAGATAAAAAATATGCTGAGCCCGACTCCATGTCCTTTATTGCTCAAAATGTTAATTATTCCGACAGTTTTTGTTTTGGCTGAAGTGTTTTCTTTACACTTTTCCTCACCACCATTTTAGAGTGGGGAGAAGAATGGATTTGCAGCCTCCGCTTTAAAGCGAGGAGCCTCCCCCAGATTCGATTTGGGTCAAGACCTTTCTGGCTTCTTCGGCCATTTTATCTTTTCCATTCAATGACAAAGCCTTATTCAGAGCCACTTTGCTTTCCTGGTTTTGTTTAAGCTGAAAATGGGCCATGCCAAGGTAGTAAAACACTTCGGCGTCATCCGGAGTAAGCTGTCCTGTTTCTTGAAGCAGCGAAACAGCATTACGGTATTCTTTCCGTTGAAAAAGCGTCATGGCGAGGATTTTAGTCAGGACTGGATCATCTTTGAGGGTGACTCGTGCTTTGCTGGCCCAGTCGTAGGCCTTGGCAGGATCGAGGAGATCGCGGGCATATATAATCGCCAAGTGCTTCATCGCCAGCGAACAAAGAGGGTATCGTTCCAGGACTTTTTGAAAGGCTGCAATGGCATCCTTGGATTGTTTGCGCTGTTGATAAAGCATGCCTGAGGCCAGGAGGGCGGGTTCTGCCGACGCTAATTCGAGGGCACGCTTGATCTTGTCTTCTGCCAAAGCCAAAGATGTCGGATTTTTTATCACTTGTAAGGTTTCAAGGAATTGAATCGCCTCCTTGCGTGCAGCTAAGTCGGAATCCAAGGCGAAGGCATTGGTTGCCGCGCGCTCCGCCTCGACGATCTGTCCTCGGGCAAAGTGGCTCCAGGCCAAGTCATAGCTGACCTCGGCTTTGTTGGGTAGTTTTCGGGCGCTTTCCTCGAGAAGGCTGATGGCCCATTGCTGATCGGCTGCTAAAGATGATTGCATCGCTATCCTGCCCAGCAGATGAAGGATCAGAGGATCATCCGGCGCATATTTTCTGGCTTCCTGGGCATAAGCCAATCCCTTGGCGGTGTTCTTCAACGGGCCTCCATGCAATTTAGCCAAGCCTGCCAAGGCCTTGACCGTTTGGGGATTCACTTTCAGCACTTGTTCATATTGGGCCTGGGCTTGTTGGAGCATTCCTTTGCCCTCATAGACCTCTGATAATTGTAATCGAAGCAACACATCATCGGGATGTTTTTTAACTTGGTCTTCCAGGTTGGCCAGAGCCTCGTGGCTTTCCGACGGTTTTTGCTTTTCGAGCAAAGCCAAGCGCGATACGGCTTCTTCTTTGCCAGGGAAGGTTTCGGAGGATTGTGCCGCATGATGCAGAGCGCTCTTGGCGGCCTCCATCTGCCCCATCATGTAATGGGTCATGCCCAGGTGGTATTGGATTTCGGGCTGATTGGGAAGGGCGGCGGCGCTTTCCTGAAGGAGAGACAAAGCCCGGGGATAATCCTTCTTCAAATAGTAGATCCAGCCCAAAGTATCCGCAGTATTTGGATCCTTGGGCATGATTTCGCGAGCCAATCGGGCGTGATCGAGCGCCTGATCCGGTTCACCCAGTTTCACAGCAAGAATATAGGCCAGAGTGTTCAATACCGGCCAGTTTCTGGGGTCAAGTTTGAGCAGTTCTTCGAAAGCCGTTTTACTCTTGGCATGTTCCCCCAACTCAGTCAGGAGCGTCGCCTTCAGCATCAAGGCCCCATGGTCTTTCGGGTTCTGCTTCAGCATCGCCTCCAGTTTATCCAGCGATTCCTGTGTCTTCTTCTGCTTGATATAATGGGTGGCCAGAAGTAAGTAAGGGGGCCGGAAATCGGGTTGGAGTTCAAGGGTTTTCAGCAGGGACGCTTCCATAAGTGCCTCCTGGCCTTGGGCCGCATGGATGCGTGCCTGAAGGAAGGTTGCCTGGGCCGATTTGGGGTTTTTTGCCAGCATCTCACTCACTCTTTTTTGCGCCGAGGCGACATTCGTGCTGGCTAGATCCATGCCGACGATTTCAGAAATCGCAGGCAGATAGTCGGGCAGGATCTGCAGCGAATATTCGATTATCCTCCTTGCCGCGGCCCAATTTTGCTGGCGTTTGAGAACCAGGCCGCACAGATAGGGCCAGTGCGGATTGTTGGGAAACTCCTTCATCGCCTGCTGATAGATCTGGAGAGCATTCTCCAAGTCATTCTGTTGAAGATAAGCGTCGGCCAGCAAATTGTATGCATTTGGCAACCGAAATCGCTGCTTGACCAACTGGGTCAGCAATGGGATTGCCGGAGCCGGCTCTCCTCGGCGGAGATTCAGCTCCGCCAGCAGCAAGGCAGCCTCATTCAGGTTCGTATTCAGCGAGACGGCAAGATTGAGGCTGCTGATCGCATGCGAAACATCCTTGTTCTGCAGGTGGGTCAGACCGAGCTGATAGTGAAGCGACGCCGCTTGTGGATACAGTTCCTTGAGTGTTTCCAGTTCAGTCAGGGCCTTGTCGGGCTTCTCCTGGGCTAGAAGAAGCTGAGCTTTCAGCATGCGGGCATCGAAATCTTTGGGATTTCGAAGCAAGGCTTTCTCGATGAATTCGGCGCACTCGTCATAATTGCGCTCGTTAAACGCTATCCGGGCCTGTAGGATCCACGCCGCGACAAAATCGGGCGCTTTCTCCGTCGCAGCCTTCAATTGGCTTTTTGCCGCGTTGGTTTGACCAATTCGCAGCTTGAGTTCGGCATAGCGGAGATGGGCGGCGCCCTTGGGGGTTGAGTATTCCGAGGCGGTTTTCAGATGTTGCTCGGCTTCGACGAGGTTGGTCTGCGCCAGGAAAAGCTGGGCCATGGTCAGATTGGCTCCGACGTGGTGGGGGGCGAGAGTCAACGCTTGACGGACCAATTCCTCGCCCGCCTTGAAGTTCCGCTGACGAAATTGAAGCGTGGCCAATCCTAAAGCGATGGCAGGCTGATTTCCCGTTTTTCTTTGAATGGCGATCAGCTTCTGTTGAGTCTCCGTAATCTGGCTGGCATTAGTGGGCGTGCTGGCATAGACAAGAATGGCATCCTCCAGCTCCGGTTTCTTCTCGATCACCGCCAGGGCTTCCGTGCGGGCATTTGTAATTTGGCCCGCGGTCAAATAAAGCTGGGCCAGTTTGCAGCGCAACTCCAGATTGTCCGGGTTCATCTCAGCCCCTTTGACCAAATACGGAGCGGCTTCTCGCAACTTTCCCTGATCGTAGAGAATCGTTGCGATCCTTTGAACCGCTGTTGGATGGAGCGAACCCAGCCTCAAGACGTTCAGGTACTCGATTCGCGCTGCCTCCCAATCCTGCGCTTGAAAATATTGCTCCGCCTTCTCCAAATGCCGTTTCTGGCGCGCCGCTTTGCTGCATCCGGTTGCCGAGGCCAGCAGTGCAAGCGCGAGAATCCAACTGAACCAGCCTTTGCCCATTACCGAGGTGATCATATCCAAATAATGTTTACGAACTGGAAGTCCGGGAGTGGAATCCCACTTTCTCAACTGCGCCGGAATCCGCTTGTCTAACGATCTTGATGGTCGCTTCGCCTCTCCTCCAGATAAAACGAATGCGCCCCTCCCGAGGCGCATTCGTCACATGCGTTAACCGAAGTCTCCCAAGTCCATCGTTCCCTGTGATCCGATGTCGGGGAACTGACACTGCATCTCTTCATACTCATAGGGGGGCTTTGGCTCGCCCTTCCAGCCTTCTCATCCACCATAATACCAGAAAGAACGGGATCAGCGACAGACCGAAAAAGAGGGGGCCCCCTTTTCGATGGATGACCGAATTGACCATTTCGGGACCCACATGAATGCAGAGTTGGGCGATGGTAAAAATCCGGAAGCCGTTGCGAAGGATCCCAAGCGGGATCACCAGGAGGGCGAGGAGGATCCGTTTGTTCCTGGACTTGAGGAACATGTGTCCGGCCAGGATGCTGGTAATAAAGAGGGCGAGGCTCGACCGAATGCCGCTGCATTCCTCAGCCACCTGCAGGGTAATGCCGGGCAACTCGAATCGGAGTCCATCGTGAACCATGGTCGTGCTGGCGAGTTCCAGGAAACCAGCGGCAGCCCAGGCCGATGTATGCTGGAAAAACACCTCGATGGCATGCACAACCCCATCGGGCAAAGGCACCATGAAAAACAGGAATAACAGGGCAAATCTGTGCCGTGCGACGGTTTCAGCTCCAAAACAAAAACCGATCCCGGCAATCCAAAGACAAACGAACGCAAACATCCAGAGGGCGATCCGATCAGCTTCGGGCCATGAACGGGGATTAAGACTCCATCCGACCACCAGGGTTGCCAGACCGAAAAGGCACGCTGCTATGGTCAGCCATCGGCCTCCAGAAACGTTGGAGCTCTTTTCCTCTCCTGTTTGCTGGACATGACGATCGCCCGATCGCCGGAGATGCACCAGATAGGCCGAGACGAAAGGGATCAGTAATCCATACGAGAACAAATCCTGTTTCCATACAAAACCGATCCAATCATAAAGGACGAGGCCAAAACCTGCGACCAGAGCCATCAAAGGTAGGGGACGGCGCCAATCCGGAATATTGACTGCAAGAGGTTTCGATGTCATGAGAGACGATCTACATAGGGTCGGTTTAATACGGAATAGCAATGTCCTCCTGATGGACGACTGCTTTCATGGTTTTATTGCCGGAGCCGAGGTCATTGTCAGGCGGTCGACCAAGTCAAGGTATATGTGTTTCATGGTATCCCATGAGTGTGCCTCTGCGTATGCCAGACCGTTTCTGGACAACTGTTCCTGGTAATCTTCGTTTTCAGCCACGCGTAGAATCTTGCCTGCCAGGTCGGCGACATTGCCGGACTCGAAAAAGCAAACAGTCTGTTCATCAAAATACAAGGTGTCGATTTTTGTTCGCGAAACGATCACGGGTACCGCTTGCGACATGAACTCCATGATCTTGGTGCTGTATGCTTCGTTGCCGAATCCTTCAGCCCGCTTAGGTACGATTCCTACATCGGCATTGGACATGAGCTGCGGAATATCCCAGACAGGAACCTCGTTTAAAACGAAGACGCAGTCCGTCAATCCTAGCTTATGAGACTGGTTGATCAAGGCGGGCTTCATAGGGCCGCTCCCATAAATCCTGAGTTCAGCTTGCGGAAGACGTGGCTTGATGATAGCCATTGCGTCGACTGCAATGTCCAAACCCTGATGCCAGTTTAGCGAGCCAGGATACAGAATCACAAATTTTCCATCTCGGCGGTTTTTTCCTCTCCTATAGAAAAGGCTGAGGTCGACATTATTGATCAAGGCCGTCAGTTTGTTCCTGGCCACAGATCGGGCGGCCACTTTTTCCCTCCAGAGATGGTTAGCCACAATAACGTGATCCGCAAATCGAGCCGACCAGTATTCCACTTGACGCAAACAAGCCAGGGTGAGTGAGTCCTTTCCGTTGCAGAACTTGTCCTGGTAGAGTTCAGGCACCAGGTCGTGGAGATCCAGGAGGATTTTCCCCCCTGCTAATTTGGGCCAGAGGCCAGCGAACACAATAAAGTCGGGAATGTTATGGGCATGGACCAAGTCGCAAGCTGAAGAACTGTTGCGCACTCGCAACGCCCAGAAAGCTTTCCACCAGAACCTTAGAAGTCTTACAGCGTGATCCAGAGGATTGCGCTCATTCTTGCTGCGGGATTGGAGGGGAATAACGCGAACCAAAGTGTGTTCATCGGTTCGTTCCCTTTCGTTGCTCTGTCCAAGACAAAATACCCGGACATTGTCGCCACGTTTGGCCAGCGTTTCGGCATAGCGCCGCACACGGTTGTCGGACTCATAGAAGCTGTAGGTGACCATGGAAACATTGCGGGGAGGCCTCGCCTGGGTTGGTTTGAAAGAGGCGCAATAATGGGCAACCTCTTTGGGCAGGGCCTGCCAATAGGTGTTTCCATACTCAGAACGGATATACGCCAGTAATTCTTTGTAATATTGGACGGGATACTCGAGCCTTCCAGGCCGTGAACTGTCAAAACACATGTAGTCCGGATGCGTGTCAATCATGGCCATGCCTCCATGGCGCACAATCCAGTCCAACTTGCGTTTCCAAACGTCAATGTTTGTTTCTCTGAGAATGACAAAAAGGCTGAAGTCCTGAACCATGGTGTAAGGAAGTTCCATGTATCCCCCAACGTCCCCGGATACTTCGAGATGGGAACTTAAGGACCGTACAACAGGCCTGTTTTGTGATGAATCAGCGGTAAGTGGATTCTGGGCGACATGCCATTCAGAGGTTTTGTGGGTTTTTCCCAGATCGTCCATGATAGGTGCTGGTACCCAGAAGGGAAAAATTGTATTTACTCCGTCGGGTTGCGGTTCAAATGGATCGATATCAAAAGTCGAGGCGTCATATTGAATATCCAGATCGTGAAGCCAATCGAGTCGATGAAGCATGAAAGCCGACCGAAATCCAACCGAATTCCATTGACCTAGGTAATGATTGATCCGCTCAGCACTTTTTCGGAACGATTCTCGAGAATGATACAATTTGCCGTTGTGTTTGAGGTCATGGACCCCCATCTCGAATCCGTGCTTTTCAAGCCAGTGCGGGATTTTCGGAGGCAGCGAGTAGTCTCCCTCAGGAATGAAATTAAAGGATGACCGAATTTCATATTGCCGGTCCAGTTCCGCAAGCCGTTGCCAACGGTTCAATCCAACATGCGATTCAACATCATGGGTAATCACCAGGGCGAATTGCTTGCCATCGGGCCATCCCGGCCATCCTTCCGGCTTTAAACCCGCCTCCTCATAGATAGGCCAGTAAGCCGCAGACTGCCTACGCATGGCTTTGGCGGAAAACCGTCTCAGCGCAATCCGGACGCCTAGCGGCAGGAATGGCTTCAGCGAGTAGTAAGTGCGACTTTTCAGCATTCGAGTGATCGAATCGTCAATTGGAAAGGTCAAGAACGCTGTGATTGAAGGGGAGCGTCCATGGGGGCAAGATAATCAGAATTCTCAACATCCTTGCTTGGAAAGAAAAGAAAACGCGCATAACAATAGGCAATCAATTCCCCCAGCACTTCTTGAACGCCCTCGCTCGATGTCCACCAGCGTGACGGGTCATAATAGCGATCCTCAAGAGCGATGATTCCCACCTTGATCCGGTCACCCATGGCTTTTTGGCAGAGCAAACGTGATCTCCGGGCATGAGGCCCCAGGGTTGCGACATCAAGAGAATCGATGGAAAGGCCTGTCTTTGTCAGCCAATGCTTAAGGGCAAGGGAAGAGTGATAAGTGCGATCTTTGCAGACAGCCGGACAAATCAGGATGGACACCGAATTCTGCGGCACTCCGTGGGCGATGAGCAGCCGGACCAGATATTCGCCACTATAACGACCTGATTCGTAGGGGTTTAATCCTTCATAAACGGCTCTGACAACGAGCATTCGGTCGTAGCAACCCTCTCTAAACTCCTCGGCTGCCTGCCGCATGGTGTAATTGGGCGACCAGCCATCAACAACAAGCAACGATCCTCGGTTCGGTGAGGTGATGGCAAGAAAACCATGGGCTGTTCTTAAGAAAAGCACCAGTCCCAGCCCCAGAATAACCAGGAACAGGAGTTTTCCGGGGAGTGTTAAAGTCCAGCAGACACGTCGCCTGAAGAGGCACCTTGCCAGTTTGTTGCCTGGAAGCGCGATTCGCCAGGATGCTATTGGGTTGGCCATTTCAGAGTGCTCAGAATGCCACCGTGGCAGGTGCGGAAAGACCGCAATAGGAAAAACGCCGATGCCACTATCTCCTCGGAATCGGTTCGGAAGACGGCTGGATTTGTCGAAAAATAGAATCCATGATTACGGCAGTCAGCAGAATTTCACGATAAGGAATGGGGGGGGGAGTGTTCTCAATAATTGAGCGATAGAACTGGTCAATGAGATACTTCATGCCCGATTTTGGATGAAAATCGTTCGATAGAAACAACCGCATGTTATGAAACCAATTTATAAAACACTGGCTCGCAAAGCCAAATGGCGGGATAAACTGTTCCGCATAGCTCGTATACCGCTGCCCAGGGAGGCGGATCAGGAGTTGCTTGTCTTGGTCCAGTAACAGGCCGTTCTTTGAGCCGTAGGCGCGAAACTGGTGAAGCGAAGGCCGCATCTGGGATGAAAATGTGAAATAGGCCGTGGTTCTTTGGTCTTCAAGGATCATCACTCGAAGTTCATCGAACAATTCATTTTCTCCCCGATTGCGCAGTTGGGGGCTCGTAAAACCCTGCGCAATTACCCGAGGGGAATCGCTTTGCAGATATTCCGCCAGACGTGCGACGCCATGGCTGATGATATTATGCAGCAAAGAACCCGGAAGTTTGCGAACCCAATGTTGCTTGTCTGCGAGCAATGCCTTGGCATAACTCCCGTATCCAAGATCATATCCATAAATGCTTTCCATGTGTAAGGGTGGCCCTCCCAGATAATCCTCCCGAACCAGCTTTCGAAACCGCCGTGCCACATGGCAAAACTGATCATCGTGTCCCGCAGTCACCTTTAGGGCGTGGCTTTCTGCGATGGCGAGTAGATCGCGGGCTTCCTGAGGATATAAGGTGAAAGGCTTTTCCACATAAACATGGCATCCATGGGCAAGACATTGTTTGGCAATTCCGTAGTGGCTTTGAGGCGGAGTGGTGACGTGAACCACGTCCGGTTGGACGGCATTCAACATCGTTTCCAGATCGATGAAAATCCGCTCGACAGGAAAGCGATCGGCTAATTGCCGTGCCATGAGTTCTTCGCGATCGCAGGCCGCGACAATTTTTCCGAGGCGGACTCGCTGGATGGCGGCTGCATGGTCATCAGCGATCTTCCCGCATCCGACAATGGCAATCTTAAGCATGGTTCAGCTTTTCCCGGCAGGCGGCAAAATACCTGTTCAATCCTTCATTGGTTGGAACCCGCTGAGTCCATCCCAGACGGTTCTTAATCTTGTCATTGCTATAAGAGGTCTTCTTCCAGTTTGCGTGCCAGGTCCCAAGGCCATACACAGGCGGCAACTGTCCTTCAGACCATGCCGAATACTTTTCCCAGAGCCAACAAAACAGATAGCTAAGGCTATGAGGCAGATACACCGAGGGAAATCTCCTGACGAACCGTTTGTAGGCGCGAAGAAATTGACGGCTGGTAGGAAGATCGTTGTCAACGACATTAAATACCTCGCCCTCGATCCCATTGACCAGTCCGGCCAAGACGATGGCTTCAGCACAATTGTCGACATAACTCAATGGAAGTATGTTGCCGCCGCCCATATGAAGAAAGAGACCGAAAGTGCTTATTCCAACCCTGCTGTGGATAGCTTCGTTGCCTGGACCATATACCCAACCGGGGCGGACAATCACACATGGCATGCTGCTATTCCTAGAATATTCAAGAACAAGCTGGTCCTGGCGAACTTTTGCGTAGCAGTAAGCTTGACCTCGTCGTGCAGGTTGTGGCTCAACCGGGCAGGTCTCCTCTAAGCGCTGCTTGTGTATCATATTCCGATTGTCATAAACGGCAAAAGAACTAACATTGACAAACCGCTTTATGCTTTTATTATAAAGACAAGCATCCAAAAGGTTCCGAGTGGTGACGACTGAGTTTAGAAACGCGTCCGGAAATGACTTTTCACCTCGGCCAGCGGCAAGGTGATATACAAGCCGCGCGTCCTTCGTGATTCTGAGGCAATCGTCTCGAGATAGAAGGTTGCCATGAAGCACGTTAAGGCAGGATATGTTACGACTTTTGGTAGAGGAATTCGCTGGAGAAACACTTGTGGAGGGCCTCATTAAACCAACGACATTCCTGAACCCGCGTTCAATCAAACAAGCCACTACACGTCGGCCTATAAAACCTCCATAGCCAGTTACCAAGATACGGTCATTTGGCTCCAAAATCATCAAAAATCATCCTTTATGATAATCGTTAATCAGTGGTTATCTCCTTTTATGATCATTGTCGAAATTACACATTTCTGAAGAAGCTAAACGCTCTGGGTGGCGACCTAAAAAGGTTATAACCATCGAATTTGACGCGAATCGCGCAAATTCAGGGTTTATGATCAGATCAAGTCTTTTGTAGATCATTGTCTCCGTCACACTTGCGGCCTTTGAGACTGGCTCTAAAATTTATTATCTAACAAGATAGCTGGGGCAGGAAAATAGGTGTGCAACAAAACTACAAATCACGGTAAACCCACCGGCACGATAACTCCTGGCTGATGATTCTACCAAGAATGGGAACATACCTGCTGTTATAGGACCTCGCGCCAGAGAGCAGCGACTCCAAAGCCTTTCCATTGTACAAATGACCTGTTCTCATGGAAGATGCCGATGAAAACCATCCAGCATAAGGAGATTCCGTAAGCAACGTTTGTATTACAGGCGCGTTCAACGCCCATTTATAATACCATTTATTAGAATCCGTTATTTTAAAAAACCTACTGACAGTACCACGAAACAGAAATTGTGCCAAGGCTACCTTTTCAGCCATAAACAAATGAGTTCTAAGTAGCGTCTTTCGTATTGTCGGAACTCCCTTTTCAGTTTTCATTAACGCTAGTTCGGGAAACAAAATCTCAGTGCATGCTCTAGTTAATCTACTTCCCTTTTTGAAGCGCGGTGGCAGCCAGTAAATAGAACGGGTCATGGGATTTGAGGAAAACGGAAGGTAGCGGGGATTTTTGTATACGAGACCGGTAAAACAGGTTTGAAACACCCTCAGCAAATGGTCGATTTTGGTACCGATAGGGAAATCAGAAACATCTTGAAGGGCTTCTTTGGCGAATTCATAAACGACGTTCTTACACTCATTGTCAGGTACTAATAAAAGACCTGAGTGAAAGTCAAGAAGGTATTTCATTCGAATAAAAAACTTGTAGTCAAAACCACGAGTGCTTTCAGGGAATAAAGCTCTTCCTCTAAGGTAGTATGAACCTCTGAAAGCCTCTCCACCAGGGACTCCGCAATACTTTATATGCGTGTGATTTATAACAGGATTAGAGGCGTCGGTGGCATAGTCTGTGCAGGATCTAAAGAATTCTTCACATCCATCCTGCATTAAGTTAATATATGAGGCATTGGTCTTGAGTTGTTCTTTGCTAACAAAGTACTTCGGTCGAACAATGAGCGGAATCCCGGTGCAACTTGCCGCCCTCCTTGTCACAACAACATCCACTTCATCCTCCAAACCGGTTACCTGGGCCTGAAAAGGAATATTAAGAGCATGGCATGTGGACAGTAGCAGTCGTGAGTCCTCTCCCCCTGTGAAATCGCATATGGTATTTTTGTTTTTTCCAGCCTCATAGTACTTCCTGACTGAGAGTTTCAGTATGGCAAGCCATTCCTCAATGATGTCATCGAAACCCGACCGCATCGGTGTTTCATCAGTTGGTCGCCAGTAGATCTCGTCACTAATTTTTTTGTTTTGTCGAAATTGGATGCACTGGCAAGGAAGCATCCTGTGAACATTCTCAAAGCGAGTCATTGAGCCCCAAGTATTCTTCAAATGGATTGAAAGGCTAAATCCCAATGGATTTATCCTTGCCTGCAATAATCGGGCGAGGGGCAGTTCATGGCTTGAGAGAAAAAGTCCATTATTGTTCGTTCCATAATATATTGGCGTGGTATTATTGAAGTCCGTTGCAGCCAGCAGTGCATTAGATTGACCATCATAAGCAACCAACGCAAAACAACCATCGAGGTCGCTCGTAAGAACACTTCTCGGCTCGGAAAAAACTCTCTGAATTAACTTTCGTTTTTCTGCATTGTCCATCGACACTGCAAGCGGAGTTCCGAGAAGTGCTAACCAGGAGTTGGTTGCCTCATTTGTGATTATGATGTCATCGATCACTTTTGTGTTTCCATAGCTTGTTAGAAAGGAATATGATTGACGAATATTAAGTTCGGAAGTGCGCAATACGGGTGGAACGACTTCCACGAAATCGTTTTTCCACTTAGTCTGCAAAACACTATCCTGCGTATTGCCCATAATGAAATAGCTCATAAAAAAGGTTCTTCAGGGATGTCCCTGGGATTTTTTATTGGAGATTTTTGAGCAACATGGTGGATTCACTTGGGAATCGCCCCTGCCAGCGGGCGAGTTCGTTACGCAAAGCGACCGGCGGTGCCGCGAACTGGAGCTCAGACCATCCCGCGCCGCCGATCGCCCGCCAGCAGGGGCTTTTGTTGGAATGGGCGTAGTTTTGTTTAGTGTTCATTCCCCAGATAATGTCTGAAGAGGCATAAGCTAATAGATGTATATATATTAATAAAAGTCTTTGTTACTTATAACATGTAATGAGATCTAACAGGCATTGGCTCTAGGTAAAAGTAGCATTTCGCCCAACTCCTTCTCTGCGATATCGGTAAGTTCAGTGTCAATGCATCCATCAGGTGTGAAGGTCATTTCGCCAAATACAGCCAGACCATCAATGTCATAGAAGTCAATTCTAACAAACGGGAATGGTTTTGAAAGCAATTCTGCCGCGTGAAGAATATCGTCGTAGGAATACGGTTTTGGAATAATATCATCGTTATTGATACTATGTATGTTATAGGGCAGCGCGCACGTCCACTCTCGATTATAATAATAATATGATGCCCCGTGTCCGTCGTCATTTCTTCCAATGCATACTAACGTGCAGTGTGCTTTTCCTGAAAAGCAGTACAATTTATAATCAATTGGAAGTGCATTGGATGATGTGTTTAAGAAAGCCTCACATATAATGCGCGGTGGTATGAGAGAATAGTGCTTTTCTCCTGACACCATGCTAATATCCTTTTTTAAAAAAGAGTTCAAAACGCTTATTACATTGGCTTTGTCCAGAGTGGACTTTGATCTGCAAATATAATTCATTTTAGAGCCATGAGTGCACTTTAGCACAAAACGGTCTGGTAGCACGTCAAAATTAATGTCCGTCGCATTCTCATATACTGCGAGCATGGTTGGAAGCATGTGTTCTAAACCAAGTTGTTTTACATAGGAACGAACAGCGTACTTATCTGCACATGTGGTCTTCAGAGGGTTGTCCCAGTAAAGCATCAACCAAAGAAGTTTCTCTGTAAAGCAAGTTGGGTTTTTAAGATTGAGAGTTCGGCCTCTCATCGTGTAGTAACGATACTTAGCAAGAAGTTCAGGCGAAAGAGCGTACAATAGTCTTCTAAAAAGCAGCCATTGTCTGTAGTATAAGTCTTTCAGAAAAGGACTTCGCTTAACAAGGTTCTTAAAAGAATAAAAAAGCATAGAGGCCGAATTCTAAAACATTAGGAAAAAAAGTATGGCAAAAGAATAGTAAAAGAAATAAAGCGAATATCAAATAAAAAGTAAAATACTATAAAGTAACGCAAACAAATATCATTGGAAAAAAGAGAGACCAAAAAGTATTCCAGATGTGTTTAGGCATATGAAATAGAGAAAGATGGCGTAGTTGCTCACCGGTTCGAGCCGACACAGTATGGTAACAGCGCAAAAAAAATCGACGACGATAATGTACTGTTTGATACAATTGATAACCTAGCCTTTTGTGTAAGGATAATGAAGCAGAATTATTAGGATCGATTACTACAAAAATGTACTGATATTTTTTGTTTTTCCAATAGGATGCCATATCATACCATAACTGTGATCCAATACCTTTACCTCGCATTTCTGGAACGGTGTATAAAAAAGTATTGTAGACCACATTATTTGGAATGGAAAAGCGCAAGTCAAACCATGAGATATGAACGTATTTGCATTCAGACCAACCAAAACAGGCGTTTATTCCATCATGTTGTACAACGAACAATGTACAGCCTTGCCGGAGTCGCTTCACGGCAGCATTTCGCGTGCACCAACCATCCCAATAATCAGGATTGTCAACAACATCCATTAAAGAGGGCAGACGAAAACAATAGGGGCAAGACCGTGAGTAGGGCATCGTATCAAGATTTAATCGGAGAAAGAGAAGAGAACGATCAAACCACCTTAAACCGGACCGGTATAAAGCCCTCTTCAAAATGCGAGCAAAATCGAATTGAAAAAAATGTTGTCTGAGAGAAAGCACTTTAAAAAACTGGTTGTTCCGGGATTTCCCTGGGATTATTTATTGGGTTTTTTGAGCAAAATGGTGAATTCACTTGGGAATCAGCCCTGCCAGCGGGCGAGTTCGTTACGCGTAGCGACCGGCGGCGTGGCGAGCTGGAGCTCAGACCATCCCGCGCCGCCGCTCGCCCGCCAGCAGGAACTTTTGTTGGAATGGGCGTCGTTTTGTTTAGTGTTTATTCCCCAGATAACGTCTGAAGAGGCAAAAATATTGGGGAGCAATTGATTGGGACTGCGCGCCAAGCCCCGAAAAACGCCTAGTTGCTTGATCCCTTCCGTCTCGTCCCAACCAAATCGCAGTAACTAATCAGATAAAGACGGTGGCTGTATGAGCGGACGAGCGGTTCGAAAATATTTCTTTATTCCGAATGGCTCGCAGGACAAACAGTATGAAGAAAATGTTCATAACGGTACCAACCAAAGAAAAAAGAACAATTGCATGAAGAGCATTAAGAAAAAAACCACCTAAAACCAATACTGAAAATCTGGCACACAGCACAACCAACTCATAAAGAAAAACACTGCGCTGAATTCTGATTAATCGAGCAAAAATAACAGAAGGCAGGTTACATAGCGAGGCAAGAATCCAAGGAGATAGAAAACGGGCAAACTCCCCTGCGGTATTCCACTGGGCGCCAAAAAGAAAGATGAAGATAGAAGGCGCAAAGAATAAAAGCAACAAGCTAGGCAGAATTCCAATAATCAATAAGCCAATGGTGCACTTTAGAAAGAGTGGCAATAACGGGTTCCCGCGATGTTGGATTTCCGAGGCTTTCTGAAAAAGGACTTGTCGCAGAGAGCGATGTACTAGAGAAACAGGCACAACCATGATTCGGATACCAAAAGCATAAGCTCCTGCCACGGCTATACCGTAAAAGTGCGTCAAAAGAATCACTGGCAAACCGAGAGAAAGAGCATTGACTGTGTTTTGTGAAGCCGAATACAAGGGAAAGTCCCGGTACTCTGTGGCCAATTGACGCATGCGCTTCCACTGAACATCGGACCAATAAGATAACAAATCTGGCACGACAGTGCGTAAGAGGCTGAGACTTGAAAATAAATCTGCCAGAACGTTCCCTACGATCAATCCAGTGGAGCCACAACCTGTATAGCCAAAGCCAATCTGAAGACCGTTAGCTGAGAAACTTCGTATAACTTGAGAAGCAGAAGTCCGCCTAAAAGCCTTCACCCTAACGCACCACGCCTGAAGAGTCTGATTCAATCCGCCAAAAAGTGTTGCGAGAATGAGTAACCAAAGAAACCATTGATTAGGAGATCGGATCAATTCCTGGATCAAGGAGGGAATGAAGAGAACAGCCACTATACAGAAGAAACCCGTCACAAGCGTGGCAACACAGGATACCAGAAACAAATTCATCGCCTCAACGTTTTCCTTGGGAAGCATAATGGCTTGCGAATACTCAAGAGTAACAGCGGCGGTGATTACTGTCAGCAGCGCGATAAACGAGCCAAAAACGCCAAAATCTTCCGGAGAGAAAAGACGGCTAATCACTGGTGAAAGTACAAAACTGAAAACTTGCGCGATGGCTGTACCCGACATGACAATGAGCACATTATTCAGGAAAGAAGATTTCCGCGACTTTCGTGCTAGCGATTGTAGTATGCGAACCATCAGAGCATGTTTTGATGCGCCGCCATAAAGGCGCAGAACCAGACTGGGAGAATTGACATAAACCAATCCCGCAACTGTCACTCTAGCCGACTGATGTCAAGGCGAGCATAAAAGCAATGGAGTACATTAAGGCCTTCGTGTATAAGGCTCATGAAAAAGGTTTAGTTAATGCACACCCTTATTCCAACCTTGGAGTATTCATCGATCCCAGCCGCTTTTTATGCCGATTGTTCCACCGCCTCGCCATTCGGCATCCGGGCCAGAACCCACAGGTTGTGCGCCAAGCCTGCCCAACTCACCGCCAATTCCCGATGCTCAATTCCTTTGGCCCGCCGCGACCGCCCCAAGAACTGATTCTTCAAAATCCCGATCCGCCCTTCGGTCTGCGCCCGACGTCTCTGCCATCGCACAAACTCCACCTTTCGCAGCAGATCCTTCAATCCCCGAGGCGATTTGGGACAGATCCCGTTCTAAATGTTCAGCGCATCCATAATCGCCCGAATGTCGGCACTGTCGCAACCCCGGTCCGTCACCACCCGCCCGATTTCCACTGGCAGCGCTTGATCGATCCGAATCAAGCTGTCTAGCAGTTGGTGGGCATCGGAGGGTGCCCCCTCCCGGGCCAAATGAAAATCCAAAAAAATCCGTCCGGGCTTTCGCTCAAGAAAAGCTTGTTCCTAAAATCCACAGTCAAATACGATTGTGTCCAGATCCAGATCCTTCTCCTGTTCCAGGACGACTGGCCTTGAAGGGCGGCTTGGAGCAACCGGTTCAATTGAGCCCGGACCTTGGGCTGTGCCGCCCAGTCCGAACACCACTGAAGTGTGCTTTTGCTGGGCACCCGGACAATGTCCAGCCGGTTAAGCCCCACAAACCACTGCAAAGTGCAGGCGATTCGGTCCCGGGGCCAACAGGACCGGTTGTATGTCTATTTTCCATTGCCCTTGACGGCGGCCATTGGGTTGGGAGCCGGAGAAGAGGTGCAATCGGAACTGTTGGATCGGGGCGAATTGCATCTGGTGCGCAAGCAGGTTCCCCCATCGGAGGCGAGGCAGAAACCACGGACCATTTAAGAAGCCTCGAACTTATGACTATCGAATATGATTCGCAGATCGCGAAAAATCAGGGTTTATACGCAGGACAAGTCATTTCTAGCTCATTGTCTCCGTGAAACATGCGTTCTTTGGGGCTGGCTCTATGGTATGATTACTTGAGGAAATATCTCCTCTGTCAACCTAATGGAAACGCGGCTTTTGATACGCAGCTTCGCTAGAGTGAGGGGGGGATTATCTGAAATCCCTGGACTTTAGTTGGGGAGAACATAATCGTTTTTAGGAAGCGAACCTGGGCCGGAATTATGTTCGTCAAGCCTTCCACATCGGGTCCGATGGGTGGCCAGGGTAGATCTCCAAACCAATCAGGTTTGACTTTGAGATAAAGGCTAGGAGGGAGATTGGTGTCCAGAATCGTCGGATCCCACGCTACATTGTTCGAGCAATAGTCATAATTGCCATGACGCAACAAGGTATCCACAGTGCGTTGGTCCCAGTTGTTGGGACTGGGATCGCGGCTTTCGCCGGTGCGAATAAGACCCACCCTCCAAATAAAAGGGCGACTGTTGCTGGAGTTGTTCGTTCTTGCCTCGTACGTCCATTTGTTCTCCCAGATTGGATTGATTAGCTGAGGATCACCCAGGACGTTCCCCACCACATTATAGAAGTAGTTGGAACCACAAATGTTAATCGCTCTCTGATAGTCGTTGGTATTGCTGCCCAGCGGGCTGGGATTGGGCTCCCAGCCTCGAAAATGGTTTCGGAAAATGGTTTGCCAACCGCTTCCGGCGTGGGTGAGGTCAGCGCAGATGCCATTGCCGACATTTCCCTCGAACAGATTCATGTGGGAGAATGCCCCATGGTTGGCGCTGAAAGCCCACATCATGCCGTTGTATTCGCTGTAAACGTGATGTACGTAATTGTAGCCTACTACATTCCAAGGGCCGGCGCACTCCATCGCGAAGCCTGGCCCAAGTCCAGGGCTGGCTGAACTGGTTAAATTGTTCTCAACGAGGCAGGCAGTGGAATAGTCGCGGAGGCTCAATCCGTAAGCGTTGGACGGTAGATAAACATAAGACCCTTCCATTTGGCACTCGCGAACAGTGCAACGAAAACAACCTGCTAGACTTATATGGTAGCGCTTGGTCTTGAAGGTGTGCACATTTTTAATCCAGGAATCCGCTGTTTGTCCAAAGGCTATCAACCACAGGTAGGATGGATTATCAGGAATTGCGTTACTTAAGCCAAAATCCTCTAGCCCTATGTATCGGCGGACCGTTTTGAGAGGCGTGAGTTGCGCGTTGTTAGTATACCAGTAGGCCAGTGGTGGACTAAAAGTCACATTTGACGTTGTGACGGAAAGAAGTTCCACAATCTGGCCCATGGTTCGAGTACCGGATAGACGCCCCAGGTATGTATAACCTATTTCGGTGCTGGGACCAACGTATTGTGGATCGTTTTCTTGGTCTATCAAGGCGAGTCCGCCCGGCACGAGTCCGCTCGTGCTGGCTAGTACTAGGTTAGTAGAATACTGCATTGCCCCATCGAGAACAATGATGCTGTTAGTGGACTTGCTGTTTATAGTGTCAGTTTGATTCATTCCGGCCCAGATGAAGACCCCCGCTGGGTTGATTGCGGGCCAATTTGTCATCATGATAATGGTATTCTCCGGTCCTGCTCCGCGTAGTGTCACGCCCGATTTGAGTGTAAGTCCTTTTGTTATAAGAAACGTTCCCTTAGGCAAGTAGACAACATGGTTAGATGGGCATTGGTTAATACAGTATTGGATTATCGGCCAATCATCCGTAATCCCATCACCTCTGGCATTGACACCACCTGGGGCATTGGTGGTCACATCGCAGAAGATAGGCCGGTTGGTCATAATTCCGCCAAATACGCCCGGCGGATAAGCCTTCCAGTCCACGCAACGGTTGGGGGAAATAATATCGGAGATTGCGTTTTCGGACAGGATGAAACAAAGACAAAGTATGAACATCAAAAGGAAGTAATGCGGCCCCGGCTTAGCCAAGGGAAATCCGCTCTTTAAGCAAGATGCAATGACTTTCATGCAAGAGTTGAAGAATGCACCTTTCATACCATTCCTTTGCGTAAAAAGTGAATGAGTTGGTTGTGAATTGCACAAAACACCGAAAACTCGTTTTTGAGGAATTCCGTTAAATGATAGTGTTGTTGGTGGATGCTGGTTCAAAAGCAGATTCACTATGCGAATATTACGTATTGCCAGGAACTTAACCAACAAGGAGACGATATATCATTCGAAAAAGCACACTTAAGATGGCACGAGAATAGCGAGGAAAACCTATAAGGATAAATTCAATTGGGTCACTAAGGTAGATGGACTATAAGAACGGTATTGCTGGTCCTTACAATTGTGCGTGTCCATAATATGGACACTTCATGTATGCATTGTGGATGATGCAAACCATGTCGCAAACGCTATGATGCACGAAATATTCTGAGAGCGTGTCTGAAAATTAGGATAAGCAATACTCTAACGGTAACATGTAATCTGTACCGCAATTCCACAAAAACTCGGGATGTGATACACATCTGATTTATCGTGTCGCTTCGGCAACAGTGCGTGAAGGGTAAAGCCTGGGCGGCTAAGGTTCGTGGCAGACAACTGAAGCGAGCCAACCTATGCCACGAACGAAATTCTCGACGACTGACCTCAACCAACTCCGTCACCAGTTAGACCGATGGCGCCAGTCCCAATCTGGAGCCACTCGACTTCCTGAAGCCCTCTGGACATCCGCCGCGACTCTGGCCAGCACTCACGGTGTGGGGCCGGTGGCCCGAACCCTGCGATTGGACTACAACAAATTGAAGCGCCAGGTGCCTCAGGCACCGGCTGACTCGGTGTCCATGGCACCGCCGTCCTTTGTCGAGCTGCGCCCCCGTGATTGGTTGCCCCAAGCCGCAGCCGTGTGCCGCATCGAACTGACCGATCCGGCGGGGGCAAAAATGACCGTCGATCTGCCTTGCGATCACGCGACCGTTATGGGAATGGCCCAGGCGTTCTGGAGGCGCGGATGATCCAAATCACGCCGCAGATGCGGATTCTGCTGGCCGTCGAGCCGGTCGACTTCCGTAAAGGCATTGATGGCTTGGCAGCGCTCTGCCGACAGGCACTGAGCAGCGACCCTCAAGCCGGTGCGCTCTTCGTCTTTTGTTCGCGTCGTCGGCACGCCATCAAGTGTCTGACCTACGACGGCCAGGGTTTTTGGATTTTGCAGAAGCGGCTTTCGCAGGGGCGCTTCACCGGGTGGCCCAAAGCCAACTCCAGCGCCTCACTTCGCCTGGATCCGCATCAATTGCATTTGCTGCTGTGGAACGGCGATCCGGCACAGGCCAACGCGGCTCCGATGTGGCGAGCGGTGCCGTTGGCGGGGTAAAAGAAAAACGGCGAATCGGCTTACGTTCCACCTTTTGCCCCTTACACTTCGGGGCATGTAGCTTATTCTACTGCGCTATCGTGGCCGCGAAATTCGCTCGGAAGACACCGCGTTCATCCAGCGTCTGATCGCCGAGAACCCCCGGTGGAGCCGCCGTCGGCTTTCGGCCGAGCTGTGCCGAGCGTGGAACTGGGTCCAGCCCAACGGCGCGTTGCGCGACATGGTGTGCCGTAGTTTGTCGCTGCAGTTGCACCGGGCCGGTTGGGTCGAGTTGCCGGCCAAACGGATGTCCCCGCCCAACAACGTGTTGGAGCGTCCAGCCCCCGCGCCCACCCTGCCGCTGTGGGAACAGCCGCGGCAATGCCGCCTGCGCGAGCTGGGCTCGCTGGAGATCCGCCAGGTGCGCCGCACGGCCGAAGAGACTCTCTTTGGTCAGTTGATGCACGCGCACTACTACCTGCGTTACACCCAGCCCGTTGGCGAACATTTGAAGTATGTGGTGTTCGCCGGGAGCGATCCCATCGCGGCGATGGCCTGGTCGTCGGCGCCGCGTCACCTGGCGGCGCGGGACCGGTTCATCGGCTGGCCGGCCGAGGTGCGCCGAGGGCATCTGCACCTCATCGCCTACAATACCCGATTCCTGATTATGCCTTGGCTGCGCGTGCCGGGGTTGGCCAGCCATCTGTTGGGGCGGATGGCGCGAAGGATCTCGGAGGACTGGCAAACACTCTATGCCCATCCGATTCATCTGTTGGAAACGTTCATTGACCCGGCGCGTTTCCACGGGATCTGCTACCGTGCCGCCAACTGGACCTGCCTGGGACTGACCAGCGGCCGCGGTCACAACGCCCGCACCCATCAGTGTTACCAACCGCGCAAAGAGCTGTGGGTCTATCCGCTGTCAAAGCAGTTCCGACGGCACCTTGGCTGCCATGGCTAAAGCGCCACGGCCCGAGGTCACCACGCTGACCGAAGCGCAACTGGAACAGTTGCTGGCCGAGGTGCGTCCCCTCGTTCCGGCAGCCACTTACCAACTGCTCGATGGTCTCCTGCAGACGCTGCAGTGGATCATGGCGGCGTTCGAGCAGAAGACCCTTTCCATCGCCCGACTTAAGCGGATGCTCTTCGGGCATTCGACCGAGACGACCGCCAAGGTGTTTCCGCCCCAGCCGGGGACCGATCCCGCTTCCGATCACGCCCCCGTCGAACCCAAAGCCAAGCGCAAAGGTCACGGCCGCAAGGGATCCAAAGATTACCCAGGTGCCCAGCGGTTGCCCATTCCCCATCCCACCCTCAAAGTCGGTCAACTCTGCCCCCAATGTCTGCGGGCCAAACTTTATCTGCTGAAAACTCCGGCCCGCCTGATTCGCATCGTGGCGCAGCCTCTCTTCCAGGCCACCCTCTATGAACTGGAGCGGCTGCGTTGCGCCCTGTGCGGCGCAGTGTTCACGGCGGCCGCCCCGCCGGAAGCTGGCACCAGCAAGTATGATCCCAGCGTTGGCACTATGCTGGCGATCATGCGCTATGGCGCCGGCCAGCCCATGTATCGGATGGACAAGTGGCAAACGCATTTCGGGGTTCCCTTGCCGGCCTCCACGCAATGGGAACTGATCGAGGCGGCTTCGGCCACGCCGGCGCTGATCTATGACGCCTTGATCGGCATCGGAGCTCAAGGGCGGCTGCTCCATCACGATGACACCACCATGCGGGTGAACAGCCTGCGCCAGCAACTGCGCCAGGCCCCAGCGCCGCCGCAGGGAAAGAAACGGACCGGCATCTTCACGACCAACATTGTGTCCCAGGTCGGCCCGCATCCGGTGGCGCTCTTTTTCACCGGCGACAAACACGCCGGCGAGAATCTGGACCAACTGCTTCAGCGGCGGGCCGCCGGGTTGGACCAGCCGCTGCAGATGTGCGACGGCCTCTCCCGCAACCACTCCAAGGAATTCGAAACCATTCTCTGTAATTGCCTCCTCCATGGCCGCCGGGGCTTTGTGGAGGTGGTGGAGGACTTCCCCGAAGAGTGCCGCTTCGTCGTGAAGAGCTTGCGGGACGTCTACCGCGTGGACGCCCAAGCCAAGGAGCAGAAGCTTTCCGACGCCGACCGTCTGGCGCTTCATCAGGAACACAGCCGGCCGGTCATGGACACGCTGCACGCTTGGATGAACGAGCAATTCCAACAACGGAAGGTCGAACCCAACTCAGGATTGGGAGAGGCCATCAAGTATATGCTCAAGCGCTGGGAGCCGCTGACCCGTTTCCTGGAGGTCGCCGGCGCGCCCCTGGATAACAATCTTTCAGAACGTGCGCTCAAGATGGCCGTTCTGCACCGGAGGAATTCGATGTCCTACAAGACGCTCAACGGTGCCCGGGTGGGCGACCTCTACATGAGCCTGATCCACACCTGTCAGCTCAATCGAGTCAATCCCTTCGGCTACCTCATGGCCATGCAACGCCACGGGCAGGAAGTCTTGAAGAACGTCAACCGTTGGTTGCCCTGGAATTTTGCCCAGGCGGAGGAGGCTTCCGATACGGGCTGACCGGGCCCCTGGTTGTTCAGACATCCCCTGGTCAAACCGCCCATAGCCCTGACTTCGTTGGATTTTGCCGATTTTCGCTGTTTCGCATGCTTACCGAAGGCACACCGTTGATCCAGTAGGCTCTGGATTGTTGGCGTTGCGCCATCGAAGTATTCAAACGCAACGCACTGTAGACCTTCAAGGTTCTGCCGAGACGTTGGGTGGTCGACCGAAACTTCAAATGGTTCGGACGATGGCGATGGTTAAGCCGCGATTACGAGCGGCAGGGCCATACGGGAGAAATGATTGTTTACTTGTCGATAATTCGACGAGTGCTGGGACGTTTTGGAAGGTTATACCTCATTATTCAAACTGGATCTGAGGCAATCTGAAGCATATATCATCGCGTGGCGTCAGCTTCATTCAACGTATCAGTCAAATTGTCCGCAGTCACTGTCTTCAGGGTGTTCAATGGAGGGTAATCAATCATGATCAGAAGCAGAATAAACCATATTGGCTTTCCGATGCTAAAAAATCCTGATTCAGACCAGTTATAGATTACAGAGATAACAAAAAACATGAATTTGGTTTGTGCGAAAAGGTCTCTCGCAAAAAGGTCGCTAATGACCTTTTTAAATCCTGTCAAAATGAATACCACCAATAGAGCTACGCCAACGAAACCACCATTCAAATATGTTTCGAGATAACCATTATGGGCTTGGTTGATATGCCAATTGTTGTCTAAGCAGACGGATTGTCCCATAGGCGAATCCCAGAACCCAGAAAAGCCGCAACCAATCAAAGGATTAATCTGTCTTTCCTTAAGCAAGGCCCAGATATTGGTTCTGCCAGTAAGAGTTCTGTTCCTTCCTAAAGCACTAATGAGAGTTCCTGAGATATCAAAGGTTGAATCAATAATAAATAAAACAGCAAGAAAAGTTAGACAGACTGTAATGGCATGCCAGGGGTTTTGAAAACGCAAAAGAAGTTTGCAGCTAAAAAATACTGTTAGGCCAATCAAAAAGCATAACAACGCCGTGATGCTATTGCTAACGATGAGGAGCCACGTGCCCATGAACATTATCGCATAACGCTCTATAAGTTCCGTGTTCCAAAAGGAAATCTGCGTGGATCGTCGCCTGGCGATGAGATCCACAATTATCATAAGGCCAAAAATAAGCACATCCATGCCAAGCTGGTTTTTGTGCGTTGTAACACCAACTAGCAGAGTGCCTCCGTAGGGCAGGTACATTACGCCTAGATCGGGATAATACTTAATAAGCAAAACAGAAAAAGGGAGGATCAGATAGGAACATCGGACAAAGAGTAAAGTAGCAGCATTGAAGGGACTCGTTTCGGTGAGAATGACAAGAACCATGAGGACTGTGCCAAAATCTCGGATGAGTCGCTTTGCAGATAGTGCTGGATCGAATGACCAAAGAGCGCTTAGAAGAAAATATGCATAGATAGAGAATAGGGTCTTGTTATTGAGAATAACAAGTGACCAATTCAATTCACGCCGAGACAAGACAATGAGGGCAGCCAGCATAAGACCACCCTGAACGTAGAGGTTGATCGATGTATCACCACTAATCCCTTCAGGCCCGAGATCATAGAACCATAGAGTTAATGGTCTTGATCCGATAATGGCAAGCCAAAAACCAGGAATCAACAAGGCGTGGGAACTCAGTGTTCGCCACTTCATGTCTGAGCGAAAGAGCCAGACGATGAAGCAAGCGCAAAGGAAAAGCGCAAACTGCCGAGGCATCGTGTTATTGCATCTCCCTGATGCGGACGGGCAGGAACCCGAACAGCGCAAACAAACGACCAGCGTGGTCGCAAAGTTTGACGAGATATTTCATGAATAAATGATGTCCACCGAGTTGGAGGAAAGGAAGGGCAAGTGTATATAGCGGTAAGGCGACCAGCGCTTTTAAAGTATTCAGCAGGCGTCCTTTGGGGTGACGGAGGGATATACTCCCTCGAAGTAAAGCTCGCTTAATAAGGAAGATGCGTCTGCAACGCCCCAGCGGTACGACCTCGTAAGCGATTGCATCATTACACCAAATGAAATGGTGCCCGATCTCCATCAACCTCCTGAATAAATCCTGATCGCTGGCTCCACTTCCGAACTCAGACCGGAAGACTGGATCAAGGCGTTCGAGAGCGCTCCGGTCAACTAGGACATTTCCCGTCCGACATTCCTGCCATGGTATGATGAATCCAGTCGAGTGCTCGGGTCTTTCGTAGAAACCCGCCTTCTTCACCCACTCTGGTGTCCCCGCATCGTAATGCGGTCTGACCGGCCCGAAAACTCCTGTTGCTTGATGTTTCCTCGCCGCAAGATAGAGGTTCAACAGCCAGTCGGAAGCCGGGAACTCATCATCATCAATAAAGGCCACATATCGTCCCTTAGCTGGTTCGAGACTCTTATTACGAGCATGGGAAATGCTACGACGTGGCTCGACGACATACTCAATTCGTAGAGAAGAAGATGCGGCGAAATTCTCCACGATCGACCGGGCCGACTCCGCGGGATCGTTGTCTGCTACGATCGCCGAGAATGTGAATTGATCTCGAGTTTGCTGGGTGGCAAGATCCTGAAGGAGACGCCTGAGCAAAGCAGGCCTCTGAAGGGTGCAAATGCAAATGTTGATATGAGGAACTGAGATCATGATTGTTAATCGTCCGAGGGCAAATCGAACGGCGCAATAGTCGATGTCGCCGGGTGCATTGGACTTGCGCTAGACCATAAATTATTCGCATACCGCGCACGAAACATAGCTCTGGCGGGAGATTATCCCGTTCGACGAGTGCTCATCAGGGTGGCGCGTAAGTGGTATTGCTAATCCTTGCCAATAAAACGTGAAAGCGATTACTGAGCAGAAACGAACACTCGCGTTTACGCTCGGGATGCGTCATCAATTCGACGTTCGCAGTAAGGGCGAGCTGGAACACCACTTCGAGGTGGTTGCGCCGGAGGCAGTCGCCGAGGCAATAAAAGCAATCAGACAGGCGATGGCGGGCCTCAAGACGACGGTCGACCCAACGACGGTATGCACGGTTGACTGCGCCCTTCTCGCTGGGCGAGAATGAAAAACTTCGGCGCACCTTTGCTCCTTCTGGAAGAATCCCGTCTAAGAGCATATTAGTACAAAGGTGCATGTGTTGATGGCCGTCAAAATGCGATGGTGGCTTGCCGTATAGCCTGATGAACTCCTCGAACTGCGCTTCAAAGAGATAACGGAACTGCCGCCGAAGAAAGGGATGGTAGACGAGCAGGGTGTATTTACTGGACCGCAGGAACCGTGCAATGCGGCGGTGGTATTGATGCAAAAATGGGTATTTGCTCAAATCACCAGTAAACTCCTGGGTAAAATTCAGGTGCAATCCGACATTAAAACCGCACTGTTTTGACAAGTCGGCCGCACGCTTGGAGTCGTTCATGAAGACCATTGCGCTCACCGAAGTGATGCGGCCCTTTTCATAACAGGCCAGCGCGGCGTCAGTCGCTGTTGGCCAGCCACCCCAATCATCAGCATTTACGATCAGCATCCTCTAATTTCAGAAGGAAACTGCCACAGCAGTCCTATTTTGCGGAGGGCACACTTGCACGGTGCAGATGCCAGGGAAGCAACTGTCGCAATCGCGTCATTTGTTCCTCACGGTGAAAGGTTCTGAGCTCAGGGGACACTGGCCGAGGCATCCGGGTCAGTGCGCTCCAAAGGTATCCTAACTGAAACCATAATCCTCCCAGAATCCACGGACGCTCGCGCATCTGAAAGAATCCTCGCAGCAACTCCCAAAGTGGGTGCCCCCCGACGTAATAGGCTTTGCATCCATAATGGAACCGTGTTCCGAGCGCGCCGTGGGTTCCAGTGCCTAATTTACGATGATGAAGGGATACTTTTTCCGGGAATGTGCGAGTTTCCCAACCCTTCATCCGCGCCGTGGTCACAGCAATCCAGTCAATGGCGCCCCCTTTGATCGGGACGTAGCCGCCGACCTGCTCGAAACATTCGCGGCGAAACAACTGGCAGGCGCCGGAAACATGTTCCAACTGCGCAAAGCGATGAGCGTAAGTGTGTGTGCTCAACTCGTTTGGATTCTCAACAAACGGTGTTCCTGCGACACCCAGCCGGGGTGCGGCGGCGAACTTTGACAGCAAAAACTCAAAGTATTCGTGATCGAATGTGATGTCGGCGTCAAGATTTCCGATCACCTGATAGTCCAATCCGGATTCTCGTATCCTGTCATGACCCGCATTAAAGGCATGGGCCTTGGCGGCGAATTGGCGGTCCCGGTGTTCGGGCATGCGGAGCAATTCAATCCATGAATACTGTGCCATGTAACGCTTGACGATCTCATCGGTTCCATCTGTGGAACCGTCACTCACAATTACCCATTTTCCCGGCCGCACGGTCTGAGAGATGACACTCTGAATCGTATTCTCAAGGTAGGCCTTTTCATTGCGCGCTGGGGTTACCAGCACGTATGTGAGTGATCTCCCATCAAGCAGGGTCACTCGCCCACGTGGTTCTTTCAGGTCTGAGGCTGCGAGAGAATCTTTATTCATGGCGCAAAGGCCAACGAGGAGTGGGCTTGAGGCTTGGGGGCGCTTTCCAACTGGAACAGAAGATGGGCTAAGGCCTTGAACATGGTTGCCTGTCCCCAGTGGAAGTATGGTGTGCGAGCCAAAATCATGGGATATTGACGGTAATAGAAGCACCCGCTGCCGTCCTGCATGTGATGAATGGTCCATTCGGCAATCTTTTGAGCCCAGGAAATCGCTTCGGAGTCATAATCACTGAACAATGCGAATGTGTCGATGGCCTGCGCAGCGCATTGGATGTCCACAGGATAGGTCCGGTTGTGATAATACCGGGGTTTTCCTGTGTCTTCGAAGAACACCTTCTTGAAGTAGGCGTAGCCCTTATCGAGTGAGGGGCGAAAATCCGTGTCCTCCGTGCATTGGATATAACGCTTAAGACTATCGAGGTTGTAACCGGTGTGGAAATTGTCTATCCAATGGTGCATGGGATCCTCCCCATACCACCAGGAACCGTCAGGCCTTTGGCGAGTGCAGCTGTAAATGACCGCTTGACGGGCCACATCGAGGTATTCTGGGTTCTTGGTGTGTTTCCATGTTCGGGCCAACATGCCGGCTCCCAGAAGATTGGAGTTGTGAATTGAGCTCTGCTTCACACCGGTGTAGCTCAAGCAGATGCCGGTGGAGGTTTTTTCCTGTGGCAAGGTGAGGATCCATCGGCAAATGCTCTTGGCTATTTCCAGGAACTGACAATCATGGGTGTGTTCATAGGCCTCAAGAAAGGCCTGTCCAATTAAACCGGACCATACAATGGTCGGGGTGTGCGCCTTCATGCGTCCCCCCCGTGTGGTAAAATCAAAATGGTTGCCCCAGCTATGGCCCGTCTGGTCCAATTCACGGTTTCGATCGAGCCAATCCAAACAAGCATAGGCCTTTTCCTTATACTCCGCGCTGCCTAGAACTTTGTAGAGGAGAAGATACCCCCAGGCCATAAAGCCACGGCCTTTTGTGGATTCCAGGGGAACAACGCCAACAAGAGGACGGACGTTGATTGGACACTTCCAAATGAGCTGCTGCAGGATTCGCTCAGCGAAAACATTGCCGAATGTCAACGGCCTTAGGAAAGAAGTTAAACCATCACCCGGATCATAACCTTTGTAGGAACGATCCTCAACCCATTTCTGAACGGCAAACAAGCTTCTCTTCAGTGAGTCGTTAACATTTCCCATAAAAGAGCATTGCGCTTGACTCCATCAGTATGAGCCTCCGCGAGGTTAAAACCGCTAATCACCTTCCATCCACTTGGGAAGGACACGCTGGCTTTTATTCAGCACGGTCGTAACCGTCGGTTTGCCGCCCGCCAGGGAGGCTGCGGCGCGTTTGATGGTGTCGCGATTGGTTTTGTCGGCCTCTGCTACGAAGAGGACCATGTCCATCAGGTGGGCCAGACGAGGCGTGACGCTGGCTTGCATCATGGGGGGCAGGTCAAAAATGATATAATCGTAATCACTGGCCATAAGTTTCGGAATCATGTTCTGGAATTTCCGAGGGGCCAGGCCGCTCGATTGCCCGCCAGCATCCGGTCCTCGCGCGGCGTAGAGATTGTCCCGAACAAAAGCGGTCTGTCGAGTATCCTTATCCAAGGCATCCGCCAATCCGCATCCCGGTTGTCCCTGATAGAAGGGATGCGCCGCGCCTTGGGACAGATTCATATCGACGAGCAGGACGTTGCCGTCTCCCGTTTCGGAAAGGGTGGATGCCAGCGCTGTGGCAATCGTGGTGACGCCTGCTCCTTTGTGGCCGCTGGTCACTGCCAGAAGTTTGGGCTTATGGAGATCCCCCTCGAAATGCATGACCACGCGGTCTCGCAAGGCCTCAAAGTGGGCGCGGAGGGGGTGGGACGACGACCAGAGCGCTGGGGCATTGTGAGACGTGGGAATCGTCACGGCAAATTGCGAATCGCCAGTCTCGGAGTTTGGAACTGCGTTCTCTGGGGTGTTATTCCTGATTCCGGACACTTCTTTTCTGTCTTGAGTCTGTTGAGAGGCATTCCCGGCTTCACGGTGACCAGCAAAGGAAGGCGCGGGAAGTTGTTTGTGGGTTGGAGTGACATTCAGCTTGCCGTGACCATTCATGGAGACACGGGGAATGGTCATGTAGAGAGGCAGGTTGAGGCGTTTCTCCAAATCGACGGGCCGCTTGATACGGGGATCCAGCCAGATTTCAAGGAGGAACGCCAGAGCAATTCCAGCCAGGACGCCGCCCGCCAGAGCAATGCCTAACATTTTGAAAAGCTGTTGAGTATCCTTGCCCAGGCCGCTTGCCTCCTGGACCACACTGATGTTGGCGGTTCTTCCGGAGCCCAGGCTTTCGTCCATGCGCGCCTGTTCCAGTTTGGCGACGAAATAATTGTAGCTGGATTGGTCCACATTATACTTTCGTTCCAATTGACGAATTGTGGCCTCGGCATCATCGATTGCCCTGGCCTCCGCCCGGATTCGTTTCAATTGATCATTGAGGAAGGCCACCTTGGCCATCAGCGCCTGAACGCGGGCCCTTTCGCTGGCCGGATCCAGAGTCGTTCCCTGGCTTCGCTCTTCGTTTCTGGCCATCATGCTGAGCGCAACCAGGGCAGGATTATCCTGAGCCATCTGGTCCTTGATGCGAGTTGTGTCGGCGATTTGAGTTCTGACTTGCTGCAATTGGGGGTTGGAATCGGTGTATTTTGAGAGCATCTCAATTTCACGGTTCTTAAGGGAGTCCAGCAGAGCGCACAAGCCACGGTAGCGGTTAAGGGTTTCAGCCGAGAGCGGCTGCGAGGCCTGCGTTTGGCTGTTGGTTGAGGCGATGGGGTCG
>Ga0209310_1000395_pt1 | contig 51724 bp, 40 predicted proteins | sample AD_UKC030_MetaG_FD_184415 | JGI IMG/M metagenome (GOLD analysis project Ga0209310, IMG submission 184415) | Active sludge microbial communities of municipal wastewater-treating anaerobic digesters from USA - AD_UKC030_MetaG (SPAdes) (version 2) | ecosystem: Engineered > Bioreactor > Anaerobic >...
CGGATAGATTGGACGCCAACCGGCGCAGGCGGTAGAATCCCGGCTCCCGCGCGCCCGTAGCTCAGCTGGATAGAGTATTGCCCTCCGAAGGCAAGGGTCGGACGTTCGAATCGTCTCGGGCGCGCCATGAATTCAACGGGTTAGGAGTTTAGCTCCTAGCCCGTTTTGCTTTTGTGCCCATGCCGTGCCCAGAATGTGCCCGCGTCGTGCCCACTTTTTTCTGGGACTTCGATGGATCGGCGAAATTGACTACTGCTCTTCGTGCCTCGCGTCAGAGGGGACGTATTCGAAGAGGTCACCGACATTGCACTGAAATAGGTTGCACAATCCATCGATCGTTTCTATGTCGATGCGGGTAGCGGTTTCATTGTAAAGAAGCGTAATCGTATTTCGGTGCAGCCCCGTTTCACGAGCCACATCGACGATTTTCAATTTCCTTTCGCCCATCATTCGGGATAGGTGGCAGCGAATCAATTTCACCTCCTGTGAAAAAAAGTCATCCAGAACGACAAAAAGTTCTTGAAAATCGCTTTTTGCTGTGTATAATTTCATTCAGGATGACATTTTGACACAGCACGTGACTTAATGAAATCCAGTGTGAATTCAACCATAGGAGAAAATGATGTCGCAAACCTATCTGACCACTGACGAGCTTTCCTCTCGGATCAAGTACGACCCACGCACCATTCGCGAACGCTTGAAGGACAGCGTCCTGCTGGAAGGCGTTCACTACATTCGCCCTTTTGGCGGTCGCAAGATTCTCTACATCTGGGAAAAAATTGAAGAAGACATGGGGTGCGCAGTGGCAAAGTCCTTCGCGATTCCGATGGCGAATGGGGGTGTTTGCCATGGGTAGCATCAGACACAGGAGTGATAACGGCCTGCTGTTTGTCGATTTTCGCTTCCAAGGCCATCGCTGCCGCGAACAAACCGCGCTCCCCGACACTCCCGCCAACCGCAAGCGTCTGGGAAAGGTTCTTGCCAAGATCGAAGAACAAATCAGCCTCGGCACCTTCAACTACCGCGACTTCTTTCCCAACAGCAAGAACGCCGCCAAGTTCGATCAGGCGGCCCCTGCCACTGATGTAACCCAGGTTGCACAGTCTGTTGCAGACTTGGGAGCAGGGGTGGCCAAACCGTCCCCGCTCTTCAAGGAGTTCGCCAACACCTGGTTCGACGAGAAATCAATCGAGTGGCGCACGTCCCACAAGAAGACCATCCGCGACGACATCGACAAGCGTCTGGTTCCCCAATTCGGGGAGCGGGCGGTCGGCAGTATCACCAAGGCAGACATCCTTGCCTTCCGCGCAGATCTCGCCAAAGTTCAGGCGCGGGGCAAGAAGCAGGTACTGTCCAACCCACGGATCAACAAGATATTGAATCCGCTGCGGCAAATCCTTTGCGAAGCCGCCGACCGCTTTGATTTTCGCACGCCCTTCCAGAACATCAAACAACTCCGGGTCAAGCGGACCGACGTCGAGCCGTTCTCGCTCGAGGAAGTCAAAAAGATCATCGATACCGTCCGTCCCGACTTCAAGAACTACTTCACCGTCCGTTTCTTCACCGGCATGCGCACCGGTGAAGTCCATGGACTCAAGTGGAAGTACGTCGACTTCGACCGGCGCCTGATCCTGATCCGGGAAACCGTGGTCGATGGCGAGGAAACCTATACCAAGACCGATTCGTCGCAACGCGAAATCCAGATGTCGCAACTGGTCCATGACGCCCTGAAGGCGCAGGAGAAAGGCACACGGCAACTTTCCGACTTCGTGTTTTGCAATCGCGCAGGGCAGCCGCTCGACTACAAGAACGTCAACAACCGGGTGTGGAAACCCCTGTTGCGTCATCTCGGCCTGAAAGTGCGTCGTCCCTATCAATGTCGCCATACCGCCGCCACGCTCTGGCTCGGGGCAGGGGAGAACCCGGAGTGGATTGCCCGGCAGTTGGGCCATACGACGACGGAAATGCTCTTCCGGGTGTATTCCCGTTACGTTCCCAATCTCACCCGTCGTGACGGTTCCGCCTTCGAGCGCCTGCTGGTTTCGACGCTGGGTACCCCCACCTCGGTCACACAAGGGGAGGGCTGAGTCATGGGACAGGCACTCAACGCCCTCACAGGGTCGTCACCGGGCTTCTACCGTCTCCTCAATCTCAGTCGCCTGCCAGCCAAAAACGGACAGGGCATCCATAACGAAGCCTATCTCTATCATGATGACCACGCGGTGATCGTCTCCTGGCATTCCTCGACCGTCGACTCGCGCCTGCATTATGGTTGTCTGGTGGCGGTGCGCGGCATGCCACACAATCCGCATCGGCGCCAACAGGAGCCGGTGCCGATCGCCGGGCTGATCCTGCTCGACAAACCGCTGGCCGCACCCAACCTGTTTCATACCATTCCGCCCTCGTGGGTACGTGAGCGTGCCACGGTCGCTGCCGCGGCACGTCTGTGGGAAGGCTTGAGCCGTCCCTTCCAGCATCTTCTGAATGCAGTGCTCTGGGACGGGGGACGCTTCCAGCGTTTTGTCACCGGGCCGGCCTCGCTCTCCGAACCCTGTCGGGGACCCGGCGGCAATTTCCGGCAGGCGGTGGCGGCAGCCACCGAAGCGCGCCAGTTGATGCAGGGCATGCCCGATGTCTCGACCCCGGTGGTGATCATGGCGGCCATGCTGACCGCCATCGGAAAGGCCGATGACTTTCGCTTCAAGGATCGGCGTTACGTGCTGACCGAGCGCGGTTATTGGGTAGGCGGACCGACGACCATCCTCGAGTGGCTGGCGGTCGCCCGCTCCAAGGTGATCGTACCCGAGGCACAGTATCTGGCACTGGTGCATGCGCTGGTTGCGGCGCGGGGACAGGCGGAAGATCGTCGTTCGATGGAAGCTACTGTCCTGGCCGTAGCGACACGTCTCACACAGGAACCGGGTATGCTCGATACGCGCTTCCCGAAAGGAGATTGAGTGATGGGTGATGGAACGTTCTTTGAACGCGGTGCGGCGGAGTGGGGGCGGCTGACGCTTCCAGCCGAGACGTCGCAGGATTCACTGTTGCTCTGGTGGCGGGCGCGCTGGGTCGAGTCGTGGCGAATCTACTGGGCGCCGCTGGGGATGTTGCGGTGGTTGGTGGTTAGGAGTTGGCGCGGTTAAAGCCAACGTTGGTTAGGTGGCCCCCGGCGGTTGTCGGGGGCTATTTTTTTGGGGGGCGGGAGTTCGGCCTAAGTGGCCAGTGGCGGTAGGTGCTTAACTATAGCCAGAGTGGCTCTGATACCGGCCATTCGCAATGTAATATCGTCAAGCTACCACTTTGAAGCTAATGCTACTGCCAGAGCGTTCTGATCCCTGCTTGATGACGTAAAGAGAGCTACTGCCGTTTGAATGGAATGCTTCAGATAGTAGATTTGATGGTGGGAAATCTTTCTAGACAACCCCTGCTTGTCCGATTAGAGCTTGGGAGAAATATCTCTCATTCGGATAGAACTGCCTCTGCTGTCCGAAAAGCATCGGCCGCCAGAGGCACGCCGCAATAGACGGAAGCGTGCAGGAGAATTTCCTGAATTTCCGCGGCCGATGCGCCGTTATTGAGCGCCCCCCGAAGATGCCCACGCAATTCGTGTTGTCGTCCCAAGGCCGTGAGCATGGCGATGGTGATCAGGCTGCGGGTTTTCAGGTCGATGCCGCCACGGCGCCAGACGGAGCCCCAGGCGTTAGCGGTAATGAAATCCTGCAGCGGTCGGGTGAATTCGGTGGCATTGGCAAAAGCCTTGTCGACGAACTCGTCGCCCATGACCTGTCGGCGCACTTCAAGCCCTTCGATATAGGCATCAGTCATCAACCTTTCTCCTTGAGTTGGCGCTTAGCCGGCGCCCGCTGGCCGGATCGTCGCGCAGCGCCACGACGGAGTGCCGGTACTCGGCCCGGGTCAGTTTTCCGAGTAGATGGCGGCGCTCAATATCCCACAGCTTCCCGACCAGATCTATGGTTTAACGCGAATTGCGGAGCTACGGCTGGCCACCGCCCGCCGTGGCCAGATCTGCTGTCATGAGACGGCGGCAAGCTCTGTGGTCTGGCGCGTACCTTGGCCCGGCAATACGGAGAAGCGGCAAGGGGTTTTCGCCTTGACTTCGTCCAGCGAAACGCCAGGATGTAGTTCGCTCAGGGTCAGACCGCCCCCCGCACTGACGGTGAACACGCAAAGGTCGGTGATAATCATGTCCACCACGCCCTTGCCGGTCAGTGGCAAGCTACAGTTGGGCAGGATTTTGGGGGACCCGTCCTTGGCGGTGTGCTCCATCAGGACGATGACCCGGCCGACGCCGGAGACCAGGTCCATGGCGCCGCCAGGTCCCTTGACCATCTTGCCGGGTACCATCCAATTGGCGAGATCGCCATTTTCGGAGACTTCCAGACCGCCAAGAATCGACAGATCGACATGGCCGCCGCGGATCATCGCGAAGGAGTCGGCGCTGGAGAAAAAGCTGCTGCCGGGAATGGCGGTGATAGTTTGCTTGCCAGCATTGATAAGATCAGGATCGACGTGCTCGCTGGGCGGAAAGGGACCGATGCCGAGCAGGCCGTTTTCCGATTGCAGGGTGACCTTGATATTTTCAGGAATGTAGTTAGCGACCAGTGTCGGGATACCAATGCCGAGATTGACGTAGTAGCCGTTGCGTAACTCCAGCGCGGCACGACGGGCCATGCGTTCGCGCGCCGGATCGTGTTTGCCAGCCGGAGCGGCATCGGCCGTCGTGCGGAACTCGATACGCTTCTCGTAGCCGCTTCCTTGAATTATCCGGTCGACATAGATGCCCGGTGTATGGATCTGATCCGGATCAAGTTCGCCAACGTCCACCAATTCTTCGACCTCGGCGACCGTGATACACCCGCAGGTAGCGATCATCGGATTGAAGTTACGCGCCGTCTTGCGGAAGACGAGGTTCCCGGCCCGGTCGCCCTTCCACGCCTTGACGATGGCCAGGTCGGCATGGATGGCCGGTTCGAGCACGTAGTCCTTGCCGTCAAATTGACGGGTTTCCTTGCCTTCGGCCAGGCGCGTACCGTAGGCCGTTCGCGTGTAGAAACCGGGAATGCCGGCGCCGCCGGCACGCAGGCGTTCGGCCAGGGTGCCTTGCGGCACCAGTTCCAGTTCCAGTTCGCCGGCCAGTACCTGGCGTTCGAACTCCTTGTTTTCGCCAACGTAGGACGCCACGACCTTGCTGACCTGCCGCGTCTTGAGCAGGGGCCCCATGCCGAAATCGTCGACCCCGGCGTTGTTGCCAACGATGGTCAGCTCGCGGGTGCCGGCCTGCAGCAGGCCCTCAATCAGATTTTCCGGAATGCCGCACAGGCCGAAACCGCCGGCGGCGACGGTCATGCCGTCGAAGAGCAGGCCCTCGAGTGCGGCCTGGCTCGTTGCATACATCTTGTTCATCTTATGCAATCCCCAGATGATTTCTTGTTGTGCCGAATGAAAGCAAACGAGGGCCGAACACGCCAGCCCTCGCCTGTTTCAGGTCTTAGTCAGCCCGCTCGGGAACCGGCAAATTGACCCATTCCTTGTAGAAAGCCACGATATCCGGCTCGAAATCGTGGATCACCGGATACCACGGGGTCGGCGCCTCGACATCATGCATGGCGCCACACTCCGGGCAGTAATACTCGCGGTAGACCTGCCACTCCGTGTCGGGGGCCATCAACTTGGGATAGACCTCGGTCATCGCCTCTTCTGTCCGACGAACATAGACCAGGGCGTTCAGCTTCCAGTTTTCACGGTAATCGCCAAAGACGTGGCCGCAATCGCATTGGTTGACCCACTTCTTGGTCTTGGCTTGTTGCACGATGTAGAGGTGCGGCCCCAGCGGCAGGATGATCTTGTCGCTGAACTTGACCTTGGACTGCAGGGCCGCCAGATACTGCTCGAAGCGGCCATGATCCTTGGGCATAGACAGCATGCGGAAGGTGGTTTCCCAGTCGAGGCTGCCCTCGACGAGGTGGGCAACCTGGTCATTGGTATAGGTAGACATGTTCAAGCTCCTGATAAGGGTGATTATTCTTCGACCTGGACGACAGTTGTGACGTCCGGCAGCAATGACAGATCCATGCGGTGCTTGGAGCCGTAGGTGGGTACGCCCAATTCGTCTTCCAGCAACTGCCAGCTGTCCGGCAGACTCCAGAACTCCTTGAAATCCTGGGTGAACTTCTTGGACAAGGCGAAGCTAGTCGCGAACATATGTTTGACCTGAATGGATGCATGCTTGTTGAGGATGCGCTCGCGCTCGGCTTTCATCCACTCGCGGGTCGGCAGGGCGCGGTCCAGACGTTCCTTGCGGATTTCGCCACGCCGGGCCTGAGTCTTGGCGGCATCGACTGCGAATATTCCCTTGGCATCCTGAGTGAAGACCGCGCCATAAACCTTTTGCGCATATTCCGGCAGCAGGAATTTCTGGTTCAGGTCGTTCTCGATCGCCTTGGGGTCACGATCGATCGGATCGCCAAAGCCTGGACCGCCGCGCAGGTAGTTCAGGTAGAGGTCATGATTGGCGTAGCAATCCTCCGTCGTCATGCACTGCTTGTCCCGCTTGACGGTCGATGTAGCATCGAGGTGACGCTCATAGTCGGGGCTGCTCGGGTCGAGATCGCCGCCCAGCGGCAGCGAGTCACCGATCGCGATACGTTGCTCAAGACCGGTGTTGTGCGCTTCGAAACGGTATCCGGTGGCGGATGGGTAGCCGCCCATCATGCCCCAGTCGCTGTTCATGTAACCGTTGCCCATGAAGAACATCGTCCAGTCCTGGGCGTTCCAGACCATGCGCAGGGTCTCGAAGCCGCAGCCGCCACGGTACTTGCCGTAGCCACCGGAGTTGGATTTGACGTTACGCCCCAAGTAGAGCAGCGGCTCGGCCATTTCCCAGATCTCGATGTCACCCATATCGCCTTCCGGGTTCCAGATGGCGGCGGCATGGTTCAGGCCGTCCTTGACGGCGCAAGCGCCGGTGCCGCAGGAAGAAGCCTCGAAGCTGTTGACTGCGTGAATATCGCCGTCCTGATTGATGCCGCCGCCCTGCAGCCAGTTCGAGGTGTTGGCATTGCCGGCATTGACCTCCTCCAGGTAGCCGCGGCTGAAGTACGACTGGCTGAGTCCGCGCCACAGGGCCGCCCAGCCGGAGACGAGGAAGTGCCAGGCGTAGGCGTGGCCGGTCCGGCGGTCGTCCGGGTTGCACCAGCTGCCCTTGGGCAAGTGGAACTCGGTGGCGTAATAGGCGCCATCGTTAATGCGCTGGGTCGGCACCAGGGTCTGGCACATCATCACCCAGATGCCCGAGGTGAAGGCTACCTGGTGGGCATTGAAGGTATGCCAGCCCCAGCGGCTGGCGCCCTCGAAATCGAGCCGCCATTTGCCGTCTGGTTTGATGGTCATCTCGCAGGGCGAGTGCATGATTGAATCCAGCTTGGCAAAGGCGTTCGAAACCTGCACATCTTCGTGCTTGTAGGGAACGTCGACAAAGGACACCTTGCGATACTTGCCGGGCAGGGTCATGGCTTTGATGCGGCTCATCAGGCCGCGGCGGCCTTCTTCGATCACTTCGTGCGAGAACTTCTCGTAGGCTTCCAGACCGTCGGCCCGGATGACGTCCTCGACCAGTTCGCGGATCATGTGGCAGCCGGCGATGCGGGTCTTCTCGTCAAGAATCCAGTATTTTGGCGTGCGCACTGAGCGCTGCGATTCATGCAGCCAGTCGCGCAGCGGCTCATCGTTCACGCCGGTCTTGCGGCAAGTGATCATGTAGCCATCGCCGAAACGCTGGGTCTGTCCGGTGGACATCGAGCCAGGCGTCACTGCTCCGGTGTCGATGACGTGCGTGACGCCGCCAACCCAGCCAATCAACTTGCCGTCCCAGAAGATCGGCACGATGGTGGCGATGTCGCAGGGGTGAACGTTGCCGATGGCGCAGTCGTTGGTTGTGAACATGTCGCCGGGGTTGATCGTTGGGTTGGCTTCCCAGTTGTTTTCGATCATGTACTTGATCGCTGCGCCCATGGTGCCGACGTGGATGATGATCCCGGTCGAGGTCAGGACGCAGTCGCCGGCCGCGTTGTAGAGCGTGAAGCAGAGTTCGCCTTCTTGCTCAACGATGGGGCTGGCGGCGATTTTTTTCGCCGTCTCGCGGGCATGGACCAAGCCGCCACGCAGCTTCGAGAACAGCTTTTCGTAGCCGATCGGGTCGTGGTCGCGGAATTCGAGTTTTTCCAGACCGTTGTAGCAACCGGTGGTTTTGGTGCGCTCGATGATTGCATCACGATGTTCCTTGAGTGTCAGGCCACTTTTCAGCAGATTGCCGATACCGATTTCTTTTTTGCTCATCATATTCATGGTGGGTCTCCTCACTTGACTTCTTTGAGATGGAACAGGCGATGCTTGTCGATGGTAGTTTCGAAACCATCCGGGACGACGAATGTCGTTGCGTCGGATTCGATAATGGCCGGGCCGACGATGTGGTTGCCGGCTTTGAGGCCTTCCATCTTCCACAGCGCCGCTTCAACCCATTTTTTATGACGATAGAACGGCCGCGTTCCCAGATAGGCTTCCTGGGGCGGCGTCGGGCCGGCATCCGGATCTTCCGGCAGCACCGGCTTTTGCGTGACGACCATGCCGCGCAGGATGGCGCCGGTAACCGAGAAGCCGAGTTCCGGCGAGCGTGCCGAATTGGCATAAACGCGGCCATAAGTGTTTTCGAAGGCCTCGATGATCTGTTGCCAGTCGGCGGCAGTTGCCGCTGTCGTCACTGGGGAGACGATTTCGAGGTCGTTGAGCTGCCCCATGTACTGCATCTTGTAACCGGGGATCAACATGACATCTTCCGGCTTGTAGCCATTGATGACGAACTCGTCGATGACCTTGGTCGCCAGTTCTTCCCAGGCTTCCTGCAAGGTTGCGCAGGCGGCGGCCTTCTGCTCGTCGCTGGCAAACTGGGCGACGCCGAGGTCGACCGATTTGTCGTAGCGGTACTCGAAGTCGGCACAGGCGCAACCGAAGGCCGAGAAACCGGCGGCCCAGGCCGGCACCACTACATCCTTGAAACCGACGCCTTCGGTGTAGCCATACGTATGCACCGGGCCGGCGCCACCGTAGGAGAAGCAGGTGAACTCGGCCGGGTTGTAGCCCTTGGCACTGATATTGGCACGCAGGTATTCGGATAGCGTCAGATCGAGCAGTTCGATGACGCCGGCTGCCGCATCTTCGACCGACAGGCCTAGCGGGTCGGCGATCTGTGCCTTGATGTGGTCACGAGCGCGTTGCACATCCAGCTTGATGGCGCCGCCGAGGAAATTCTGCGGGTTCAGGTAACCGAGCACGACGTGACAGTCGGAGACCGAGACTGTATCCAGTCCGCTTTCCGGCCAGCAGGTGCCGACGCGATAACCGGCGCTGTCCGGACCAAGCTTGATCGACTTGCTGTACGGGTCGAGGCGGACGAAGCTGCCGGCGCCGGCACCGACTGAATCCATGGCGACCAGCGGCAGCGAGAGGACTAGGCGAGCCATGTCCGGATCGGACTTGATGGCGAAATTGCCCTTGGTAATCAGTGCCACGTCGAAACTGGTGCCACCGATATCCGAGCAGGCAATGTTCTCGTCGCCGAGGTATTCGCCGAGCAGCTTGGAACCGATGACGCCGCCGATCGGGCCGGAAACAATGGTGCGGGCCAGTTCCTTTGCCTTCCAGCTGATCGTGCCGCCGTGCGTGGCCATGACGCGCAGGTCGAACTTGGCGCCATGTTTCTTGAAGCGGTCACTGACCTTCTTCAGCGTCTGGCGCGAGGGTTCGGCACCGTAGGCTTCGAGGATGGTGGTGTTCATCCGATGGCTTTCCTTGCGCGACGGGTAATAGTCCACCGAAGCGAAGACCGGAATGTCCGACTTGAGCTTTTTCAGTTCGTCCCGAACCAGATCGCGCGCCCGTTGCTCGCTAAGTTCGTTCTTGTGGGATTGCAGCAGGCAGATGACGATGGCCTGGGAACCGGCCTCGACCAGTTCGCGGGTGGCCTGGCGCACTTCTTCTTCACGCAGCGGAATGACGATCTTGCCCTGTACGTCGGTCCGTTCGGTGACGCCGCGGGTGCGGGAAACCGGCACCAGCGGCTCATCGTAACGGTGAGTGTTGAGGTGGATGCGATCTTCCAGCGCGTAGCCCAAGTAGCTCTGCAAGGCGCGGCCCATCGAGTGGATCTGCTCGAAGCCCTTATTGCAGATCAGGCCAACATCGAGTCCCTTGCGCATCAAGATGCGGTTGAGCATCGCGGTTCCGGAGTAGACGCAGGTCGCCAGTTCCGGATAGACGTCATCGACGCTACGGCCCCAGTGTTCGAGCGCATCGACCGAAGAGTTGTAAATGGCGAGCGATTCGTCGCCAGGATTGCTTTGCGCCTTGCCGACGACGAACCGGCCGTCGGCCCGGACAAAAAAGGTATCGGTCATCGTGCCGCCGGCATCGATTCCCATCACCTGTACGTTTGACTGCTGGATTTCCATGTTTGTCTCCTGTCATTGGTGTGTCGTGGTGAGTGATCCCACGCCGACTTAATGGCAAGGGCCGGGCCAGGTCTCAAAAATCCCGCCTGCTCCTCGAATTCCGTCGACGAATCATTGACTTGGCGAAAACATGCGGAAAACAGCAGTTGTCCGACGAAAACGCAAAAAACGTCCTGAATAACGACGCCAATTTCGAAATGTCCGGATTCCGGACGCTTTTAGAGTAATATGTTGCGCCGCACAAGCCATTGATATACAACGACTTTATTGACTTTAGCGCCGGCGTCGTCTACGGTTATGATTAAGTTAATTTATTGCGTTACCGTGAATATCCCGGAGCACGCCACGAGCCTGATGTGACCCCCAACAGCAATCTCCTTATTCCGCGAATCGGCGACGAGTTGGCCGTTGCCAGTTCGTGGGAACGATTCCTTGAGAACCGGCCACTGCCCGAGGTCGGTGTGCGTAACGTGGTCCTCGACTCTTGGCGGCGCAGCCGCTTGGAGTCAGTCGACCCAGCCATTGGCAGCGCCCCGACAGCCGATAGCGACAAGATTCATCAATTGCGGGCGCGCTCCCATGATCTTTACGAGGCCGCCAAGCTGGTGCTCGAGACCTTGCGAGAGATTCTGCGCGAGTCCGGTACGCTGATCATGCTCAGCGATCCAAGCGGGACCATTCTCGACCTCAATGGCGAAAGCCGCGCGCGCGATGCGGGCGAACATATCAACCTGGCTCCCGGCGGCTGCTGGAGCGAAGACCTGATCGGTACCAATGCCATTGGCACGACCATTGCCACGCATCAACCGGTACAGATCTACGCCAGCGAGCACTACTGCATCGACGTCAAACACTGGACCTGTGCCGCTGCCCCGATCCTCGACCCACTGGGCAGGAACCTACTCGGTGTCGTCGATGTCTCCGGCGTCAAGGAAACCTTCCATGGCCATACGCTGGGTCTGGTCATCTCTGCCGCCAAGCAGATCGAAGGCGTCCTGGCCCGGCGCGATGCTGAATTGCACGGCCGCCTGCTCGAGCACGCCATAGATGGTTTCAGCCGCTATGGCAACGATTGTGTCGTGCTATTCGACCAGCGCGGCCGTATCGTCAAAACCGGCGGCAGCATGCAACAGGCCCGCGAGATGTATGGCGTGCGTCTGCCTTTCGAGGTCGGCAGCCAATTACCCGCCCTCGATTTCGCCATCCATCCCGATGAGCGCATCCGCCAGACCCCACTCTGGCTGCGCCCGGAGTGGCTGCATCCGGTTCGTTCCCGCGATGGTGACCTCGGCACCTTGCTGGTCATCCCCATTGGCGCACCGGCTCGACAGTCGGTCAGCATCCCCTCTCCGGCCTCCCAGACGACAGATGGCGTCTTTGCCGAGATAATCGGCACCAGCCAGGTTATTTCGATAGCGAAAGCCCGGGCCAGAAGAATCGCACCGCTTGATCTGCCCGTCTTGCTGCTCGGTGAAACCGGGGCTGGCAAGGAGATTTTTGCCCGAGCCATTCACAAGGCGAGCAGCAAACCGGAAGGGCCTTTCATTGCTGTCAATTGCGGCGCCCTTACTCGCGAGCTACTGGCCAGCGAATTGTTCGGCTACAGCGAAGGCGCCTTTACCGGCGCCCGCCGCGGCGGGCTGCCCGGCAAGTTCGAACAGGCCGAAGGCGGCACGCTTTTCCTCGATGAAATCGGCGAAATGCCGCTCGACATGCAGCCTCATCTCTTGCGTGTACTGCAGGACGGGGTGGTCGTCCGGCTGGGTGACACCAAGGAACGGAAAGTGGCGGTACGCATCGTTGCCGCAACCAATCGCGACCTGCAAACGGACTCCAGCACCGGCCGCTTCCGCGAAGACCTTTTCCACCGGCTCTGCGTCGTCAGCCTGCATCTGCCGCCCTTGCGAGAGCGCCCGGAGGATACCGAAGCGATTATCGGCTACCTCAACCAGCGCCTGGCCCGCAAATACGGCTGCCCGCCGAAGAGCCTGGCCCCGGAAGTCTTGCACCATCTGCTGCGCTATCGCTGGCCGGGAAATATCCGCGAATTGCAGAATGTCTTCGAAGCCATGTTTGCGCTAAGCGATGGAAATCGTATCGACAGCAGCCTGCTCCCGCCACATATTGCCGGCGCTGCAGTCGATACGGTGCTGGCCCGTGGTGAAGTGACGCCTGCCATGGCAGCAGGCCGCCTAGCTGAAATGGAGCGCACGGCAATCAATGCAGCAGTGGCCAACAGCCACGGCAACCTGTCGATGGCTGCAAGAACACTGGGGATTTCGCGCAGCACGCTCTACGTGAAGTTGGCAGCCATGCGTGAAGTTCAGACAGTTGGACGGCCATCGTTGTCCTAGAGGTTAGCAGAGCGTTTTGAATTTCGGTTGTGCGAGTGTGTGCTTCGCGCTAGGCTGCCAATGAGCGCGGTTCGGTCTCACGTCGAGTTCCGCCTAAGGTTCGCTGCCTATTTAGCCTGACACCAATAGCGGGTCCTACCCCACACGCAATGCATATAACCGGTCTGCAACCAGAACCGGCCATTTTTGATTGCGTATGCCATCGGTAGCTTTGTGCCCAGCTGCCGCCTGTTGCAGTTGGAATGAGGCAGAAGTTCGGCCAAAGCCGACTGTGGAGGTTGCCCAGACTCTGGCGGCAATGAGTCAGTCAGCTGCCGTTGGTCAGGATGAGAAGCAGAACGTCAGCTCCCGAATTTGGCGAACTCGCACACCCGACCCGAAGCAGAGATTCCTTTGCTAGAACAGCTGACGTTCAGGACCATTAAGCTAACTGGCGCCCGCACAAAGCATCCGCGGAAAAAGCCGGCTGTTCGGGCGTTCTGGTTGAGCGGCAAGTTGGCTATTGCAGCCTAGTCCCTTTTTCAAATCTACGGTTCTGTGGCATCGTTGACTCTCTGGTAGATGTTGATGCTGCGCACAGTTCGTTCGAACACGGGTTGGTAGGTCTCAAAGTCGTCCTTGTAGGACGAGAAAGTGATCAGAATCGCAACCTGCGCGGTTAAGGCGCCGAGGTAGCGCGTCCGGTAATCGCGTATCTCGCTGTTGAGGTGAGTTGCATCGACCCAGGTGCGGCCATCGATCACCGTGCGCCTGACCAGCTCGACGGTCGACGTCATCGTCTTCCCGTCCCGCAGAACGAGCGAGGCGGGTTTCTCGAGTTGGGCCGTATAGGCGTCGAGCGTGTCCATCTTCGGGTTCCGGTATTTCATTGTCGCAATCAGTATCGCGCGATATGGCGGCGGGCCTTCTGGCCTGCAAACCGACTCGGTGCCTTCTAACGTACACGTCCATCCCTTGGGCAAAGTGACGTCATAGATTGATGTTCGGTATATGTTCGGCGGATCCGGCATCAGAAAACGCGCAAAAGCAACACCGGCGGCGGCCAGTCCGCCGAAAACAAGCGCCGCGGTTGCGATCCCGGTCAGAAGATTCCACATCTAGGGTTTCGTCAGCGCAAGTGCCGTCGCCACGCTTGCGATGCGCTGGTCGAGGAAGTTTCTTTCGCGCTCAAATTCTGTGCGCTGGTCATCGCTGATATTAAGAGCAAGAAGCCCACCGACGACCGCCCGGGCGCGACGGTCGGCTTCAATGCCCTCCACAAGCCGCTTGGATTTGAGCAGCACGGTTCCACGCAGCTCCTCGGCTAGCATCTCTTCCCTGCGAAGATCAATGGATAGCTCAGCGTCTCTCTTCGCCAGGCTGAGGCCAGTCTGTACCAGCGCCAAGGCTTCGGCAGTCGCAGTAAGCGCCCCCTCATTGTCCTTGAGTTTTTCGCTTCGCACCCAGCCTAACCGGCGACGCAACGTTGCCGCCTGACGGAACCCGTAATTTTGGCGACTCTGCGCCGCTTCGTCCGACTCGTTTCCAGTGTCTAGTTTTAAATGCGCCATGGCTTCGAACAGCGCTGCAGCAGTCTCGGTCACTTCCGCCGAACCCTTGAAGTCGCCTCTTTTCTCCATCGCACGTATGAGCCACCAGACTCGATTGGAATAGCTGGTGGCCAGAGAGTATGTGAGGTGGGACTTAAATAACTCGGCAAGGTCACGCGCGCTATTAAGCACTACGCGGATATTTTCAGCGTCGTCCTTTGTTGAAAGCTGGCCGATCCTGACCGCGAGGTCCAGCGTAGTCGAGACAGCTTCCGCCCAGGTGGCGGTCTTTTTCTCGGCGTACTGCGCGCGCACCTGTGACTCTACCGCGCGAAGATAGGTCCGCGCGCGGTCTTGCTCACCCGAGTCAATGAGCGAGGAGATGCGGCTGACATCGCATTTTAGGACATCAAGTTCATACTTTTTCCGTGCCGCCTGATTTGCTAGGTTGTCGAATAGGTCGCACACCGTCATCAGCATTGACCGCTCGTCCTCATGCCCCTCGCCCAAATCAAGGCTACCTGCCTTCGCAATAACTTGACTGACAGCGAACATGCTGTTCTCGAGCGTTTGCTGCGAGGCGCGTTGTTGGGTCAAGGCATACCAGGAAAGGGCGGAGGCGAAGGCAATCGCGCCGGCGATCCCTCCCGTCGCCACAGCCAATACGCGCTGCTGGGCAAGCTCCTCCTCCCGTCGAAGCCTCGGCATGTCTTCAAACGGAACGTCGAACAGCGGAGCGATGAGTTTTATCCATTCGTCTGCCAGACGCGAGGAGCGTAGCGGTGACAGCGCCGCCCAGAAACCATCGTGCCTCAGGTCGATGATCTGAATATTCGGCGCTGTGACGTTAAGGTCGCCCGGCAGTTGAGCGAGGAAATCACCCACTGCACGCACAACCAGGATGTTCTCGGCCCCGCGATGCGCCCGGAAGTCCATAATCTCACGCTGGACCCAGTCTTCTCCGTTCGGCCGCGATTCAGCATCGGGTGTGGCCAGCACGATTAGGCGTCGTGACGACAGTAGGGCGGGGCGGATGTTGCGCTCGTAGAAGTCATCAGATCCGCGTTCATAGACCGAGTCGACGAATACGCTGAGTTTCCTCTGTCGCAGATGCTTCAGCCGCCTGTGTATGTCATAGCGCTGGAGTTTCTGTCGCAGGCGTCGCGCAGCTTTCGTACCATCAGACCGGCGATATGATATGAAAGCGTCGAAGGTGAAGTTCGACGCCAAAGGTTCGTCCAGCCCGGCGCTTCTGCTTTGCGATGACTCCGCCACTTTCTTTCCTCACACCCTTTTATCTCGACTTGGGGCCGCTACTTCGCTTTCGCTCAATGAATAGCGCAGTACCAGTGCTGTAAAGCTGCTTAATGAAATATGGCCGTTTACCGAGAAAGTAACGAACTCCCCAGACTTTATTTCCTGATGTCCAACGTAGAAGTCACCGGCTTTGCGCGGCTCTATCCCTGTGTGCGTCAATTTCGCGTGCAGCACGTTCGAATTGATGCAAAGCCGGCTTAAGCAATCTGGAGCCTCTTAGTCAAATAGCTTAGCACCGCCACTGGAGTCGCATGCGCATCACCTATGATAAATGTTTGACCGACGGTTCTTGTGCAGCACCTGGAGGGGCAATCCGGTCGTTCGAGAGCTGAGCTGATTTGGCCGATGAGGATGAATTGTCCATCCGACCTGATTTTGGTGCCTTAGCAGACCTTCCGCTTGTCGGCAGGCCTTGACAGGGATCTGTACACAACCCGCCTTCAACCGCTTATCAACGTTTCATCCGTCGCCGCGGTAGTCGTGGACGAACCCCGACATTCGGGGTTCGTCGATCCAGGCTTAAAGCCATCTCTGCCGCTGTCGACACATTGAATTCTAACAAGCGCTCAAACAACTCGACGCCGCGTATACTGATCTCACCAAGCATATCCTGCAAACGAAGGGCCACAGAGATAAGGGATTCACAATGGAAAGCCCATCCACTAGCCGTATCGGCTAGGTGAGCCCCCACCGTGTCAATTACTACGTGAGCTAATTTGGCCACCCGTAGCGGCTGGTACTCTACAAGCCCTTCGAGAATTTCTGGGAAATGCTCGGCACGCCCGTCCAGGAACAATCCAGGATTTTCGGCAAGCGCATCCATTATTTCCCAAGTAAATTGGTCTGGAGGCCAACTTGATCGAAGACGGAACATTTCGCCGAGTGCGTCACGAACCGGTTTTTCTTCACTTGGCAACAAGCGCAACAAATATCCATGACCCAGAGCACGGAGAGTAGGCTCTTCCCACATGCGAATCAACGTGTGGGCAACTCCAGCTCTTTGCAAGGCTGTGTCCGGGGCAATGGAAGTCAGCAACTCCTCTAGCATATCGCTCAACCAACCTTCACCTTGGCGCCATGCGTGCCGCAGCATCAATACCTCACCGCTCCCCTGAAGACCGTTCTCCCCCTGCTCTGCCATTACCGCCAACCAGCGCTTGGCGTAGTCGGGAGAAATCCACCCTTGTAGATCGGCCATTAAGCGAACATCTCTCACCTCGCCCAGAATGGAAGGAAACATCGCAAAAAGACGATCAAGAAGAACTTGGGCGCGCTCATGGTCCGCTTGACGCAAGTAGGAAAAATAACGGTGGGCAAGAGCGGACCAGACCGCAGGCGATTCACTGCGCGTCTGATGTTTCTCCAGAATCTCCAGCCACCGGTCAAATGCTTGAGGTTTGGCAGAAAGACAAATTTGCGACAAGGCCGACAAAATCGGAAAGTTTCCTCCTGGCAGAGCGGCAAGCCCTCCATACCCCCAGAGCACGCTGTTGTGAGGGTCGTTCTTATCCTCTCGCGCGAAAGTCTCAGATGCCGGGGCAACAGAGGTGGCGCCGCGAATCTGGACACTGGGTTAAGTGAAATCTCTGCTTCAATGGGCGATGGAAATCGCCTGCCAAGGAGCAGAAGCAATGAGAAGACCCCGCCGTAACCACACAGCAGCCTTCAAGGCCAAGGTGGCGATTGCCGCCCTCAAGGGTGACGAGACGCTGGCCGCGTTAGCGGAGAAGTTTGACGTTCATCCGAATCAAATCACGCAGTGGAAGACGCAACTGCTGGAGAACGCCTCCGGTGTATTCGCCACGGCGGCCGAGAAGCAGTCGGCGACGCCGGACCTGAAGGATTTGCACGCAAAGATCGGCCAGCAGGCGCTGGAGATCGATTTTTTGGCCGTCGCGCTCGGTCGCATCGGCGATGCGAGCGCAAAACGATGATCGACAAGACCCACGATCTACCTGTCGTCAGGCAAGTCCAGTTGCTTGAACTCTCCCGCTCCTCCGTCTATTACCAGCCGCAGCCAATCTCCGAAGCCGATCTTCGGCTGATGCGACGGATCGATGAACTGCACCTGGAACATCCCTTCGCCGGGGCACGGATGCTGCGTGACATGCTTAAGCTGGAAGGCCATGAAATCGGCCGCAAACATGTCAGCACGCTGATGAAACAGCTTGATATCCAGGCCATCTACCGCAAGGCCAACACCATTCGGCGCAACCAGGCACACCGCATCTACCCCTACTTGCTGCGCGATCTCGGTATTGACCGTCCGAACCAGGTCTGGGCCATGGATACGACCTACATCCCGATGCGCCGGGGCTTCGTCTATCTGAGTGCCGTTCTCGACTGGGCCACCCGCCGGGTGCTGGCTTGGCGCCTGTCGAACAGCCTGACGGCCGACCCCTGCGTCGATGCTCTGGAAGAGGCCATCATGAAATATGGCAAGCCGGAAATCATGAATACTGACCAGGGCAGCCAATTCACCAGCGCAGCCTTCATTAGCCTGCTTCAGCAGCACGGCATTCAGGTCAGCATGGATGGCAAGGGCTGTTGGCGGGATAACGTCTTCGTCGAGCGCCTCTGGAAATCGGTCAAGTATGAGGAGATTTACCTGCACGGCTACGACACCGTTTCCGAGGTCAGGCAGGCGCTGGCCCGCTACTTCGATTTCTACAATCGCCGTCGCCCGCACTCAACGCTTGACGGGCAAACCCCGGATACGGCTTACTTCAACCCGTCGCTGCTCGCCGCAGCGGCTTAACCCGCAGAGATATCACTTAAGAAAACCGAATTTCTGTCCAAATGCGTGGGGCCACCTCTAACAGACTCCAACCATCCCTCCAAGCTGTTCACCAATACCTGCGGCATCTGAATGTCGGAGGAAGCTAAAGATTTGATGGCGTAAGCAGCCGAATGCCTGAAGCCCTTACTTGAGAATCCTTTCTGTATCAAATCTTCAATTAAAGCCACAGCCGAATTAGCGGAGAGATTGGCCTTTGAAATGTCACGAATCACTTCGCTAACTGGGAGTTCGTTTCGGCCGGGCGCTAGCTGACGCACCACTTCGATTACTTTTTCGGGATCGATTTCCAGCATCTTTGCTAATGCCCCACCCGCCTGGATCGCCCCTCCTTGCATGGAATAACGAGGATGATCCCATCCTGTATCATCAGTCAGTTCGTCAAATAACAAGAGAATGTCAGCGACCGGCGCTTTGACCATTTGCTCCGTGCTGACCGGACTTCCGATATAAGACATTCCGGTGAATCGAATATCTTGATCGTCAGTATTCGGGAACGCACGCTCTTCCTCTCGAAGGAGTTGGCGCCCTTTGGCACTTAGTTTCTCCTCGGGAATTGTGCGCAACAAACGGTAGCGATGCTGCCGACAAGTCCTGAGACGACGCAGCCGAATACTCGCATCATCGTCGGGAAAGTGTCCTTTGTAGTACTGCCATCCAGTAATAGCTTCTTCCAGTCGCGCCAGTTGGCCATTGCCTAAGTGAGGCACCAGCGCACTGATCAAGGCTCTGCTCTCCTGATGGTGATCGGAATAAGGCCCCAGGACCAATCGCCGCTGATCAGCACAAATATAGTCCAGCGCAAAACCAGAATAGCTTTCCACGCACTCTGCCAACCCCATAACTAATAGACGCTGGATGGGTAGCAAGTTTACATCCAGATATTTCGCCATGAACTCGCAATAAGTTGCTGGTTCTTTTCTTGCCCAGCTACGAATGCCCACAGCAAAGGACTCAAGCAGCGGCTGCTCACGACGCCACGTTTCATCCGCCCAAGGCTCAAGGAGTCCACCGCATTGACGATACCCAATCAAAATCTGATGCTCTTCGGCTGCAGACTCTCCAAACACGTTCAGCAGTATGGGCCAGACTCCACAGATATAGGCAGCTGGTGCCGCTTCGGCAACAGCAGGCAGATCTCGCAATTTCTCGGTCTCGAGAAGCTTCCTAACTGCTTCTGGGTTGCTGCCCTCGTCATGAATAGCCCGTAAGCGGCGCTGCAACCAAACTACTAACAACCTTGGCGCCTCGGCCGGAAAAACTGCACTGGCCATACTAATTGCTTCATTGACGTGCCATTCCGCCAAATCGGTACGGCCAATAATTGTTTCCAGCTTAGTCACCCAAGCTTCTTCGGTTGGTACGACATCGCTCTGCACCAGTAAAGTCCAGCTTTGAGAGTCAAGTGAGGGTTTGGGCAGCCAATAGCGCTCCACCAATGCCATAACCGCTTCCGGTGCCATGCCTAAGGCGCGATCGAGAATACTCCGTACCTGATTGCATTCCTCCACCGGCCGTTGCATCAATAGCGGCAAGTACCCTGGCTCCATCTCTTTGAACCAGCCCAGGCTTCCCATCATGGCTCCCAGAAAGCGGGGTTGGAACCAAGGATCATCGAAACTCCCCCAGGCCAGTTGAACTTCACAGGGTAGAGGGACCTGCTGCATCCCTATGAATTCGACAAGCAGCATACGCAAATGGGAACGTAGTCCCGCTTGCCATAACCGACCCAACTCTTCACCGTAAAGGGCGGGATCGGTGCGGCGCATATAGATCAATGCATGCCAAAGCTGGGGACGAATACGCAAGCGGCTCTGGCCGGCCAATACCACTTCTGTTAGCCGTCCACCCTGCTCCAAGAAGCTACGGGCACGCAAAAACTCATACCAAGTCTGATGGCGAAAACTGACCTTACCTTCACCCTCCGGCTTTATTAGCAGTCCTTCTCTTTCCAGATCCCACAATTCCTGTTGAAAATTCTCAAAATGTGCCGTGGGCAGCCAGAGGCTTTCCCTTTCTGCCATGCGCTCGGCCAGCGCCAGCATCAGTTCGCGCCGTCGTCCGCTGGGGTCGCCACGAACAACCCGCTCGTCCCACAGTTGTTGAAGCAAGCCTTGCAGCCCTAGCGCCAAGTCGGGTTCGTTCGTTCCCTGCAGCAAGGACAAAAATGCATTGAGCGCATGGGGGGGACGAAGCGTCTCGCGTACCGCCTCAGCCCACGCCGCGGAATTCACCCCCTGTTCGCGCAACACCGCCTCGACTACCCCCCACTCAGGTAAAGCCAAGGTGAGCGTATCCAACTCAAAACGGCGCAAGGCAGGATCATGGCGCTGCTCGAAAAGCCGACAGGAAGCCACCACATGGACCCGCTCGATACCGCGCAAATCGCGGATCAGATCCAGCATCACCCTCAGGCGCTCCGGTCGCTGAACAACCAGCTCCGCCAAGGCATCAAGTTGATCAATCAAAACTACGATGGGCTGTTCCTGGGCAATACGCCGTACCATCGCTTCGGCGGTCAAGGGAAGGCGCAGCGCTTTGGCCAGTTCTTTTGCGTCGACGACTTCGCTGGGTAAGCAATCGGCCTTGATCCCGAGCACCGCCACCCCCTGGGCTAACAGTTCATTACCCCAATGAGCCAACAGCGCCGATTTACCGCAGCCCGGATCACCCAACAACAGCGTCACTGAATGTTTTTGATCGGCAAAGAGGCTCCGCAATTCATCCAACGCTGGGGGCGGCAGCCATTGTCCGCCAGGCAAAGTACTGGGCCATTGGAACAAATCAGCGGACGCTTGACTCAAGCTGGCAACCAGACCATGCGATGGAATAGCCAAGCCGAGTTTGCCGAGTTCCGCATCCACCGTTTTCCCAAGGTGCTCAAGCAAGGCATCAATATCCGCAAATTGGCCAAGCCGGACACCTGCATCAATCTCTCTATGAAATGCCTCCACGTCAGATATTTCATTCTGATTGAATAAACTAGAATGCTCTGCATCCGGCCGCGAAGTCCGCAAGGCAATTACCGGTATTTCATGTGCCCGTGCCTGTCGAAATTCCAGATGGGTGATGGATAGCTGTTCCGGATTACCACTAGCCGGAACAAAGCCTCGTCGATAACCCTGAATCAATATGACTAGCTGGCAGGATGCCACATCGGCCAGACAACTCTCCAGTACGGGATCGCTATCGGGCGCGTAACTATCCACCGGCTCATGCCCGTTTCTGGCCAGCCAGTCCTTTACCGCCTGTCGCTCACGGTAAAGATCGTCTTTGGTGGAAGAAATATAGATTCTGGCCATGCCGAATGGGAGCTACCGAAGGGGTTTAGGATGGCGATTTAAGGAAACCCTGTAAGAGTAACCGTCATGCCGTGTGATTTTAAAAAATTATCGGTATTGTCATTGGCCAATGAGACAAACGAAGTCGATGAGTTAATCGTCTTTTCACGCAACCCACTGTGTATGTTCACGGGGGAACGCATTCTCAGCGTCACCCACGAACAGTGAAAACTTCTCATCACTTCGTATTTGCCATCCGGCAATTGCGATACGGCGATTCGGTCGCCGAAGAGAATCCGGAAATCGTCCAGAATCCCGGAGGACTGCATCACCACCGCATTCTCGTCGTCCGGGAATTGCATCGGGAATTGCTACACGTAGAACTCTTGTTCACCATCAAGCAAGTATTTGGTGACCAATTCGATCCTTCGTGCCGTCGATTTTGGTGATGTGGTCATCACGCGTTGCGAATGCTATAGACGACCTGATTATGACAGCTGTGATCGCCTTTGGCATACATGCATTGCCTCCCGTCGAAAGCGTCACAATCACAGCCTATGTAAGTGCCATCAAGTTTCTGTGGCTAACGAGGTTGCAAAAATATTCCTATTATTTTGGCACCTCGCAATGAACCAAATGTAATATCAAAGCACTAATCGGCAGTGACATTTAGGAGAGCGCCATGGCCCGTTACAAGCCCATCTACAGGCGTCCGGTTTATCGAATCCGCAATGGGTGAACGAAAGCGCTACCACCGCCTGCCGGGTCAGCCGGTCGTGGCGGTACAGCTGAAGCTGGAGACGGAAGGCTTAACGTACCGAAAGTGGGGCGACGAGCAGCGCTGCAAGGCAAACGACTGGGTGGTTGACAACGCGGGCGACGTCTACACGGTGGATGCCGAGTCTTTTGCGCGCACGTACACCGCTAACGGGCAGGGTACCTACGTGAAGACTGGCAGGGTGTGGGCCGAGCAGGCCGGCTCGGCGGGCCGAGTGGCAACGAAGGAAGGCAGCACAGGGTACGAGGCGGGCGACTGGCTGGTATCCAACGAAGAGGATGGGTCTGATGCGTACGCGGTAAGTGCGAAAAAGTTTGAGCAGTCCTACGAATTGGACGAGTGATTGAACTGAAGACCCGCCAGGGGAGGGAGGCGCGATGCGTTGCTTCGTGATTCGCGGTTTCGGTAAGAAGAAGGATGCTAAGGGCAATGAGATTGACTTCGACAAGGTCGATCAGGCACTGATCGCTCCAGCGTTGTTAGTATGCAAGCTGGACGGCAACACCACGGCCGAGGTAGTGGGCGCTGGCAGCATCCACCAGGACATGTTCCAGCTCATCCTGCAGGAGGAGCTCGTACTGTGCGACATCACGGTTCACAACCCGAATGTTTTCTACGAGCTGGGCGTACGACATGCGCTGCGTAAGCGGCGCACGGTGCTGATCAAGGGCATGCCGTCGGCCGACTCGATGCCTTTCGACATCGCTGGCATACGCTACATGACCTATCCCGTGGGCGATCCGGGTGCAGCCTTGGCGGAATTGGTGAGCGTGATTAATGCCACACTGGCCGACGATAAGGTGACCGATAGCCCCGTATTTCTGATGATGCCCACGCTGCCAGAGGCCGACGTCCAAAGCGTGACTACGGTGCCTCTGGATTTTGTCGAAGAGGTGCAGCTGGCCGAGGCCCGCAAAGACAGGGGCTGGTTGCGCCTGCTGGCTGAGGACGTGAGTGCAAAGCGCTTCGCGCGGGAGGGGTACAAACTCATCGGTCGGGCTCAGTGGAAACTGAAGGATTTCAAGGCGGCCACGAGAACTTGGGAAACTGCGCTTCGTGGCGCTCAGGCGGACGCCGAATCTGACTTCGCCCTTGCCAACCTCTACGAGCGTCTGTACAGGCAGGATGGCGATCCGGTAGATATCGAGCGCTCCAATCAGGCAGTCCGACGCTTGCTTGGGCGCCAGAATTTGTCCCCAGGCCAGCGGTCAGAAGCCAGAGCCCTTGAAGGCCGCAACTTGAAGACGTTGTGGCGCCTAGGCTTCGCCGGGTTGGGCTCGCTCGAGGCGCGCCGAGAGCAGGCCATCGACAAACGGGCGATGGAATCCTATGCGGCGTATCGCGACGCCTACAAGGCCGACCTCAATAATTTCTTCCCAGGCCTGGCGGCCTTGCAGATGGGACGCATCCTGCAGTCGTTGGCTCAGAGCCCGAACTTCCAGAACCTTTTCGATGATGAGCAAGAAAGGGATCGTTACGTCCAGGATCGTGCCGCCGAGTTGACGCCGTTGGAGCATGTGGTGCGTGCGTCGATCAAACGGGCGATTGCCATGGAAAAGAGCGATTCCCTTATCTGGGCCAACATTAGCGCCGCGGACCTGCGCTTTCTCACTATCGGAGATGCGCCATCGCAGGCAAGCATTGCTGGTGTCGTGCAAGCCTATCGGGATGCCGTCCCTAAAGGTGGCTTCTATGCCGATGCGGCATGTGGCCAGCTCGAGTTGTTCGAACAGCTTGGGGTCGGCGGGCCGGCGGCACGGGCCGTGCTGGATGTGCTTGCGAAGTCCACACCTGGAAAGGGACATGTCGTCGTCTTCAGCGGCCATAACGTTGACACGACGGGCGCAGACCAACCGGCCGAACCGCGCTTCCCGAGCGGAGCGCAGGGCAAGGCACGCGAACTGATCAAGTCTGCGCTGGCGAGTCTCAGGAGAAATGACGAAGAGATCGATGTTCTGGTCTCCGCGGCGCCTGGTGCCGATATCCTGGCATTGGAGGCCTGCAGAGAGCTCAAACTCACCACTTGGCTGTGCCTGCCAGTACAGCGCGAGGTCGTCGCTCGCGACGTGTTCAGCCACTACGACATTGAGTGGCGCAACCGCTTCTTCGCGTTGGCCGACGCTCAGCAGCAAGGTCACACTTTCGTACTCAGCGACAACGGTGGGCTGCCCGCCTGGTTGGAGGCGTCTGAGACCATGACTCCCTGGTCACGCGGCAACCGCTGGATGCTGCACCAAGCCCAGGCTTGGGGCGCCGACCGCGTCACGCTGCTCGCTCTGTGGGACCACAACAAGGATGACAATTCCCCGAACGGTACCGCCGGAATGCTGAAGCTAGCTCAAGCGACAGACGGAATCTACATCGAGCTCATTGACTGCCGGCAGCTAGCAGGCTGCTAACGCCTCACATCTTCACGACTAACAGGAGATATCCGATGGCCCGCTACCGCACCTTCAAACAGCACCTAGACAAAGACGTCGGCCCTAAACGTATCCTTTCGTTGGACGGCGGCGGTCTGCGCGGCATAATGTCGTTGCAGGTGCTGTATCGGCTGGAGAGGCTGCTCAAGGAGCGCTTCGGCGATGGGGAGCTACGCCTGGCCGACTACTTTGACTTGATCGCCGGCACCTCCACGGGTGCCATCATCGCGGCCGGCCTGTCGCTTGGCATGAGCGTAGAAGAGATCGAGGGGCATTACCTGCGGCTGGGTAACAAGGTGTTCATGCGTAGCTTTTGGCGTCGCGGCCTGCTGCAGGACTCCTACGATGCCTCGGCCGTGGCCGAGGCGCTGCGCGGCGTCTACGGCACTGGTCCGTTAAAGCGCGAGGACTTTAGGACCGGGTTGCTGGTCGTAGCCAAGCGGCTGGATACGGGCAGCACTTGGGTAATGACCAACAACCCCGACGCCAAGTATTTTCCGCCAAACCCGGCTCGTCCGAGCACAATCCCCAACGGCGAGTACCCATTGTGGCAGGTTGTGCGAGCCAGCACCGCAGCCCCGACATTTTTCGCACCGGAGAAGATCAACATCCATTCCAGCGCCATGCCAGAGCGTGAAGATGTCGATGGCTTCTTTGTCGATGGCGGCTGCAGCCCACACAACAACCCCTCGTTGCAAGCGCTAATGACGGCGACGATGGACGGCTACCGGTTCCAATGGTCGGCCGGCGCCGACAAGCTGCTGCTTGTATCGGTGGGCACGGGCAAGGCCAATCCTGCTGTAGATACGAGCAGCAAGTTTGCTGGGCTGGCCGCGGCGCAGGGCGTGCTGGCGCTAAAGAACCTGATGGAGGACTGCGGCGACCTCGTGGAGACGATGCTGCAGTGGTTTTCAGCGCCCACGCCCACATCCCGCGAGATCGACCGCGAGATGGGCCATGCCGGCCCGGCGCTGGGCGGCAACGCGCTACTAACCTATCAGCGCTACAACGCATTGTTTACGAAGAAGTGGTTCAAGGACGTACTGGGCAAGGACGTGGACGCGACCTACCTCGAGAACATGCAGGAGATGGACCGGCCCGAGAACCTGGATGCGTTGCGCGACCTGGGCCAGGCCGTGGCGATGCAGGTGCAACCCGAGCATTTGCCAGAGGCGTTCGATAAGGGAGTGCGGGTGGATCAATGCTGATGAGTCGCCCGGTACACGCATCTGAAGATGCGCCAAGCATGACTCTTGCTCGGTCGTGATCTGTAGGGGGCAAGGGGAACGGGCGAAGCCGAACACAGGGGAATATCTCGCAAGGCAATGATGCGACCAAATTTGTTCCTGAGCTACTCAAGGGCTGACCTTGCGGATGCCGAGCATCTATTTGACGTATTGACAGGGCAGGGCTGCTCGGTTTGGATAGACCGTAACGAGCTTCTGGTCGGTGACGACTTCGTGCGCGGGCTACAGATGCATCTGGCGCGAAGCGACGCCCTCGTGTTTCTGCTTACACATCGTTCAGCCATGAGCAGTTGGTGCCTTGCTGAGTTGCAGTATGGGCTCGGATTGGGACTAGTGGTAATTGTGGTTGAAAAGGACTTTAACGCCGTACTACCAGAAGCTTTGCAACGAATGCTACGCGACATACAACGCGTGCCATGGTCCGATGTGGGCGATAAACTTGCACCTCAGATCCTACGTGCAAGGGCTCGTAGTCGCCGCCGCCTACTAAGGCGTGCCACGTTGTTTCTAGGGGCGTTTGGTGGGCTCTCAATCGTCGGCACACAAGTCGCAAATCTAATCAATCGAGTTGACACCGAACGTCGGCTGATGACATTCGTGGCCGAACTGCGCTCCGTATCGACAGTGTGGTCAGGCGACGAAATGCGCGCAAGACTGCGTCTCGTAAAAGACGATCCTGAACTGCCTGGCATGTTGCAAAAACTAGCGGAGGATTCCGCGCTCGCATCTTCAGCCCGCGTGAACGCCTGGCAAGCACTGGTCGCACTACACGATGGTAGACAGTCTGAATGGCGCACTTACATTGAAAAAATTGAGTGGAAAGGCGGAAGGATCGCCGATGTGCTGTGGGCGAACGTGACGTACGGGCAAGGTAAAATTAGCGGACTCGTGGCGGAGCGTGTGCGCATGGCTGGCCTCCTTTTCGGCCCCGGCCCAGATTCCGGGAAAGCAGGACTGGCCCTAATCGACATCCGCATCCGTGATGCCGACATCTGGTTCTTGCGGATCGACGGGACACAAATGCTGGATGTGGAGTTTGAGAACTGTAAGTTTCGCGGCGCGCAACTGGACCTGAGTAATGTCGCAGCTATGCGTGTCGTATCGCGCGAGAAAAGCAAGTTCGTCCTGACGACGGACGTGGCTATCATGGAAGATAGTTGGATTGTTTGCCGAGGCAAGGCACCTGAGCCTGGAGTGATGGATCTCGCCGAGCCCGAACAGGAACTTATTTTCGATGGTGTGCAGTTTGCTCGCGTTCACTTCGAAGGCCACTTCAAGTCTGGGTGGTTCCGAAGCTGCCATTTCATGAACTGCGCGTTTCCTGCACTTCTCACGATGAAGGCTCTCGAACAATACGGCAACACCTTCGAAGGGAACTTGTTGTCAACATCATAATTGCCAGTTTTGTCAGCAACAAAAAGCAGGATGCCGAACAGGAAAGGCATACCAAAGATTCCATCGGAAGATCACCGCTGCGCTGCTCGACCGGCTAACGCATCATTGCCCTATCTTGCAGATCGCCAACGAGGGCTACCGATTCAGAAAACTCAAGCAAGCGCCACAAGGAAGTGCGGCCTTTGGAATACCCGATCACTGGAAGGGTTAGCCATCGTTCCATGGTGGATAGGGCCGGAATTTTCCCACACCTATAGCCAAGCCCTTCTCCAGTTTTGAATACGATCCGTCGATAGCATATTGTTGCGACAGGACCCCCCAAACAGCACGTGAATTCATGATTGCTTCTGCAATATGAGAATCTAACGCATTCGGCTCTACATTGTTGGCTCGCTCCGCTAGCCGGCGAGGGAGTGACCAACGATCCCAAAAGACAGAACGGTAATTCTCCAATAGGACCTTCGCCAACTCAAATGCTGATTTAGTACCATCGATCATCCTATAACTAATGAAGTCATGCTTCATACTAGTTATTTTTGCTTCATGCTCTACGAGTGGCGAAGGGTCCGAGATCTCTCGAAGAAATTGCAATGCCTGACCTATCGTTGTTCGAGGTGTGTTTAATAAATCTCGTACTGTGCTTGCAGCATCAATGGCCTTCAAATTCGAAATCAGTTCATTCGCATTGAATAGTGGATACCATTTTGAATCTACAGTAGCTACAAATCTATATCTAGTGGCACTTCCTTCACTCCTTTCGATTTTTGATACCTTGATCATGGCGTCTAACGATGGAGTCAGAGTGCCCCAAGGACTGGAAAGTTGAGAAAACAACCAAATCGTGTCCCCGTCTCGGACCCTTGAGGCAACACCGGAGTTTGTGGGTACTGAGTGATACGCAGGCGACCTAAAGCCTTGATCTCCCGGTTGCCGTTCCGCATACGGCAGTTCGTTGGAACTGGAGCAGCTTACAACAGCCGCATCAACGACAGTGCGCTTTATGTAATGGGCGAAGTGTTTCACACGTGCTCTTTGGCGAGTGCGCGAATATTACGTTCAAGCTTGTAAATTGATCCACTATCTAGGCGTGCTTGGATTTTCATTATTTTATGCTTAAGGTGACGCAATGGGCCACGGCAATGGAGCCAGTTTTCGATACAAATACACACTACGTAATTCCTGAGTTTATTTTCCTCGTTGATCGCCGAAACTTGGCAACCGCGTTAGAAATATCTTTCTGTGTTGGCTGACTATTTCGTCGAAATATCTGGCCGCCTATGTCATGTGCGAGTAAGGTCAAATCATTTGGTTTAGTGGCGTCTCTCCATAATAGATGGCTAAGCATCGTGGGAGGCGCAGCAACTCTTGTAGGATCAAAAAGCACTGGCATAATTTTCTTTTCCAGCGCCCATGCTATTCCTATCTCAAATAAAACATATTCACTACTACGACAATTGGCTGTTATTAATGGAATGAATATTCTGCATTCATCAATATCACGCCTCAGCTCTTTTATAATATTGTCGCCTCCAGATAACCCAGTATCCATATATGAAGTACAACGAATATCGCCAAATCCTAAATCAACGCCCAAGACCAGAAATTCGACGATTGCTTCAGCTAGCGCGTAATCCTCATGAGAATGGCTAACGAAGACTTCAATATCGCGCTGTCGATTTCTGGGCATACATTCCTCCTCGTATCACTTTCAGGAGTTCCAAAGTTCGTGCGTGTCGCATTGACGAATGCAGGAAGGTTAACCACAAAGTCCGAAGCAGGTTTTTGGCCTGATCTGCAATACGTGAGCTAGCCAAACCTCACTTAGTATAGCGGGCCATGGTGCCGCCTCGAATTCAACTTCAGCTTGGAGCCTTTTTATTCCATATGGTTCACGGCACGATGACGGCATGAATACTATTTTTCCACAGCGTCGTTAGGCCGCACATAACGCTCCTGCCCTCTTACTGGACTTGAACAATTTGAACATCTTCATCAGTCACAACAAGAAGCAGAAGAGCAGAGCGCGCTTGCTCGCGATGGCGCTCGTCGAACAAGGAGAAGGCGTCTGGTTTGATGAATGGACACTACGTCCCTGCGACTCACTCACCGGCGGAATAGAAGATGGACTCATGCAAGCCGACGTATTTGTCTTGATTTGGTCAAAGGAAGCAGCTGCATCGAAGTGGGTAGGCACCGAGGTTCGCGCATACCTCCGCCGCCAAGTAGACGATGAAACCCTTCGAATCGTGCCAATTGTGCTGGACGAGACGCCCCTTCCAACGATGGCAGCCGACTACAAAGGCTTCAAGGCCCCTTCCGCCAAATCCATCAGCAGGATCGCAGCCCAGATTTGCGGTTCTCCCTCCGCCGCAAAGCTTGTACGTCGCCTCAAGGAACGCCTGCACGAGCTTACCTTTGATGAAGGCGCAAAGAATGATCCTCTGCCATACAAGCGATGTCCTGATTGTGGCGAGTCTCGATTCGACAGAAGCAGTATGACTGACCCTGTTCGTGACGACATTTACTACCTCATTACCTGCAAGAAGTGCGGCTGGTCCGAATGCAGTCAGTAGAAGGCGATGCATACGCAGAGTGCGGCCTAACGGAGCTGTGCAAGCCCTGGAGTGCCTGCTGCTCAATAGATTTGCATGCACCGGCACGATCTCGGCGCAGCGCGCCGCTTCAAGCAAGGCACAAGCATCGGCTGCGTCGGTCTTGTTGCGCTTCACGTAGGCCCAGATGTAGGCGGCCGGCAGCGCTTTGGCGAACGCCCATTTCCTCATTCATAAGCGTATGTATGAAGCGATCGCGTCATCGGAGATTATCATTTGCGACCTGACAGGGCATCGCCCAAATGTCTTTGTCGAAGCTGGCTATGCATTGAAAAGCCACGAAAGCAACCGCCTCATCTTCTTGTTTGAACCGGCCTTCGAAGGCGACAAACCACCGTTTGATCTCAGCCCATACAAATATGTGCCTATTACTCAAGCAGCGGAAATTCCCAACAAGGTTGGGTTGTCGCTGTAGATTCGCACATCTGGGCCGCGGCTGTCGAACTCAAAGTCAAAGTCCGAGTTGGCGTCCCATGCCTTGAGCAAGTGCTTATAGTCCACATCTTCCGAATGATCGTAGCTCACGAATACCTTTGGCTTCACCATACACCCTTCTCTCCTTGCGAATTGCGCGTTGGGGCAGCACTAGCCAGGGAACGTGTCATCTGCCCAGATAGATAGCGGCCCGCTCCGCTTCTCTGGTGCACCGGCAGTCAATTCTTATTATGACTGTCGATGCTCAGAACGGGTCGTCACGTATCGGGCATGCGACGTGAAGAACACCGAAGTAAACGTGGTTACTTCAGCTCATCCGCTAGCGTGGACCACGGCACGACCTTGATCTTGGAACTGGCGATCCAACCGGGCTGCCTTCCCTTATAACTGTCGCCCGCGTGAACCGCGATCACCTTCTTGCCGCGTTCAAGGCTCGTCTGGACCTCCCACTCAACCCACTGGCTCTGTGCGGTGCTCTCTGAGAGATAAACAACGGTAATCGAGGAGCGGTCGATCCGTTCCCCGATCTTGCGCTTGATGTATTCGGCCCGTTCGCTGTCGTAGGGCTCACGCACCGAGTGGTCGTTGAACTCGATGTCGCTGTTCTCGTTCTTGGCTTGTGCGCGGAGCAGATTTACCTCGTCCATATCCTCGGTTGCGAAACTAATGAAAACGTTTCGCTTTCCACCTTGGAGCGCCGCTTTTGCCTTCTCCTCGAGTGCCCGCACGTCCCCAAGTCTGTTCCATCCGCCGCTACTGCCTCCGCCCATGTCAGGCCCCCTCAAACTTGAATTCGTTACACGCGATGCACTCGCCGCAAGCTTCTTCGCCGCCACGGTGGCACGAATACGTATCCCGTATGCCTTTCGCGCTGGCGAGCGCGACAACGTCAGGCTTGTGGAAGGCTGCAAGCGGTGCGAGCACCCGGATGCTCCTACCCATACAGCGCGCGATCATGTGCTCGGCGTCGCAAAGAAACGCAGCAGTTTGATCTGGAAACAGGCTAACGTCCTCATGCAGAAGCCCAATTGAGACGGCGTCGGCATTGACCTGGTATGCATAAGCGGCAGCAGTCAGGAGGAATAGCATGTTGCGCCCAGGCGTGAACGCGTCATCGACGATATGGAGCTTAACGTCAGTGAGTCCCGAACGGATGAGTGCGCCGAAGCCGGAGAGGCCTGCTACCCTCGGCTCTGGAAGGTTCAAGTCCGCCATTGCGCGACGACAGGCGGCCAGTTCCCGGTCGCGGGATCGCTGACCGTAATCGATAAACAACGGGTGCTGGCGCAGGCCTTCCTCCTGCGCCAGCTTCGCGACCAGCGTCGAATCGAGTCCTCCCGAGACGAGTGTGACGATGCTCATATTGCAACAGGCTCCATTTTCCGGTTGGCCACGCGCATGACAATCCATATGGCCCAGTCCAGAAGGCCCACCGGGCAATCTAGGTCGCGGGCATGATCGCGCAGTACGATCTCGTGCCGGCGGTATTGGGCGAGGCCGGCGATGGAAAGATTCGCGCCCGAGTAGATCCCAAGTGCCGCCATGTAACTCAGCACATGTCGGTCGAGGATTGCGAGGTCGTAACTCACGCCCGCGTTGCGCAAAAACATGCTCGCCTGTTTCGGCCCGATTCCCGGTGCATAAGTAACGAACCAAGCCCGTGCCTCTGCGGCATCACGAAAGCGATCCAGGAGTACACGGAGGGACTGCGCTTCGTTGGTAACAGCCGCGTGGGTCGCCGCTAGATGACGTGCGCGCGCCACCGGAAAGCGGTAAGCGCGAGACCGCCCCTCCACTGTGAGGGGTTTGCAAAGCACCTCGACGAGACGCGACGTTAGTGATTCTTGATCACGGCGGTTATCAAGGAGGAAGCCCGCAGCGTCGATTGCGTCGGCAGCAGCGACGGCGAGGGAGTATGGGACCTGGCTACTAAGAATGCAGGATGATAATTCCCACCATAGTCGCCGCTCGTCGGGCGGCACAGCGGGACGCCGCACACGAGCCCGGATATCCGGGCAAATAGCCGCGACGGCGTTCGACAGACGTTCGGGGCTGTACACATTCATTTAAAGAGCCCCGGAACCTGTTTCTTCAGTTGGTTCGCCGTATCCTTACCGACCAACCCTACTACGAACGCCTCCATACTGCCCTCCGTAACGGCCTCTCGCATGCTTTTCACGAAGCAGGCGAAGTAATCGAGATTGTGAAATGCGACCTTACCAGCAAAGCCGACGTCTGGATCTTCCAACGCGTCTCTGGCGATAGAGGAGTCCGCGACCCCAGTCTGATATGTGAAGAAGTCGAAATGCTGAAAATGGTGGAGCCGGTCCGTGTTGCGATCGACGACCACCCGGCACCACTCAAGCCCGTCGAAGGTATCCGCCCCCGCCGCTGCTAAGACCGCAATGCTCCAGGGGTTGCCGGTACCGAGGAGATGGAGTGGTTGGTAGAAAGGCAGCTTGCTAAGCTCCTCCCTAATAGCACGGACGGTTTTGGCTCGAGCGATAAGGCCGGGTCCAAGCTCGCGCTCCGGAATAGCGATGAGCTGGGGTACAAGCCGGTCCGCGACTTCTCGGACAATCCGCGGAATATGGTCAAGCTTATACCCACCCTGCTTGAGAACTGGTGCGTGCACGATCGGGAGGACTGGGGCTGCAGTGAACGCCCTATCACGCTCAACCGCCTCAACGATCTCGTCAATAGCGCGATCCGGGTCCTGCTTTGGGTTCATCACGTCGAAGCAGAATGCCCAGTCATGCGGAGTCTGGGCGAGCGCCTCCTTCAGATCAGCCACCTTCCACCGCCGAGTGCCCAAGCGGGACGCCTCGTAATTGCCTGAGTCGACCAGAACATTCCCGCCGTTCTTTCGGTATTCATTTAGCTCGTCGATCATAGCGTGCGGCTTGCGCCGGGCGACCATATCGTATGCCGAGACGAGGATGGTGGGCGCTCCAAAGACGCGCAATGCTTGCACCGCGTCAGCCGGCACGAGCTGGGTCTCGTGCGACGAAACTGATAGAAACAGCGTCGGTAGCGGTATAGCGGCGTTGGCGATCACGGCTGGTCGCTGCGGTTTGGCCCTGGGGGGCACGATCGTCGCAATGCGCCGCTGCAACTGCAAGAATCCGGGGTGGTCGGCCTCGCCATTCCATCCGCGCATCTCGGTGTAACTGTAAGAACCAAAGGGATAGGGTGGGTCGCTGTCATCCAGTCGAACCGGCAGAAGCGCGATTCTATGCTTCTGCCCAAGCCTCAATTCTTCCGTAAAAGTGTCCTTGTCCCGAGAGGATGCGGAGAAGAGTGGGACGACACAGCGGGCCTTCGGTATCTCAGTCTCGATCGCTTTAGCGAAGCGCCCGGTGATTTTGTCGTCCCACCACGTGTCCCACCGCGGCGCTAGGAGCCCATGGAGCTTCTCTGCAACCGCACGGTCCTCGCGTGCGTATACGATATAGACATCTGCCATGAGCTAATTAAGTTCCGACTGAGTTGACATCTCATTGCAACAACAACTAACCCAATATCATACGGCAGTGGCCCGATAATTCATGCGTGTTCTGCGGCGGCCCAAGCTACAAAATAAAGCGCCGACACAAAATCGTCAGTGACTGTGACACCGGGCCCGTCAATTGACGCAGCGCCCGCTCGCACACCGCCTTCGCGCAAAACCACAATTGGCGTTCCGGCGGCTTTTGCCCGCTGCACCTGTTCGACAGCTTCGTCAGCAAACCCGTCGGCGAGTACAAGTACTGCTGCCGCCGTGCTAGAAATGCCGTCTAACGCCGGGCTGATGACCTCTAGGCCGAGTTCACTCAGTACGAACCGCGCCTCTTCCATCGTGTAGCGCTGCCCAATTGTGTCGACCGAACCTTCGATCGCCACCGAGCCAAGAGTCGCTGACTTCACCGCTACTTGATTTCGCAACGCGTCATCTGCGAGCGGCAGCCGACCGGCGCCGCAGTATGCAGCGACCGATCGCGAGGCAAGTTCGGCTGCCTCCACGGCCGGAAGTCCCATCTCGGCCCAGTGATATGCAAAGATTGCGCTGAACACGTCTCCGGTACCGATCTTGAACACGCGCGACGAGCGGTAGACTGGGACGTGCGCAACCCGACTGCCGCGTTCAAAGACCATAGCGCCCCGAACGCCCCCTTTGGCGACAATGACGCCAGCGCCTTGACGTTCCATGAGGCACGAAGCCGCCGAGTTAAGATCGTCGAGCCCCGCTGCGGACCGAAGCTCAAGTTCGTTGAGTACAATCGCCAACTCTGCCGCGACTGACCCGTTTGCGCCAAACGGAGCCGGGTCCCGCCAAGTCTGCGGGTCGTAGACGGCGCGGCGCGCATCTACGACGACATCGCCTTCGAGAAAACCGAAACGCAGCACAGCATCTCCACTAACGTGAATTGTTGGCTGACGCACAAGCTCATCAGGTGGTGGCTGGATGTATGGCCGCGACAACGGATGGAAATATGCAAAAGAAATTGCCGTTGAGCGCAGACTGAGACACATATCGATGCCCAACTCTCTTAGCGAAGCTATACCTGAGCTTTCGAAATCTTCTGAATAGGCGTGGAGGCTGCTGCCCGGTGAAAGTACCGAGACTGCCGCGGCCGCACGGCCGCCGGAGCCAAACACAGCATTCCATGCTGGCACGTGGCATAGTTCGCGATAAATTCCGCCGGCTATGTGCATTCTCCCTCTCCGACATGAGCGCCTGGGACAATTATCGCTGACCGATGCGCGACAGTCCAACGGCATTTGTCGTGAAGTATGCGCCTATCTTATGATCTCGGCACTCGTCGCTGAGTCAGATAGCAGCGAGAGCCACCGCTTGTAGTTCACCCGCATCCGTCGAAGCAAAGGCACGTGTTCAACGTACAGAGGAAACTACGTTCAGTTCCGGGGCAACCATCCAGGCAGTGGACCACATGACACATCGCTTTCAGCCCGCCACTGTCATGCTCAACATGGTTTGCGCGGGTACATGAGGGTCGCGTGCGTCTGTCGCACCATTGCAAAAACTGTCGCTTTGGCCCGGACGCTCCCGGAATGGCAGCAGTATGGTGTGCAGCGGTCGTTTGATCCGTCGGATATAAACGGCCGCATTGGCCGAAGTCCCGCCTCATGCCAGCGGCAACAGGCAGTTGGTCGGCCAAAGCCGACCTTGGCTCTCTGATAAGTATCGGGCGGCAATGAGTCGGTTACCTGCCGTTCTTTTGTCGATGGTCGCCTTTGTCATTGGCATAGGGCGGAACCCGACTGAGATGGTGCTTCGGTCCAATTCATAAGGTGATACGGAAATCCGTGCCATGTATGGCGCAGGCAAAACGTGCCACTCGCCCCAGCCAGATTCGGACTCCGAATTTAATCATTGCATTGTCTAGTAATGAGATAAGAAGCCCATTTTCATTACATAGAATCGCTCGGCCCCTGTGCGCCCAAAATGTTCCGGCACCCTAACAACCCTTATCCAGAATAGCAGAGTAACGCGAGGACGGAATTCAGTTTTCATCAGCACTCGGATCCCGCCTAAAGGTTGATGACATTCCGGGATACCAGTGATGCTTGCGGAAGTTGCGTTGGATGTCCTACCATCACGCTCAATGACGCTGTCTTTTGCTATCCGAAATGCTCTGGATAGTTGTGGAGGTGGCGTCGGATTTGCGAACTCTCCAATTAGTGTTCTGAGTACCGCTGACGAGAACTCTATGTCCAGCATCTTCCTCAGCCATTCTAGTGTCGACGAACGCGAGGCGGTGGCGCTTGGTTCTTGGCTGGACAAGAACGGCTGGAACGACGTCTTTCTCGATGTCGATCCGCAGCGCGGTCTGGCGGCGGGCGAGCGCTGGCAGGAGGCCCTGCGCAAAGCTGCGGACCGTTGCGAAGCGGTGGTGTTCATTGTCTCTCCAGCCTGGGCAAAATCGAAGTGGTGCCTGGCCGAGTTCCTACTTGCCAAGAGTCTGCACAAGCACATCTTTGGGGTGATACTGAAAGATGTGCCGATTGGCGAATTGCCGACCGAAATGACCGCCGAGTGGCAACTGTGCCGATTAATCGGTGGAGGCAATAGCGAGACAATCCAATTCACCTACCGCGAGGCGCCAGACGAAATTACCTTTCTAGCCGAAGGCTTAGGGCGCCTTAAGGATGGATTGCGCAAAGCCGGCTTGTTGGCGAATTACTTCCCCTGGCCGCCCAAAGACGATCCGCTTCGCGCGCCATTCCGAGGCCTCGAACCACTGGATACCAGCGATGCCGCAGTGTTCTTCGGCCGCGATGTAGAAATCCTACGTGGTCTTGATGCCCTCCGCGGCATGCGCGACAGCTTTGACAAAAAACTCTTCGTCATCCTTGGTGCATCTGGCACTGGCAAGTCTTCCTTCCTGCGCGCTGGGCTCATTCCGCGCCTAGGCAGGGACGACAGACACTTCGTCCCTCTGACGCCAATCCGGCCTGAACGCAGTCCTCTGTTTGGGGAGCGTGGCCTTGCTTATGCTATTCAAGGCGTACAGGCGGCGTTGAAATTGCCCGCCATCAATCTCGGTGACATCAAGGAGCGTCTTCGCCAAGGCCCCGAGGCTCTGGCGGAACTGCTCCTGCAAGTGCAAGACGCCGCATCCCGCCGCATCTTTGCCCTGCCCGAAGGTGCTAAGCCCCCGACCCTAGTTCTAGCGGTGGACCAAGCCGAAGAACTCTTCAACGCCGACGCCAATGCAGAGGCACGCAGTTTCCTGCATTTGATCGGAAGCGTCTTGCGCATCAGCAGTCCTGATGATGTGAGTGCTCTCCCTCCATTAGCCACGCAGTTGCAACTGCTGGTCGTCTTTACAATCCGCTCAGATAACTACGAACCCTTGCAGACAGCACCAGAGCTTGCAGGCCTGCAGAACGTCTTGTTTGACGACCTGAAGCCGATGTCACCGACACGCTTTCGCGAGGTGATCCTCGGACCAGCCAAGCGTGCCTCGGCAGCAGATCGCAAACTGGTAATCGAGGCTGACCTCGTGGACGAACTGGTCGATGAATGCCACGAGGGCGCGGACACGCTGCCGCTTTTGGGCCTCACTCTTTCACGACTGTATCGTGATTACGGCGGCGACGGCGACCTCCGGCTGGATGAATACAAGGAAATGGGCGGGTTGGCGAACATTGTCAAGACCGAGGCGGAATCCATCCTCGCCGCAAATACGGCGACACGAGAGCGGCAGCTCGAAGCGCTGCGCGCGGCCTTTATCCCCTGGCTCGCTACCATCAACCCGCTAAACGACCAACCGATGCGCCGCGTCGCTCACCGCGCCGTTTTGCCGCCCGAAAGCATTGCGCTGATCGATGCCCTCGCTGAAAAACGCCTGCTGCTCACCGATCGACGCGATGGCGTAACGATAGTCGAAGTGGCCCACGAAGCCTTGCTACGACAATGGGATATGCTGGCAAGCTGGCTGGAGACCGAGCGTGAGGAGTTAAAGGACGCCGACGTGCTGGAACGGGCTGCGCAGGCATGGGAAAAGAGCGGGCGCAAGGATGCTTGGCTGATGGAGGGAGAGCGGCTAGTAATGGCAGAGGCAGTTGCCGCGAAGTCTGGGTTCAGCAAACGCCTCAATGATTGCCAAGAATTTCTATTGGCATCGAGACGACGCGAAGACACCAAGCTGTACGAGGAGGAAAGGCGTCGGCAAGCCGAGTTGGCTGCAGCACACAAATTGGCGCTGGAGCAGCAGAAACGCGCAGAGATTGAAGCCCAAGCAAGGCAGGAGGCGGAAGCTAGCGCCATAAAGCTAAAGTTTGAACGACGCTGGTTGAGACTCGCACTCGCCGGTGTGGTCTCGATTGCAGTGATTGCTTTTGATATGTTTGACCGGGCGCGACAATCCGAACACCAAGTGAAGCTGTCATTTTCACGAGTCACCGCAATGCGCCTGGCTACTGAGGCACAAGCGATGCTTTCAGGCGAACGAAGCGAAGGGGATGAGCGTGCTTTGTTACAAATACTCGCCGGACACCGTTTGTCTCCTGGGGCAGTAGATGGTGATTTATGGAATGCAGTTCTAAAGAAGAACTCACTCATTTTGTTGGCGAGAAGCAATGAGAGTATTAGCTCAGTCGCTATTAGCCCAGATGGGAAACGAATAGTTGTCGGGACATTTGAACACTCCCTTCGATTATGGGATGCGAAGACCGGCGAGGAGCTAGGAGTGCCGTTTAAAGGGCATGAGGACATTGTGTATAGCGTGGCCTTTAGCCCAGACAGTCACCGCATTGTCTCTGGTAGTGCGGACAAAACCCTTCGATTATGGGATGCTGAGACTGGACGACAAATTGGCAAGCCACTTCAAGGTCACGAGGATTCAGTTTTTAGCGTGGCATTTAGCCCTAACGGGCGCGACATTGTGTCTGGTAGTCGGGACGATACTCTGCGGCTCTGGAACGCCAATACCGGCGAGCAAATCGGCGGCCCCCTTCTAGGGCACACCAGTTCAGTCCATAGCGTAGCTTTTAGCTCCAATGGGCGTCGAATCGTGTCTGGCAGTGCCGACAAATCCGTACGTCAATGGGACGCCATGACAGCTAAACCGCTCGGGTCTCCGCTCCGAGGGCACACCAGCGACGTGTATAGCGTAGCGTTTAGCCCCGACGGCAGCCGTATTGTCTCCGGAGGTTCGGATGAAACCTTGCGCTTGTGGGACGCTCAAAGCGGCCAACCAGTCGGCGAACCGCTCAAAGGACACAAAAAACCGATATCTAGCTTGGCCTTTAGCGCCGACGGTCGCAGCATCGTCTCCGGAAGTTGGGATATGACTTTGCGATTGTGGGATGCCCAAACCGGACAACCACTCGGCGAACCGCTAACTGGCCATGACGACATGGTACGAGGTGTAGCGTTCAGTTCAGACAACTGCTGCATCGTCTCTGGCGGCACGGATAAAAGCCTGAGAATTTGGTCCGCGGAAACCGGCCAGCAAATTGGAAAACGGCTAATTGCACATAAGGAGTCAGTATCGAGCGTTGCTTTCAGCTCCGATGGACGCCGCATAGTCTCGGGCAGTTGGGACGGGACCATACGCTTGTGGGATGCGAATTCAGCTCAAGCGCTCGGTCCGCCATTTTTTGCCGACAAGCATGGCATCTCTGCAGTTGCCTTCGACGCTGATAGCAAATACGTTGCTTTCGATGATGGAAGCAACATTCGCCTGATTAACATTAAAACGGGTTCGACGATGTGGAGGTCAACCGATGGGCACGAGAGGGCAGTGTCGAGCGTGGCTTTTAGTTCAGATGGCTATAGCATCGTCTCCGGCAGTTGGGATAAGACGGTTCGTCTTTGGGATGCAAAATCCGGCCAAGCGCTCGGCAAAAGCCTCGTAGGGCACAAGGATGTAGTGACGAGCGTTGCATTTAGCCCTAATGGTCGTCAAATTCTCTCCGGTAGTTGGGATGGCACCCTTCGCCTATGGGATGCCAAATCAGGGGTTCCTCTTGGAGCGCCATTTACTGGTCATCAGGAGCCTGTACTTAGTGTTGCCTTCCGTCCTGATGGAAACCGGATTGCATCTGCAAGCCGCGACCACACAGTACGGCTGTGGGACAGCAGTACCGGAAAACAACTTGGAGCACCGTTCGAAGGGCACACGGATTGGGTAACGAGCATAGCCTTCAGCCCAGACGGCAAGCGAATCGCATCGGGAGGGGCTGATGGAACGTTTCGTCTTTGGGATGCCGAAACAGGACAGCCGCTTGGCGCACCTGTCGAAGGACACAGGGGCGGTGTGAATAGCTTGGCTTTCAGCTCCGACGGTAGTCGCATCGTCTCAGGCGGAGGGGACAATACCCTGCGCCTGTGGCCTAGCCTCGCCGCCTTGCCCGATGAACTCTGCGCCAAGGTCACCCGCAACTTAAGTCGCCAGCAGTGGCGCGACTGGGTGTCGGCGGGTATCGAGTACCAATGTCAATGTCCCGGGCTGCCGATTGCACCTGACGACCCGAACACAAAGACCGCCCCTCAGCGTTGCCCCGGAATACCTACCGAATCCCTTTTTCCCTTGAATCACCGACGCATATGAGAAAAAAGCCTGCGCGATCGCATTCAATTTCCCGTATGTAAAAGCTTATGAACTCGACAATGCTAGTCTTGCCAGCGGAAACCGAGTCATTAGTTTTGCGATATTCCTCCTTGTACTAGATGCCAATTAGGAGGACGTGGGCGAACCTTCACGAAACTAAACTAGCACTTCACTACGCGGCAAGAATGCTCAACAATCGCCCTGACCGCCGGTTGAGGAACCTTCCATTCAGGACCTTCAAAGGCGGAATGGCAGGTCGCCGATCTATTCCGGCCCAACACCAACAGATTGCCCAATGTCCGTAAAGGCCGAGGTGCCGCCTGTTGCACCAGGCATGAGACCAGATGTCGGCCTGAGCGGACGATCGGCTGGTGCAGCTTTACGGGCATCAATGCACCGGTACCTGCCGGCTTAGCTGTACGAGGTGTCAATTCCGCCCGTGGCAACCTTTAGAAGCGGAATGCAGTTCAAAATTGGGTGTCAGGTCTTCCATTGAGAGGTGTACTTGTGTCTCTCCTAGAGGTGTCGGCCACTCCCGGTAGTTTCTCTCGCCTGTTCTCAGCTCGTCAGCAACAGCAACAAGAAGTTCTCCCAAGTCCTTTGCTCTAATTGCGCATTCCCAGATCACAAACACTCGCCAGCCATCTTCCATCAGTTTAGTGACTTGCGCTCTGTCGCGCTCAATATTGGCTTTGAATTTCTCACCCCACTTTTCACTGTTGGAAGATGGGGTGTAAGCCAGTCTGCATGTGTGCCGATGCCAGAAGCAGCCGTGCACAAACAGTACGGCCCGATGTTTCGGGAAAACAACATCAGGAGAGCCAGGAAGATCCCGGCGGTGCAGCCTGAAGCGCATTCCCAGCTGATGTAAGCCTCTACGGACCCTGAGCTCTGGCTTGGTATTCTTGCCACAGATCGATGCCATGATCTTCGAGCGCGTAGAGGGGTCGACGATGTCAGTCATTCCTGGTAACCTGGCTCGATGGAACATAAAATATCAAGGCCGGTCACACCGGCCCAAGCAACAGTAAAGATAGTAGACCTATTTGCAGGCCCAGGAGGACTCGGAGAGGGCTTCTCTTCTAACTCTTCATTTCAGATCGTCGTCTCCGCTGAGATGGAGTCCTCTGCTCACTCTACACTGCGTCTTCGAGCCTTCTACAGATATCTGAAACGGCTTGGGGAAGAGGCTGCTGCTCCATATTTTGAACTGTGCAACGGCGAGTATCCCGTGCCAGCAAACAATGAAGCACTTCCACATTGGAACGATCAAACGAAGTCTGCGTGGGCGCATGCCTGCGAAGAAGCTCTTCAGCTGACGCTGGGAGAGGAAGAAAGTAATGCCAAGCTGGACGCAGCGATAAAGGCAAATAAAATAAACTCTGACCAACCTTGGGTATTGATTGGAGGTCCTCCATGTCAGGCCTACTCATTGGTAGGCCGTTCTCGAAATAAAGGCAAGATTGACTACAGGGCGGAAGATGACCATCGCCACTTCCTCTATAAGGAATATCTGCGAATAATCTCAGAGAACAAGCCACACGTTTTCATCATGGAAAACGTCAAGGGTATTCTGTCTTCCAAGGTCGGGGGGCAACAGATATTTCATGGCATATTGACGGATCTCGCCTCTAGCGGATATCGGATTCATTCACTGGTTACTGATACGTGCTTTCATCAAGGAGATGATCCAGCCGATGTGGATGCACGAGAGTTCATAGTGCGCTCCGAACAGTACGGGGTCCCTCAGGCGAGGCACCGAGTCATCCTTTTGGGAATTCGTGAGGATGTATGCGATGCAAAAGGCGCAGAATGGAAACCTTCTGTTCTTGAGAATGCTCGCCCCGTGACAGTTTTCGAGGCTATTGGCGACTTACCACCACTTCGCAGTCGCATTTCGAGAGGTAAGGATGACGAAAAGCAATGGGCGCGGCTACTCGTCAAACATTCTCGTGAGCTGGCAGGTCAGGCCAAATTGAAGTCGCACGACCTGGACGGAGTCGCCGAAGTACTGGAATTGGTGTCTGCCAATCCCGGTTATCCAACGAATGAGGGTACATCTTTACTACCTTATGCACCCCCAAGGCTATGCCCGCAGTCCTTGTCTGAGTGGTATTCGGCCCACGGAGCGGCAAAACGACTACGCTACTTCATGAATCATCAGTCAAGGGGGCACATGGAGAGCGATCTTAAACGCTATGTCTACGCAGCAGCTTTTGCTCAAGCCACCGGTGTTTCGCCAAAAGGTCACGAGGAGTTTGCTCTAAAAGGCCTCGCACCAGACCACGAAAACTGGGAGAGCGGAAAGTTTGCTGATCGTTTTCGCGTTCAACTGAAAAACCGCCCTTCGACAACAATCACCAGTCATATTGCCAAGGATGGACACTACTTCATTCATTATGATCCACTGCAATGTCGAAGCTTAACTGTTCGTGAAGCAGCCCGTCTTCAGACGTTTCCGGACGATTACTTTTTTCAGGGTAACAGGACGCAGCAATATCATCAGGTCGGGAATGCCGTACCACCATTTCTCGCCGGAAAGATTGCAGAGATTGTGAGTGAAATCCTAGAGTAAGATGGTTGCTCCCGAATGACAAAGTTTTTTCGCTTTATTGGTTTGGGCTGAGCGAAAAGCTGCTTTCTGATTCCTTTAATTTCTTTGCACGTTTAGCCGGTCATTGAAGAAAACAAGCCAGATCGGTCGACCAAGTCGGTTGATATGAAGCCTTGCTCGTGTAGTCTCCCCAGAATGGTGAGCGCGTGCTTGGACTGCTTATCGCTTGGAATTTGACGCGGTACCGAAGCGCAGACTTTCAGAATCTGCTCGTCCTTTGCAGTAAGCCCGTGGGCCTCGTTCCCTTGCTCCCATACCTTGCGCCAGAAATCGGCACCGAGGTTTACTGCCAATGACTGTGCTTCGATACCCGCAATCTCACGCTGCCGCTCCCTAGCTTCGTGTTCGTTACTCTTTGCAATATCCTTTAGTGTCAGGCAGCGCTCAAATCCTGAGCCATATTTTATCTCGCGAGTCTGAAGCTGGCTCCAGCATGCCTGTTGCTTAGCCCACTCTGACAAGTTGCGTATGCCTGCAGCCGGCTGAGTAATGACTTTATGGGCTTCTTCTGCGGCCAAAAGCAAGGCTCCAACTAAGTCGTCGGAAACCGTCTGCCTTTTCGCGATAGTGTCGAGATCGAGCACTCCGTTGCCTCGATTTGCATCGTGGAATACTTTGGCCATGGCATATGTAACGATGTTGGCTCGATAGCCACCCTCGTACCACGATTGTTTTGGGATTTCGATTTCGAGTTTTCGGAAAATTATGGCCTTCGCGATTAACCGACGATACCAAAGCTCGTCATACTTAGCCTCATTCTTCGACCACGCCTCTCCTATCTCTTTAGCAAACAGTGCAAAGTTTTTCTGGGCACCACGCGAAACAATATGGGGCAGACCCACAGCAGAATTTTCGAACTTAGCGAGATCGGTTTTGCTGAATAGCTGCACCTTCGGGTATTCCAGATCGAATTTCCGCTGATCGCTACCAGTGCGTCTGCCTCGTTCGTTTATGAACTGCCCGCGCGAGCGCTCGTAGAACCATTTGCTGTCGTGGCGCTCGCCCTCTCTCGCGGCAAACATCACGGAGCGCGAGAATTGCTCTATACGGATGTGGAACGGGTGGTTCGAGAAGAAATCAGCGGCGTTGACCTTGTTTTGGGTGTTCGCGTATTCCGAAATTTTCGGCACGATTTCTTCTGATCGATCGGGGGGTACGACCGTCAGTTTCATTTGAACAAAGACATTTGCGAGCTGTTCCGGAGTCGACCTCAGCGCAGCATGTATAGATCCAGTTGTCTGAGCTCCATTTACGATCTGGAGGTTGCCAATTGATGAGATTGCCATTCCCGAATCGGTCTGAACGCAATGGATATGTTCGGCCGTCGCAGAAAGGCCGTTGTTATAGGGAAAGAATAGCTCAGGTTCATCCTTGATCGTTTTCTGTATCCCCTTGTTGGTCTTTGCCCTAGCCTGAAGAAAGGTACGGACATTGGCCTCTAGCAAGCGAGCACCCCAACTTTCGTAGATCGCTGCTAGTTGCTTACCCGGCATGATTAGCAGATAGCTTTCGAGAGCTGCTCCAGTCTGTGAAGCCTTGAGTGCAGGAAGCGGAGCGCCGAATTCGCCCGCAAAATCGATCACCATGTCTTCGCGGGCTTGCCCGGAGCGATCGAATCTCTCAAACCGAGCCAGATCCCAGACTGACCAAGTTACTGGCACAGAGTCCAGATCCTGCAGTTTTACGGCATCGTCCCGGCTGACATACTGGCGGTTTGAGATAAGGATCAGTTTTACCTTGGTGACCTGCGACCACGTCGCGCTGATCATGTCAGAAACCTGAAATGCAGGGTTTACCTCGTTGAGCGCATCTCGAAATTCCGAGGTCCTTGCCTTTTTCAGGAAGCGGATGAGCGGATTAAGTATGGGTGGGATATCGGCCTTGCCAATTGTCTGAAGTTCGTCACTCTCAATAAAGTCGCAGACAATAAGCCCAAGAACACCGTCACTGTCTCGCGGGTCACCCGCATATCCGTCCAATCTGACTCTCTGGGCACCTTCGCCACTCTGGTAGAAGGCACGGTCAGCGGTTTCGAGTTCGCCTGCTTCTGTAAGGCGAGCGGTCATCTGGTCGAAGAATGCTTCGACCATCAATACGCCGCTCGTGTCTGCCTCTCGGCAGATGTCAGCCATAAGAGACTGGTGATACTCGTGAATCTCACTCATGGTAAATCCTTATCGACGAGATGCGACCGCACGATGCTCCAGTCTGTTCGAAATGGAGAGCACGCTGAAAGCGCGAGCGCATAGGTCACGCCTGAAACACCCAGTGGGACAGGGGCAGTAATCCTCGGAAATCCCTCTGATACCGCGTGAAACTCTGGAGGCGATACTATCCAACGCCAAGCAGAGTAGTCGTCCAGAGCATCGTAACCAACATCTGCCAGGTGCAGGTCCCAATCCATGATGGCAGAAGGCTCGGTTCGTTCGAGTAGCTTTGTCACCTCACAGACATACTCGGTCAGCGTCCAACCATGGGGGGGCTGAACCTTGTCGACGGCGACTACGCTCAGCCAAAGTTGGCGATTCGGTACGTCTGCCAGTTGATGCTCATTGGCGATTTTTACAAAAGGCTGTGAAGCTCCGCGCCTTGCCTTGACCTCAATGCAATCCGCCTTCAGCTCAAAGTCCTTAGGAGCGCCGGAGGGGCCTGTCCATGCAGAAAGGGCAGGTTTAGCTCCCAAAGTGGTTATCAGGAGCTTCAGTATCTCGATTTCGCCGATCAGGCCTTTTTGCGCTTCTTCAGCTAACGCTTCAGATTTCCCGCCTCGCATCAGATAGTGCCAACGGAAGGTGCGTCCGATTGCACGCTCAAGCGCCTCGGTCTCAGTGTTTGCCAACTCGCCTGCGGCCATAACATCACGGCAGAGCGTTTCGAACAGTTCCTGTTGGGCACTATCCTTTAGTCGTATGTATAGGATTGGGCCACCAGGAAGTGTCTGGAAGCGGATTTCCAGGTTCCTGAGGTTCGGCAAATCATGAAGCGGCTTCGGAAGCTCTGAAAGCTGCAGGACCAATGCCATGTCTGTACGCGGCATTACAGCCCAGAACCAGTTCCAGCGTGCAGATGCATCTACACGTCGTGTGTCTGTCTTTCCTGCCTCGAGTCCCGACCATGGGCTGTTATTCGGAATCACCTTGCGCCTCCTCTTCGACATCCTCCTCGCCAAACATTTCGCGCATGCGGACGGTGTTTACGACGTATTCAACGGTGCCCCCCTGAATCTCCGACGGCGGAAAGCAGATACTCCATGCGAGAACAATGTCAGGCAGCTTGTCTTTCAACGCAGTATCTGCAATATCGGGAGTCACGAAACGCAGAATAATCAGTGGATGACGTCCCGTAATTTCGCAAAAGATGCGGGGGGGGAGAGTGTTAGGAACAGGCTTTCCTTCGCGGAGGCGTTCCTCGCGAAAGGCTTTTGTTGCGTCCTCGATTTGTTCTGGTGTCAGGCCGACTCGCTCATCGCCGGGTGAGCCGACCCTCCTGCTAGTGCCGCTAATGGCAAGCACATCTTGGCGCAGATCGGCATCACCAACCGATCTTCCGAAGGGGCGCATCCGGTGCGCACCCAGTTCCTCGAGTGGCGCATCTGTCTTTTGTGCACTTGCGAAGAGGACATCCCATTCCTTCAATTCGGTGTCTGAGCGAGCATCAATGTAATCGCCCATTAGCTTCGGGTCTGTTAATGGATCAGCCGCATCGGCACGGAAAGCCCTTAGAAAATCGCGGACCAGGTCAACAGGAACCGACTTGTAAAGAGTGCCTCTCGATGGATATTCGGGAGAACAACCACACGCCACAATTGCATTCGCCAGATCTTCTCCGGCCTTCCTGTTTCGGCCCAACTGGAAGCTATCTGTGCGAATCCGTGTCGTCTCGATCATCTTTCCTGCCAGACCAACCTTCATGGGCAACTCACGTCCACTCCCCATTTTGTTACGGGCGGTCACGATCAACGACTCGGGGTGGCTCCGGACGGCCAGTCCAAATTGTTCAGGCGTCGCCTTCACCAGCTCCATGCGCTTCAGCTGTGCTTGCAAGTCATCCATCGCCTCATGGATGTGAGCATACCAGCCCACACCGTCCGCAGGGATCCACACGCGGCAGAGATCCTCATACCCAGGCCGATATCCGAACCAGCGTCCCATCTGCATGAGCGTGTCGTACATCATTGAGTTCCGCAGGAAGTAGCTCACCGTCAGACCTTCCAGTGTCAGACCTCGTGACAGAGAGAAGCCACCGACAGCGATCACTGTGATGCCGTGTTCGCCACCGTGGTCATAGTCGAGCGCTTGAGAGCGCTTTGAAGCATTGACTTCGACGATTCTGGCCGCGACCAGAACCTCGTAAAGGCGTGCTTGCACATCCGGCCAAGCGGCTCCGTCTGCCTCAGCGTACTCTTCCTCCCAGACCGCATGGAGTGCTGCAATCTCAGGGTTGCGCAGGGCAATGCGGCCTTTCGCGCCATCGACTGCAACAGCATCCCGGATAAGACCCAAGATATCGGCAATCTTCGAGCGAAGCCGCCCTTGGATATCGGTGAAACGCGATGCATTCACCAACATTGAGGCATGTGATGCCTGTTGGCCCCGTGCATTGCGGATTGCGCGAGCGACAATGAAGGTACGTACTGCTCGCAAGAGACTCTTTGGCAACTCATCTACCGGATGGTCGATTTTGTGCTTCATCGGCAGAATGTCCTCGTTGTCGTCGATAAGGCGAACGTGCTTATCGCGGGCGTCGAGGAAGACCTTTTGCGCACCGAAGTAATTCGATGGTGCGTCCAGTCCGATGATGAAATGGCGCGGAAACAGATCCTGCTTCAGTGTTTCGTCGTCGGTGTCCGGGTCAATAAATATGTTGGCGAAAGGCGTAGCGGTGTAGCCGACATAGCAGCTGCGGTGAAACAGCGAGAGCAACTCTCGGATCTGCCCGTTGATTCGAGTGACTTCATCGCGGGCATACGCAGTGTTGATCGAGGCATTGTCGGCCTCGTCGTCGATCAACAGCATTGGCTGGCTCACCATCTGTGAGCCCTGACTGACAGAGTGTTCTTTAAGCCATTCCAGAAGGTTTTTAAGAGTACTAGAGTTTTTCTTGATCACCAGAACGACAGGAACGTTGTACTGTCCAATCTGGCTAGTATTTGTAGTGGCGGTCGCCTTGTTGAAATCTCGCAGGGTATTGGTCAGCGAAACCGGGAATTCACGCTGATCGAAGGTACCAACCCCGACGATTTTCTGCCGTTGAGCCTTGTTGGCATGAGCAAGGCGCCCAGTGTCACGACCGATAAATCCTTCGTCGATTCGCGCTTGCGTCTGGTTGCGCAAATTGTTGTGGATGCCAGCGATAACCACGATCAGGCGATAGCCAGCATCGGCAGCCTTGCAAATCAACCCGGTGTAGTTTGCGGTCTTGCCACTTTGCACGTGTCCGACGACCATGCCGCGGCGGCTCCAAGGGCTCAAATTTTTTGGATTGCCAAGACGATCCAGTACGCGATCGGTTACTTCGTCGGTTGCGTCAATGACCGACTTCGGCAACCCCTTGAGGTTCAGGAGCTTGCGGTACCGACTCCAGTAAAAATCCCCCACCTCACCATTGATCCGCGCATCATGCAACCACGGTCGAAAGTCCTCTGCATCGACGACAGCACCGAGCCCCATGCTAATGCCGTATTTTTCTTCTATCAGCCGCGCAAGTTCCTCTGCTTCGTCGTCAGCGATCTTTTCTGAGAACATTGGCGTGCTACGCAATTGCCCAATGATGTCCCGGATCGACTGCGCGGTATGTGGCCCTTGTTGCGATGCCATGTACATTGCTGTCATGCCTTCAAGGCTGCTCAGGAGGGGGGTCATTTGATTTCTTTCGTCTCCATCGTTGTAGCGACGATGCGCTGCGTGTCTTCCCAAGCCGAACGGAAGGGATCAACATCTTTCATCAAGGACAGGATTTCCTTAAGGTCCTTTTGTGCGCAGAAGAGTACGGATAACGTCGCCTGTACTGCTTGAGTCAGTGTGTCCTCATCGACCTGCGCGGGCACAATTTGCTCGGCAGAACCTGCCATGTCGGCGTGCAACGCTTCGATGGGCAGCGAAGCTCCTACAAGGGAAATACAGTTGAAAAATCCGCGCCGCAGGTCGGGCGGCAAACGCTCTGCGAAGTCAGCAAACGCAGGATGTTCGGTATTTGGCCGATATCGGATCTGTCCTTCGGCCTGAGTGCGATTCCACATCGGGAGTCGTTCGTGATCGACAAGTTTTTGTCCGCGCTTGTGATAGGTTCGCTTTGAGCCGTCTTGTATGCGATCAATCACCTTTCTCAGGCGGTCACGGACGACGGGGGGAAGCTGGGCAGACGATTTCTTGACATCAATTTTCCAGTCAGCATCCATGCTGTTCGGAATATCGATTCTTACCCTGGAAAGCTTGGTCAGCTCAGACTGCCTGCAAAGGCCAAACCACGTTCCGTAGAGGATAAGGCGCCTGCCTCGATATAAATAGAATCCCTGTGACTTCAGATGACCATCTGGGCCGGCGATGTCCTCCCACTCAGTCTTGTTCATTTGTTTATGATGAGGGAGAGTGAAGCTCTGGATCGCTACTTCACCACGATTCAAAGGCAATTTTTCTTCTGGGTCGACAATGGTCGCAGGATTTTTTCGGGCAAATGGATCGAGTGCTTGAAGGGGGCGACCGTTCAACAGAATACGAAGTACCTTCATGTCTTCCGTGAAGCGGTGGAAAACCAGTCGCAGGTGCCATTCAGTCTCGGCAATTCGTTGGTTAATGATTTCCGCACGCTTTCCGGTGTTGTGTAAGACACCTCCGGCCAACCGATCGAGTTTTTGCCACAGAACCAACGTGCCAGCAATGCCGAGCTGGTCCACTTCCGGAATCCCCGCAAAATCATCGGGCAACTGTACCTTCCATTCGTTTCGCTCAGCCACATCATCTAGATCCCAGATCGCGGCAGATGTCTTCCCGTCTTTCCGAGACACAACCGTCAGCCGGCGGCATTGCGAGAAACTGGCACTTTTCAGTCCAAGCCCGAACCTTCCGAGATCCGGCTCATCACGAGTTGCGAGGGGGCTTCTGCTACCCGGGCGCATTGCCGCAATGAGCTCATCCTCAGTCATGCCTTGACCGTCATCCACGATGGCAATTCGGGGTTCGTCGATGCAAGCTTCGGTAATGATGCGAATGTTCTTAGCGCCTGCTGTGATGGAGTTATCAATGATGTCGGATATTGCGGTCTCGAGTGAATATCCAATATCCCTCAGTCCCTCAATCAGCGAAGCTGCATGTGGAGTTGCATCAGCCAGTCTTGGTGTTGTGTTTTGATGCACTTGCTTACTAAGCATGTCAGTTTTCTATTCGCCGGTGGCTTTCTTGCTTACTATTGGTTTGACCCTGTACAGAATTTGGCTAAGTCATTTGGAATTATGCATGACAAGATCGATTGAGTCGCGAAACTGCTGTTGTGGAGGGCCTGCGTCGTTTGATGCGAACGAATCTAAGCGGAACATGCCTAGGCGCGGTATTAGCCGGCGTGTCGCAAGCTGTCGTTGGCACGTCATTGCTGTTGAAGGTCCGCTAACCGCCAAATAACCGCCCGAGACTTCATTGTCCGTCAATGATCGCAAAGGCCGAAGCGTTCGCTTTGGATTGGCTGAATTTCAGAGCAGTGTGATTGGTCAGAATCACTTCTCAAAGCACTGAAGTTATACGGGCGCGCCGCCGCAGGTAGGCAGGAGTCTCAAGTTCCGTGAACTGACTATCAGCCTTGGTGAAAATCGCACGCGCCCGCGCTAGGCGCTCGGCTTCGAAACAGGCAATACCTGCAAGGCGATTAAAGATTGACTGGACTCGTTGCATCATGAGTTGGCTCCTGAATTGTTTTCATGAGCCCATTTTGCTCGCAGTTGGGCTCAAGAAATGAGCCTGTGGCATTGCCTGCATTTTTATTGATATCGTGACAGCGCTGATTGAAACTCTGAAATCACTCTCGCCTTGAGTGAGGCTGGTTCTATGACCTCGCAGTCGCTGCCGTATTTCATAATATCCATTATCAGTTCCCGGTCGTCGGCATAGGGAACGCGCAACTCGTAGCTTCCATCCTCAAGGAATTTCCCGGTCTGATTTCTATGCCAGCGTTCAGACGCGACCCAGCGTGCACGCTCCGAGGTAAAACGCAGTACCGCCCAGGAGATCTGCTCCCCGGAAAAGACCCCATACCCGGAACCCAGCACTTCATCGAGCCGTTTGTCGGAGACATCCTTTGCTCGCTTGTCGAGAATTTCGGCATGTTCGATGGCGTCGAGCGAGAAGGCGCGAAGGCCGTCGCGCAGGTGGCACC
>Ga0209310_1000398_pt1 | contig 51331 bp, 57 predicted proteins | sample AD_UKC030_MetaG_FD_184415 | JGI IMG/M metagenome (GOLD analysis project Ga0209310, IMG submission 184415) | Active sludge microbial communities of municipal wastewater-treating anaerobic digesters from USA - AD_UKC030_MetaG (SPAdes) (version 2) | ecosystem: Engineered > Bioreactor > Anaerobic >...
CGTTGCTGCACAAGGCGAGGAGCTTCATGGAGCGTCTGGTCAAGACACCGGAACGGGTCATGGGGTATTTCAAACATTCGGCGGTCCAATATGCAGCAGCATCCGCTATTTGATTGCCGGGTTAATAACCGTCATCGGGCGTTGCTGCAGCACCGTCAGTGAGCGGGATTCAGCGAGACCGTAGGCGGTGAGTTGTTCGCGCTGCAGTGGGTCGATCTCGTCGCCGAAGCCAGCCAGGCGGACCTCGGTGCCCAGGCTGATGAACGCCAGTGGCAGACGGGCTTCATGTTTCGGGCTCATGCCGGCACCCAGAGAGCGCGCAGGGCGATGTTGAACAGGCCGCCGACAAGGAAGGCGAAGGGAACGATTACGGCGACCATGGTGAGGGCGATCTTCAAACCCTGTTCCTTTACCATCATCATCAGGCTGGCGAAGCACGGAATGAAAAGCGTGATGGTGATCATGCCGACCACGGCCTGCACCGGCGACAAGGTGTGCGCCATGGCGAACAGGCCGGTAGCGCCGAAGTCGCGGCGCAGGAAGCCCATGACGAAAGCGGCGCTGGCTTCCGGCGGCAGGCCGAGCCAGCCCGAGACCAGCGGTTCGCCGGCACGGATGATGGCGGGCAGGGCGCCCAGCTTGTCGAGCGCGAACATGATGAAGGTGCCGAGCAGGAAGAGCGGGATGACTTCCAGCAAATACCATTTGAGTCGCCCGCCGGTCTTCTTGAGCACGTTGCCGAGGATGGGCAGGCGCATCGGCGGCAGCTCGGTGACGAGCGGGATGCGCCGACCGGGAATCAGCCGGGCGGCGAGGAGGCCGGACAGGAGCAGGACCAGAACCAGAACCATGGCCAGCGCCCAGATCAGCACGGCGCTGAACGAGACGCCGCCGAGCATGCCGAGAACGACGCCGAGCTGGGCCGAGCAGGGAATCGCCAGGGCGAGCAGGAAGATGGTGATCATGCGCTCACGGGGGCTGTGCAGGATGCGCGTGGTCAGCGTCGCCATGGTCACACAGCCGAGGCCGAGCACCATCGGCAGCACGGCGCGGCCGTTGAGGCCGATCAGCGCGAACAGCCGGTTGGCGATGACGGTCAGGCGCGGCAGGTAACCGGAATCCTCGAGAACGCCGAAGGCGAGAAAAAAGGTGGTGACGATGGGCAGGATCAGCGCCAGCGCGTAGGTCATGCCCATGGTCCACAGGCCGTACTGGCCGACCAGCAATTCAGCAATAAAAGGGATGTTGACCGCAGCAGTCACGAAATCGGTGAATGCCGGGTTGAGGATGCCTTCAAACAGGTCTTTTTCGAGCAGGCCAACCAGCACCGTGGCGCCGAAGACGCCGACGAACTGGTAAACCAGATACAGCATGGCCAGCAGGATGGGCATTCCCCAGGCGGGATGCACGACGTACTGGCCGACGCGTTGCGCGAGCAACGGGCTGCTGCGCGGGGCGCGCTGAATGACGCTGGCGGACAGCGTGTCGGCGGCCTCGGTACGTTCACGGGCAAGGAGGGCTGGCAGATCGCCTTCGGCATTCTCGCCAGCCAGCCGGCGCAAAGCTTCGAGGTCGGCGAAGCGGGCGCCGGCGTTCGGCCAGCCAGCCGGCGACTTCCGGATCGCCGCCGAGAAAAAGGATCGCCAGGCCACGCGCCGCCAGGTGCGGGTGCGGGGCGAGGCGCGCGATGGCTGCGGCGGTGGCCGCAATATCGGTCTCGAAGTCGCTGTCGTAGCGCAGCATGGCTTCCGGGGCACGGGCATCAGGCAGGCTGCCGGTCAGTTCAGCGATGCCGCTGCCGCCGGTAGCGACGGTGGCCAGCACCGGGATACCGAGTTCCTTGGCGAGCGCCGGAATGTCGACGGTGACGCCGCGTGCCGCGGCCTCGTCGTGCATGTTGAGCGCCAGCACCAGCGGCAAGCCAAGATCGGTGAGCAGGGCGGTCAGGGTCAGGGTTCGGCGCAGGTTCTTGGCGTCGCCGACCTGGACAAGGCACCGGGTGTGTTCTTCGAGCAGGGCGCGCACGGTGGCTCGTTCGTCGTCACTGCGCGCCGGCAAGGCAAGGATGCCCGGGGTATCGAGGAGAACAGCCTGATGGTCGAAGCGTGCGTTGGCACGGGTGACCTCGACGGTGGTGCCGGGATAGTTGGAAACGTTGACGTAAGCACCGGTCAGTCGGTGAAAGAGCACCGATTTGCCGACATTGGGTTGGCCGACGAGCAGGATCGCGTTGGTGACAGAGAGGTCTGCGTTCAAAATCTGGATCCTGGCTTGATATCGTGCGCGATTGGGAGGCTGCACCCCGGTGGCGACCTTTCAAGTCGCCTTTGTTGTATTTCTCAGGGTGGCTGCTTTATCTACCGCTTTCTCCGGGTTGCGTGACGAAACCGATTTTGGTCAGACCGGCGCGGCGGGCGGCGCTCATGGTTTCGGCGACCGACTCGTAGCGCGTGCTGCGGTCGGCCTTGAGATGCATCTCGACGTTGGCGTCGCGCGCCACCGCGTCGCGGAAGCGGCTTTCCAGGCTGTCGCGGTCGACCGCCTCGGAACCGACAAAAATGGCGTTGTCGGCGTCGATGCTGACCTGCAGGGTCAGCGGCTTGTCCGGCGTCGGCGTGCTCACGGCGCGCGGCAGGTCGATCTGGACCGAATGCGTCATCAGCGGCGCGGTGATGATGAAGATGATGAGCAGCACCAGCATCACGTCGACCAGCGGCGTCGTGTTGATTTCCGCCATCGGCGCCTGGGTGCCGGGAGAGTTGAAGCTGCCGATCGCCATTTACGCGGCCTCCGCGGCGGCGCGGGCGCGCATCGGGTGGATCTGCGCACTGTTGGCGACGAAAGGCTTGCCGACCGTGAAGAAGGCGTGCAGGTCGTGGGCGAAGGCATCGAGATCGGCCAGCAGCACGCGGTTGGCGCGGGTGAAGGCGTTGTAGGCGAAAACGGCGGGCAGCGCGACGGCGAGGCCGGTCGCGGTCATGATCAGCGCTTCGCCGACCGGGCCGGCCACTTTTTCCAGTGCTGCCTGGCCGGAGAGGCCGATGGCGATGAGCGCGTGATAGATGCCCCAGACGGTACCGAAGAGGCCGACGAAGGGTGCCGTGGCGCCGGTCGTGGCGAGCAGGGTGAGGCCGTTTTCCATGGCCGCCTGGGTGCCGGTGAGCTGCTGGCGCAGGGCGCGTTCCATCTGCTCGGCGGGGTCGAAGCGGGCGGCCAGGCGACCAACGGCGGTTTCGCAGTCGGCGTTGCAGATGCTGGCCTGGGTTGCCAACTGCGCGTAGGGGCTGTCGCTGCCCGCCGCGCGCAGGCGTTCGATGCCTTCGCTGACGCTGCTCGCCGACCAGAAGGCGCCGACGCCGCGGGCGGCGCGGCGCATCTGCCACCAGTCCCAGGTCTTGGCCAGGATCAGATACCAACTGGCCAGCGACATCAGGATCAGGATGACGGTGACCGTGTAGGAGACACCATCGCCGTTGGCCAGAATGCGGGCGAAGCCGAAAAAGTTTTCCTGCTGCATGTTACTGCTCCAGTTTGAAGATGATAGGGACGAGCACCCAGCTCTGGACGGCCGTGTCGCCCCGCTTGGCGGGAACGAACTTCCAGTTGCGGACGGTTTTCTGGGCCGACTCGTCGAGGCGCGGGCTGCCCGACGAGGTCTTGATGTCCACGCTGTCGGCGGTGCCCTGGGGATTGACCGAAACGCGCAGGACGACCTTGCCTTCCTCGCCCATGCGCTTGGAGAGCGCCGGGTAGGGCGGCGCCGGGTTGCGCAGGGAATTGGCGTCGAAGCGCGCCTGGCTGAACGATTCCTCGGCCGGCGCAGCGTTCGCCGCCCTGTTCTCGGGCGGTGCGGCGATTGCCGTGGCGGGGGCTGGCGCGGTGCTGGTGGTGGTCTCGATGACCGGGACCGGCGCCTTGGGGACGGGCACCGGCTTCTGGCGTACCGGTTGCGGGCGGACGACCGGCAGCGGCTTCGCTTCCGGCTCCTTCTGGGTTTCCGGAGGCTGCAGCAGATCGACGATCAGCGGCATTTCCATGATTTTCGGCGCGACCGTCCGGGCGGCCAGGATCAGCAGAAAGATGCCGGCGTGCAGCGCGATGACGATCGCCAGCAGGCTGCTGCGCTGAATCTGGGAGGGGCGGGACAGGGCGTAACTCATCGGGGATTTCGGGCAAGCGTGCCTGCCGTCAGGGAAAAAACCGTTGGCTCGCTGGCTTGATGCTGGCTGGCTACCGGGAACGAGAGGGGTACAACGGAGAGGGGGTTATTTGGTCAGGATCAGCTTGTTTTCGCGGGTGACGCGCAGCAGGTAAAGCTGGCCGGCGTGGTCGATTTCAACCGCCGAAGCACCACGCAAAAGATCCTTGCTGTCGAAACATGGACGGTGTGAGCCGGTATCGGTGGCCGGAGTGGGAGCTGGGGATTTCTTTGGCATATCCATGGATGAACTCAAATGCAAACGCGAATAGCTCGCATTATCAATTTTGTGAGAATTGATGTCAACAAGTGCATGCGTGGTCAGTAACGCTAACCTGCTTGGTGGAGCGACGATTCGGGTTCGAGTTGGCGGGACAGGCCGGAAACGTCCGTCGTCTTCATGTAGATGCACGGCTTGCCCATTCGCTAGCACTGTTCCTCGTGGGCTGCGCACAGCAACTTGTCGAGCACCCAGACTCGCCGGGCGGCATCGACTAGTTACTCGTTGGCCTCGCTCAGCGCCATCAGATGGCGGCCGAGTTCGACGATGGCCTGGCCGGATTCCCGTACCTCGACCCGTTACCGGGCGGCGCGGTGCAGTGTTTCGAGGCGGCTGATTTCATTGTCCTCGGCGACGATCTTGCGGGCCGCCAGGGTGGCGCTGCTGCGCTTCTGGGCCTGGCGCGATTGCCGCAAGGCATTCTGCAGCGCCAGATTCGCCGATTCCAGTTGCGCCACGCGTTCTTCCAGCGAAACGGATGGCTCGCGCTCGATCAGCGAACGGTTCTTAAGCGGTGCCAGCATGCGGCGTCTCCTTGTGCGGGGGTTGACTGAGGCGGTTGCTGGCACGCTCGCACAGGCCGCGGGTCTCGTCGTCGAGGTCCGGCGCGTCGCTGAGGCGTTCGAGCAGGCGGGCGGCGTTCAGCGCGGAGTGAGGGCAGCCGCTTTCACCGTGGATCAGCAAGAGGCTGAGGGCGCCGGCCCAGAGTTCGGCGGTTGGCATCGCTACACCGGCAGGGCAAGCAGCAGGCACCAGAGCAGGATCCCGGCGAGCGAGGTGTTCAGAAACAAGCTGCGCATAACCATTCCTCATTGATGAGAATAATTCGCATCTTAAGGCCGGAATTCTGGCTTGTCAATAAGAATAATTCGTGTTTGATGCGCAGAAACAAAAAAGCCACGGACTGGCCGTGGCTTGCTGTGGTGCCTTTGCGCGTCAGGCGCTGCCGGGCTTTTTCTTGAACTTGCGCTCGCCACCACCGGCATCCGGGCGGCCTTCGTCGGGACGCAGGTTGATCGGCACGCCGCGGACCCGGGTACGCTTCAGCGCGTTGGCGGCCTCCGCCGGCATGCCGGCCGGCAGTTCGATGGTGCTCGATTCGTCGTAGAGCCCGATGCGGCCGATGAAGCGGCTTTCGATGCCGGCTTCGTTGGCGATGGCACCGACGATATCCTTGACCTGGACGCCGTGGTCGCGACCGACATCGATACGGTAGCGCACCATGTCGCCGCTCGGGGCCGAACGGGCCGGGCGTTCTTCGCGACGCGGACGTTCGCCGCGGTTTTCGAAGCTGGGCTTGTCACCAGCTCGCTCGTTGAAACGCGGCTTGCGTTCGTCGCGCTCGCCAAAGCTGCCCGGACGCGGGCGGCTGTCACGGCTGTCGAAGGATGCGGCTGGCGCCGGACGCGGGTCTTCGCCGGCGATCTGCAACGGCTTGCCTTCCTGCGCCATCATGGCCAGCGCGGCGGCAACTTCCTCGGCGCCGACGTTATGTTCTTCAGCAATCTGCGACACGATATTGGCAAAGAAATCGAGGCTTTCGGCGTTCAGCACTTCCGCCACTTTTTCCTTGAAGTCGGCGACGCGCTTGTTGGTGACGTCGGCACGGCTGGGCAGGGTCAAGGGAGCGATCGGCTGCCGGGTCGCGCGTTCGATGGTGCGCAGCATGCGGATTTCGCGCGGCGCGACGAAGAGGATGGCATTGCCGGTGCGTCCGGCGCGGCCGGTACGGCCGATACGGTGCACATAGGCTTCGGTGTCGTAGGGGATGTCGTAGTTCACCACGTGGCTGACGCGCGGCACGTCGATGCCACGGGCGGCGACGTCGGTGGCGATGACGATGTCGAGGGCGCCGGACTTCAACTGCTCGATGACGCGTTCGCGCATCTGCTGGTTGAGGTCGCCGTTCAGCGCGGCGGCGGCGTAGCCGCGAGCGGCCAGTTTGTCGGCCAGTTCGACGGTGGCCGTCTTGGTACGGACGAAGATGATGGCGGCGTCGAAGTCTTCCTCGACTTCGAGGATGCGGGTCAGGGCGTCCAGCTTGTGCATGCCGGAAACCTGCCAGTAAACCTGACGGATGGCGGCGACGGTGGCGGTGGCCGACTTGATCTTGATTTCGCGCGGATCGACCAGGTATTTCTGGGCGACACGGCGGATCTGTTCCGGCATGGTTGCCGAGAACAGCGCGGTCTGGTGCTGCTCGGGCGTCCGTTCGAGAATCCATTCGACATCGTCGATGAAGCCCATGCGCAGCATTTCGTCGGCTTCGTCGAGCACCAGTGTCTTCAGGTGGTCGAGGTTGAGCGTCTTGCGCTCGAGGTGGTCCATGACACGACCCGGGGTGCCGACGATGACGTGGGCGCCGCGCGACAACTGCTTGAGCTGGATGGTGTAGCTCTGGCCGCCGTAGATCGGCAGCACATGGAAGCCGGGCAGGTTCTTGGCATAGCTTTGCAGCGCTTCGGCAACCTGGATGGCCAGTTCGCGCGTCGGCGTCAGGATCAGGGCCTGCGGCTTGGCGACCTTGACGTCGATCTGTTCCATGAGCGGCAGGGCGAAGGCGGCGGTCTTGCCAGTGCCGGTCTGGGCCATGCCGATCAGGTCATGACCATCGAGCAGAACGGGGATACATTGGGCCTGGATCGGCGACGGGGTTTCGTAGCCGATCTGGGTCAGGGTCTGGAGAAGTGTGGTGCTTAAGCCGAGATCGGCAAAGCTCAGCGCATCGGATGACGCCGGTGAAGACATGCTGTTTCCTTTCATCGTCGCTATTGGGCTTTGTTATGGCTTGCGACGGATTGGCCCGATGGTCGGGCGGCCTGAGTTCCCCGATGCAGCCGTACCGGGGGCGAGTCAATGTGGTGATCCTGCAAACGAGAACGACGGGGGCTGCTCGGAAGACCTGCGGGCGATGCATCAACGCATTGATATTATTAGTTTACTCTATTTTTGGCTGGCTGGATACGGGGCTTGATGCCTTCCTTCATCAGGAGTCCGGAACGGCCTGGCTTGAGTGAAACGCAAAAGTGTCGGAATTATTTACATGAGTTCTTCACTCAGAGATTCAGGCAATTGTTTCCAATGAATAATAATTTCTGGCTTGGGAATTGCTTTCAAAAATGACGGTAAAAACAAATGACGGTAAAAACATTTCTTCGTTTTTATCGTTTTGGCATTTCCTGCAAATTACGTAATTCCAGAGTCGGGTGAATCCAAAGAAATCATCCAGCAATCAAGCGCGCAATTTTGTGCGCTCCAAGGGAAGAAAATTCAGAATGAGAAAATTTCTTGGTGTAGTTGCGTTCCTTGTTTCGGTGGGTTTGCCGGCTTCGGCAAATGCCGCGCTGCAAACGCTGTCCAGTCTGTTCGTCTTTGGCGACAGCCTTTCGGACGGCGGCAACAGCGGACTGGTCAGCCAGGCGGCGACCAACGGTGCTTATACCTACCCGCCATCTCCCTATTACAACGGCCAGTACTCCAACGGTCCGGTTGCGGTTGAATATCTGTGGCGGAGCTATAACGGAAACGCCCCATTCATCCCATCGCTGGCCGGCGGAACCAATTACGCGATCGGCGGCGCGACAACCGGCGTGGATAACTTCAATGCAATTAGTTCGACAACCGGCGCCCTTGGGCCTGCCTACGTGCAGTTGGGCAACAACTGGCAACTGAATACCTTTGGCGCGCAGCTTGCCGGGGGAAGGACGTTTGATCCGGTGTCCTCGCTGTTCGTGATCTGGACCTTTCCCAATGACGTGTTCAATTGGGTGGAGAACGGCGGTTTCACGTCGGGGACCATCGGGGGCGCGGCGGGTGTCGGACCGGTGGGGGTCGACGCGCTGATCGGCAACGGGATCAACAACATCGTCCAGACTGTCCTCGCGCTCGCCTCGACGGGGGCGCAGCACTTCCTGATTCCCAACATGCCGGACCTCGGTGAGGTACCGGAATTCAAGGGAACGGCCTTTGAACCGGGCATGAAGGCGGTGAGTCAGGGGTTCAATTTCTATCTGGCGCAGGCACTGACCGCTCTGGATGCCCAACTGGCTTCCGCAGAAATTGTCCAGTTCGATCTTTTCGAGACCCTTAACCGGGCTGCTGCAAATCCGGGTGCATACGGCTTCATGAACACCACCGAGAAGTGCATCGACCACATCCTGGATGGTCGCTGCGACCCGTCCAACAACACTTGGTTGTTCTGGGACGGCGTGCACCCGACGACCTACGCGCATAGCATTATTGGCGCCGAATTCCGGGCGGCGGTTCCCGAGCCGGAAACCATCCTGCTGCTTGCGTTCGGCCTGCTCGGAATCTTAGCGACCCGGCGCCGGTAGTCTGAAATTGCAGCATTTTGTTTCCCACCCCGCTACGGCGGGGTTTTTGTTTTTCAACCACGGGTCAAGCGGAGCGCGTCAGGGTCGCCAGTTCGTCTGCCGTGAATCCGGCGGCAAGGCGCGCGGCTTCGTTCAGCGGGGCCTGCGGCCACGGTGCGTCGAACTCATTGAGCAGTCGCCGGTAGGTCGCTTCCGATTCCAGGCCGCGCTCCGCGCAGAAGTACCGGAACCATTTGTCGCCGAGGCCGACATGGCCGATTTCATCGCCAAGGATGACGTCAAGGACGTGCGCCGATTCGACATCGCCGGCATTTACGAGTCGTTTCCGGATCGGCGGCGTGGCATCGAGGCCGCGTGCTTCGAGCAGGCGCGGCACCAGCGCCATGCGCGCCAGCACGTCGTTGGCGGTCTTTTCGGCCATTTCCCACAGGCCGGCATGGGCCGGAAAATCCCCATAGTCGTGGCCAAGCGTCTGCAAGCGCTGGCGGAGCAGGGTGAAGTGTCGGGCTTCGTCGGCCGCGACGCCGATCCAGTCGGCGTAGAACGGGCGCGGCATGCCGCGGAAGCGGGCGGCGTGATCGAGCGCCAGGTTGATTGCCGAGAACTCGATGTGGGCGATGGCGTGCAGCAGCCGGGCGCGGCCTTCGGGGCTCTTCGCGTTGCGCTGCGGAACCTGCCGCGGGGACACGAGTTCGGGCTTCACGGGGCGGCCGCAGATCAAATTGACGGGTGCGGCATCCTGCCAATCGAGCTCGCTGGCTCTCCAGTCGGACTCGACTGCCGCGGTCAACGCGATTTTTTGCCCGATTTCCGTGGCGGCGAGGGCCGTGGCGAGGGCGCCGAACAGCGACTGTGTCATGGCGCGGGATTGGTGTAGCGGAGGTGAATGGCATCGATCTCGGCGAGCAGGTCTTCCGTCATCGGGGTGCACATCGCGGGCAGCGTTTCCTTGAGTTGGGCCAGCGACGAGGCGCCGATGATGGTGCTGGCGACGAACCAGCGCGAGCGCACGAAACCGAGCGCCAGTTGCGTTGGCGTGAGCTGGTGCCGGCGGGCAAGATCGGCGTAGGCGGCGACGGCGGGGGGCACGTTGGGCTTCGTGTAGCGCTGGCCGAAGGCGGGCCATTGTGTCAGGCGGCCGGGGGCGGCGGGGTCGGCCAGATATTTGCCAGTCAGGTGACCGAAGGCGAGGGGGGAGTAGGCGAGCAGGCCGACCCCTTCGCGCAGGCAGACCTCGGCCAGCCCGGTTTCAAAGGTCCGGTTGAGCAGGCTGTAGGAGTTTTGCGTTGACACGATTCGCGGCAGACCGAGTTCGTCGGCCAGGCGGATGAACTGCATGATGCCCCACGGATGTTCATTGGACACGCCGACGTGGCGCACCTTGCCTTCCTGCACCAGTTCGGCGAGCGCCTCCAGCTGAGCGCGGATCGGCGTGCATTCGCGTTCCCTGGCCGGGTCGAACTGCCATTGCCCGAACATCGGCTGGTTGCGTTCCGGCCAGTGCAGTTGATAGAGATCCACATAATCGGTTTGCAGACGGCGCAACGAGCCATCGATGGCGGCACGGATGTTGGCACGGTCCATGGCTGCGGGGCCGTTGCGGATCCAGTCCAAGTTGCGCGAGGGGCCGGCGACCTTGGTGGCGACCAGCACCGCTTCGCGTTTCTGCCGTCTGAGCCAGCGCCCGACGATGCTCTCCGAGGCGCCGCAGGTCTCGGCGCGCGGCGGCACGGCGTACATTTCGGCGGTATCGAGGAAATTGACGCCGCGATCCAGTGCAAAATCGAGCTGGCTGTGCGCATCGGCTTCGCTCGTCTGCTCGCCGAAGGTCATCGTGCCCAGGCAGACGTCGGGTATCGCCAGCGTGCTGCGGCCAAGGGGGCGGGGGGCGAATGGTTCGGTCATGGGGATTGCTCCGGAATTGGGGTGGTTTTCAGGGTCGACCGCAAAGAACGCCGTAAATCAGGATATGGCGCTGCAGAACCGTATCGTAACCGGCGGGAACGATGGCGAGGCGGTGCGCATCCGGCTCGCTGCAATGGCTTTCCACCCAGCGGCTGGCGGCGGCATGCGCGGCGTCGAAGGTAGCAAACAGGCCGTGCAGCGTTGGTGAGCGGACCGGCAGGAGTTCGCCCGAAACTCGGTCGAGCAGGGTGTCGGTATCGAGCATCTGCACCGCGTAGCCGGCGGCCTGGCGCGGCAGGGGCAGTTCGGCCAGGGCGAAGCGATCGCCGAAGGCGTCGGCGGCAAGCGGACGGTTGAGCATGCCGCATTTTACCCGCGCCGGACTCCTGAATTCCGGGACGTGATCTCGCGCCGGCTATTTCATTGCGTCATCAAAGCGAAACAAATATGAAACAATACGCCCGGCTTGCTGAATAGCACGGGAGAGAGCCATGGAGCTCAAGGATATCAACAAGATCGAAAAGGCCACGCAAAAGGGCCGTAGCGAATTGTTCAGGCTGGGCATCGGCCTGATTTTCATTGTGGGTGTGATGCTTTATGCCCTGACGCTGGATTTTGGGCGCGGTGGAGTGATCATCGTCGTCGCCGCCATGATCGGCGGCTACATGGCGATGAATATCGGCGCCAACGACGTGGCGAACAACGTCGGGCCGGCGGTCGGCTCCAAGGCGTTGACGCTGGGCGGCGCGCTACTGATCGCGGCGATTTTCGAGGCGCTCGGCGCCATCGTTGCCGGTGGCGAGGTGGTCGGCACGATCCGCAGCGGCATCATTGATCCGGGCGGTATTGCCGGCGACCGCTTCGTCTGGCTGATGATGTCCGCACTGCTCGCCGGCGCGGTCTGGCTAAATTTCGCGACCGCGGTCGGGGCACCGGTGTCCACCACGCATTCAATTGTCGGGGCGATCCTCGGGGCTGGGGTTGCCGCCGCCGGCTTCGATATCGTCCGCTGGGGAACCATGGGGAGCATCGCTGCCAGCTGGGTCGTCTCGCCGCTGCTCGGTGCGGTTTTCTCGGCCGGCTTCCTGTACCTGATCAAGCGCAGCATCACTTACCAGGAGGACATGGTGCGCGCGGCGGTGCGTATGGTGCCCATTCTGGTAGGCCTGATGGTGGCGACCTTTACCGCCTACATGCTGCTCAAGGGCCTGAACAAGGTCTGGAAGATCAGTTTTGAAATGGCGCTGTTGATCGGCGTGGCGGCGGGCGGGCTGACTGTCCTGATCTTGCGCCCGGTCATGTCGTCCCGTATGGCGCGCATCGCCAACAGCAAGGACAGCGTCAATGATCTGTTTACCGTGCCGCTCATCTGCTCGGCCGCGCTGCTCAGCTTTGCGCATGGCTCAAACGATGTCGCCAACGCGATCGGACCGCTGGCGGCCATCGTCGACATTCTCGGCAAGGACGATGAGGTGGTCGGCAATGCCGCGGCCATACCCGCCTGGGTAATGATGATCGGTGCCACCGGAATCGCGGTTGGGTTGTGGTTGTTCGGGCCCAAGGTGATCCGCACCGTCGGTTCGGAAATTACCGAACTGGACAAGATGCGTGCCTACTGCATTGCCATGGCGGCGACCATTACCGTCATTTTCGCCAGCCAGCTTGGTTTGCCGGTCAGTTCGACACACATTGCCGTGGGCGGCGTTTTCGGGGTCGGCTTCCTGCGTGAATATCTGAAAGCCAGCTATGCGCGCATGGAGGATGAAATCCGCCAGCATCATCCGGAAGGTGATCATGAAGCGATCAACCTTTTCCTGGCACGCTTCAAGAAGGCTTCGGTTGACGAAAAGGGGCGCATGATCGCCGAGCTCAAGATGCAGGCGAAAATGCGCCTGGACCCGGCGCACTTTTCAAAAATCGAGCGCAAGGGCCTGCGCAAGGTCTACCGCAAGGAACTGGTCAAGCGCTCGCAACTGTTCAAGATTGCCGCCGCCTGGATCATCACCGTGCCGGCGTCGGCACTAATGGCTGCGATGATCTACTACATGATTCTCGGCATGTTTTCCTGATACCGGATCTCGTTCAGGCGGGAATGTCGGGTACCAGCATCTGCTCGAGGTGAATGATCCGGTCCTTGAGCAGCAGCTTGCGCTTTTTCAGGCGCCGGACCAGCAATTCGTCAGGCGGCGGGCTTTCGATCAGGTGGGTGATGACCAGATCGAGGTCGCGGTGCTCGACCTGAAGTTCATGCAGCTGGGCGCGAATCTCGCTGATTTCTGCCTCGTTCAGCGGATGTATTGACATTTTCGGTTCCTGATCGCTTCCGTTGTTTTGCTAGAATACCTTGAACAGATCAGCGGAGGAGAGAGAAATGCAACATCACGTGATTGTCTCGTTCGGGCGGGACAGCGAGTTCGAATTCAAGGTTCATGGCGGGCGGCCGGCGGATGAGGCAAGGGTCTGGTTTTCGCGCGAATTCGAGTCTCTGGAATGCGATGTGGCGACCCCGACCGGGAAGATACTCGCGGTCGACCGCATTCTCAGCGTGGCCAAATATGCCGGGCAGCAGCGTTTCCGCCAGCAGCCGGACTGGGCCGAGCAGTTCGCCAAGAACACCGCAGCACTTCTCGGGCGCGACCTGATTCGCGTCGACGTCGCGAATTACAGCATCGGGTACTGATGAACAAGGCGTTTGTCCGGGAGAGCGACAGCGACGATGAAGAAGAACTCAAGCCCGCGCTGCAACTTCCTCCCGGTACTCGCAATTACATTACCCCGGCAGGCCAGGCCCGGCTGAAGGACGAACTGGAACATCTGGTCAAGCGAGAGCGCCCCAAAGTGGTAGAGGTCGTCGCGTGGGCTGCTTCCAATGGCGACCGTTCGGAAAACGGTGACTACATCTACGGCAAGCGCCGCCTGCGTGAGATCGACCGGCGCATCCGCTTTCTGACCAAACGCCTCGACATCGCCGAGGTTGTCGACCCGCTGCGCCAGGGTGATAACGACCAGGTCTTCTTCGGCGCTCGCGTCACCGTTGCCGATGCCGATGGCAATGAAAATACCTACACCATCGTCGGCGTCGACGAAGCCGACGTGGCGCGCGGCCGCATCAGCTGGATTTCGCCCCTGGCCCGGGCGCTGATCAAGGCGCGCGAGGGTGATTCCATCCGCTTCCAGAGTCCGGTCGGGATTCGCGAGATGGACATCGTCGAAGTCATTTACGATCGCATAGAATAGTTGCTGTTGGCACTGCGCCGAGTTTCCGGTGGCGGATCGCCGATTTTACTGGGCCTACGCAACAGTCATGAACGCCTTTCTCGCCGCTTTCCTGTTTTTCGCCGGTGCCTTGGGGGCCACGCTGTTTGGGTTCCTGTTGCGAAAAAATCTGCCGGAACATCATGTCAGCGAACATTCGCGGAGCATTATCGTCCTCAGTACCAAGCTGATTGCGACGATGACCGCGTTGCTGCTGGGTCTGCTGGTGTCGTCGGCCAACGATTCGTTGCAGAGTTTCAGCAGCGGTCTCGAGCAGATGGGCGCCCGACTTGCCACTACCGACCGGCTGTTGAAGGACTACGGCCCGGAAACGCGGGAAGTGCGCCATTCGTTGCGCGAGCACGCGGCGCTTACGGTGGCGCTCATCTGGCCCGAGGAGCACGAGCGCCTCGTCGGTCTTAATTTGCTCGCTACTGGGCAATTGCCCCAAGGCGGGGGGGGGACGGTGCGGTGCACGATGCCTCGCATGCAGTTCGCGCCTGGGCGATCAGCTCTTTCCTTCCGGAAATCGAGGGAAAACTGCTCGACCTGAAGCCCCAGGACGAGGCTAAGCGCTGGCGGCAGGCCGAGGCGCTCCGCCATCTCGGCCTGCTGGCGGAGCAGCACTGGCTGCTGGTCGAAAAGGCCCAGAATACCGTGCCGGTCACCTTGCTGGTTCTGCTCCTGGCCTGGCTGCTCATCCTGTTCACGACTTTCGGCCTTTTCGCGCCACGCAACGCCACTGTGACGACGGTGCTCGTCCTCTGCTCGGTGTCGCATCGGCGGCGGTTTTCGTCATTCTGGAAATGAACAGTGTCACGAGCGGCCTGCTGAAGGTTTCCGGTGAACCGCTGATCCGCGCGCTGAGCCTGATGGGTGGCTAGCCCCAGTTTGGAGCGTCAGGGCAGGAGACCGAACATTGGCTCCGATCCTGCCCATTTGAATTCAGCATGTTCCAAGCGATAAAGAATCTTCCACGTACCGTCTGGCTGATCGGCCTCATCAGTCTGGTCAACGACAGCGCCAGCGAGATGCTCTATCCGCTGATTCCGCTCTATCTGGCGTCGGTGTTGATGGCTGGCCCGCGGGCGCTGGGGATCATCGAGGGGATTGCCGAGGCGACGGCGAGTCTGCTCAAACTTTTTTCGGGCGTCATCGTCGACCGCACGCGCCGCGCCAAGCCGTGGATCGTCTTCGGTTATGGTCTGGCCGGGCTGGGCCGGCCGCTGATCGCATTCGTGTCCAGCTGGCCGTGGCTGCTCGTCATCCGCTTTGCCGACCGGGTCGGCAAGGGGCTGCGTTCGTCGCCGCGCGATGCGCTGCTGGCGGCGAGCGTGCCGGCGGAGCGACGGGGGCTGACGTTTGGCCTGCATCGGGCAATGGACAATGCCGGCGCGGTGATCGGACCGCTGGTGGCGGCACTGCTGCTGGCAGCGCAGGTGCCGCTGCAGGACATCTTTTTATGGTCGATCGTGCCGGCAGTCCTGTGCCTGGTGCTGGCCCTTGCCATCCGCGAACCGCAAGCGGCAGTGGCCGCTACGCCGCCGTCCTTCGACTGGCGTCTGCGCGACATGCCGCCGCTGTTCAAGCGCTATCTGGTGGTGGTTGCGCTGTTTACGCTGGGCAATTCCTCCAACATGTTCCTTTTGCTGCGTGCCCGTGAACTGGGTGTCGCCGAGGCAACGATTCCCTTGTTGTGGGCCGCCGTGGCGCTGGTGGCGACGGTGTTCTCGACCCCGCTGTCGGCTCTCTCCGACCGCTTCGGCCGCATGCGCCTGCTGGTTGGCGGTTATCTGGCGTATGGCCTGTTCTACCTCGTGCTCGGTATGCTGGCCCATGATGGGCTCATGCTGTTTGTACTCTTCGGGTTCTACGGCTTGTTCATGGCGGCGACCGAGGGCGTCGAAAAGGCGCTGGTAGCCGACCTTGCGCCCGCCGAGCGCTGCGGGACGGCGTTCGGCTGGTTCAACCTGACGGCCGGCGTGATGCTGTTCCCCGCGTCGCTGGTCTTCGGCTGGCTGTGGCAGTCGGTGTCGTCGTGGGCGGCTTTCGGCTTTTCGGGCGTTTGCGCGTTGTCGGCGGGCGTGTTGTTACGCTTCTGGGTGTTTCGCGACGGTCAACGTCAAATCGGCTCTTGAATTTTCCCCGCATGCCCCCACCTCCCATCCCACCTTTTGCATTGATAGGGAGTTTCAAGTATGTCCGAGTCTGCAACCGCGAACGCCAACCGCGAAACCCTGGGCTTCCAGGCTGAAGTAAAGCAACTGCTGCAACTGATGATTCACTCCTTGTACAGCAACAAGGAGATTTTCCTGCGCGAGCTGGTTTCCAACGCTTCCGACGCCTGCGACAAGCTGCGTTTCGAGGCGCTGAACAACAGTGCGCTGTATGGCGATGACAGCGATCTGAAGATTCGCGTTTCCTTCGACAAGGCCGCGCGCACCATCACGATTTCCGACAACGGCATCGGTTTGAGCCGCGATGAAGCCGTCGAGCACCTGGGCACCATTGCCAAGTCCGGCACCCGCGAATTCTTCTCGGCGCTGACCGGCGACCAGGCCAAGGATGCGCACCTGATCGGCCAGTTCGGCGTCGGTTTCTATTCCTCCTTCATCATCGCTGACAAGGTGACGGTGGTTTCCCGCCGCGCCGGCGTCGAAGCCAATCAGGCGGTGTGCTGGGAATCGGGCGGCGAGGGCGACTACACGGTCGAGATGGTCGAAAAGGCCGGTCGCGGCACCGATGTCACGCTGCACCTGCGCGAAGGCGAGGACGAGTTCCTCGGCGGCTGGAAGCTCAAGTCGATCATCCGCAAGTATTCCGACCACATCACCCTGCCGATCGTCATGAAGAAGGAAGACTGGAAGGATGGCGAACAGGTCGTGACCGACGAGGACGAAACGGTCAACCAGGCCAACGCGCTGTGGGTCCGTGCCAAATCCGAGATCAGCGACGAGCAGTACAAGGAGTTCTACAAGCACGTCGCCCACGATTTCGAAGACCCGCTGGCGTGGACCCATGCCCGCGTCGAAGGCAAGCAGGAGTACACGCAACTGCTCTACATCCCGGCCCGCGCTCCGTTTGATTTGTGGGATCGCAATGCCCGCCACGGCATCAAGCTTTATGTGCGCCGCGTCTTCATCATGGACGACGCCGAACAGCTGATGCCGCTGTACATGCGCTTCGTGCGCGGCGTCGTGGATTCTTCCGACCTGCCGCTCAACGTTTCGCGCGAAATCCTGCAGCAGAGCAAGGACATCGACGGCATCCGCAGCGGCTGCACGCGCAAGGTGCTGGGCATGCTGGAAGACCTCGCCGAGAACGACAAGGAGAAGTACGCCAAGTTCTGGGAAGCCTTCGGCGCCGTTCTCAAGGAAGGTGTCGGCGAGGATTTCGCCAACAAGGAAAAGATTGCCAGCCTGATCCGCTTCGCGTCGACGCATAACGACACGCCGGAACAGACCGTTTCGCTGGCCGACTACATCGGCCGCATGAAGGAAGGCCAGGAGAAAATCTACTACGTCACCGCCGATACCTTTAATGCCGCGAAGAACAGCCCGCACCTGGAAATCTTCCGCAAGAAGGGCATCGAAGTGCTGCTGCTGTCCGACCGTGTAGATGAATGGGTGGTCGGTCACCTGACCGAGTTCGACGGCAAGCAACTGCAATCAGTGGCCAAGGGCGGCCTTGATCTCGGCAAGCTGGAAGACGAAGCCGAGAAGAAGGAAGCCGAAAAGGCGGCCGACGAATACAAGGAACTGCTGGAAAAGGTGAAGTCCGCGCTCGGCGACAAGGTGAAAGATGTTCGCGTCACCTACCGCCTGACCGATTCGCCGTCTTGCCTGGTGTCCGACGAACATGACCCTTCGGGCAACCTCGCCCGCCTGATGAAGGCGGCGGGCCAGCCGATGCCGTCGACCAAGCCCATCCTCGAAATCAACCCGCAGCACCCGGCGGTGATGCGCCTGAAGTACGAGGAAACCCGTTTCGACGACTGGGCAGCGCTGCTCTTCGAACAGGCGACCCTGGCCGAAGGCGGCCAGCTCGACGATCCGGCCGGCTTCGTCAAGCGTATCAATGACCTGATGATGGCGCTGTCCGGCAAGTAAGCCGGAATTGCCCTGCGGGGCCGCTTGCTGCACCTCAAGGACACCTCCTTCGGGGCGCGGTCGACCGGTCCTGCAGGCAAAAATCGAATCTACTTCTCCGCATTGCCGAAAGGAAATTACATGACCGACCTGTTTTCTCCGCTGCGCCTAGGCGCCATTGATCTGCCCAACCGGGTCGTCATGTCGTCGCTGACGCGCAACCGTGCCGGCGCCGGTAATGTGCCGACCGAGCTGATGGTTGAGTATTACCGCCAGCGCGCTTCCGCCGGCCTGATCCTGACCGAGGCCTCGCCGGTCTGCGCGGAAGGCCATGGCTACCCGCGCACGCCGGGTATCCATACGGCGGAACAGATCGCCGGCTGGAAGAAGGTGACCGACGCCGTGCATGCGGCGGGTGGGCGCATCGCCATCCAGCTCTGGCATGTCGGGCGGATTTCGCACCCGGACCTTCAGCCAGATGGCGCTCTGCCGGTGGCGCCTTCGGCGCTGCGCCCGGCCGGGCAGACGGTCACCTTGAAGGGAATGCAGGATTTCGTGACGCCACGGGCGCTGGAAACTGCCGAGCTTCCCGGCATCGTCGCGGCCTTTGCGCAGGCGGCGAAAAACGCCATGGCCGCCGGTTTCGACGGCGTCGAAGTGCATGGCGGCAACGGCTATCTGGTCGACCAGTTCCTGCGTTCATCGACCAACCAGCGCAGCGACGCTTATGGCGGTAGCAAGGAAAATCGGGCGCGCCTGCTGCTCGAAATCATTGGGGCGGTAACTGCGGCCATCGGCAACGACCGGGTGGGTCTGCGCCTGTCGCCGGTGACGCCGTTCAACGATATCGGCGACGCCAATCCGCAGGAGACCTTCGACTACGTGGTCGGCGAACTCAACCGCTTCGACCTCGCCTTCCTCGATATCCTGCAGGGCACCGGCGGCGCGCCGCACGAGCAATGGCTACCCTTCGACTACGCCCGTCTGCGCGCCATCTACAAGGGCAATCTGATCCTCAACAACGGCTACGATTTCGCCAGTGCGCAGCAGGCTATCGCCACCGGCGCCGCCGATGCCATCGCCTTCGGCCGCGCCTTGCTGGCCAATCCCGACCTGGTCGAGCGCTTCCGCCGCGGGGCGCCGCTCAACCAGCCCGATTATGAAAGACTCTATGTCGGCGAGGAAAAAGGCTACATCGACTATCCCTTCCTGCCGGCGTGACGGTGGACGGTTTGCCCGGGTCCGAGCAACTTCAGTTGCTGGTGACCCGGGCCATGCCCTTCGGCAAACACAAGGGCACGCTCATTGCCGACCTGCCCGGCAATTACCTCAACTGGTTCGCCCGCGAGGGCTTCCCGCCGGGCGAAATCGGCCGTCTGCTGGCGCTGATGCAGGAACTCGACCACAACGGTCTGTCGTCGCTGCTCGACCCGTTGCGCGAACGCTGAGCAATATTGTGGCGCCCTGCCTTGGCGATATTTTCAGGGACTTTATGTGATGACAGAGCAATCGATTCTGCGCCCGCTCGATCCCGGCGAGGCCTTCTTTTTCATGGCGGATCGAATTTCTTGCATGAATTTTGTCGTCCTGGCTGAACGCTCTGGCCACCTTGATCCGGAACGGATTCGTGTGGGGCTTGCCGTCATGCAGCAGGCCAATCCCCTGTTGCAAACCCGCATCATCTGGAGTGCCGAGGATGGCTTGTGCTTCGCTGCGGCGCCCGGGAAGCCGATTACACTCGCGTTTCGGGAGCTTGCCTCCGATGACTGGCAGGCAGTGATCGAAAGCGAACTGGCCCGCCCGTTCGGCGAAAACGAAGCCCCGCTGATCCGTTGCCTCTATTTGCAGATGCGCTCGCCCGAGCGCTCGGTTCTTGCGTTGTGCTTCCATCATTCGATTGCCGATGGCCGCTCGGGCAACGTCTTGCTGACCGGGCTGATCGACCACATCGCGCGCGGGGCGGCAGCACCTACGGAATGTCAGCCATCGCCCTTGCCGCCCATGTACGCGATGTTTCCGCCGCGCTTTCGCTGGGCAGAGCAGCCCGATACCGCCGAGCAAGTCATGGATGGCTTGATGGGAGACTACAAGCGCCATGGGCGTCTGACGCGACTGCCCTGGCTGTCGAGCAGCGAATCAGCCCGGATTCCGCGCTTCATTCGCCAGCGTTTCCTGCCGGAGACGACGCAGCGGCTGCTCAACTGTTGTCGTCAGCACGGCACCAGCGTGCATGGTGCCGTGTGTGCTGCCCAGCTGATGGCTCAATTTGGTTTGCAATCGACCGACGAACCGGCAACGCTTTTTTTGTCCTGTCCGGTGGATATGCGTCCACATCTCGAGCCAGTCCAGCCGACAACGCCGAACGGCCTATACGTTAGCCTGATCTCCGCTGCTTTCGTGGTGGACGCCAGCACCAACCTCTGGGATCTGGCCCGCGCCGTGATGGCTCAGACCAAACGCCAGCTGGAGCGCGGCGAAGGGCATTTGTTCTTCAGCATGTACGGCCTCGAGGCGTTACCGCTTGCCCCCGACCAGATGGTGCGTTTCAGCAAGGCACTCCTGTCAACCTGGCAAAATACCATGGTCAGCAATGTCGGACCGGTGGCGACGATCGAGAGCGACCCGGCGGTGGAAGCAGTTTCCTTTGCGCTTTGCCCGATGCCCTACCAGACCCTGTTCAATGCCGTGAGCACCTACAAGAATCAACTGATCATGAATATCGGCTACGACGCCGGGAAAGTCTCCGCCGAGAACGCGAATGCCATTGCCGATGGCATGCGTGACCTGCTGCTAAACGCCATCGGCAATGCGCCGCTCAGCTGAGTTAACTGTTGCAGGTTGAACCTGGTGCCCCGGGTAGGAATGTCTGCAGCCAGCGAAAACTCCACTTGCCGCACCGCGCAACCCGTTACTCGCGGAAATGCTCGCGCAGGCAGTTCATGTGGTCTTCCCCGGTCTTGTTGCCGCAGGTCGTCGCAGCGCTGCGGTTCCGCTCGCAGAGCTTGCGGTCGCTGGCCGTGCTGCAATCGGGCTGCGACAATTTTTCCTGTGTGCATTGACGGAAGGCCCAGCCGAACAGGCCGGCGCATTCCCGGGCGGCGCGCTTGCGTTCTTCGCACTGTAGCCGCTGTGAGGGGGCCAGGCTGGCGCAGTTGAAATTCTGCTGTTGCTGTCTGACGCAAACATTGAATGCCGACCCCGTCTGATCCTTGCAGATGGTCCGCGCCAGTTCAACGGTGTCAGCAGATTGGGCGATCGCCGGTAGTACGTAACAGGACGAGATCAGAACGCCGGCAACAATCATCAAGCGGGGGAACATTTGCGTCTCCTTGCGGGTTGGCCCTGGCGCATTCCGTAAGAGTGCGCTGCCCATGCGGCATACCATTGTAAATGTTTCGCGGCAGCAAATGGAATGGCCGGCTGTACCCACAGAGAGTTTCATTCTGCTGCGGTCAACGCGAATAACAGGGCAAAAAAACGGGGCGGTCAATTGACCGCCCGCGTCAATTACTTGCCGCTGAACTGGGCGCGCAGGCAGGCCATGTGGTCGGGCCCGAGCTTGTCCTTGCAGGCTTCGCGTGCCTTCTGGTGCAGGTCGCAGCGCGCCGCGTCAGCCGCCCTGCTGCAATCGGCCGGCGGCATCTTCTGCTGCACGCACTGGCGGAAGGCAGGGCCGGCCTGGCCCTTGCATTCCTGATAGACCTTCTTGCGGGCTTCGCACTGCTGCGGGTTTCCAGCCTTCGCGCAGTCGAAATTTTGTGCCTGTTCATGCATGCACTGTTTGCGGGCCGGGCCGGCGGTGTTCTTGCAGGCCTCACGTGCCTGTTCGCGTGCCTGCCGGTGGGCCACGCAGGCTTCCGGGTTGGCGGCCTGGGAGCAGTCGCGCGGACCGCGCCGCATCCCGCGTTGCCCCATTCCCGGACCACCCATGCCGGGGCCCATGCCGGGGCCGGCACCTTGCGTTGCGCCCGGTGCCGTGTCACCCGTGCCCTGGGACGGTTGAGCCAGTACGGGCAGGCAGATCAGCGATGCCATCAATGCGCTTCCGATCATCATCATGCGGGAATTCATTTTTATCTCCTGGTGGTTTGTGCGTCTTCATTCTAAGACTGCGCCAAGGCCGTGTTGCGGATATTTGTAATCAAGTGCTAATGCATGGGTGCCGGCTTACAAAGCGTTACGTATGACATGCTATATTTCCCGGCATGAATCAAATGACTGCGCACGAGCACCGCCTGACCCTTGCCGAGGTGCTTGAATGGATGGTGGCCGACGGGCTGGTGACCCGGGAGGTGGCCGATGCATTGCGCAACGAGCGCCGCCTGCATGGCGGCAAGGTGCATCCGCTGGTGGTCATCGCCGACCAGAAGTGGCGCGCTCCCGATCAGCCGGCACGTCTGCTCACGCTGGAAGCACTGACTGAATGGCTGGCCGGCAAGAGCGGGCTGGACTACCTGCACATCGACCCGCTCAAGATCGATTTCACCGGTGTCGCCGAAGTGATGTCGAGCGCCTACGCCGGGCGTTTCAGCATTCTGCCAGTGGCAGTGACGACACGCGAAATCGTCATCGCCACCGCCGAACCCTTCGTTCGCGAATGGGTCGAGGAACTGAAGCCGATCCTGCGCAAGGACATCCGTCGGGTGCTGGCCAACCCGGAGGACATTTCCCGCTATCTGGTCGAATTCTTCAATCTCGCCAAGTCGGTGAAGAAGGCGGCGGCCAAGGGCGAGGTGACTTCGGGGCTGTCCAGCTTCGAGCAACTGGTCGAGCTGGGCAAGGGCAACCGCCAGTTCGACGCCAACGACCAGCATATCGTCCATATCGTGGACTGGCTCTGGCAATACGCCTTCGACCAGCGCGCTTCGGACATTCACATCGAACCGCGGCGCGATCTCGGGATCGTCCGCTTCCGCATCGACGGCGTGCTGCATCAGGTGTACCAGATCCCGATGGCGGTGATGAACGCGATGACCAGTCGCATCAAGCTGCTCGGGCGCATGGACGTCATCGAAAAGCGTCGTCCGCAGGATGGCCGGATCAAGACGCGCACACCGGGCGGGCAGGAAGTCGAACTGCGTCTATCGACGCTGCCGACGGCCTTCGGCGAAAAGCTGGTGATGCGCATTTTCGACCCCGAGGTGCTGGTCCGCGACCTGCGTTCGCTGGGTTTTTCGGCGGACGACGAGACGCGCTGGAAGCAGATGACCCAGTCGCCCAACGGTATCGTGCTGGTCACCGGGCCGACCGGCTCGGGCAAGACGACAACGCTATACACGACGCTCAAGCAGCTGGCGACACCCCTGGTCAATGTATGCACCATCGAAGACCCGATCGAGATGGTCGAATCGGCGTTCAACCAGATGCAGGTCCAGCACAATATCGACCTGGGCTTTGCCGATGGCGTGCGCGCCCTGATGCGGCAGGATCCGGACATCATCATGGTCGGCGAGATCCGCGATCTGGAAACGGCGGAAATGGCCATCCAGGCGGCGTTGACCGGGCACCTGGTGCTATCGACACTGCACACCAACGATGCGCCGTCGGCGGTCACCCGCCTGCTCGATCTGGGTGTGCCGCCCTACCTGATCAATTCGACGCTGCTCGGTGTCATGGCGCAGCGCCTGGTACGCACGCTGTGCCCGCACTGCAAGAAGGCGGTACCGATCACCGAAGACCAGAAGGCGACCTGGCGCATGCTGGTGTCGCCGTGGAAATCGAATGAGCCGGTGCAACTCCATCAGCCGGTCGGTTGCCTGGAATGCCGCATGACCGGCTACAGCGGGCGCGTCGGGATTTATGAAATCCTGATGAATTCCCCCGAGATGCGCAAGGTGATCCGCGCCAACACGGAAGTGGCGCAATTGCGCGACCTGGCCTGTCGCGAAGGCATGCGCCCACTGCGCATTTCCGGTGCGTTGAAGGTGGCGCAGGGGCTGACCTCGCTCGACGAAGTCGTCAAGGTGGCGCCGCCGGGCGACGATCAATAACGTGAATCGCGCTGGCCAGAATGGGCTGGCCGAACGATAATTCGCGCACAATTAATTGGGGGGAGTCATGGCAGTCGAACTGTTCAACAACGGCAAGCACATCGTCCACGCGTTCTACGATCTGGTCGACGAGAAGACCACCGGCGCGGTCCAATCCAACCAGTTCCTGATCGTGGACCACGGCCACGGCGCGCTGATCGATCCGGGCGGCACCATGACCTACACCGGGCTCCTGATGGACATGCAGAAATATTTTTCGTCCAAGGATCTCGACTATATTTTCGCCTCGCATCCCGACCCGGACATCATCGCCTCGGTGAACAAATGGTTCGTCGCCTCGCACTGCAAGGTGATGATCTCCAGCCTGTGGACACGTTTCGTGCCGCACTTCACGACCGGCAAGGATGTTTCCGAACGAATCGTCGGCATCCCTGATCCGGGCATGCAGATTCCGCTCGGGCAGTGCAAGGTGGCAGCCTTGCCGGCGCACTTCATGCACGCCGAAGGGAATTTCCAGTTCTACGATCCGGTCGCGAAAATCCTCTTTTCCGGCGACCTCGGTGCCTCGCTGGTTTCGTCGGTCAAGGCGTCCGAGCCGGTTACCGATTTCGCCAGCCATGTCCAGTACATGGAAGGTTTCCACAAGCGCTACATCGTGTCGGGCAAGATCTGCAAATACTGGGCGAACATGGTGCGCCAGCTCGACATCGAGCAGATCGTGCCACAGCACGGCAACCGCTTTGTCGGCAAGAAAGCGGTCGGCGAGTTCATCGACTGGGTCGAGCGCCAGGAATGCGGTGTCGACCTGATGACCCAGGCAAGCTACTCGATTCCGGCCTGATTGGTTCGTTCAGCGTGACAGGGCGCGCATGGCGCGCTCCAGGCCGTCGAGAGTGAGCGGAAACATCCGGTTGCCGAGCAACTGCCGGATCATTTCGATTGAGTGGGTCCATGCCCACTGGCTTTCCGCCAGCGGGTTGAGCCACACGGCACGTGGCCAGGTGCCGAGCAAGCGTTCGAGCCAGACGGCACCCGCCTCCTCGTTCCAGTGCTCGACGCTGCCGCCGGGGTGGGCGATCTCGTAGGGGCTCATGCTGGCATCGCCGACGAACACCAGCTTGTAGTCGGGGCCATAAGTGTGGATCACGTCCCAGGTCGACATCCGCGCCTCGCCGTAGCGACGCTGGTTGTCCTTCCAGACACCCTCATAGACACAGTTGTGGAAGTAGAAATGCTCGAGGTGCTTGAATTCGCTGCGCGCCGCCGAGAACAGTTCCTCGCAGGCGGCGATGTGGTCGTCCATCGAGCCGCCGATGTCGAGAAAGAGCAGCACCTTGATCGCGTTATGCCGTTCCGGCCTTAACTGCAGGTCGAGCCAGCCGCCGTTGCGGGCGGTGCCGGTGATCGTCCCGTCCAGATCGAGTTCGGTCGCCGCCCCCTGGCGGGCGAAGCGGCGCAAGCGGCGCAATGCGACCTTGATGTTGCGTACGCCAAGTTCGACGCTGTCGTCGAGGTTGCGGAATTCGCGCTGCTCCCACACCTTGATGGCGGTACGGTTGCCCACTGACTTGCCGCCGATGCGGATGCCTTCCGGGTGGTAGCCGCCATGACCGTAGGGTGAGGTGCCGGCGGTACCGATCCACTTGCTGCCGCCGGCGTGACGTTCCTTCTGCTCGGCCAGGCGCTGCTTGAACTGTTCGAACAGTTTCTCGTAGCCGAGTTTTTCCAGCCGTGCCCGGTCGGCTTCGCTGAGGTGGCGTTTGGCGGCAAGCACCAGCCAGTCCTCGGGAATCATTGCGTTGAGGCCGGGCAGGGCTTCGATGCCCTTGAAGAACTCGCCGAAGGCGCGGTCGTAGCGATCGTAGAGCGCCTCGTCCTTGACCAGGATGGCGCGCGACAACAGGTAGAAATCATCGAGGCTGGCGCTGACCAGCCGGGCCTGCAAGGCTTCCAGCAGGGCCAGCAGTTCCTTGGTCGAGACCGGAAGTTGCTTCGCCTTGAGATGCAGGAAAAAATCGACCAGCACTTACTTGCGGCGCGCCATGAAAGCCAGTCGTTCGAACAGGTGTACATCCTGCTCGTTCTTGAGCAGGGCGCCGTGCAGCGGCGGGATGGCGTCCTTTGCTTCCTTCGCGCGCAGGGCCTCGGGCGGAATGTCCTCGGCCAGCAGCAGTTTCAGCCAGTCGATCAGTTCGCTGGTCGACGGCTTTTTCTTGAGTCCGGGCACCTCGCGTAGCTGGAAGAAGACTTCCAGCGCCTCGCGCAGCAGGTCGCGCTTCAGGGTCGGGAAATGCACATCGACGATGCGCGTCATCGTCTCCTTGTCGGGGAACTTGATGTAGTGGAAAAAGCAGCGGCGCAGGAAGGCGTCGGGCAGTTCCTTTTCGTTGTTCGAGGTGATGATGATCAGCGGCCGGTGTTTCGCCTTGACCGTCCGGTGCAGTTCGTAGCAGTAGAACTCCATGCGGTCGAGTTCGCGCAGCAGGTCGTTGGGGAACTCGATGTCGGCCTTGTCGATTTCGTCGATCAGCACCACCGACGGTGTGTCGCACTCGAAAGCCTGCCACAGCACACCGTGCACGATGTAGTGGGCGATGTCCTCGACGCGCGGGTCGCCGAGTTGGGAGTCGCGCAGGCGGGAAACCGCATCGTATTCGTAGAGCCCCTGCTGCGCCTTGGTCGTCGATTTGATATGCCACTGGAAGAGCGGCAGGCCGAGCGCGCGGGCGACTTCCTCGGCGAGCAGGGTCTTGCCGGTGCCTGGTTCGCCCTTGATCAGCAGCGGCCGCTGCAGGACGTTGGCGGCATTGACCGCGAGGCTCAGGTCGCGGGTGGTGACGTAGGAGTCGGTGCCTTCGAATTTCATGGTTGTGCTCTCAAAGTGGACTGGCGGCGCGGCGGATCTGCTCGACATAGGCTGCGGCATCCATCGGCTTGCCTTCGCGCTGGGCGCGCCAGATGATTTCGCCCAGACATTCGAGAAGGACATGTTCGGCCGCGTGCGCTTCCATCTTCGCACGCAGGGCGTTGAAGGCAGCGCGGATTCCTGGCGGATGGTCGATGCTGACCTGCTCGTGAATGGCAAGGTGCAGCGAAAGGTGGAGGAAAGGATTCATCTGGCCATCTTCCGGCGTCCATTCCTGAGTTAGTGCGGCGCTGCTGTCGGCGAGCAGGGCGTGATATTCCGGATGGCGGGCGGCGATGCCGGCGGCAGTAACTTCGGCGCCGACCAGCGGCAGGCGTTCCTGATGTTTGCGCCAGGCGTCGCAGAAGAACTGGCGAACCTGTTCGCGGGAGGGATTAAACATGAAAGCTCTCGTAAAGAAGCGTGACGACGGAATTCTGGAACAGGTGATTGCCGCCGGCGCCCGGCGCAATCTGCCCGCTGCCGTAAGCGCCGATCAGCGGGATGCCGGGATACTGTTCGCGCACGGCGAGCAGGTCGCGGTCCTCATTGCCGTAGTAGAGCGGGCCGCGCCCGAGGCAGGAAAACATCACAACGAATTCGGGCTGTTTTTCCGGGTTGACCGCGCCAGGCAGGGCGTCCTCTTGTGGGATGTCCAGCAATGACCGGCGCATGTCCTCCTCGCTCGCCAGTGGCTGGCGGATCGCCCAGCGGACCAGCGTACCCGGTTCGAGCGCTTCGCCGAGCGTCAGCGAACCGTCGGCGTTGGCGGCCAGAATCGCCACAGCGGGCGTGCCGGGGTGGCGGGTGATGACGATCTGATGCAGTGGCGGGGTGGCGCGCAGTTCGCCGGGCAGCCAGCGCTGCAGGCTGGCAAAGGCCGAAATGCCGCCGAGTTGGCGCAGGTCGTAGCCATTGACGACGTCGACCGGAAGTGGCTCGCTCAACGGGCGCAAGCCGGTCGAATGCGCCAGGCGGGCACGCAGTCCGGGTAGCCTGATCTCGGCGCTGGCGTCGGCGACGGGCCTTCCATGCGCCCAGGCGAGCGCCCCGGTGTCGAGCATCCCGGCCCGCGCCGGGCCCGACTGCCAGCCATGCGGCAGGGCGTGGTATCCGCTGAACGAGAGCAGGGGGGACTGCCCGGCCACCAGCGGCGCAACGTTTCCGGTGTCGCCGATTACCAGCGCGGCGGCGGCGGGTTGGTCAAGAATCCAGCCATCTTCGCTGATCACGCCATAGGCGGTACAGCCGGCGACCTCCATGCTGCCGGCGGCGCGCACGGCGGCCAGGAGGGCGGGTGCTGCGTGACGTGCGTAGTCGCGGGTCAGAAAAAGCAGGACGCTGTCGGCGCGGTGCAGGCCGGCCCGATCGAGTGCCGCACGCACGGCCGCTTCGGCCAGTTGCGGTGTCGGGTGCAACCCGGTCTGGCTGGCGCTGGCGACCTTCATGCGGTCTTGCCCTTGAAGCGGCAAAGGTCGGCAACGATGCAGCGCGCGCAATCCGGCTGGCGCGCCTTGCACACGTAGCGGCCGTGCAGGATCAGCCAGTGATGGGCGTCGCGGGCGAATTGCGTGGGCGTGACGCGCACCAGCTTCTTTTCGACATCGAGCGGCGTCTTGCCCGGTGCAATGCCGGTGCGGTTGCCAAGCCGGAAAATGTGCGTGTCGACGGCAATGGTCGTGTGGCCGAAGGCGGTGTTGAGTACCACATTGGCCGTCTTGCGCCCGACGCCGGGCAGGGCTTCGAGGGCGCTGCGCTCTTCGGGCACTTGCCCGGCGTGCTGCTCGACCAGGATGCGGCAGGTGGCGATGACGTTTTTCGCCTTGGTGCGGAACAGGCCGATGGTCCTGATGTAGTCGACCAGTCCTTCTTCGCCCAGCGCGAGCATCGCTGCTGGGGTCGGGGCGGCTGGGAACAGGCGCGCCGTCGCCTTGTTGACGCCGACGTCGGTGGCCTGGGCCGAGAGGATGACGGCGATCAGCAGCTGGAAGGGTGAGGCATAGGCAAGCTCGGTCGTCGGGGCCGGGTTGGCCGCGGCGAGCCGGGAATAAAATTCGACGATTTCTGTCTTGTTCACGTAGCGTTGCAGGCGGACTGCATGGGTCGGCGAAGCCCGATTCTACCTGACGTATCGGGCGGGTTTCCGGGCGTGCCCGGCAGTCCGCTTCAATCCCCGCCGGGCTGAATCAAACGGGGAGCCCGGCAGCCTCAGCCGGTGGCGGCTTCAGCCGGGCGCGCTGGGCGGCGCGCGCATCCAGCCAGTTCTTCCAGGCGATCATGCAGCCGAGCAGGATGAAGGCGCCGGGAGGAAGGATGGCGAGCAGGAGGCCGGGATAGCTTTCCGGCAGCAACTGGATGGGTTGGAGGCCGGGAAAAACCATGTCGATGCCGCCGAACAGGGTCCCATTGCCCAGCAGTTCACGCATGCCGCCGAGCAGGGCCAGCGTCCACAGCATGCCGACACCCATGAAGAGGCCGTCAAAGGTCGATTGCAGCGGCGGGTTCTTGGCGGCAAAGGCCTCGACGCGGGCGAGGACGATGCAGTTGGTGACGATCAGCGGGATGAAGATGCCGAGCACCAGGTAAAGTTCGTGGAGATTGGCGTTGAACAGCAGATCGACGACGGTCACCAGCGCGGCGACGATCAGGATGAAGACCGGGATGCGGATCTCGTGCGGGATGAAATTGCGCAGCGACGCGACGGCGACGTTGGACAGTGCCATGACGATGATGGTCGCCAGCGACAGCATGATGCCATTGACCGCATTCGTGGTCACCGCCAGCAGGGGGCACAGGCCGAGAATCTGGACGAGAGAGGTATTCTGTTTCCAAATGCCGTTGCCGGCGATGCTGTTCAGTTCGTTGCGATCGATCATCGGGCAGCCTCCGGGGGGGCGAACAGTTCGTCACGCTGGCCGTCGGCCCACTTGACGGCCTTGAGGACGGCCCGCGAAACGGCGCGCGGGGAAATGGTGGCGCCGGCGTAATAATCGATGCGGCCGCCATCCTTCCTGACTTTCCAGTCCTTGTCGGGTGCATTGGCCAGCGACATGCCATTGAACTGGGTGATCCATGGCCGGGCCTTGTTCTTGTCCTTGCGTGGATCGATGTAGTCGCCAAGGCCGGGTGTCTCCTTGTGCCGGGTGACGCGCACGCCGCCCAGCGATCCGTCCGCGCGCAGCGCGATCAGCAGGTTGACCTTGCCGGTGTAACCATCCGGGGCGACCGCCTCGAAGATCAGCGCGACCGGCTTGCCATCCTTGCGGGCGCGGTACAGGGTGGTCGGTTCCTCGAGCCCGAGTTCCGCGGTGGGCGGCAGGGTCAGCGTATCGCCGAGCAGTTTGTTGTCGTAGTCGGCGCTCGGCATGACTTCGTCGATCAGCTTCAGCTTCTCCGCCGCGGCCGAGGCCTCGATCGCCGGCTTGGTCCACTGATGGGCAGCCGACAGCAGGCCGGTGAAGACGATGACGAAGACGAAGAGGATCGCCGCCGTGCGCGCCGCCATGCCCGAAGCAGTGAATTCGCGGGGCGCGACGCTCATGCCTTGTCCTTCATGCCGAAGATGCGCGGCTGGTTGAGCAGGTCGATGACCGGGGCGCACAGGTTCATCAGCAGGATGGCGAAGGCGACGCCGTCCGGGAAGGCGCCGAAGACGCGGATGATGTAGGCAAGCAGGCCGGCGCCGAAACCGAAGATCAGCTTGCCGCGCGGGGTCGTACATCCGGAAACCGGGTCGGTGGCGATGAAGAAAGCGCCGAGCATGGCGCCCCCCGAGAACAGGTGGAAGAGCGGGCTGGCGAACTGCGCCGGGTTGTACAGCCAGAGCGCGCCGGCGATCAGTATCAGGCCGCCGATGAAGGACAGCGGCAGGTGCCAGGTAATGATCCGGCGCTGCCACAGCCAGAGGCCGCCGATCAGGTAGCCGGCGGCGACCCATTCCCAGCCGCGTCCGGCGAAATTACCGAAGATGTCCTGGTTGGCCAGCAACTGGGCGATATCGAGATTGGCGTCGCCCAGCCGGAGCGCCGTTTTCAGCGCATCGAGCGGCGTGGCGCTGGACAGTGCGTCGACCCGCGGGGAGAGGCCGAGAATGATGTGGATCTGCTCGGCCAGGGTTTGCTGCAGGCCGATATTCGGCCACTGCGACATCAGCGCCGGGAAGGAGACGATGCACATGGCGAAGGCGACCATCGCCGGATTGAACGGATTCTGGCCGAGACCGCCATAGAGGTGCTTGGCTACCACGATGGCGAACACCGCGCCGAGCGCCACCAGCCACCACGGGGCGAGCGGCGGGAAGGTGAGGGCGATCAGCCAGGCGGTGACGATAGCCGAACCGTCGGAGAGAAAGAGCGCGAGCGGCTTGCCGCGAATTTTCAACATGACCGCTTCGGCCAGCAGGGCAGCCAGCGTGGCGATCACGATCTGGACCAGGACGGCCGGGCCGATCAGCCAGGCGTAGGCGGCGATGCCGGGAATCAGCGCGATGCAGACCTGGATCATCACCTGACTGACGCTGGCGTCCTTGAGCAGGAAAGGGGCAGGCGCGAACATCATGGGGCTTTCTCGCTGCCCGGCTCGGGGCTGATCAGGTTGGCGGCGATGCGGCGTTCCTCGATTTCAGCTGCCGTTCGTTGCTGCTCGGGCGTCAGGTTGTCGGTATTTTTTGGCTGGGCGGCCTCGCGCTGAGCCTTGGCACGCGCCATGGCGGCTTCGATGGTCGCCTTTTTTGCCACTTTTTCGGCGTCGACCGCAACCGGCGGTGTGTCAGCATCGGTAGCGGCGCTGGCCGGCGCGCTGCCTTCGGTAGTGGCTGCGGCGGCGGCTTCTGCCGCCTTCTTGGCCGCCTGCGCCGCGGCTGCCCGGGCCAGTTTTTCCGCCTTTTCCGCCTTCTCGCGCTCTTCGCGCATCTGCTTGAACTCGAAGCGCGCCTTGGCGCCGTCGGCTGCATTCTTCTCGCGTTCGCGCGCCCAGATCTCGCTCTTGGCGAAGCGGAAATACTGGACCAGCGGGATGCGCGACGGGCAGACGAAGGAGCAGCAACCGCATTCGATGCAATCGAAGATGTGATATTCCTGCGTCTTGCCAAAATTCTTGGCGCGCGCGTACCAGTAAAGTTCGAACGGCTGCAGTTCGTGCGGACAGACAGTGGCGCAGGCGCCGCAGCGAATGCACGGCATTTCCGGCGCCTTGGGCGGGAACAGGCGATCGTCGTGGGCAATAAGGCAGTTGGTCGTCTTGATTACCGGCGCGTGCGGGTCGGGCACCAGAAAGCCCATCATCGGGCCGCCCATCAGGATGCCGTCTGTATCGGGATGGGGCTGGGCGAGCTTGAGTAGCTCGTCCATCGGCGTGCCGATCAGCACATCGTAGTTGCGCGGTTGATGGACATTGCCGGTCAGGGTGACGATGCGGCTGACCAACGGTTCGCCGTGACCGATGGCGCGCCAGGCGCTGTAGGCGGTGCCGACGTTGAACACCTGGACGCCCATGTCGGCGGTCGAGCGCATCGAGCCCGGCACTTCCTTGCCGGTCAGTACGCGGATCAACTGCTTGGCCCCGCCGGCCGGGTAGAGTGTCGGCACGGCGACCACGGAAAACGGCTCGTTTTGGGCGTCGACCGCGGCACGCATGGCGGCAATGGCTTCCGGCTTGTTGTCCTCGATGCCGATCAGCACCTTCTTTGGCTGCAGCAGATCGCGGAAAACGGCGATCCCGCGCACGACTTCGCCGGCACGTTCGCGCATCAGCAGGTCGTCGCAGGTGATGAAGGGTTCGCACTCGGCGCCGTTGATGATCAACTCATCCATCGGTACACCCTTGGACGGCGTGAGCTTGCCGTGCGCCGGGAAACCGGCGCCGCCGAGGCCGACGATGCCGCATTGCTGCAGGTGATGGAAGACGTCGGCCGGCGGCACGGCCCGGTGATCGATCGGCGTGCGGGTGATCCACTCGTCCTTGCCATCGGGTTCGATGACCACGCACAGCGAATCAAGACCGGAGGGGTGCGGGCGGACATGCATCGCCACCTCGACCACGGTGCCCGAGGTCGGGGCATGGACGGCGGCCGAAATCCAGCCGTCGGCCTCGCCGATCAACTGGCCCTTGAGCACCTTGTCGCCGACCTGCACCACCGGGCGTGGCGTGCCGCCGATGTTCTGGTGCAGCGGCACGACCAGGCGTGCCGGGATAGGGGCGACAGCAATCGGCAGGGTGGTCGACTGCGTCTTGTTGGTCGGTGGCTTGACGCCGCCCTTGAACTTGAACAGGTTCATCAGCATCAGGCGGCCTCTCGCAGCGGCGCAGCCTTGATCTCGACGACCGGGTATTTCCATTTCCAGTTGTCGATGGTTTCGGGGATTGCTTCCATGCGGATGCACTCGACCGGGCAGGGCGGCAGGCACAGTTCGCAGCCGGTGCACAGCGGCGCGATGATGGTGTGCATCTGCTTGGCGGCGCCGACGATGGCATCGACCGGGCAGGCCTGGATGCACAGCGTGCAGCCGATGCAGGTGTTCTCGTCGATGATCGCGACCTGCTTGGGCTTTTCCTCGGCGTCGAGTGGCTTCACTTCGCGGCCGAGCAGGTCGGCGAGGCGCTGCACGCCCTCCATGCCGCCCGGCGGACACAGGTTGATGTCGGCCTCGCCCTTGGCGATGGCCTCGGCATAAGGCTTGCAGCCCGGGTAGCTGCACTGCCCGCATTGCGTCTGGGGCAGGATGGCCTCGATCTTCTCGACCAGCGGATCGCCCTCGACCTTGAACTTGATCGAGGCGAAGCCGAGCGCGGCACCGAGCACGACCGCCCCGAGGGCCATGACGGCAATGGCGAGGAGCAGTTCCATTACTGGTAACGGTCCAGACCGGCGAAGCCCATGAAGGCCAGCGCCATCAGGCCGGCGGTGACCATCGCGATGGCCGAGCCCCTGAAATAGGCTGGCACTTCGGCACACTCGACTCGTTCGCGAATACCGGCGAACAGGATCAGCACCAGCGAGAAGCCGACCGCACTGCCGGCGCCAAAAAGCAGCGACTCGACAAAATTGTTCTTGTTGGCGATGTTGAGCAGCGGCACGCCGAGCACGGCGCAGTTGGTGGTGATCAGCGGCAGGTAGATGCCCAGCGTCTGTTGCAGGGTCGGCGACGTCTTGGCAATGACCATTTCGGTCAGCTGGACGATGGCCGCAATGGTGACGATGAAGGACAGCGTGCGCAGGTATTCCAGCCCGAAGGGAATGAGCAGGAAATGGTCGATGATGTAGCTCGCCCCGGTTGCCATGGTCAGCACGAAAGTCGTGGCGGCACCCATGCCGTAGGCCGTTTCCAGCTTTTTGGAAACACCCATGAAGGGGCAAAGACCGAGAATCTTCACCAGCACGACGTTGTTGACCAGCACCGCGCCGACGAGGATGAATAGGTAGTGGCTCATGAATTGGGGCGAGTTGAGGCGCGTATTATCCGGCTTTGCTGCGGTGCGAACAACCGCAATGGAAATAAGGGCTTAGACTTTTTTCCTCAATACATGTGCCAAAGTGTCCGCCACCTCGCCGACGAGATCCGGGCCGCGATAGATGAAGCCGCTATAGAACTGCACCAGACTCGCGCCGGCGCGGACCTTCTCGGCCGCATCCTCGCCACCCATGATGCCGCCGACGCCAATGATCGGCAGTTCGCCGGCCAGCGCGGTCGCCAGCTTTTTCAGTACGTCAGTCGACTTGCGGAACACCGGCGCGCCCGACAGGCCGCCCGCTTCATCGGCATTCGCCAAGCCCTCGACGCCTTCGCGCGACAACGTGGTGTTGGTGGCGATGACGCCATCCATGCGGTGGCGGCGCAGCGCGTCGGCGATCGCCGTGATCTGCACATCGTCGAGGTCGGGGGCGATCTTAAGGGCCAGCGGCACGTATTTGCCGTGCTTGTTGGCGAGAATCTCCTGGCGTGCTTTCAACTGTGAAAGCAGGTCGTCGAGCGCATCGTCCTTCTGCAACTCACGCAGGTTCTTGGTGTTGGGCGAGGAAATATTGACGGTGATGTAGCTGGCGTCGTTGTAAACCTTGTTCAGGCAGATCAGGTAATCGTCGGCCGCGTGCTCGATCGGCGTCGTCGCATTCTTGCCGATGTTGATGCCGAGAATGCCGCCCTTCTTGGGGAACTCCGCGGACCGCACGTTCTCCAGTAGCCGGTCGACGCCGTCGTTGTTGAAGCCCATGCGGTTGATGATGCCCTGTGCCTCGGGGATGCGGAACAGGCGCGGACGCGGGTTGCCGTCCTGCGGTTTGGGCGTGATCGTGCCAATCTCGATGAAGCCGAATCCGAGTCGCGCCAGCGCGTCGATATGGTCGCCGTTCTTGTCCAGCCCGGCGGCCAGGCCGACCGGATTAGGGAACCTGAGGCCCATGGCCTCGACCGGGCACGGCGTCACCGGCTTAGCCAGGAAGCCGGCAAGACCGGTCACGTCGAGGAAGGACACGCCGCGCATGCCAATGCCGTGGGCGGTTTCGGCGTCGAGGGCGAAGAAGAACTTGCGGATGAGTGGATAGAGCATGGTATCCGCGATTTTACCGCAATGCAGCATTCGCAGTCGCGGCGAATCGCGGCTTCGCTTCACCCATGCATGAGCGTCTTCGCATAACTGTGGTGGTCGATCTCTACCGTCTCGACGCTCACCTGAATTTCGCTGCCGATTGTCGCCGTGATGCTTGAGCGCAGTGCTGCAAGAACCACATCTGCAAGTTCTTTGCGTTGCAGATTGCTGCGCCCGGACAGCAGCGCGATGCGCGCATGCAGGAAACCACGTTCCTTTTCTTCAATGCCCACCAGAAAGCAATCGATCGCGGTCGCCCGGCTCTTGATGTCTGATTCGCTGAAGAGGCCGGAGTCCAGGCACGCCCGGTTGATTCTTGCCAAGGCCTGCAATGGATCAAAGCCGCGAAGATTGCGCGTGTATTCAATGTTCAGATGAGGCAAGGGCGACTCCCGATCAGATATGGCCGAGCAGCTTCCACCAGACGCTGCCGACCGCCACCAGAATGACGAGGTTGACCACGCTCATCGCCAGGCCAGCCGCCCACCATTCGTTGAGCGTGGTGTAACCCGAGCCGAAAATGATGGGCGCCGTGCCGGTGGCGTAGTGGGTCAGCGACATCATCAGCGATGACGAAAAAGCCAGCAGCAGGGCCAGCGGCATGGGTGGCGCACCGAGCGCGACACCTGCCGCGAAGAATGCGCCGAACATGGCCGTGATGTGCGCTGTGGTACTGGCAAAGAAGTAGTGGGAGTAGAAATAGATCAGTACGAGGAGCACGGTAGCGCTGACCCAGCCCAGCCCCAGTTGGCTGATGCCATCCTTGATCGACACCGAGAACCAGGTGATCAGGCCGAGCTTGCCGAGAAACGTCGCCATCATCACCAACGCGGCAAACCAGACCAGGGTGTCCCAGGCGCTCTTGGCCTTGAGGATGTCTTCCCACTCGAGCACGCCGGTCAGCAGCAGGAGCGACAGGCCGATCATGGCCGTGGTCGTCGCGTTCAGGTCCAGCTCCGGGCCGAACAGCATGGCGGGAACCCCGGCCCACATCGCCAGCATCAATGCCAGAACACCCAGCGTGACGAATTCCGAAGCCTTCATCGGACCGAGTTTACTTAGCGCGGCCTCGGCCATGCCTTTGGCGTCCGGCGTGTTCTTGATTTCCGGTGGAAAAAGCACGTAAAGCACCAGCGGCATCAGCGCCAGCATGCAGAGCCCGGGCAGCAGCGCGGCCAGAGCCCATTGGCCCCAGGTGATCGAGATGGCGGAGTCGGTGGCCTTGGCGATCAGGTCCACGATCAGCGGATTGGGTGCGGTGGCCGTGATGAACATCGCCGAGGTGATCGGATTGGTGTTGTAGTTGACCAGCGCCAAGTAGCGGCCCATCTTTTTTTGCGTGCTCAATTCAGGCGTCGAGTGAAAGCCATCGGCGATCGAACGCATGATGGGGTGAACGATGGCGCCGCCGCGCGCCGTGTTGCTCGGCGTTACCGGGGCAATAACCAGCTCCGACAGCACCAGGCCATAGGCGACACCCACGGTCTTCTTGCCGAACAGCGCAATGAAGTGATAACCGATCCGCGTGCCCAGGCCGGTCTTGGTCAGTGCCACGGCGATCATCACGGCGATCGCGATCAGCCAGATCAGGGGGTTGGCAAAGCCGCTCAAGGCGTCGGCAATGGCACCCTCAGGCTTGCCGGGTCGGGTGACTTCGGTGATGGCGACGAGGGCAATGGCGATGATCGACACCGCACCGATCGGCAGCGCCTTGCCGATGATGGCGGCAATGGTGCCGGTAAACAGCGCCAGCAGATGCCACGCCTCGGGCGTGACCTTGTCCGGCACGGGAATGACGAACCAGATCAGAAGAGCAAGCCCGACTGAAATTGCGGTTGGGATCGGCTTGGGAAAGGTGAGCTTGTTCATCATGTTTCAGTCCATCGTCGGTTGAACATGCTGCGGAGAAGTTTCGTCTTGACTGTACATGAAAGGCGAGAAAGAAGTCGTTCACGCCTTGCGAAACTCCTTCTCTAGCTGCCGACCAGATATCGTACTGCGTGCAATGCGCTCATGCCGGCGATGAACGGCAACCAGGGGTTGCGCCACAGGCTGGCTGTGGCCACCGCCACGCCGGCCGCTGCCAGCTTCGGGTTTAAGACGTCGATCTGCCCGCCGACCACCAGCACATCCGGCGCGACAATCGCCGCCAGGGCGGCAGCCGGGGCGTAGCGCAAGGCGCGCTGGAGCACCGACGGCAGCGTCACGCGGCTGCCGAGGACGATGAAACTGGCGCGCGGCAGGGTGGTGGCGAGGCCGATCAGGATGAAGATCAGCCACAGCGAACCGTCGTAGTTCATGACTTTCTGGCCTTGTGTTCCCAGTGTTCGGCAGCGAAACCGGCGGCGATCCCGGCGCAGATTGCCACCACGACGCCGAGGCGCAGCGGCATGTTGCGCAGCAGCGTCGCGCTGGCGCCGCCGACGAGGGCGGCGATCAGCATCGGCCGCACGCGCGCCATCGGCACCAGCAGGACGATCAGCGCGATGGTGGCCATGAATTCGAGCGACCACTGTTTCGGGATGAAACCAGCAGTGTAGATGCCGATCAGTGCGAAAACCTGCCACAGCAACCACGACCAGACGGCGGGCGCCAGGTAGTAACCGAGGCGCCAGTGCGGGTCGTCGGTGTGCAGCATCTTGTCGAGGCAGGTGGCGAAGACGCCGTCGGTCAGCAGATGGCCGGCCAGCCAGCGCTTCGCCGTGCCGACGCCGCGAAAGCCGGGGGCGAGGGCGGCGCTGAAAATGACGAAACGCAGGTTGAGCGCCAGCGCGGTGACGACGATCAGCCACAGCGGCGCCTCGGCAGCGATCAGCGGCAGCGTGCCGAGCTGAGCAGTGCCGGCGAAGACGATGATGTTCATGCCCATCGCCTGCAGCGGCGTGAAGCCGGTGCTCGCCATCGCCATGCCCATGACCAGCGCCCACGGCACCAGTCCGACCGAAAGCGGCAGGAAGCTGATGAAGCCTTCACGGGCGCCGCTCAGGAATGACGACGGCAGACTGCCGCGCTCAACGTTCATGGTCAGGGAAGATACCTCAGGTGCGCCAACGGCGAACGACAAGCTTGCGCGTTTCCTCGATGACGCCGAACAAAAGGGCCAGCGTGAAGGCCGCCAGCCAGACCGCGCTGTCCAGTGGCGCGGTGCCGAACAGGCGGTTGCCCAGCGGAGTGTAGATAATCCAGAGCAGCAGGGCAATTTCCAGCAGCAAGCCGGCGAGGAGCAGGCGATTTTGCAATAATGGGAAACGCCAGGCGGGAAGTCGCGGGTGGCGGCAGACGAAGACATTCATCATCTGCGCCAGCACGATGCCGGTCAGGGTGCCGGCAGTTGCCTGGAGATAAACTGGGTCAAGCGGTGCGAGCGGCTCGCCGAAGCGCCAGCCCAGCTGGTCGAGCACAAAGAAGTAAACAGTCAAGGCAATCGCCGCCTGGAGCGGTCCGAGGAACAGGTAGGCGCGCGCCAGAAGTGGCCATGACAGCAGCCGTTCATCACGGCTGCGTGGCGGCCGGGTCATCACCTCCGGGTGCGGCGGTTCGGCTCCCAGCGCCAGAGCAGGCAGCATGTCGGTTCCCAGGTCGACCGCGAGAATCTGGATGATGGTCAGCGGCAGGGGGATGCCGAAAAGTACTGATACCAGATAGGGAACCAGCTCGGGAATGTTGGAGGTGAGAATGTAGGTTAGGAACTTGCCGATGTTTGCGAAGACGGCGCGCCCCTCCTCGATGGCGTTGACGATGGTGGCGAAATGGTCGTCGAGTAACACGATGTCGGCCGCTTCGCGGGCGACATCGGTCCCGGAGAGGCCCATCGCAATGCCGATGTCGGCGGTTTTGAGGGCAGGCGCGTCGTTGACCCCGTCACCGGTTACCGCGACGATCTCGCCCTTGTGCTGCAAGGCTTGGGTGACCCGCATTTTTTGTTCGGCGCTGACCCGTGCAAACAGGATCTCGGGAGCATCGAGAGCCAGCTGCAGGGCAGCCTGGCTAATTTGCCGCAGCTTATCGCCGGTCAGCACGCTGGGGGTGGCGGAACGGATCACTTCAACCTCGCGGGCCAGCGCCAGGGCCGTGCGTGGGTGGTCGCCGGTGACCATGATGATGCGAATGCCGGCGCCGTGACAGCGGATGACCGCCCGGTGGACATCGGGGCGCGGTGGGTCTTCGAGACCGACCAGTCCGCACAGCTGCAACTGTTCTTCAGTCGCGACGCTGTCTGCTGTCAGGGGCTTCCAGGCAAGTGCCAGAACGCGCAACCCGCGATCGGCGAGATCTTCCTGTGCCGCCTGGAAGACGCTCTGCGCTTCACCGTCGAATGGGCGGGTTGCATCTCCATCCAGCCATCCGGAACACAGCCGGAAGAGCGCCTCGGGCGCACCCTTGCAGTAGAGATCACCGCTACCGTCGGCTTCCCGCCAGATGACCGACATCCGGCGTCGCTCGGTATCGAAGGGTAGTTCGCCCATTCGTTTCCCGAACTCGGGCAGCGCCCCGGCAAATTGCCACAGCGCGATTTCCATGGGGTCACCGTTCGGCGTGCCGTCATGAAACTTGAGGCTGTGGCAGTAGCGGGCGACGGTGCGCAAGCGCAGGTCAGCGGCGCGCGGCCAGTGCTCGGCAGCCAGATGGTGGCGTCCGGCGACGAACAGTTCGCGGACCGACATCTCGTTTTGCGTCAATGTTCCCGTCTTGTCGGTGAGAATGACCGTGGCGCTGCCCAGGGCCTCGACGGCAGGAAGATGGCGGACCAGTGCGTTGCGCTTCGCCATGCGCTGGGTGGCCAGGGCGAGCGACAGCGTCACGGTGGGTAGCAGCCCCTCCGGCACATTGGCGACGATGATGCCGATGGCGAAGACGAAGTTGGCCCAGAAGGGGAGTCCGATAAACTGGCCGATGCCGAAGAAAATGACGCCGAGCGCCAAGGCAAACAGGGCAAGCAAATGGGAAACCCGGCGAATTTCCTTTTGCAACGGCGATTCGGTATCCCCGGCCGTCTGCGTCAGATGGGCGATGCGGCCAAATTCAGTGCGCATGCCCGTGTCGTAGATGACTGCCGTGCATTCACCGGCAATGATCAGGGTCCCGGCAAACAGCAGATTCTGGGCTGCCATTGCGTCACTGGTGATCGTCGCCTCGGAATTGATCGTCCGCGCATAGGACTCACCGGTCAGTGTCGACAGGTTGACGCGCAGTCCCCAACTTTCAATCACCCGGCAATCGGCAGGAACCTTGGCCCCTTCGGCAAGTTGTACCACGTCGCCGGGAACCAGTTCCGACGCCGGGACGATCAGGGTCATCCCGTCCCGGCGCACATCGACCTGTTGCGGCAGCAATTTCAGCAGCGCGGAAAGTGTTTGTTCGGCGCGATATGCCTGCCAGAAGGAAAAACAGCCATTGACCATGATCACGCCGACAATCGCCAGTCCCAGCTCGAACATTCCCTGGCCGGGTTCGGCATAGGCGGCAAGGAAAGCGAGGCCGGCCGCCAGCCAGAGGATCAAGGCGAAGAGATGGCTGAATTCGCGGACCACCATCAGCCACAGGGGATCCTTCGCAGTCGCCTGGATCCGGTTGGCGCCGAACTCCGCCAGTCGGCGCTTCGCTTCGCCCGCGGCGAGCCCGCTCCGGCTACTGCCGAGGCTGGCTAGCGCCGCGTCGGCGGTCAGGCTGGCGATGCTTGATCCGGGCTGATCCATCATGGGAAATTCGGTTCGCGGTTCCGTCAGAACCATGGATTCATCATAGCAGGCCGGTCTGCCGACTGCTGGCCGGCAACAATCTGTAACACCCTGATTCGACCCGGTAACGCTAAACTATTGATCATGTCGATTTTCATGCGCCGAATCCTGTCTGTCTTGCTTTGCCTTGCGGCGCCCGTCTGGGCGGCCGGCCTGGATCCGTTCAATACCGAACGCGTGACGCCGCCGCTACCGACCCCGCAAACGGCCGGGCGCAGCGGCGATGCGCCATGTGCGCGCGAAATTCCCGCCGCACCGCTGACGGCAATCGATGCAGTCGACCTGACGCTGTGCAACAACCCGCAAACTCGTGAAGTCTGGGCGGCGGCGCGCGTGCAGGCGGCCCAGCTTGGTGTCGCGCAGGCGGCCTGGCTGCCGGATCTCGATGGTCGCCTGGGTGCCAGCCGGCTCAACAACGACAGTCGATCCTACAATTCGCACAGCGCCGTGCTGACCCTGTCCTGGCTGGTGTTCGATTCGGGGGCGCGCTCGGCGGATGGCGAGAATGCCCGGCAGCTGCTTGCCGCCGCCGCCGCGACACAGGATTCCACGGTGCAGTCGCTGTTTCTTTCGGCGTTGCAGTCCTTTTACTTCGCACAGGCGACGAAAGCCGCCGTGGTGTCGACCACCGAGGCCGAGCGGGCGGCACGCGAGGGATTCAATGCAGCCGAATCGCGCTACAACGTCGGCGTCGCCACGCCGGCCGACCGCCTGCTGGCGCAGACGGCGCTGTCGCAGGCGACGCTCAACCGCATCCGGGCCGAAGGTGAGGCGCGCAATGCCCTGGGCGCACTGGCCAATGTCATGGGTTTCAAGGCCGGACAGACCCTGGCCCTGGCTGCGCCGCCGGCGGCGCTACCCGAGGCTGGCTTCCAGCGCGAGGTGGCGGCACTGATTGCCGAAGCCGAGCTGCGCCGGCCGGATCTGAAGGCGGCCGAAGCGCAGGTCAAGGCAGCGCAGGCCAGCGTCGATCTGGTTCAGGCTCAGGGGCGGCCGACAGTCAGCGTGTACACCGGTCCGACGTGGACCCAGGTGGACGGTATCTCGTCGAATGGCGGCGTGATCGGGGTCACGGTCAACCTGCCGATTTTCAGCGGATTCGACACCACCTACCGGGTGCGCGCCGCCGAGGCGCAGGTCGATGCCCGGGCCGCGCAGCTCGACCGCCTGAAGAACCAGGTCGCGCTCGATGTCTGGAAGGCCTACCAGAGCCTGACCACCGCGACACAGAGCCTGAAGACAACGCTCGATCTGGTCGCCAGCGCCGAGCAGTCGGAGCGCGTCGCGCTCGGCCGCTACAAGGCCGGTGTCGGCACTGTGCTCGACCTGCTGACCGCACAGAGCGCGCTGGCCAGCGCCCGCCTGCAACGCATCCAGGCGGCGCTCGACTGGTACGTTTACCGCGCCACGCTGGCCCAGTCGGTGGGTGCGCTCGATTACACCCTGCTGCAACCGGCGGCACAAGGAAGACCATGAAACGCATCGGCAAAATTGTTCTCGGCGTGGCGCTTGCCGCCGGCCTGATCGGCGGGGGCGCCTGGTATGCCAAGCAGCGCGCGGCGCAGAACCCGGAAACGCGCTTCAAGCTGGCGACCATCGAACGCGGCGAAATCACCCAGACCGTTTCCGCCAATGGCACGCTCAACCCGGTGGTTCTGGTCAGTGTCGGCACCCAGGTTTCCGGTACGGTCAAGAAGCTGTACGTCGATTTCAATGACAAGGTGGAAAAGGGCCAGCCGCTCCTGGAGCTGGACGATGCACTGGTTTCGGCGGCCGAGCGGCAGAGCGCGGCGAATGTGGTCAGTGCCCAGGCATCGCTCGAGCTGGCGCTGGCCAACGAGGCGCGCATGAGCGCCCTGTTCGCGCAGGAATACGTGTCCAAACAGGAACACGACCAGGCCCGCCAGGCGCTGAAATCGGCCCAGGCACAGCTGGCGCTGGCGCGCGCGCAGAACGATCGTGACCGTGCCAACCTCAATTTCACGGTCATCCGCTCGCCGGTCGACGGTGTCGTCGTGGACCGTGTCGTCGATCTCGGCCAGACGGTGGCTGCCAGCTTCCAGACGCCAGTGCTGATCAAGATCGCCCAGGATCTGAGCGAAATGCGCATCGACACCAGTTTCGCCGAGGCCGATATTGGCCTGATCCGCGAGGGCCAGAAGGCGCGCTTCACGGTCGATGCCTTCACCAACCGGAGTTTTGTCGGCGAGGTGCAGCAGATCCGCCTGAACCCGACCAATCAGCAGAATGTCGTTACCTACAACGTCCGCATCACCGTTGCCAATCCCGATCATGTCCTGCTGCCGGGCATGACCGCTTATGTCAACATTGGCGTCGCGAACCGCGAGGATGCCCTGCTTGTGCCGAACGCGGCATTGCGCTTCAAGCCGCCCGAAAGCGCGGAAAGGAAGCCGGAAAATGGCCAGAAAACGGTGTCGACCGCAAGCATGGCGCCCGGCGACAAGAAGGGCAAGAAGCGCGACGGCCAGAGCGGTACGGTCTACGTGCTGGACGGCGGGGAAATCCGGCCGGTCAGCGTTCAACTCGGCATCACCGACAACCGTAATAGCGAGGTGGTCGGCGGCGATTTGAAAGAGGGTGAGCGCGTCGTCACCGGCGAGAACGCCGGCAACAGCAAGCCACCTTCCAGCGTCGGCATGCGGATGTTCTGATGACCGAGCCGGTCATCCGCGTAACCAGCCTCGGCAAGTCTTACGAGACGGCGGCCGGGCTGTTTCCGGCATTGAAGGGGGTCGACCTGGAAATCCGGCCCGGCGAGTTCATCGCCATCATGGGGCCGTCCGGTTCCGGTAAATCCACCTTCATGAACCTGCTCGGCTGCCTCGATACGCCCAGCAGCGGCGATTATTTCCTCGACGGCACAAATGTCGCCCATCTCGACAAGAATGCGCTGGCCCGCCTGCGCAATCGTACGCTCGGCTTCGTCTTCCAGGGCTTCAACCTGCTGCCGCGCATGAGCCTGCAGGACAATGTGGCGCTACCGCTCGTGTACGCCGGCTTTAGCAAGGAGGCCCGCCGTGCGGCAGCGCGCGAGGTGCTGGAAAAGCTCGGCCTCGGCCAGTACGCCGACTCGCTGCCCAGCCGCATTTCCGGCGGCCAGCAGCAGCGCGTGGCGATCGCCCGGGCGCTGGTCAACAAGCCGCGCCTGATCCTTGCCGACGAGCCGACCGGTAACCTCGACAGCCACACCAGCGAGGAAATCATGGCATTGTTCGGCGAACTCAACCGCGAAGGCATCACCATCGTCCTCGTCACGCACGAGCAGGACATCGCCGCGCATGCCAGGCGCCAGGTGCGCTTTCTCGATGGCCATATCGTCAGCGACCAGCTCAGCGGAGCGCCGCCGGCATGATGCTCAAACCGATGCTCGGCGAAGCCTGGATGGCGATGGGCGCCAACCGCCTGCGCACGGCATTGACCATGCTCGGCATGGTGATCGGCGTTGGCGCCGTCGTCATCATGATGGCCATCGGCCAAGGCGCTCAGTATGCCGTGCAGCAGACGATCAGCACGATGGGCAGCAACCTGTTCATCGTCCTCGCCGGCTCGTTTACTGCGGCCGGCGTGCGCAGCGGCTCGGCCGGCGGGCCGACGCTCAACGTCGCCGACGGCGAGGCAATTGCCGAGCTTGACGGAGTGGTTCATGTCGCGCCGACCCACCAGGGCCAGCGCCAGCTGGTCTACGGGTCGCAGAACTGGAGTACCCGCGTCATCGGCACGACGCCGTCGTATCTCGATGCCCGTGCCTGGACCATCGCCAGCGGCGCCGCTTTCGGCGATTCCGACGTGCGCTCGGCGACCCGGGTGGCGCTGATCGGCAAGACCACGGCGCAAAACCTGTTCGGCGATGAAGACCCGGTCGGCAAGACCATGCGCATCCAGCAGAACCCGTTCACCGTCATTGGCGTGCTTGGCAGCAAGGGGCAGAGTCTCGACGGCAACGACCAGGACGACACCGTGATCATTCCGCTGTCCACCGCCCAGCGCAAGGTGTTCGGTACCCCCTTCCTGGGTTCGGTAAGAATGATCATGGTCCAGGCCGAATCGGCCGACACCATGCAACGCACCATGGACAACGTCGAGTCCCTGCTGCGCCAGCGCCACCGCCTGCGTGAAGGTACGCCGAACGACTTTTTCATGCGCAATCTGTCCGCCGCCGCCGAATCGGAAGCCGAAACGACGCGCACCATGTCCATCCTGCTCGGCGCCATCGCCTCCATTTCTCTGCTGGTCGGCGGCATCGGCATCATGAACATCATGCTTGTCTCGGTCACGGAGCGGACGCGCGAAATCGGTATCCGCATGGCCATCGGGGCCCGCCAGAAGGATATCCTGACCCAGTTCCTGCTCGAAGCGGTGATGATCTCCTTTGCCGGCTGCCTGCTCGGTCTCGTGCTCGGCCTCGGCATCGCGCTGGCGATCAACGCTATTACCGGCATGGTTGTCGTCATTTCCGGAAGTGCCGCCTTGGTCGCTTTTGCGGTTGCCGCCACCGTCGGCATTTTCTTTGGCTGGTACCCGGCGCGCAAGGCGGCGCAGCTCGATCCGATCGAGGCCTTGCGCTACCAGTAGATCCGCCGGTCTTGCGGTGCGCCACCCCCGGAAAAAAGGAGTACAGTTGATCCACTCGCCCAGATGCGGTTTAGCAGTCCGAAGCGTCATCAACCCGAAGGGATGAACAGCATGATCGTCAAACGCCGAACCTGGTTGTACCGCCTGACGGGCCAGGCATACGCCCAGCTCATTTCGTTCAAGGAGCCGGTCACCGCCCACAAGGCCCGTGAAGTGCTGCGCCAGTCGGTTGGCGATCCGCTTGACCTCTGGGGCCGCGACAAGAGCACCGCCCTGCCGATGACCCTGCGCGAGCGTTAGTCACGCATCCCGGACAAACCGGAGCGGAGGGGTCTGGTGGCGCATATCGCCCGTCATCTCATCATCGAAGGAATCGTTCAGGGTGTCTGCTACCGCGCATCAATGGCGGAGCAGGCAAGACTGTTCGGCGTCACCGGCTGGGTGCGCAACCGCGGGGACGGTACGGTTGAAGCCATGGTGGCTGGTGAGGAACAAGCAGTGCTCAAACTTGTTGCCTGGTCCCGGCGCGGGCCGCCGCATGCGCAGGTCGAGCGGGTCAGGATTGCGGCAGGCGAAGGCGACTTCGCGGGTTTCGAGCAGCGGACGACTGAGTGATCAGAGCCAGGCCACGGACTCGTTCAAGGGGTCTGGCACGCTGAAATTGTTGAGTCGCCGCCCCGCCCGCAGGGTGTAAACGCGCCGGAAGCAGGCCAGGGTGTTCCCTCCTCGTCTATTTGCGCGGCCAGGGTTTCCCAGAAAATTACGCCGGACTTGTCGAGTTTCAGTCGCAGCAGCCAGCCGCGCCGGGCTTCCGGATAGTCGAAGCCGTCGAAGACGAAGTTGCCAAGGCTGTAGATGATCGGCTTTCCGTTGTAGATTTCGGCACCTTGCGTGACGTGCGGGTGGCCGCCAACGACAAGGGCGGCGCCTTCGTCGATCATCCTGCGGGCGAGAGTTTTCTGGCGTTCGCTCGGCTGTGTTTCCTTTTCCCAACCCCAGTGCATGAAGGGAATCACCAGATCAGCGCCGGCGGCCTTCGCGGCGCGGATGTCGGCAATCACCTGGTCGTCCTCGCTCCAGGCAACGCCGGGCCAGTCGGGGCCGGCTTCGAAGGCGCGTGGCTTGAATTCGTTGTAGCCGAGGACGGCAATCTTCAGACCCTTGCGGTTGATCCACAGCGGCTGGTGTGCTTCGGCGAGATTGCGGCCGCCGCCAAAATAGGCGACGCCGGCATGGGCGAGGTGCTGCAGGGTTTCGCTGAACGCTTCGTGGCCGTAGTCGCCGGAATGGTTGTTGGCGAGCGAAACGGCATCGAAGCGGCCCGTGACGACAGCCAGCGTGGCCGGCTCGGCACGAAAGGTGACGATCTTGCTGGCATGTGCCTTGCCGCTGCTGGCGATCGGGCATTCGAGGTTGCCGATGCGGTAGTCGGCGGCGGCGAGAAGGGAGGCGAAGTGCGCGAGCGGGTCGCCGCCTCTGGCGATGGTCTTGCCGGGGCCGTCGTCGAGCATGATGTCGCCAGCGAAGACCACGGTGAGCGGTTCGGCGTGGATCCAGGCGCTGGACAGGCAGATAAGGATGACGGCCGCGGTCGACCGGAAAAAAGCGGTCAATTTCACGGCCTGCCCTTCAGTTCGCACCAGTATTGCAGTTCGCCGTCGCGCACCGGTTCGTAGACGAAATTGAGCCCGGAAAAGCCGTGCACCGGGGCAGACCGGGGCGGATAAGAATACGTGGCCTGATGAATGATGGTCGGGCCTTCGTCGCGGTCGGCCCAGATGGTGAGCTTGATGCCGGCCAGGTCGGCAGGCTGGTCGCGGAAGACGATGCGGAACAGGAAATACGAGCCGATTGAAACTGTCGGCACGGTATACGGGTCGGCGACCGGCGCCGCCTCGACGATACGAGTTTCACCGCCGTAGGTGAGGTGGCAGGCGACAGTGGCGGCGTGCACGGGAAGCGCCAGCGCGGCGACGACGAGCGCAGCGGCAACGCTGGCCGGCCGGCGGCGTTCAGTGCTCGCGGCCATCGATCCGCGGCTGCGCGAGTTGGGGAATGTAGCGCCAGGCAAGCAGGCCGAAGGCGGCAAACCAGCAGGTGGCAGCGAGGTCGAGCCAGCGCAGGTAGGCACCGGGCGCGAGCTGCGGGCCGACGAGGCGCAGGAAGAAGGCAGCGATCATGATCCACAGGACGGTCTTTTCCAGCCGGCCGAAGATGACCTTGCGCCCGGTATGGCCGTTGGCGATGCGGATGATCATGGCCGGAATGACGAGCCCCATGGCACCGAAGGTAAATACGTGCACGCCGACGGTGCCGACCCAGCCGCTGGCGCCGGGCGGCGGCAGCGCGTCGATCAGGAGTTGCGCGCTGATGGCCAGGTAGCCGAGATACATGATGCCGATGTCGATCCGGGTAAATGCCTTGCGCGGATGCCAGAAGGCGAGGCGGCCGAGCAGCAGTGCCGCAAGCAGGAGTTCAAGCCCGTGCGCCAGCGCTGCGGGGAGCAGGGCGGAGAAGACGAGGACGGCGGCGAGGACCTTGATCGCCATGTCGAGTGGCGGCTTGCGCAGGATATCGACCTGGAAGGCGCTGCGCATGAACTGGGTCAACGTGCGCTCGAACATGACCAGGAAGGCGACGCGGAAAAGGCCGAGCGTCATGCTCCAGCCGAGGTTGAAATTCTCGGGAGAGAGAAGTAGCGTCTTGGCGATCCAGAACAGGGGCAGGATGATCAGGAAAAAACTGTTGTCGAGACGGTAGCTGTCGGTCTTGCGGTGGCGGATCAGCGTCGCGAGCAGCAGGGCGCTGATGCCGGGGATAAACAGGTTGGTCGCGATCAGGAAGAGTGGGGCCGGCCAGCCGGCGCCGTAGCTCATGGCGATGCGCTCGATGAGCCAGGCGGCGGCGAGAAGCATCAACGTGGCGCCGTGATAGCCGCGAATGCCGACCCAGTTCTTGGTCGAGGTCAGCAGGAAGCCGCCGAGCACCGCCCAGCCGAAGCCGAAGAACATTTCGTGGGCGTGCCACTGAACGGGAGAGAAACGCGGCGCCGGGGCGGGCAGCACGCCCTTGAACATCAGGATCCAGGCGATCGGCAGGCTGAGGCCGGCGAGGCAGGCGAGTGCGAAGAAGGGGCGGAAGCCGACGAGCCAGAGGGGATGGGCGGGAGAGAGCACGGGCTGGATTCCAGTCTGATTCGGGAGGATGTACTGTCGCACGGCGCGCCGGCGGCGAGCTTTGATCCAGCACAACTGCCCGGGTCAGGGAGATTTTGCGGGTCCGACCGGCACCAGTTTGACGTCGACGTGGCGCGGATGGCCGTCGATCAATGCCCGGTGGATGGAATTATTGATGAAGAGCAGCGTTCCCTTGCGCTCGATGCGGGCGGCGACAGTGACCTGCGCATTTTTGCCGATCAAATCGCGGTCGACCGCGAGCTTGAACGGGATCGGCACCTGGCGGCCGCCGGGATCAATGCGTTGCTCGGCCAGCGTCAGTGCGGGGGCATCGGCGCGCGCGGTGTCCTGGACGCGGATAATCAGTACGGCATCGGGTGGCAGGGTACTGCGCGTAAGGTAGACAACGCTGCCGGTGATTTCGACGAAGCTGCCCGGCGCGGCCGGGGCGACAGGCGCCGCAACCGGCGGCGAAGTGTCGGCGCGCGTGCAGAAGCGGACTTTGCCCTGTCCATCGTCGAATACTGCCTCGTCGGCCTTGGTGTGCAGGGAGACGCCCGCTTTAAGGTAGCGCGCGCCCGAGGCGGCCGGCACCTGCGGCAGCGTGAGCTGACGGTCGGCAAAACGAATGCTTGCCTGCGGTCGACCATCCACTTCAGCGGAAAATTCCGCCTCGAGGCGGCTACCATCGTCGCAGGTGTAGGTCATGCGTTCGCCTTCCGCATGGGCAAGTGAAAAGAAGGCGAGGAAAATCAGGACGGGCAGGCGGAGGTTCATTACTCGGTCCCGGAACGTTGCAGGGTCTGCCACTGGCTGTCAATCAATCCTTCGATGGGCCGGAAGCGCGACTTGTAGGCCATCTTGCGGCTGTCGGCGATCCAGTAGCCGAGATAGAGGTAGGGCAGGCCGATGGCGACGCACTGCGCCGCCTGCCAGAGAATGTTGTAGGTGCCGAAGCTGGCCTCCGGCAGGTCAGGGTCGAAGAAAGTGTAGACCGAGGACAGGCCGTCTGCCAAGACGTCTACGATACTCACCATGCGCACCGCGTCGCCATCGGAAAACTCGATCAGCCGGGTGTCGACCCGGCTCTGCAACAGGAAGTGCCCATACTGCTCGTGACTGTCCTCGTCCATGCCGCCGCCGGCATGGCGGGCGTTCTGGTAACGGGTGTACAACGCGTAATGTTCCTCGAAGAAGGCCAGCGGCAATTCGCGCACGGTCAGGCCGGCGTGGCGCTTCAGGGCGCGGCGCTGGGCGCGGTCAGGACGCAGTTCGGCGACCGGCAGGCGCACCGGGATGCAGGCATGACAATTGTCGCAGCGCGGCCGGTAGGTGAAGGCACCGCTGCGCCGGAAACCATGGCGGACGAGCGTGCTATAGACGTGGGCGTCGATCAGATGGGTTGGCGTCGCCACCTGCGAGCGGGCCTCGCGATCAGGCAGGTAGCTGCACGGATAGGGTGAGGTTGCGTAGAACTGCAGCAACGAGAAGGGCAGGTCGGAATCGTCGGGATGCGCCATGCTTACCAGTCCAGAATGAGGCCGTCGCTGGTCCAGCGCTGGCGGGCATGACTGCCCGTGGTCAGTTCATGCAGGCGCACCAGAAAATCGGCGCGGGGAATTTCGCGGCCCCCAAGCGAGGCGAGGTGTTCGGTGCGCATCTGGCAATCGATCATGGCGAAGTCGTGCGCACGAAGATAACTGACGAGATGGGCGAAGGCAATCTTCGAAGCATTGCTGCGGCGCGAGAACATCGATTCCCCATAAAACATTCGGCCGATCGCCAGGCCGTACAAACCGCCAATTAGTTCGCCTTCTGCATAGACTTCGACCGAATGCGCCCAGCCGAGTTCATGCAGCCGGATATAGGCGGCCATCATGTCCGGACTGATCCATGTTCCGTCCTGCCCCGGGCGCAGTGTCGCTGCACAGGCGGCGATGACGGCCGGAAAATTGCTGTCGAAGCGTACCTGGTAGCCTGAGCGGTGAAGTGTTTTGCGCAACGAGCGGGTGCAGCGGAACTCGGCAGGAAAGAGTACCATGCGCGGATCCGGGCTGTACCACAACGGATAACCCTCGAAGGTTCCCCACGGAAAGATTCCATTCAGGTAGGCATCGAGCAGGCGCGCGGTCGACAGATCGCCGCCGATGGCAAGCAGTCCGCCCATGTCCGGGCGGGCCGTCCCGACCGGCGGGAAGGGGTCGAGCAGGCCAAGATAGGGGATCATCGGACGCTCAGTGCGTGGATTTCTTGAATGCGATCACATGGTCGGCATCGAGCCGGATG
>Ga0209310_1000405_pt1 | contig 50467 bp, 49 predicted proteins | sample AD_UKC030_MetaG_FD_184415 | JGI IMG/M metagenome (GOLD analysis project Ga0209310, IMG submission 184415) | Active sludge microbial communities of municipal wastewater-treating anaerobic digesters from USA - AD_UKC030_MetaG (SPAdes) (version 2) | ecosystem: Engineered > Bioreactor > Anaerobic >...
CGCCTGGCGATGCTGCGCAACATGACCGTTTCCCTGCTTCGTCACGAGGCCATCAAGACCACCGTGCCGAAGGCCAAGGAACTGCGTCGCGTCGTCGAACCGATGATTACCCTTGGCAAGACGCCGACCCTGGCTAACAAACGACTGGCTTTCGATCGCCTGCGTGATCGCGAGATCGTCGTCAAGCTGTTCGCCGAAATCGGTCCGCGCTATGCCACCCGCCCTGGCGGCTATCTGCGCATCCTCAAGTGCGGCTTCCGCAACGGCGACAATGCGCCGATGGCGTTTGTCGAACTGGTGGATCGCCCGGAACTGACTGAAGCCGTCGAGGTCGATGAAGGCGTTGCAGAGTAAGCGATCAGAAACAAGAAAATAGGCCGGGAACTCCCGGCCTATTTTTTTTAGTGCTGTAGTATCTTGGCCAGGAACTGTTGTGCCCGTTCTGAGCGCGGGGTACCGAAAAAATCCTCCTTTTTGGCATCCTCGACGATCTTGCCCTGATCCATGAAGATGACCCGGTTGGCGACCTTGCGCGCGAAACCCATTTCGTGCGTTACGCACATCATGGTCATGCCTTCCCGTGCGAGTTCGACCATGACGTCGAGAACCTCATTGATCATCTCGGGATCGAGCGCCGATGTGGGTTCGTCGAACAGCATGCAGATCGGGTCCATAGCCAGCGCGCGGGCGATCGCAACGCGCTGCTGCTGACCACCGGAAAGTTGGCCGGGAAATTTGTGAGCGTGCGCCTTGAGGCCGACGCGGTCGAGTAGTTTGAGACCTTTTTCGTTGGCCTCATCCTTCTTCCGCCCGAGTACCTTGATTTGACCGATGGTCAGGTTTTCAGTGATGCTCATGTGTGGGAATAATTCAAAGTGCTGGAACACCATGCCGACGTGGGAGCGCAGCTTCGGCAGATTGGTTGTCGGGGCACCAACCGAAGTTCCCTTAACCAGGATTTCACCCTGTTGAAAAGGCTCAAGGCCGTTGACGCACTTGATCAACGTCGACTTCCCAGAGCCCGATGGCCCACAGACAACGATGACCTCGCCCTTTTCGACCTGCGTGGTGCAATCGGTCAATACCTGAAAATCGCCGTACCACTTCCCGACGTTCTTGATTTCGATCATGGGCATGTTGGGTCCTGACCTAGCGGATGATGGCGATACGTCGCTGCAACTGCTTGACGAGCATCGACAGGCTGAAACAAATGATGAAATAGACAGCTGCCGCGACCAGATAGGTCTCGACCGGGCGGTTGAAATTCTTGCCGGCGACCTCAAATCCCTTGAGCAGGTCGTAGGCGCCAATCGCGTACACCAAGGAGGTGTCCTGGAACAGAATGATGGTCTGGGTGAGCAGGACTGGCAGCATGTTACGGAAGGCCTGCGGAAGAACGACCTCGCGCATTGTCTGGCCATAGGTCATGCCTAGAGCGTAGCCGGCCGCAACCTGCCCCTTGGGGATGCTCTGGATGCCAGCCCTCATGATCTCGGAGTAGTAGGCCGCTTCGAATAGCGTGAAAGTGATCATGGCCGAGGTCTCCGCCCCGAGCGGGCGGCCCGTGATCAGGGGGATGAGCAGGAAGAACCAGAGGATGACCATGACCAGCGGGATACTGCGCATGGTGTTGACGTAGGCAGCTGCCGGCATGACGAGCCAAGGTTTGCTTGATAGCCGCATTAGTGCGAGAAGGGTGCCGAGGGCTATGCCGCCGAGCATGGCGAAGACGGTGAGCTGAACCGAGAACAAAAAGCCTTTGAGAACGTAGCTCGACAGTACCGTGGGTGAGAGGAAAGCGAAGTCGAGGTTCAACATCACTTGCCCCCCGCCGCAATCAGCCCTGGAACTTGGACGCGCTGCTCAATGAAATGCAGCACCCGGTTGATTGCGAATGCCGTGATGAAGTAAAGGGCAGTGACCCCCAGGTAGATCTCGATCCCGCGCGAAGTTTCCTCCTGCGCCTGCAGCGCAAACAGCGTCAGTTCCGAGATGCTCACCGCGAAGGCGACCGACGAATTCTTGACGATGTTCATCGACTCGCTCGTAAGCGGCGGGATGATAATGCGGAATGCCATCGGGAGCAGCACGTAGCGATACGTCTGCGGCAGCGTGAAGCCGATGGCCAGTGCCGCCATGCTCTGGCCACGCGGCAGTGACTGGATGCCGGCGCGCACCTGTTCGGAGATCCGTGCCGATGTAAATAGCCCGAGTGCGGCTACAACCAGCAGGAAACTGGGAACGTCCTTGAGTGCCGGAATCAGCGTCGGTAGCACGTGATACCAGAGCATGATCTGGACAAGCAGCGGAATATTGCGGAACAACTCGGTCCACGCATTGCCCAGGAATACCAGTCCACGACTAGGCGTCGTACGCAGGATGCCCATCAGCGAGCCGAAAACCAGCGCTACCGCCAAGCTGAAGAGGGCGACAGCGGCCGTCCATCCCCACGCTGAAAGCATCCAGTCGAGGTAGGTGATGTCGCCACCGCTGCCGAAACAGCTCGAGACCACTTCGCCATCGATCGTGTTCTTGCAGAAGACCTGCCAGTCCCAGTTAGCCACTTTGTCCTCGCTCAGGTTACCCGCGCTGTCCGCCAGCGGGCGGAGACATCAGCTTCGACAGCTTCCCTACTTTTTTGCGTAGTCTTCGGCTGGCTTGTCGTTCGGGTTGGCCCAGGCAGCTCGTGTGGCTTCCGATGCGGGCAAACCAATGCGGACATTGGCGGGCGGGATCGGTTGCATGAACCACTTGTCGTAGATCTTGGCGATTTCGCCGGACTTCATCAGCTTGATCAGGCTGTCGTCGACTGCTTTCTTGAAGGCGGGGTCGTCCTTGCGCATCATGATGTTGATCGGCTCGACATTGAGAATTTCACCGACGATCTTGTAGTCGCCCGGGGTCTTGGATTTGGCGATGAGGCCGGCGAGAATCTGCGAATCCATCACGAAGGCATCGGCGCGGCCCGATTCGAGCAGCAGGAAGCTGTCAGCGTGATCCTTGCCGAAGACTTCCTTGAAATCGACGCCGTTGGCGCGTTCGTGTTTGCGCAGGAGTTGCACGGAGGTCGTGCCGGTCGTCGTGGCGACGTTCCTGCCGTTCAGTTGTCCGATGGACGTGATGCCCGAGTTGGCCTTGACCGCGATACGCACCTCCTCGACGAAGGTGGTGACGGCGAAGGCGACATCCTTCTGTCGGGCAGCGTTATTGGTGGTCGAGCCGCACTCGATGTCGATGGTGCCGTTCTGCATCAGCGGGATGCGGTTCTGCGAGGTGACCGGCTGGAACTTTATGTTCATCTGGGACATCCCCAACTGCTTCCGAATGTCAGCCAGCACGCGTTCGCAAAGATCCACGTGGAAGCCGGCGAACTTGCCGTCGCCGAGCGTAAACGACAGGCCGCCGGAGGATTCGCGGACGCCCATCGTGGCGCTACCTGAATCCTTGATTTTTTTCAGAGTACCTGAATCCTGAGCGAGGGCAGGGGTGGCGGCAAGCGCTGCAACGATCAGGGCGGCGCTGAAAATGCTTTTAGTGTTCATTCGCTGATCTCCTGGGGGTGATGGCTAAGGTTGCCTGAAAGAGGTTTGAGTAATCAAGAGTCGGTTTCGGGCAGTATAAACAGTTTATGTCGGCCTGGTTACGGCTTGTTGCTGACGCGGAATGCGCTGTCCTGCTGGCGTTGGTCGCCGACCGGCCCGATGGTAGCCACGGCGACATTGCCGCAACCCTCGTAATGGATGCTGCTGAAACTCAATAATCTTGCCAGTGCAATGCCGCGCCCATTGGGGTCGCTGGCGCGCTGTGGCTCCAGTTCAAGGTATTTCTGCCAAGCGAACCCCTGGCCGTCGTCGGAAATCCTCAGCGTGATTCGATCTTCCGTTCGCTGAAAGCTTAGGCGGACGCGTTTGGCAAGGTTGTCGGGAAGCGCGCAACGTCGATCGATTTCGCTTTTCCACCGATCGTTCAGCGCTAATTGCGATTTCTCTTCGTAGGTCAGGCCGAGGTTGCCGTGTTCGACGCCGTTGACCAGCAACTCCGAAATGCCGAATAACGCTGCATCCGCGTTGGGGCATGCTTGAGCGATCAGCGCCGCGAGTTCGCCGGCTTCTTCCAGGGTACGGATCGAGAACTCGCAATTGTTCAGCAGTTCCGGCCGTTCGGCCTGTGCGCCCATTTGTTGTCGCAGGAAATTGCGAAACGACGATTTGACCAGCGCCGCGTGAACGACCGCCAAGATCGCATCGTGGTTGGCCGGCATGACCAGAAAATGGAAGGCGCCTGTGGTGGCACCTTCGCGCAACTGCTCCGCGGTCGGTTGCGCTGGGGTCAGCAGGACGATGGGTGTCGTAGTCAGTCGCAGGTCGCCCTTGATGCGCTCCAGCATGCCTTTGCTGGCTGGTTCGTGCATCTGGGAGTCAAGAATCAGCAGATCAAAGCGGTCGCTGCTGCCCTGTAATGCCAACATGGCTTCATCCGCGTCATTGGCGGTGTGCAGTCGGATACCCGGGGCGTTGTGCAGACAACAGGTGAGGTCGGCACGGCTCGGCAAATCACCGACGACGAGGAGTACATTGGTCTCGTTCACGGCGCCATCCCTGAAGGCATGCGTGGTACGAGGTCGGCCGAGCCGTGGTTCCCGGTCGTCGGACTCGCAGGAAGCGGACAAGGCGAAATCGCTGGATTTGTCATCGGGAGGCCAAGGCAGAGCATGTGAACGCAAGCGTGATGCAGTATAGAGAAAGTCAGCCGTTTTCGCTGGCTTGCTCAAGTTGCTGGAGCATCCACATCTGGGCATAGCCGCCATTGGCTTCCAGCAATGCTGCATGGGTGCCGCGTTCGATCACATGACCGCTCTGCATGACCAGAATTTCATCGGCATTCATCACGGTCGACAGCCGATGGGCGATGATCAATGTGGTACGGCCGACGGCGGCGAGTTCGAGTTGTGTCTGAATGGCGCGTTCGGTCGCCGAATCGAGTGCCGAAGTCGCTTCGTCGAAGATCAGGATCGGCGGGTTCTTGAGTAGTGCGCGGGCGATGGCGACGCGCTGCTTTTCGCCGCCGGACAGCTTGAGGCCGCGCTCGCCGACCCGCGTTTCGTATTTCTGCGGCAGGGATTCGATGAAGTCATGCAACTGGGCGGCGCGGGCGGCTGCGAAAACTTCTTCGCGGCTGGCGTCGGGTCGCCCATAGTGTATGTTGTACAAGATGGAATCGTTGAACAGCACGGTGTCCTGCGGAACGATCCCGATCCCAGCGCGCAGGCTGCTCTGCCTGATCTTGCGGATATCGTGACCATTGACCCGGATGGCGCCGCCGGTGACGTCGTAGAAACGGAACAGCAAGCGGGCGAGGGTGGATTTGCCAGCTCCGGAATGGCCGACGACGGCGACCGTCTTGCCTGGCGCAATCGCGAAATCGAGATTGTGGAGGATGGGGCGTTCGGGGTCGTAGGCGAAGTCGACCGCAGCGAAGTTCACCTGTAGCGGCCCTTCAGGCAAATCGCGCGCATCGGGAGCGTCGGCGATCTCGCGGTTTTCCTTGAGCAGGTTGAACATGCGCTCGATGTCGGTCAGCGCCTGACGGATCTCGCGATAGACGATACCCAGAAAGTTCAACGGAAGGTAGAGCTGGATCAGGAAGGCGTTGACCAGCACCAGGTCGCCGATGGTCATGTTCCCATCGACCACCCCGCTGGCCGCGCGCCACATCATGGCGGTGACGCCCAGCGCGATGATCGCCTGCTGCCCCAGGTTGAGCGCCGAAAGCGTAGTCTGGCTGCGCGTCGCGGCATCTTCCCACTTGAGCATCTGCTCGTCGTAGCGCCGTGCTTCCCAGGCCTCGTTGTTGAAATATTTGACCGTTTCGTAGTTCAGCAGGCTGTCGACAGCACGTGTGTTGGCGGCGGAGTCGCTTTCGTTGACGACGCGCCGGATGTCGATGCGCCAGTTGCTGACCGTTACCGTGAATACGATGTAGCTGACCAGCGAGACGAGGGTGATGATGACAAAACCGAGGTCGTACTTGACGAACAGAATGCCGAGCACGAGGCCGATTTCGACCAGAGTCGGCAGGATCGAGTAGAGCGTGTAGGAAATCAGGCTGGAAATCGAGCGGGTGCCGCGTTCGATGTCGCGCGAAACGCCACCGGTTTGCCGCTCCAGATGGAAGCGCAAGCTCAGGGAATGCAGGTGACGAAAGACCTCAAGCGCGACTTGGCGGACGGCACGTTGCGTCACCCTGGCGAACAGAAACTCGCGCAGCTCGGTGAAGAGGGAGGTCGAAAAACGCAGCAAGCCATAGAGGAGGAGCAACAGCACCGGCAAGGCCAGTGCCTGTTCGCCGGGCGCGAGGTCGTCGATCATGTGCTTGAACACGATGGGCACGGTGACGTTGGCGACCTTGGCAGCAAACAGGCAGCCGAGCGCTGCCAGCACCCGCAGGCGATAGGCCCAGAGATAGGGCAGCAGAGTACGAAGGGTCAGCCAGACATGCCGTTCCGGCAACGCTTGGCCGGCGGGCGGCTTGGAGAGGGCGGCGCTATGGCGCATGAAGATGCCTCGTTTATGTTTTCGCCAGTATATGAAAACTCGCGAGATTCCGGGAAAATCGGGTCTTATTTGGATTTGGGCACATTATGGGCGTCGACCGCAACATCCTCCTTCCCACGCATCCGCCGACCTTGCGCGTCGTGCCGATGCCCGCCGACCTCAACCAGAATGGCGATGTCTTCGGTGGCTGGGTCATGGCCCAGGTTGACGTCGCCGGTGCCATTCCAGCCATGCGCCGGGCGCGTGGACGGGTGGCGACAGTCTCCGTCAATTCCTTCGTTTTCAAGCAGCCGGTCTCGGTGGGCGATATCGTCAGTCTTTTTGCGGAGATTGTGCACGTCGGGCGGACATCGATCACGGTCAGCGTCGAGGTTTATGCCGAACGCAACTACGCCAGTCCGGTCACGGTCAAAGTGACAGAAGCGCAACTAACTTACGTTGCCATCGACGGAAATGGTGAAAAACGTTCCGTTCCTGCAGAAAATACGTAAAATCAGGCAGGTGCAAAATCCTGCTCAGGTGAAGTGACAAGATGAAAAATATGACAATGCGTGCCGTGCCAGCCCTGTTGCTGGTTGCGTTTTCCGGAACCGCCTCGGCGGCGGCCTTCCAGCTCTGGGAACAGAATGCCAGCGGTCTGGGAACCGCCTATGCCGGTTCGGCTGCGGTGGCCGACAACGCCAGCACCATTTTCTTCAACCCGGCGGGCATGACACAGATGCCGGGCATCCAGATTTCTGCGGGGGTGACCGGAGTTGGCCCGAGCTTCGAATTCAGCGACAACGGTTCGGCCGGACTCCTGGGTAACCGCATCGACAACGGCGGCAATGCGGGCGGCTGGGCGGCCGTGCCGAACGCCTATTTTTCCTGGCAAGTGGCGCCGGACTGGTTTGTCGGCCTCGGTATTTCTGCGCCGTTCGGGCTGAAGACCGAATACGATAACAGCAACTGGATCGGCAGGTACCAGGCGATCAAGTCGGAAGTGACGACAGTCAATTACAACCCGTCGCTGGCCTGGAAGGTCAACGACAAGGTATCGCTCGGCCTGGGCCTCAACTACCAGACCATCGACGCCGAAATGACTTCGGCCGTGCCTGGCCGCTTGGCTTACTCCAAGCTCAATGGTGACGACGGCGCCTGGGGCTGGAATGCCGGGGCACTGTTTACACTTTCGCCGGCCATGCGCGTCGGCGTTTCCTATCGTTCGGCCATCAACTACACGCTGGACGGCACAGCTTCCACCGCCGTTTCCTCGACGCCGGTCAAGGCCGATCTCAAGTTGCCTGGCACTTTCATCCTCTCCGTCTGGCAGCAGGTATCGGACAACTGGGAAGCCATGGGCGACCTGTCTTACACCCAGTGGAACACGCTCAATTCGCTGAATGTCGTCAGCCGCAACACGGGCGCTCAGCTTTCCAGCGAAGCCTTCGATTACGACAATGCCTGGCGTATTGCCTGGGGTGCCGCTTACAAGGCGAATGACGCCTGGAAGCTCAAGTTCGGTATCGCCTGGGACACCACGCCGACCAACAACCAGAATCGCTCCGCGCGCGTGCCGGATAACGACCGCCTGTGGCTGTCGCTGGGGGCGCAGTGGAATGGCGGCGTCTACGGCAAGATCGATGTCGGTTATGCCTACCTGTACCTCAAGGATCCCAGCATCAATCAGACCAAGACCTTCGGGCCAGGCCTGACCAGCAGCCTGCGCGGCACCTACGACGACAGCGCGCACATCCTCGGCGTGCAATACTCCAAGGGTTTCTGACCCCGGTCAGCCCGCTCCGCCAAGCGCCCTCGATAGGCGCCTGGCGAAAACCCGCATTTCCTTCGCCGCCTGGATGTCGCCCTTCGCCTCGGCGACCGTGATACCGCGTTCGTAGGCGGCCAGCGCGCCACTCGCATCGCCGGCTTCCGCCAGTGCCTTGCCCAGCGCCTTCCAGGCCGCCGAATACTGGCTGTCGCGGTCGACCGCTTGCTGGAAGCATTTTCCGGCTTGCGCCGGGTCGCCGGCCTTCAAATACTCGTTGCCGAGCGAAAAGCGGAGCAGGGCGCCGTCGCGCGGGCCGCCGAGCATTTTTTCCAGGGATTCGATGCGTGGGTTCATGTGGGCTCAGGTCTAAAATAGCGTCTTTGTAATTCACGACAGAAAGCTTCTCATGGCCAAGACCATCATCGCTACCCCGAACGCCCCGGCCGCCATCGGCACCTACTCGCAGGCGGTACGTGTCGGCGATACCGTTTATCTGTCCGGGCAGATCGGCCTCGATCCGGCTTCCATGCAGATGGTAGACGGGATCGACGCGCAAATCGTTCGCGTCTTCGAAAATCTCAAGGCGGTTGCCGAAGCGGCGGGCGGTTCGTTGGCCGATGTCGTCAAGCTCAACGTGTTCCTGATCGACCTCGCCAATTTTGCCAAGGTCAACGAAACCATGGCCAAATACTTTGGCGAGCCGTTCCCGGCGCGTGCCGCCGTTGGTGTCAAGGAGCTGCCGCGCGGTGCGCTGGTCGAGGCCGACGCGGTGATGTACCTGGGCCAATAAGCGTCCGATGACCGTTGCCGGGGCGCCGGCCCCAGCTTCCGCACCCATTCGCGCATCCGACGCGCTGCGCAAAAAACTGGCGAAGATCGGCCTCCATTGCGAGGCCGATTTGCTGGTGCACCTGCCGCTGCGCTACGAGGACGAAACACGGATCACCCCCGTCGCCCAGGCCCCGTGGGGGGAGCCGGTGCAGGTCGAGGTCGTCGTCAGCGCCTGCGAAGTGCAATTCCGGCCACGTCGCCAGATGGTGGTGCGCGCACAGGATGCCAGTGGCGAACTGGTGATGCGCTTCTTCAGCTTCTACCCGAGCCAGCAGGCCGCATTGAGCGAAGGCTCGCGGGTGCGCGCCTTCGGCGAAGTGCGTGGCGGCTTCTTTGGCGCCGAGATGGTGCACCCGCGGTTCCACAAGGTCGGCGACGATGCGCCACTACCGACGGAAATGACCCCGATTTACCCGTCGACCGCAGGCGTCGGCAACGGCACGCTGCAAAAGTTGATCGGCAAGGCGCTGGCGGATGGCGACCTCTCCGACACCCTGCCCGACGAACTGCGCCAGCAATTCAAGCTGCCCGGCCTGGCCCGCAGCCTGCGCTTCCTGCACATGCCGCCGCCGGGCACCGATCTCGACACACTGCACGCGCGCAATCACCCGGCCTGGCGGCGCGTCAAATTCGACGAAGTGCTGGCTCAGCAACTTTCACTGCGCCGCGCATACCTGGCCCGCCGCGAGCAGGGCGCACCGGTGCTGGTCGCGCAAGACGATCTTGGCGCCCGCTTGCTCGATGGCCTGCCCTTCGGCCTGACCGGCGCCCAGTTGCGGGCGATGGCCGAAATCGGCGCTGATCTCGCCCAGCCCTACCCGATGCAGCGCCTGTTGCAGGGCGACGTCGGCGCCGGCAAGACCATCGTCGCCGCGCTTGCTGCCTGCCAGGCCATCTCGGCCGGCTGGCAGGCTGCTTTCATGGCGCCGACCGAAATCCTCGCCGAGCAGCATTACCTCAAGCTGCGCGACTGGCTGGAGCCGCTCGGCGTCCGCGTCGCCTGGCTTTCGGGCAGCCTCAAAAGCAAAGCCAAACGGGCGCAACTGGAAGCGACAGCCGCTGATGCGCAACTGGTCGTCGGCACCCACGCGCTGATTCAGGACGGCGTCGATTTCGCGAAGCTCGGGCTGGCCATCGTGGACGAACAACACCGCTTCGGCGTCGCCCAGCGCCTCGCGCTGCGCAAAAAGGGCAATAACCCGCACCAGTTGATGATGTCGGCGACACCGATCCCGCGCACGCTGGCCATGAGCTACTACGCCGACCTCGACGTGACGGTGCTCGACGAACTGCCGCCCGGCCGCACGCCGATCAAGACCCGGCTGGTCGCCGACAGCCGGCGCGAGGATGTCGTCGGTTTCGTCAAAAAACACGTCGAGGAAGGTCGCCAGGCCTACTGGGTCTGCCCGCTGATCGAGGAATCGGAAGCCCTGCAATTGCAGACCGCGCAGGAAACCTACGAAACGCTTTCGGCCGAACTTTCGGCATTGACCGTGGGGCTGGTGCACGGCCGTCTCAAGGCCGACGAAAAACAGGCGGTGATGGCCGCATTCGCCGCCGGCGACATCGACGTGCTGGTGGCGACGACGGTGATCGAAGTCGGCGTCGACGTGCCGAACGCCAGCCTGATGGTCATCGAACACGCCGAGCGCTTCGGCCTCTCGCAACTGCACCAGTTGCGCGGCCGTGTCGGGCGCGGCCAGTACGAATCGAGCTGCGTCCTGATTTATGCTGGCCCGCTCGGCGAGATTGCCCGCCAGCGACTGAAGATCATCTACGAGCATACCGACGGTTTCGAGATCGCCCGCCAGGACTTGCAAATCCGTGGCCCCGGCGAATTCGTCGGCAGCCGGCAAAGCGGCGTCCCGCTCTTGCGCTACGCCGACCTGGAGATGGACGCCGATCTGGTCGAGATGGCGCGGAACGTGGCCGAAACGATGCTGACCGGGCATCCCGAATTGGCCGAGCGCCACCTGCAGCGTTGGCTGGGGTCACGGGAGGAATTATTGAAGTCGTGAGTGCCGAGGCATGTGTCGCACAGGTTTGCAGGACTAGCGATGCTTGTTGGCACTAGCCATAATGCGCTCGTCGATGGCAATTTGGGCACAGTGCGATTGTGTTCGCAAGCGTATCCTCGCCGCCCGTCGATAGTGGAAGCGTATGGTGCACTTCAAGGTACGGGGTGCCGTCGCTTTGCCGCAGAAATGGAGCCGGTTGCTTACATCCCTCACAAATTCCGTTGGCGCGAAACAAGGTTTCTGCAACTACATCGTAGTTCCGAACCCATACCGTGCTTGAAACGGTTATTGATTTAGGAAATTTCGCCGCATTTTCCAAACGCGCTTGACGTTCGTCAGGACTACGTCGAAGCGCTTCGTGAAGTTTGCTCTCGGTTTCTTCCTGGTAGGAGATCCCAGAATCGGAAGTTAACTGCTCAATGTCAATCTGGCGCACGTCGCAACCGACTTCGTTACGCGGCAGGAGCCGAAGCCAAAGCGCGGAGCCATCTGCTTGTGCTCTTGCGCCAGAGCAGTCAAAAGTGTTTTCGACAGAGCATTTGCCTGTGTGGACGTCTTTCAAGACGCCGACTATCTGGATTTCTTTTTCGAGCGCCAAGCGAACTCGGTTCCAATGCGCTACCCAAGTTTTCCGTGATGTACCGATTGTCGGGCGGCTAACTCGATACCAGTAATCCCCGATACGTATGTCACGACAGATAGCCAATGCAGTTGGCTGTCTCGTACCGTTTTGTGTGATTACGCTGTGGAAATTCCACACGGAAATCACTAAAAGAGTTGCCTTGCCCTTTCGGGCGTCATCCATCGACACATCAAAGGCAGACCAATGCCGTCCAGGAGGCAATGAACCTAGAAGCGAGAACGCCTTATCGTGTGCTGTATTGAAGGGCATTTGATGGATTGAGCGGTCACGGTTGGAAAGATCGATGTTGCAGCTTACGGCTACGGGGTAGTCGTTATGCCGCCGGTCAATGATAATCCTCTTCCCGCTGATGGCGGATCGCCAGGATGGTGACGGTGGATTCGTCCTCGATCTCGAATAGCGCGACGTAGCCGGCGTTGCCGAAGGGGATGATCAGTTCGCGCAGGAATGGATTTCCGACATCTGCCTTGCGACAGCTGAATGGGAAGTCGGCGAGGAATTCGGTGGCTTTGACGATCGCGTCGCGTGCGCGTCGGGCAGTTTGGACATCCTGTTCGAGCAGGAACTCGAAGAGTCGCTTCAGATCGTCACGCGCCGCTCCGGTGAAGCGGACGCGAAAACTCATTGCTTCCCGCCCGGTGCGTCCTCTTTCGCCATGAGCAGCGCGTCCAATTCGTCGCAGACTTCCCTGGACGAATAGTAACGTCCGCTCTGGCGGGATTCTTCACGCGCGGCCAGTCCTCGGGTGATGAACTCCTGCCGGCGCTGTCGCTGCTCGACCTGGCTACGGATCGACTGCTCAACGAAGGCGGAAAGAGTTTCTCCCTCTGCAAGCAGGGATTCGGCGGCCTGGCGCAGCTCGGGGGCGACGCGTAGCGAGGGAATGGTGGCGGATTTCATAAGCACTCCGGTTGCGTTGCATTTGCGATGCGTTCGATTATGGGCCGTGCCCGGCAAGCCGGCAAGTGCCGCGAGAGGCCTGCCGTTTTCGCCCCTTTTTCGGCGTCGACCGCAACAGGTGCTTACTGGCTGAAAAATTCCTCGATCAACCGTGCGACTTCCGCCGGCTGGTCGTGGTGCAGCATGTGGTCGGCGTTGTCGATCCATTTTTCATCGACGTCGGCGAAGCAGGCGCGGCGGGCTTCCCAGTCACCTGGACGGGTGGCGTAGTCGCGGACGATCCACGACTGGCGGCCGGCCACCCAGAGCACAGGGCAGGTCACTTGCTTCCAGATCGCCATCGACTCTTCGAGGCGGAACAGGTAGGGCGAGGTCGACTTGTGCCACGGGTCCCCGTTCCAGATGATGCCGTGCCGGCGCTCGCCGCCCTTGGTCGCGCCGTCGCCGATGCGCGCCAGATGGCGGGAAAGGAAGGCGGCGCGTTCCGGCGTCAGGTAAGGGTCGGTCTTCGTCAGGCGGCGGGCGAAGGCGGCGCGATCGGGGTAAACGTGCATGCGCGGCGGGCTTTTCAGTTCGCCCAGCCAGTGACGGTAGCGTTCAGGCGCCATGTCGGGGGTCGTCGGGGCGATGCCGAAGCCCTCCAGCGTAATCAGCTTTTCCACGCGCTCAGGGCGTAACCCGGCGTACAGGCAGGAAAGAATGCCGCCCATGCTGTGCCCGGCAAAGCGGACTTTGCCTGTCGGCGCGTAGTGGTCGACGATGGCTTCCAGATCACCCAGATGTTCGGCGAAGAAGTAGGGGCGGTTCAGCCATTGCGATGGCCCGAAGCCGCGCCAGTCGGGGGCGACGATGTTCCACTCGCGCTGTAGTTCGTCGACGACGAACTGAAAGGAGGCGGATACGTCCATCCAGCCGTGCAGCAAAAACAGCGTCGGGGCGTCGGGGTCACCCCAGCGGCGGATGTGCAGGCGGACGCTGGGCAGGTCGAGATATTCTGAACGGGAAGGGCGCATCGGTTTTCGGGCTTTTTCGAGGGTCGACCGCAACAGGGGCAGTGTTTACAGAATTGTAGCCTGCCTGTTCGCAGAGTCCGATGTGTGGCCGCGCCGGATTAAATGTCGATTGCTGTGGATTATGTCACGGGCAAATGGGTGGGTTTGCGCTAACTTGTGTTTAACGACAAGGGGTTGCCACGATGCGGGCTGGTCTGGCGAGCACGGTCTCGGTGCCGAAACGATCATTCGCACAAGCCTGTGCCATCGCGCAATGTGCTGGTCCGAATACCAGGGGGGCGGCAGGACAAGCCAAATTTTCATGCAGCTATCAATTCATCACTACACCGGTGACGCCGGCTGGAATCAGCAGCCGGATGGCGCGCTCGATTCGTCGGGGACGGTGCTTTTCATCTTTGCCGGTACGCGTTGCCCGGTGCTCGAGAAGGCGCTGGGTGACTTGCGCCTCCGCTTTCCGCTTGCCCACTGGATCGGTTGCTCCACAGCCGGGGAAATTCTTGGCGCCACCCTCGCCGACGACAGTGTGGCAGTGGCAGTCGTCCGTTTCGACAAGGCGCGCGTGCGCAGTCTGCAAGAAAAGATCGGCCCGGAAAACGGCGCCTTCGAGGCCGGGCGAAACATCGCCCGCAGCTTGGCCGGGCCGGAATTGAAAGGCATTTTCGTGCTGGCCGACGGCCTCGCGGTCAATGGTTCGGCGCTTGCAAAAGGGCTGGCCGCCGAGTTGCCGGCCGGGTTGCCGGTCTCGGGCGGGCTGGCGGCCGATGGCGACCGCTTCGGTCAAACCTGGGTGATCGCCGACCGGGCGCCGCAGGCGGAACACGTAGTCGCAGTCGGCTTTTACGGCGACAGTGTCGGCATGGCCTGCAATCACCGCGGTGGCTGGGATGTTTTCGGGCCGGAGCGGGAGGTCACGCATGCCAACGGCAACGTCCTGTATTCCCTGGACGGCCAGCCGGCCCTGGCCCTCTATCGGAAATACCTTGGCGAACGCGCCGACGAGCTGCCGGCCGCCGGTCTACTCTTTCCGCTGGCCATCCGCAACGAGCTGGAGGCCGACGGGTTGACGGTGCGGACAATTCTCGCCGTCAATGAAGCGGAACAGTCGATCACCTTCGCCGGTGACATCCCGCAAGGGCGCTTCGTGCGCATGATGCGCGCCAACCGCGATCGCCTGATCGACGGGGCCACCGGCGCCGCCGACGGCATCCACGCGGGCGCCAACATGGCGGGCGAAGCCTTGTGCCTCGCGATCAGCTGCATCGGCCGCCGTCTGGTCCTCGGGCAGCGTTGCGAAGAGGAACTGGAAGCCGTGCTCGACACCTTGCCCAAGCCTTGCCGGATGATCGGTTATTACTCCTACGGCGAGCTCTCGCCCTTGAGCAGCGGCCGTTGCGATCTGCACAATCAGACGATGACCCTCTCGCTCCTTTGGGAAGAGCGATCGTGACGGATCATCCGCTACTCGCGCGCCAGTTGCGCCGGCTTGGGCTGAGCGCGGACAAGCCGCCCGACGCGGCGGGCTGGCGGGCGCTGATCGAGGCGGTTCAGACCACCTATGACGAGGCCGACCAGGATCGCCGGATGCTCGAACACTCGCTGGACGTTTCCTCCGAGGAAATGGTCGAAATGTACCAGCGCCAGAAGTCGGCCTTCGAATCGCGGCTGCATCACCTGGCCGGGATCATCGAGCGTTCGCCGGTCGTCGCGATCACCTGGCGCAACCAACCCGGCATGCCGGTGGATTTTGTCAGCGGCAACATCGTCCAATTCGGCCACCCGCCGGACGATCTCATGTCAGGCAAAATCAGCTACAGCGACCTGATTCACCCCGATGACCGTGCCGCGCTCGAACCGGATATTGCCGCCCACCTCGAGCACGGTCCCGACGACTACCTGCATGAATACCGCTTGCGCCACGGCGATGGCCACTGGATGTGGGTGGATGATCGAACCTGGCTGACGCGCGATGCCGAGGGGCGAGTGACGGCGATTCACGGGGTGCTGATCGACGTAACCGAGCAGAAACAGGCTGCAGCGGCATTGCGCGAGAGCGAGCAGCACTACCGGACGCTGGCCAACGGCGGCTCGGCGCTGATCTGGACTTCGGGCACCGACATGCTGTGCAACTATTTCAACGAGCCCTGGCTGCGCTTCACCGGCCGCCCGCTCGAGAACGAGCTTGGCGACGGATGGACGGAAGGAATCCATCCGGACGATTACGACCGTTGCCTGCAGATTTACACGGACAGCTTCGCGCGCCGCCAGTCTTTCGGCATGGAGTACCGGCTGCGCCATGCCGATGGCGACTACCGGTGGATTCAGGACGACGGCAACCCGCGCTTCGACAGCGCCGGAAATTTCATCGGCTACATCGGCTTCTGCTACGACATCTCCGGGCAGAAGGAAAACCGGCGGCAGCTCGAACACATCGCCCACTATGACATGCTGACCGATCTGCCCAATCGCATGCTCCTGTCCGACCGTCTGCGCCAGGCTTTGGCCCAGACCAGGCGGCGCCAGCGGCAACTGGCGGTGGCCTATATCGATCTCGACGGCTTCAAGGCGATCAACGACCGACACGGCCACGCGGTGGGCGACCAGTTGCTGGTGGCGCTTGCCGACCGGATGCGGCAATGCCTGCGTGCCGGCGACACCATTGCCCGCCTGGGCGGTGACGAATTCGTCACCATTCTGGTCGATCTGCCCGATGTTCCAACCAGCCTGCCGCTCATCTCGCGCCTGCTCGCGGCAGCGGCCCAGCCCGTCGAGTGCAACGGGTTGGCGCTCCAGGTGTCGTCGAGTATCGGCGTCGCCTATTACGCCGGCGGTGATGATGTTGACGCCGAGCAATTGGTGCGCCGCGCCGATCAGGCGATGTACCAGGCCAAGCAGGATGGCAGGAACCGCTTCCATATTTTTGACGACGAGCGGGATCGCGCCGTGCGCGGTCGCCACGAAAAAATCGGGCGCATCCAGCGTGCGCTCGACGAACGCGAATTCGTGCTTCATTACCAACCCAAGGTCAATCTCCGCACTGGCGCGCTGATCGGCGTCGAGGCCTTGATCCGCTGGCAGCATCCGCAGCGCGGCCTGCTTGCCCCGGCTCAGTTCCTGCCCGAGATCGAAGGTCACCCGCTCGGCGTGGCGCTTGGCGAATGGGTTATCGACACCGCGCTGTCACAGGTTGAAGCATGGCAGGGGCAGAATCTGGATCTGCCGGTCAGCGTGAACATTTCCGCGCATCATCTCCAGCAGGCGAATTTCGTCGCGCGTCTGAAAACGCTGCTCGCCGCGCATCCGGGCGTGCGCCCCGAGCGGCTGGAGCTGGAGGTGCTGGAGAGCAGCGCACTGGAAGACATCGGCAACGTCACTGAAATCATCGCCGCGTGCGCTGAGCTGGGCGTCAGCTTTTCCCTGGACGACTTCGGTACCGGCTATTCCTCGCTCACCTATCTCAAGCGCCTGCCGGCGCAGGTGCTCAAGATCGACCAGAGCTTCGTCCGCGACATGCTGAGCGACCCTGACGACCTGACCATCATCGATGGTGTGCTCGGCCTGGCGACCTCCTTCGGCCGCCAGGTAATCGCCGAAGGCGTCGAAACGGTTGCGCATGGCGTAGCCCTGTTGCAACTAGGTTGCGAACTGGCCCAGGGCTTTGGAATCGCCCGGCCGATGCCGGCCGAGCAGTTGCTCGTCTGGCACACCCATTGGCGCCCCGATCCGCGCTGGACCGAGCTGCCGCAACGCAATCGCGCGACGCCGCCAGTGCTGCCGCTGCCGGTCGGGCAGCTCGCTCAACCCCGATAACCTTCGCCCGCACACTTTGCCGAACGCAGCGGCATGGCGTGCATTTGCCTGCTGCCGGTGAATATTTTGGCAAGGTCGTTGCTTCAAGTGATTTGAATCCGGACAGGATGTCGTTTACTTGACAATCGCCAGGGGAGCCAATGTCAGAGAATCCGAAGCAGGCGTGCATGCTGGTCGCCGTCGCGACCAAGGGCGATGGTCAGATCAACCAGCATTTTGGCCATGCGGACAGTTTTGCAATTTACGAAGTGGGGGCGAGCGGCGCTTGCTTCATCGAGCAACGCCTGGTCGAGCATTATTGCCAGGGGGGCTATGGCGACGAAGACAAACGGGAGGCGATCCTGCGCACATTGGCCGGATGCTCCGCCTGTTTCGTTGCCCGCGTCGGTAACGGGCCTGCCGAGAAACTGGCTGCAGCCGGCATCGAAGCCGTCAGCGAATATCCCTATGCCGCCATCGAGGCCTCGCTAATGGCGTGGTTCGCCAAGAGTCGGCCTGTCACATGAGCCTTCCTCATCTTCGCGACAACATTCAGCCGGGCCTGGTCTTGTTTGATCTGGCGGCGGGTGCGGCGCAGCCCGGCGGCTGGCTCGATGGCGAAACGCGGTCGGACATGAAGCGACTCGTCGACGGCGGTGCTCTGGCCGCTGTCGATCCAGTGGCGGTATGGCCCTGTCTCGTCAAGGGCCTGATGGGCGAGCAACCGTCGCGAATGTTCGTCGCCCTGCGGGACTGTGGTGCGCTGGCCAGCATGCTGCCGGAAATCGAAGCCTTGTTCGGCCAATTCCAGAGCGCCGACGCGAGCGATCAGGTGGATATTGGCGAGCACCAATGGCGCGTTCTGGACAAGACCGCCGCCGTCCATGCGGCGCTGCCGGTGCGCTTTGCCGCGCTGGTGTTCAATCTCGGCAAGGCGGATTCGCCACCGCAGCACCTCCCGGCGCATTATCGCCATGTTGATCGCTGCCTGCCGCGTATCGAAGCGATATGCGCCCGCTTCGAGCTTGCGCCGGAACTACGCGAACTCGCGCTGCTGGTAGCCATGGAGCTGGAGAGAGTGCACCGGGCCGCCCCGATGCGCGCCGCTTCGATTACCGCGCTGCTTGAAAGGGTGGATGCCTTCGCCCGGCCCGGGCGCTACCTCGATCTGCTGACGGTTTGCGCCTGCGATTACGCCGCGTATCAGGGTAACGAAGATAAAGCCTACCCCAAAGCCAAACTGCTGGAGCTGGCCCGCGAGGCCTGCCTGAAGACCGACCGGGAAATGGATGACGATGAAGCCGTGGACGATCCGGCCCGCCGGCATGAGCTTCGGGCATTGGCAGTGGCCAGCGCCTTGCGTTCCCAGCGCTGGGCCGAAGAGGGGGTTGTCTAGGTGGCAGTGCGGCGCAGATAAAAATCTCGCCCGCCGTCGGGCTGAGTGCTTGACCGGCTGTTTCTCGGCATAACGGCCGTTGGCCGAATGTGCTGACATGGGCAGCAACCTCGCGCTAACCTGCCGTTCAGTCATTGATGGTGTCGAACGGCAGCTTTGTTTTTTTGCGAGGACGTGCTCCTGACCCAATGCAGAACTTAGGATTTTGGTCGCTGAAACGATTGTCCTAGGTAGTGGTTCGCTGGTTTAATGCGAACCATAACGAATGCATAATTTTGGGGGTATGGGGAATGCCAATTCCCGCGTTAATGGAAACGGGCTACTTGCCCTGCGGTGAGTTTCACTGTGACCTGGATGAGCTAAGAAATACCTTTGGCGTGAACGACCGTCGAACCGCATTGCTCGGAAAACTGGATGCGTTTTTGGAGTGGTTGCGCAACACACATGGTCTCGATTTACCATACTTTGTAGATGGTAGCTACACTACATCCAAGCCATACCCAAGCGATATTGATTTCGTAATCGACCTGTCTAATGCTAATGATCAGCAAATTGGTACGGCGTTGCGGCTTTTTTCGCTACAACATGATCAGATCAAGCAGGACTTCGAAATTGACTTCTGGTATTTCCATCCGAATGCGCCGAAAGATCTGAAGCTGTTCTTTCAATACGTTCGCATCGAAGAGTTGCAACAACGACAATTGCCACCTGAAACGCGCAAAGGCATTTTGAGGATTTCGCCATGAGTTGGGTGTCACAGGTTCATTCAAAAGCGCACATTCTTTTGGCGCAAATTGAGAATGCTCGCCAGTTGGCGTTGCATAGTGGCGTTGATCCAGATGTTGTGTGCAATGCGCTGTATAAGCGCGTCGATGAGCTTTACGAAAATGAGTTTCCACTTGCCAAGGCAATGGATGAGTCTGACCTTGTTTTCCATATTGAAGGGCCAGCACTTCGAGACCACACGCCAAAGCTGAAGCTAATCGAATCCATTTTTTCCAGCATTCGACAACAAGTTTTTAGCGTTGCAAAGGCAGTTGCTCAACTTGGTGACAATCAAAATATCACCGACAAGGATGTTGGGCTTTCTCTATCGGCATTGGCGCCTGGAAGTCTCTACATTGGGATCAAGGCCGATTCCCCAGAACCCATCGATGGGCAACAGCACATGCTGGGTCAGGATGATCCAATTTTGCGTGCGACTCGTGAGGCGATGCGGTCAATAAGAGTCATCAGCAAGCACCTTGATGACGATTCGCAGGAGGTCCAAGCTGCTCTGCCTGATCCAAGAGTCAGGGATGCTGCCCTGGTTGCTGTAGCTCGCCTCGCTCCGACATTGCAATCTGGTATTTCTAAAATAACAATTGCTTCGTCGTCTGAAGGAGGTGGTGGCGTAGGCGTTTCTGGTGAACCGCTTACCCCAAAGCTTCGAAAAGAACTCAGGCAGCAATTAAGACGAGGCAAAAATTCAGGGCCGACCCACTATACGATTAGAGGGTTTGTTCGTGAATTGGATTTGGACTTCCAGCGCTTTGAGCTTCGCCGTATTGAAACCGATTTGTCTGCGTCAGTGCGCTGTCATCTTGTTCCTGAAGCTGCGGTAAATCTTGAAACTCTTGCTGGCCGTCGTGTGGAGGTCGTTGGGTTCGGCGACGAGTCTTCGTCTGGAATTCCTAAAATGCTACGTGTGTCACAAGTCTTAGTTTTAGATGGCGATACTCCGCCTCAAAATCAGGGTTTGTTTGATCAAGCGCCATAAATCAGACGTAGTCAGGTAGTTAGCCCCTCAAGAATGCAAATGGCCGGTCCGTCACCAGAACCGGCCATTTTTCATTGAAGTCGCCACGGGCAGCTTAGGCCGAAAAACGGAAAAGAAAATTACTTGACGAATTCATATCGATATATCTAAGATAATCGATATGAAAAAAGACTACTCCCGTTCCCTGCCGCCCGAGTGGACTGAAATGTCCCGGATTTTCGTTGCGCTTGGCGACGAGCACCGGCAGCGCATCCTGTTGCTGTTCGAGCCCGGCGAGCGTTTGAACGCCGGGCAGATTGCCGAGGTGTCGACGCTCGGGCAATCGACGGTGTCGCACCATCTGAAAATTCTGCGCGAAGCCGGTGTCCTCGCTTCCGAAAAAATTGGCAGGGAAGTCTGGTTCTGGATCAACCGCGATGCCCTGGAAATCACGCTGGGCAATGTGCTCGACTACTTGAAGGAAAACACCTGATGCGCAAGATTTTGCGGCCGCTATTGCGCGGCCTGGCCCGTTTGTTGTTCCGTGTCGACATCAAGTTCCGGCAGTCCGATTTCTCGCATGAGCGCCTGCTGATCGTCGCCAATCACGAATCCTTTCTCGACGGTCTGCTGCTCGGTCTGTTCCTGCCCATCGATCCGGTTTTCGTCGTTCATACCAGCATCGCCAACAGCTTCTGGTTCCGCATCCTGTTGTCGCAGGTCGATTACCTGGCGGTAGATCCGACCAGCCCGATGGCGATGAAGAAGGTCATTCGCCTGATCGAATCCGGTCGTCCGGTGGTCATTTTCCCGGAGGGACGCATCACGCTGACCGGCTCGCTGATGAAGGTCTACGATGGCCCGGCCTTCGTGGCCGCCAAGACCGGCGCGACGGTGATTCCGGTGCGCCTGGACGGCGCTTCGCGCTCGTATTTCTCGCGGTTGTCCGGCCGCCATCCCAGGGAAATCTTCCCGAAAATCCGGTTGACCGTGCTGCCCGAAGCGCATTTCCCGATGCCCGAGGCGGCGACCGCCAAGCTGCGGCGGCGCAAGGCTGGCGAACAGATGCGCCGCTTGATGCAGGAAATGATCTTCGCCTCGCGCCCGGAGCAGACGATCTACACCGCGCTGTGCGACGCAGCCGAAATCTTCGGGCGCGGTCGCCGCCCGTTCGAGGACGTCAAGCAGATCGAGTATTCGTACAACGACCTGCTGAAGATGGCGCTGATCCTCGCCCGTCAAGTCGAGCGTCTGACCAAACCCGGCGAACGCGTCGGCCTGCTGTTGCCCAATCTGGTGCCGACGCTGGGGTTGATCTTCGGGCTCAGCGCCCGCCGCCGGGTGCCGGCCATGCTCAACTACACGGCCGGGGTCGATGCCATGCAGGCAGCTTGCGATGGTGCCGAAATCCGTACCGTCATCACCTCGCGCGCCTTTGTCGAGCAGGGCAAGCTGACCGACAAGTTGGCCGGGCTGCAGGGGGTACAAGTGCACTACCTGGAGGACATCCGCGAGCAGATCGGCCTCGGCGACAAGCTGTGGCTGATGGGCTACGCGATCCACTTCCCGCGTGCCTTCGAGCTGAAAACCTCGCCCGAGGAAGCCGCCGTCGTGTTATTCACGTCCGGTTCCGAAGGCAAGCCGAAGGGCGTCGTGCTGCCGCACCGCGCCATTCTCGCCAACATCGCGCAGATTCGCGCCGTCATCGACTTCTCGGTGTACGACAAGGTGCTCAACGCGCTCCCCATCTTCCATTCCTTCGGCCTGACGGCGGGCGCCTTGCTGCCGGTGCTCAATGGCGCCAGCCTCTTCCTCTATCCCTCGCCGCTGCACTACCGGGTGATTCCCGAGCTGGCCTACGACCGGGGCTGCACGGTGTTGTTCGGCACCTCGACCTTCCTCGCCAATTACGCCAAGTTCGCCAATCCGTATGACTTCTACCGCCTGCGCTACGTTGTTGCCGGTGCCGAGAAGCTCTCCGAGGCGGTACGCAGCCAGTGGTTCGAGAAATTCGGCCTGCGCATTTTCGAAGGCTATGGCGCCACCGAAACGGCGCCGGTGATTGCGGTCAACACGCCGATGGCCTATAAAACCGGCACTGTCGGCAACCTGCTGCCGGGCATCGAACATCGGCTGCTGCCGGTGTCCGGTATCGAGCACGGCGGCATCCTGCATGTACGCGGCCCCAATGTGATGTCCGGCTACTTGAAGGCCGACCAGCCGGGCGTGCTGCAAGCGCCGCTTTCCGAAGTCGGTGACGGCTGGTACGAAACCGGCGACGTGGTACAGATCGACGACGAAGGCTTCGTGAAGATAGTCGGTCGCGTCAAACGCTTCGCCAAGATCGCCGGCGAGATGGTCAGCCTGGAAGTCGCCGAAAAGGTGGCGACCGCGACCTCGCCGGACAAGGCGCACGCCGTCTCCAGCCAGCCGGATGCCAGCAAGGGCGAGGCGCTGGTGCTGTTCACCACGGACGGCGAGCTGACCCGCGAACTGCTGGCCGGCAAGGCGCGCGAACTCGGCGTGCCGGAACTGGCCGTGCCGCGCAAGATTCACCGCGTCGAATCGCTGCCTTTGCTCGGTACCGGCAAGGTCGATTACGTGACACTCAAACGTCTGGCGGAGGCGGTGTGAGCTTATTCTCGTCAAATGTTTGGGGTACAGTTTCACGACTTTCCGCTTCGTTCCAATCTATCAACAGGACTGAAAAATGATCAAACGTCGATTCACGATTTCGCTCGCTTTGGCGCTTGCGCTGTCGCTTCCCCTGGCTTCGTCGCATGCCGCCGGCGGCTCGGTGGAAAACGCGACCTTCACTTCGGCGATCAGCGGAAACGCGCCCACCGATTATCGTCAGCAGTTCTCGAACGACACCCCGGTGGTGTATTTCTATGGAGAGTTGCTTGACCTGAAGGGGCAGACGGTAAGGCATCGATGGAGTCTCGAAGGCAAGCAGATGCAGGTGGTGCCGATCAAGGTCACCAAGGTTCGCCAGCCAGCCTGGTCGAAGTTGGCGATGCAACCCGAGTGGACGGGCAACTGGACCGTCGAGGTCGTGGACAAGGGCGGCAATGTCCTGAGCCGCTCTAACTTCGCTTACAACCCGAATTAAGTTTGCCGAAGCCATGTATCGATTACCCAGTGCGCGCCCGGCGCGTGCGGATGCTTGCCTGAGCATTGATTTGCCCGACGAAACCAGACCATGAGCGGACAATTCGGACTCCTCAAGCAAAAGCGTTTCGCGCCCTTCTTCGGCACGCAATTCCTCGGCGCCTTCAACGACAACCTGTTCAAGAACGCGCTGATCGTCCTGCTGACTTTCCAGTCGGCGCAATGGACGACGCTCAAGCCGGAACTGCTGGCCAACCTGGCGGCGGGCATCTTCATCCTGCCTTTCTTCCTGTTCTCGGCGACCGCCGGGCAACTGGCCGACAAGTACGACAAGGCCATGCTGGCGCGCCTGGTCAAGGTGCTGGAGATGGTCATCATGGGCGTCGCCGCCGCCGGCTTTTTCGCGCACAGCTTGCCGCTGTTGATGGGGGCGCTGTTCCTGCTCGGCCTGCATTCGACGCTGTTCGGGCCGGTCAAGTACGCCATCCTGCCGCAGCACCTGCACACCGACGAACTGGTCGGCGGCAATGCGCTGATCGAGGCCGGCACCTTCGTCGCCATCCTGGTCGGCACCCTGGCCGGCGGCCTGCTCGCCGGTTCGGTCGACCACCCGGCGTGGATCGCGGTCGGCGGCTTCGTCGTCGCGGCAGCGGGCTACGTGATCAGCCGCGGCATTCCGCCGGCACCGGCGCCGGTGCCCGGGCTGAAGGTCAATCCCAATCCGATCACCGAAACCTGGCGCAACATCAACTTCGCCCGCGCCAACCGCACCGTTTTCCTGTCCATCCTCGGCATCTCGTGGTTCTGGCTCTACGGCGCGCTGTTCCTCGCCCAGTTTCCGGCTTACGCGAGGAACGTGCTGGGCGGCAGCGAATCGTCGGTGACGCTGCTGCTCGCCACGTTCACGGTCGGCATCGGCCTCGGTTCGCTGCTCTGCGAGCGGATGTCCGGCAAGCGCGTCGAAATCGGCCTGGTGCCCTTCGGCTCGATCGGCCTGACGCTGTTCGGACTCGATATGTATTTCGCGTCGCCGGTCGGCCTTGCCGGCAACGGCACCCACGAGCTGCTGGCGTTGCTCGCCCTGCCGGCGATCTGGCGCGTGCTGTTCGACCTGATGATGCTCGGCGTCTTCGGCGGCTTCTTCATCGTGCCGCTCTACGCGCTGGTCCAGTTGCGCAGCGCCGAGGAAACGCGCGCCCGCATCATCGCCGCCAACAACATCGTCAACGCGCTGTTCATGGTCGTCGGCGCCCTCGGTGCAGCGGCGCTGCTCAGCGCCGGGCTGTCGATCCCGGCACTGTTCGGCATCGCGGCGCTGCTCAACGCGGCAGTGGCGATCTACATCTACGGGCTGGTGCCCGAGTTCCTGTTGCGCTTCATCGCCTGGCTGCTGATCAAGGCCGCCTACCGGCTGCGCAGCGAAGGGCTGGACCACATCCCGGCAGAGGGCGCCGCCGTGCTGGTCGCCAACCACGTCAGCTTCGTCGACGCGGTGATCATCATGGGCGCCGCGCCGCGCCCAGTGCGCTTCGTCATGGACCATCGTATCTTCCGCATACCCATCCTCAGTTATATCTTCCGTCATTGCGGGGCGATTCCCATCGCCGCCGCCAAGGAAGACCCGGCGCTGATGGAAAAGGCCTTCGCCCAGGTGTCGACCGCGCTGGCCGCGGGCGAACTGATCGGCATCTTCCCGGAAGGCAACATCACCCGCGACGGCGAACTGCAGACCTTCCGTCCCGGCATCACGCGCATCCTTGCCGCCAACCCGGTGCCGGTCGTGCCGCTGGCGCTTTCCGGCCTGTGGGGCAGTTATTTTTCGCGGGTCGACGGCGAGGCGATGAAGACCCCGTTCCGGCGCGGGTTGTTCTCGCGCGTCAGTTTGCGCGCCGGGCCGCCGGTGGCGGCGGCGGAGGCCAGCCCGGCGCACCTGCACGCGCTGGTGCTGGCCCTGCGCGGCTCGGAAAAATAAGCCATTCCGGCGGTCGACCGCAGCAGCCAAGGTAAAATCGCCCGATGAACCGGCAAGCCCTCGTCCAAAGAATTGATCTCTACGAAAAGCTGATGCGGCTCGACAAGCCGATCGGCATCCTGCTCTTGCTGTGGCCGACGCTGTGGGCGTTGTGGCTGTCCTCGAATGGCCGGCCCGACCGCATCGTGCTCTGGATCTTCATCCTCGGCACCGTGCTGATGCGCTCGGCCGGCTGCGTCATCAACGACTATGCCGACCGCGACTTCGACAAGCACGTCGAACGGACGAAGGAGCGCCCGCTGACTGCCGGCAAAGTGACCACGAAAGAAGCGCTGGCACTGTTCGCCGGCCTCTCGCTCGCCGCCTTCGCGCTGGTGCTGCTGCTCGGCAACCCGCTGGTGATCTGGCTCTCGGTGCCGGCGCTCTTCCTCGCCGCCAGCTACCCGTTCACCAAACGCTTCCTCGCCATCCCGCAGGCCTATCTCGGCATCGCCTTCGGCTTCGGTATTCCGATGGCCTACGCGGCGCAGCTTGGCGAGGTGCCGGCGGAAGCGTGGTGGCTGCTGCTTGCCAACGTCTTCTGGGCGGTCGCCTACGATACCGAGTACGCGATGGTGGACCGCGAGGACGACCTGAAAATCGGCATCAAGACCTCGGCGATCACCTTCGGGCGGTTCGACGTGGCGGCGGTGGTGGCGTGCTATGCGGCGACGCTGGTCATCATCGGCGGGATCGGCTGGACGCTGAATATGGGCTGGGCCTTCTACGCCGGCCTGGCGGTCGCCGCCGGCATCATGGGCGTCCATTACACGTGGATCCGCGGCCGCGAGCGCATGGCCTGCTTCAAGGCCTTCCTGCACAACAATTACGTCGGCGCGGCAATCTTCGCCGGCATTGTGGTCGATTTTTTGATGAGCGGAGTGTTGTGAGTATTCCGGACAATGAAGAAATTCTTGCCATGCTTGAGCGGCTGGATGACTGTATCGCGGACGCTCTGGAAAGCTCATTTGTCGACTTTAAAGCTTGGAACGGTGTAAAGGATGCGCTCAAGCTGGCGGGTGAGTATGCCTGCTGTTTTGCCAATGCTTCCGGGGGCGTACTGGTCTTTGGTGTGGATGACAAGAGGTTGGGCAGGGCTCAGGCAATTCATGGTGTGCAAGACCATGATCTGGATGCCTTTCGATATGCCATTTTCAATGGAACGCGGCCCGGTATTGAGGCCGATGTGGAGGAAATTGCAGTTCCCGAGGGCAGCGGCAAAGTTCTTGTCGTACGGGTTTGCGAGGGAGTGAACAAGCCTTATGGAACGGCGGCTGGGTTGTTCAAACAGCGTGTCGGCAAAAATTGCATGCCACTGGATCCTATGGCATTTCAGCGCGCCCAGGTCAGCACCGGCGCGGTGGACTGGAGCGGGGCGCCAGCGACTGGTATTGGGTTACAAGACCTTGATCCTTTGCAGATCGAACGGGCCCGCCAAGTATTGCGTAGCAAGTCGCCTTCTTCAGGCTTGCTTGATTTGCCTGAGTTGGAGTTTCTGAAAGGCTTGGAAGCGGTCATGGAGGAGCGGGTGACGCACGCGGGGCTCGTTCTTTTCGGGCGGAGAGATGTGTTGGCCCGTGCTTGTCCGCAGGCGCAGTTTCATTATGTCTATCACGACAGCGAAACCACCGTGGCGCGTAACGATATCGACCGCTTGCCATTGCTAGAAGCAGTGGAGCGCATAGAGCAGATTTTCCTAGGACCGCTGAATCCCGAACGTGAAATCGAATTGGGGCTGTTTAAACTGCGCATTCCTCAATTCCCGATCGAGGGGGTGCGGGAGGCCGTGCTGAATGCGCTGACCCATCGCGACTATCAGAATCCTGGCGAGATATTGGTGCGCCATTCGGTCCAGGAACTGGTGGTGACCAGTCCGGGGGGCTTCGTCGACGGCATCACGCCGGACAACATCCTTCGCCATGAGGCCGTGTCCAGAAACAGAACCTTGGCCAATGCGCTTGTCAAGTTGCGATTGGTTGAGTCGTCGGGGATCGGGCGTCGGCGCATCTTCAGGTCGGCCCTGATGTACGGAAAGCGGCGTCCCGAGTATTCGACGGATGGCCGCTCTGTCACTTTGAGGATATTCAATCGTGGTGCGCATGAAGCTCTGGCAGCGTTGATTGCCCGATTGGACGCACAAGGTGCAGGCGTTGGGCTGGATGAGTTGCTGATCCTTGATGCCCTGCGCGCGCAGGATTTCATCGATGCGGGAGAGGCGGCGCAGGTCTTGCAGACTTCCCGCGAGGAGGCGCGGCGGGTTCTCGATGGCATGAGTTCACCGTTGCTGGGCTTGATTGAGCGAAGGGGCCACACTTTGTCGGCAACTTTTCATCTGGCCAAGGGGATAGCCAAAGAATTGAAGGGCAAGGCGGCCTATACGCGAACGCGGGGGCTGAATCCGGTCAGATATGCCGAGATGGTCCGAGAGTACCTGCGCGACCATAAAACTATCCGGAACCGCGAGTTGAGGGAATTGCTTGGCTTGGGGGATTCCGCGTCGGCTCAGGTTGAGGCTTCGCGTTATTTTGCCAAATGGAGCGGGCCGGAGGGGTTCCTGGATAAGCGGGGAAACGGCAACAACAAGTTTTATGTGTTGCGCGCGAGCGTTTAGCAAATGCTTAGCATGTTAAACGTTTCTTTAAGAAATCCTTTTAAAACATGCTGTTGGGCGTTTAGTGTGAGCTGACTAATGAAATACCACGATCTGCGCGACTTCATGTCGCAACTGGAAAAGACTGGTGAGCTGAAGCGCGTCGGCGTCGAGGTTGATACCCGCCTCGAAATGACCGAGATCTGCGACCGCGTACTGCGCGCCGGCGGCCCGGCCATCCTGTTCGAGAAGCCGAAGGGTCACACTATTCCGGTACTCGCCAACCTGTTCGGGACGCCGCAGCGCGTCGCGCTCGGCATGGGCGAGGAGTCGGTGCAGGCCTTGCGCGAAGTCGGCAAGCTTCTCGCCTACCTCAAGGAACCGGAACCGCCGAAAGGCCTGAGGGACGCCTGGGACAAGCTGCCGATCCTCAAGCAGGTGCTCAACATGGCGCCGAAGAAGGTGTCGAATGCGCCGTGCCAGGAGATAGTCTGGGAAGGGAAGGACGTCGATCTGGCGCGCCTGCCGATCCAGCACTGCTGGCCGGGGGACATCGCGCCACTGATCACCTGGGGGCTGGTTGTGACCAAGGGGCCGCACAAGAACCGGCAGAATCTCGGTATCTATCGCCAGCAGGTATTGGGGCCGAACAAGGTGATCATGCGCTGGCTGGCCCATCGCGGCGGCGCGCTCGATTTCCGCGACCACCAACTGGCCAATCCGGGGCAACCCTTTCCGGTCGCCGTCGTCCTCGGCTGCGACCCGGCGACCATCCTTGGCGCCGTGACGCCGGTGCCCGATTCGCTGTCCGAATACCAGTTCGCCGGGCTGCTGCGCGGCGGCAAGACCGAGCTGACGCAATGCCTTGGCTCCTCTTTGCAGGTGCCGGCCTCGGCCGAGATCGTGCTCGAAGGTGTCATCTACCCCGGCGAAATGGCGCTGGAAGGGCCGTACGGCGACCACACCGGCTACTACAACGAGCAGGCCGAATTCCCGGTGTTTACCATTGAGCGCATCACCATGCGCCGCGACCCGATCTACCACAGCACCTACACCGGCAAGCCGCCCGACGAGCCGGCTGTGCTCGGCGTCGCCTTGAACGAGGTCTTCGTGCCGCTGCTGCAGAAGCAGTACCCGGAGATCGTCGATTTCTACCTGCCGCCCGAGGGCTGCTCGTACCGCATGGCCATCGTCTCGATCAAGAAGCAGTACCCCGGCCACGCCAAGCGCATCATGTTCGGCATCTGGAGCTTCCTGCGCCAGTTCATGTACACCAAGACGATCATCGTCGTCGATGACGACATCGACATCCGCGACTGGAAGGAAGTGGTGTGGGCGATGACGACGCGCATGGACGCGACGCGCGACACGACACTGGTCGATAATACGCCGATCGATTACCTCGACTTCGCCTCGCCGGTGGCAGGCCTCGGCTCCAAGATGGGGCTCGATGCGACCAACAAGTGGCCCGGTGAGACGAACCGCGAATGGGGGCGGCCGATTGTCATGGATGCCGACGTGAAGCAGCGCGTTGACGCCATGTGGGGAGGCCTCGGGCTGTGAGCTTGCGGGTGGTTGCGGTCGACCTCGAAAACGAGGCGATTTCCAAAACCTGGCTCGAACTGCTGGACCACTATGCACGCGACCCGATGGGCGGCGGCAGCGGGCTTTCCGATTACGCCAAGGCCAATCTGGTGCGCGAACTGCAAGGCCAGCCCGGTTTCCATGGCGCGCTGGCCTACAGCGGCGACGAGGCGGTTGGCCTGATCAACTGCTTCACCGCCTTCTCCACCTTTGCCGCCAAGCCCCTGCTCAACATCCACGACATCGTCACCCGCGCCGACCGGCGCGGGCAGGGCGTCGGCCAGGCCCTGCTGCACTGGGCCGAGCAGCGGGGACGCGAACTCGGCTGCTGCAAGCTGACGCTCGAAGTGCTGACCAACAACACGCGGGCGCTGGCCGCCTACGAACGCGCCGGCTTCGCGCCCTACGTGCTCGACCCTGTGGCCGGGCATGCGCTGTTCCTGCAGAAATATCTTTCGGAGAACTGATCATGTCCGAACCCGTCCCCGTCACCCTCGTGCACGGCGTGCGCAATTCGCTGGTGCAACTGACCCATTTCATCTACGGCCTGCACGCCATCGCCGTTTTCATCGGCATTACCTCGTCGGCGACGGTCGCCGGCGGCTTCGTCTTCGGCCTGCCGTCGCTGGTTGCCGTCTTCCTGAATTACCTGAAGCGCAGCGACGTCAACGGCACCTGGCTGGAAAGCCATTTTCGCTGGCAGATCCGCACGTTCTGGTTCACCGCGCTGTGGTTGGTGGTCTATGGCCTGCTGATCATCACGATCATCGGCATCCCGATCGCCTGGATTCTCATTGTCATCCTCGGCCTGTGGGTCGGCTACCGCGTCATCCGCGGCTGGGTGGCACTGTTTGGCGAGCGGCCGGTCGCCTGAGGCATTGGGTCAGGGTTTCCGGGTGCGCGGCTGCAGTTCGCTGCCGACCCAGCGCGCGAATTCGGTACGCGTGCAGCTGCCGGTGCGGTTCAGGCCGTTGCCGTCCACCACCTTGTAGATGACGAGGTCGAATTCGGGGTTGTCCGAGCGCCGCTCGTCGACGATCTGGCGCACCGACCACTGTTGCCCCGGACGGTCGTTGCAGTAGAAACGCCCGAGCCGCACTTCCGGCAGGCGGGCGTCCTGCTCGCGCTGGGCGATATCCAGCGTCTGGTGAATCAGTTCGCCCATTTCGTCGGGACTGACGTCGACGACGACGTTGAGGTGTTCCATGGCTGCCACGACGTGCCGCTCGTCGATGCGCGGCCAGCCGGTGCCAGGGTGTTCTGGTGTATGCCGGTAGCGCATCAGGCTGGCCGGGTAGCGCCGCCAAGCGAAGGCGTAGTTGAAGGCGACACCGACCGCAAGAATGATCACGGTATTGATGGCGATCGGGCTCAGCGCATAGCGGTAGCCGAGTTTGTGCACCGTCGCGCCGCCGATCACCGCCGCCAGCGCCGTGGCGCCACCGGGCGGGTGCAGGCAGCGTGTCAGGTGCATGACGCCGATCGCCAGGCCGACGGCGAGGCCGGCCGCCAGGGTCGGATTGGGAATCAGCTGCCAGCAGGCGACGCCGACCAGCGCCGACAGGACGTGCCCGGCCAGCGCCGACAGGACGTGCCCGGCCAGCACCGCCCACGGCTGGGCGAACGGGCTGTGCGGTGCGGCGAAGATGAGCACCGCCGAGGCGCCTATCGAGGGGACGATAACCAGCACACCTTCCCGCCCGACGACCGCCTGCGTGACGACGACGATCAGCAGGATGCCGATGGCGCCGCCGAGCGTGGCGACCAATTGCTCGCCGGCGTGATGGCCGCTGGCCGGAAAGCCGATGAAGTGCCGGAAGCGTTGCCAGCGTGAGTCAGTCATTGGTTTTGTCGTCCGCTGTCAGATGGCGTTGTGCCACCTCGAACAATTCGTGCTCCTCGAAGCGCACATGGGCGCCGAGCAGTTCGCCGAAGCGTTGCAGTGTCGCCGGATCGGCGGCGGCCAGGTCGAGTTGGGCGGCGAGGCGGCGCATCTCGTCATGCTCGTTCAGTGTCCGCTCGACGAGTGCTGTTTCACCGGCCTGCGCGAGCAGCGGCAACACATCGCTTTCCTCGCGGACGAAGTGCGGCTCCAGGTCGCTGACGAAAGCCTTGGCACATGTCGTCGCCGCCGCCTGAATCTGCGGCACTTCGCGCGATTCGAGTGCGCGCCGGGCGAGTAGCGCCAGTTTCAGCGCCAGGTGGTGTTCGCGCGAAAGATCCTGCAACTGTTCATGGCGTTTCATCGTTTGCCGCCTTTCCGGAGGAACGGGTCTGCCGCTTGCCGCGCACGACGCTGGTCAGCATGGTGGCGATGAACAGCAGCAAGGCAAGGGCATTGGCCGCACCGCCAGCGCGCTGTCCAGCAAAATCACCAGTCAATCCGCTGACGACGCGCAAGGCCAGCGAGGCGTGCAGCACCATTAGCGGCACATAAAAGACCGGGTGGTAGGGAATCTTCACCCGCGCCACGGCGGGGAAAATGATCGGCGCGTGCCCGAAGACCATCGCGAAAACGAAACCGAGGCCGATGGCGTGGAGCGCTGCATCGCGCCAGGCCGCGCCCGGCAGCAGGGCGCCGGCCAGCCCGAGTGCGCCGGCCAGTGCCAGCCAGAGGTAGCCGGAGAGCAGACAAATGGCGATAAAGCGTGTCAGTCCCTGTTGCCCGGCGTTGCGTCGGGCGATGTCGTAACGCAATAGCCAGGCGGCGAGGGCCAGTAGGCCGCCGGCAAAGAGCCGCAGGCCGCCGTCGGCGAACCACAGGCTGAGTGCGGCGCCGCTCACGATCGTACCGACGATGGCGATGAACAGCCGCTGCACCGCCGGCGGTGTCGGCAGGAAGCGAGTCAGTTCGAGCCGTTCGCCGGCGATGGTCAGCACCAGAAAGGCCAGCCACCAGGGTACGGCCGGGGTCAGCGTGGCGCTGCCCAGCCAGGCCAGATTGCCGACCAGCCAGCAGCCGGCGCCGAGCGCGAGGACGATGGTGAAGGGGGCGGTCAGCCGGTGCAGTACCTGCAGGCTGGCAGCGACCATCACGCTGGCGGCGACGATGGCGAGCCCCTGAACCGCGCCGGGCGGGGCGCCGGCGAGCAGGCAGACGCCGCTCAGGCCGGCGGCGGCTGGCGCCGCATAAGCCCACAGGCGGCCGATGGCGACGGCGCGCTCAAGGCTGATGACGGTGCCGAAGAAGGCCGAAATCATCAGCGCGCCATGCCAGCCGGCGGCGGTAGCGGCAACCGGCGGCACCTCCCAGGCCAGACGCGCCAGGCCGGCGACAACGCCGCCGAGCAGCGAGATCATTCCGAGAAGCAGCAAAGGCAGCCGGGCCGCCGGGCGCAGGTCGTTCATCGCGGTTCTTTGGGCACGGCGGGCATCTTGCTACCAGCCGAAATTCTGGCGGGTGCGCTCGCTCATCATCGACGGGTTCCACGGCGGTTCCCAGACGAGGGCGACTTCCGCCGGCCAGCCCGGCAGTTCGTCGGCCAGCACCGCGCGCACCTCGTCGAGAATCATCTCGCCCATCGGGCAGGCCGGCGAGGTCATGGTCATGCTGATGCGGATGGCGTCGGCGCCGACCGTAACTTCGTAGATGAGGCCCATGTCGACGATATTGGCGCCGACCTCGGGGTCGATCACCTGGCGCAACAGGGTGCGCACGCTATCGGCGTCGGGTCGGGCTGCGTCGGCGCCAGCGGCGGTGGAAAGAGGGGGCATGGTGGTCGGCGTTTTTCGTGGGGTGACGGGCGCCATGATAGAGCGCCGGGGGTGACCGGACTATGCCTTGCATCAAGTCCGCACGGCGCGCACTGTGCTCAGAAATGTTGGCGGATCATCGCCAGCGAAATCGAATAGCTGTGCCGCATCTGATCGTCATCGTAGCGATGTTCGCTGCCGACCGGGCAGGCAGTGCGGGCTAGGCAGGTGTGATGGCAGCTTGAGTCGTCGCGCTTGCGGTAGGCGATGCACTTGTCCAGCGCGAAACCGCCGTCGTTCATGGCGCCGGCAGGGCAGGCGGCAATGCAGGGCCGGGTTTGGCAGCTGTCGCATGGCCGGTTGCGGTCGACCGCCAAAAAAGGGCAAAAATGGGTGTCGGCCAGCACCACGGCGCGGTAGGCGTACCAGCTGCCCCATTCGGGATCAATGCCGACCATGAAGGGGGCCGCGTGGTGCCAGCCGGCCAGCTTGCCGAGTTGTTGCAAGGCCACCGGCTGATCGCCGGGGAAGACGATACGGTAGCGGTTGGCGGGCAGGTACTCGGCGAAGCAGCGTTCGATGGTTTGAATGCTGTAATCGTCGATTGGGTCGGCGCCGACCATGCGCGCGGCCTTGACGCATTCCCAAAGCGCCTTGCCGCCATGGCCGATCAGGATCAGTTGGCGGAAGTGCGCGGTGTCGCCCAACGTTGCGCTGACTTGCGGCGGCAGGTCGGCGAGCTTGAAGACGTGCTGCCGGTTGAGTCCGCAGCGGTCGAGCGCCGCGCCGGGGAAGGCTTGAAATTCTGGCATCGGCGCTGGTCGGCTTACTCGTCTTCGAGAACGATGTTTTTCTCGCCCACCCGCCGCTGCGCGACCCAGAGTAGCAGTGCGTCAATGGCGGCGCTGCCGGCTTGTGCTTTGGGATGGTTGATCAGAAAGACCACCACGTAGCGTCGGCCTTGGGCGTCGAGCGCGTAGCCGGCGGCAGTCTTGACGCCGTCCAGCGTGCCGGTCTTGATGTGGGCGCGGCCGGTGGCTTCCGAACTGCTGAGGCGCTTTTTCATGGTGCCGTCGATGCCGACGATGGGCATGCTGGAGATGAACTCGGGCATCACCGGGTTCTTCCACGCATCGAGCAGCAGGCGGTTGAGGCTGTCGGCGCTGATCCGCTCGCGGCGCGAAAGGCCGGAGCCGTTTTCGATCTCCAGTTCGGCAAAGCGCAGGCCGCGTGCGTTCAGCCAGTCGCTGATGCGCTGCCGCGCGCGCTCGGCAGTCGCTGGTGCAGTGTCGTTGCCTAGGGTCAGGAAGACCTGCCGGGCCATCACGTTGTTGCTGAATTTGTTGATGTCGCGCACGGCGTCGGCCAGCGGCGGCGATTCATGCTGGGCGAGCAGTTTGCTGCCGACGGGTACCGTGCCGCCGCGCACCTGGCCGGCGAGCGTACCGCCCAGCTCTTTCCACAGGCTGCGGATCAGCCCGCCGGCCTGCGCATCGGCCGGCAACGGCGAAAGGTTGAGCGGCTTTTCGCCGCAGGCCGCGCTGTAGGTGCCGGTCAATTCGAGCCGGTTGCCGGTGTTTTCGGGAATCAGGCGGGCGTTGATGAAATCCTTCCAGTTGCTGCCGCAGCCGCCTTCGCCAGCGCGCAATTGATTGTCGACGCGCAGGTCTTCGCTCGGCGTTTCCATCAGCACGCGCGGCTTGCCATTGTCGGGCAGCAGCGTGAAGCGCAGCGCGCGGAAGTTGATCAGCAGGCCATCGGGGCCGACGTTGTAGGGGCGCATCGGCTTGTCGTCGAAGGCGCCGGGGTCGATGGCCGGGACGTTGAAGACGGTGCGGTCGAGTACCACATCACCGTTGATCTGCTGAATGCCACGCACGCGCAACTGGCGCAGCAGCGCCCACAGGTGCTCGATGGAAAAGCGCGGGTCGCCGCTGCCCTTGATGTACAAATTGCCGCCTAAAACGCCGTCGACCGCAACTGCCTCGCTCCACGCCGTGGTTTTCCATGTCCACGCCGGGCCGAGCAGGTCGAGGGCGGCGTAGGTGGTGACCAGCTTCATCACCGAGGCCGGGTTCATCGCTTGGGCGGCGTTGTGGGCGACCAGCGGCTTGCCGGCATCGACCGGCTGGACGACGACGGCGACATTGGCCGCCGGAATCTGTGCCGCCTTGAGCGCGGCGAGGACGTTGGGCGGCAGGCCGTCGGCGAGCGCCGTGCGGCTCAGGAGAGCAACGGCCAGTAGCGCGATGAGACGCTTCATGCGGCGAGCGTCGGGTAGTCGAGATAGCCCTTTTCGCCGCCCTGGTAGAAGGTCGCCATATCGGCCTCGTTGAGCGGCGCCTGGCGGGCGAAACGCTCGACGAGATCGGGGTTGGAGATCCACGCCTTGCCGTAGGCCACGGCATCGCACAAGCCGGCCTCCAGCCGTGCTTCGCCCTTGGCCTGGTCGAGGCCGCCGTTGGCGATGATCGGCATCGTCGCCAGAGGGCGGAAATGGGCGCCGACATCGGCCAGTGCGCCCGGCGTGTCGTCTAGCTGCTTGGGCAGGAAAGGCTCGGTCAGGTGCAGGAAGGCGAGGCCGTAGTCGTTGGCGCGGCGTACGATGTGCTCCCACATCGGCACCGTGTCGGCATCGACGCTGACGCCATGAAAGCGGTTCATCATTGGGTTGAGGCGAAAGCCGACGCGGTTGAGCGGCATCACCTCGCCGATGGCATCGAGTACCTCGAAAAAGAAACGCGCCCGGTTTTCATGGCTGCCGCCGTATTCGTCGTCGCGCCGGTTGGCCAGCGGCGAGAAAAACTGGTGAAAGAGGTAGCCGTTGGAGGAGTGAATCTCGACCCCGTCGAAACCGGCGGCCATGGCATTGGCGGCGGCGGTTCGGAAGTCACCGACGACGGCCTTGATCTCCTCGCGCGTCAACGCATGCGGCGTCACGGTCTCCGGTTTACCGGTGATGGAAAACATCTTCCACTCGGGGTTGACCGCAGAAGGCGCCACCGGCGGCTGGCCGTCGTGGAATTCCGGCAGCGAGAGGCGGCCGCAATGCCACAGTTGGCAGGCGATCAGGCCGCCCTTTTCATGCACCGCATCGGTCACCAGCCGCCAGCCGGCCACCTGCTCGGCCGACCAGATACCCGGCGTAAACGGGTAGCCGCGCGCCTGTGGTGAAACGACGGTGCCTTCGGAAATGATCAGCCCGGCGCTGGCGCGCTGCGCGTAATAACGCGCCATCATCTCGGTCGGCACATAGCCGGGATTGTCGCAGCGGCAGCGAGTCAGTGGCGCCATCACGACGCGGTTCTTCAGTTCAAGCGCGCCAAGGCGGAAAGGGGTGAGCAGTGGCTGGGTCATGGCAAAAAAAGGGGAGCCTGAAAGCCCCCCATTCTACTTGCCTGACGCGGCGCTGGCTAAATCAGACGTTAAACAGGAAATTCAGCACGTCGCCGTCCTTGACCACGTATTCCTTGCCTTCGGCGCGCATTTTGCCGGCTTCCTTGGCGCCGGCTTCGCCCTTGTAGGCGATGAAATCGTTAAAGGCGATGGTCTGGGCGCGGATGAAGCCACGTTCGAAGTCGGTGTGGATGACGCCGGCGGCCTGCGGGGCGGTGTCGCCCTGGTGGATGGTCCACGCGCGCACTTCCTTGACGCCGGCGGTGAAGTAGGTGGCCAGGCCGAGCAGCTTGTAGCCGGCGTGGATCAGGCGATCGAGGCCGGGTTCCTCGAGGCCGAGGTCGGCGAGGAACATCTGCTTTTCCTCATCGTCGAGATCGGCGATTTCGGATTCGATGGCGGCGCAGACGGCGACCACCTCCGCCTTCTCGGTCGCGGCGTGGGCGCGCACGGCGTCGAGCAGCGGGTTGTTCTCGAAGCCGCCTTCGGCGACATTGGCGACGTAGAGCACGGGCTTGGCGGTGATCAGGCAGAAGGGCTTGAGGCTGGCCCATTCTTCCTTGGCGAGATCAAGGCCACGCACGGCCTTGGCCTGATCGAGTTGGGCGAAGCATTTTTCGAGGACGGCGACGAGAATCTTGGCTTCCTTGTCGCCGGAACTGGCCGGGCGGCGGTAGCGGTTGAGCGCCTTCTCGACGGTCGCCATGTCGGCCAGGGCGAGTTCGGTGTCGATGACTTCGATGTCACGCAATGGATCGACGCCGCCGGAAACGTGCACCACGTTGTCGTCGGCGAAGCAGCGCACGACGTGCACTATGGCGTCGGTCTCGCGGATGTTGGCGAGGAACTGGTTGCCAAGGCCTTCGCCCTTGGAGGCGCCGGCGACCAGGCCGGCGATGTCGACGAACTCGACGATGGCCGGCTGCATGCGCTGCGGCTTGACGATTTCGGCCAGCTGGGCCATGCGCTTGTCAGGCACCTCGACGATGCCGACGTTCGGCTCGATGGTGCAGAACGGGTAATTGGCGGCATCGATGCCGGCCTTGGTCAGGGCGTTGAAGAGGGTGGATTTGCCGACGTTGGGCAGGCCGACGATGCCGCATTTGAGAGACATGGATATTTCCTTAGACGGCTTTGCCGTGCAACTGTTGTTGAGCGCCGGCAAAGTTGCCGACGGCAAGTTTTGGCCAAGCCAGCAGACAGCGGGCGAGGGCGAGTTCGATGTCAGGCATTTCTTCCTTGCGCGGCGGGTGCAGCACGAAGTCTACAACCTGCTGCGCCAGATTAAGGGTGCGTGGATGGCCGATGCCGATGCGCAGGCGCCAGAAGTCCGGTGTGCCGAGCTTGGCCTGGATGTCCTTCAGTCCGTTGTGACCGCCGTTGCCGCCGCCTTGTTTCAGGCGAATGCCGCCGGGCGGCAGGTCGAGTTCGTCGTGAATGACGAGAATCTCTTCGGCGGGAATCTTGTAAAAATTGGCCAGTGCCGCCACCGATTGGCCGGAGCGATTCATGAAAGTCATCGGTTGCAGCAGCCAGGTGTCACCGGCGCGCGCAGCCTTGCCGAAAAACTTGGCCTGTGGGGCGAGCGACGCCTTCAGCTTGTCGGCCAGTTGGTCGACAAACCAGAAGCCGACGTTGTGCCGGGTGGCTTCGTATTCCGGCCCTGGGTTACCGAGGCCGACGATCAGGCGGGGTGGGTTCATGGCGGGCTAAATGAAAAAGCCGCCGGCGGCAAATTGCCAGCGGCGGCTATTGCAGCATGGTGCCGGAAATTACTCGGCAGCAGCTTCGCCTTCGGCAGCGGCTTCTTCGGAGGAACCGCCCTTGCCGACGATACCGACGACGATCGGGTCATCGGCGCCATGCAGAACAGCCTTGACGCCCTTCGGCAGCTTGAGCTGGGAGAGGTGAATGCTGTCGCCGACCTTCAGTGCGCTGAGGTCGACTTCGATGAACTCGGGCAGGTCACTGGCCAGACACTGAACGTCGAGTTCGGTGATGACGTGGTTGACCAGGCCGCCGGACAGCTTGACGCCCGGTGCGATTTCTTCGTTGATGAAGTGCAGGGGCACCTTGATGTGCAGCTCATGGGTGGCATCGACGCGCTGGAAGTCGACGTGCAGGACGAGCGGCTTGTAGGCGTGACGCTGGGTATCGCGCAGCAGGACTTGCTGCTTCTTGCCGTCGAGCACGATGGTGAGAATGGAGGCGTGGAAGGCTTCCTTCTTCAGGTTGATCAGCAGTTCGTTGTGATCGACTTCAATCGCTTGCGGGGCGGCTTCGCCACCGTAGACGATGCCCGGTACTTTGCCGGCGCGACGCAGGCGGCGGCTCGCACCCGATCCCTGCAGCGTGCGCGCTTGCGCGATGATTTCAAATTGCATGGTGATACTCCATAAATTTCCCGGTCCGCGACCAGAACGGGAAGGTTGAAAAAACTTAATCGATGAACAGCGACGAAACGGAGTCGTCGTTGCTGATGCGGCGGATGGTTTCGGCCATGATCTCGGCCACCGACAGCTGGCGGATGCGGGAACAGGCGGCGGCGTCATCGCGCAGCGGAATGGTATCGGTGACGACCAGCGCATCGAGATCGGAGTCGTTCAGGCGCTCGATTGCCGGGCCGGAAAGCACCGGGTGGGTACAGTAGGCGACAACCTTGCTGGCGCCGTTCTTCTTGAGGGCGGTGGCTGCCTTGCACAGGGTGCCTGCGGTGTCGACCATGTCGTCCATGATGATGCAGGTACGGCCGTCGACCTCACCGATGATGTTCATCACTTCCGAGACATTGGCTTTCGGGCGGCGTTTGTCGATGATCGCCAGATCGCATTCGAGACGCTTGGCCAGCGAACGGGCACGCACGACGCCGCCGTGGTCGGGGGAAACGACCATGGGGTTTTCGTAGTGTTGTTTCTGGATGTCGTCGAGCAGGATGGGCAGCGCGTAGATATTGTCGACCGGAATGTCGAAGAAGCCCTGGATCTGTTCGGCGTGGAGATCCATGGTCAGCACACGGTCGACGCCGGAGGCGGCGAGCATGTTGGCGACCAGCTTGGCGGCGATGGGCACGCGCGACGAACGCGAGCGGCGATCCTGGCGGGCGTAGCCGAAATAGGGGATGGCGGCGGTGATGCGGCCGGCCGAGGCGCGCTTGAGCGAATCGACGATGACCAGCAGCTCCATCAGGTTGTCGTTGCACGGCGCGCAGGTGGATTGCAGCACGAAGATGTCGCGACCGCGCACGTGCTCCTGCAGTTCGACGCTGACTTCGCCATCGGAGAAGCGGCCGACGTTGGCACGACCGAGGTCGACGTTGAGCTGGGTCGCGACGTCTGCCGCCAATCTGGGGTTGGCGTTGCCGGTGAAAACCATCAGGCTGTTGTAGGCCATTTTCACATCCCTCCGGGCATTTCCGTTACGCATGTAGCCCGCCACAATGAAAATCGGGCAGGCTTGTGACCTGCCCGAAGGAATTTGGCTGGGGAAGAAGGATTCGAACCTTCGAATGCCGGAATCAAAATCCGGTGCCTTGACCAACTTGGCGACTCCCCAGCGGGACGTTTGCACGGGTTCGCGTGCGAACGAGGCGCGGATATTACAGGAGTCGTCGGCGGAAATCCAGTCTTTTGTGCAGAGAGGGAGTTGTTAAAGGCTGTTTTTTGCCGGGGATCGGCTAGAGGCTGGCGAGCGGGTGCTCGGGCAGACCTGCGGCGACCCAGCCCGACATGCCTGTGGGCAGGCGGGAAAAGACAATGTCGGCGGCGGCGCATGAAGGAAAACCGGCAAAAACGCAGGCGCCCGAGCCGGTCATCAGCGCGTGTGGGGCAAATTGCCGCAGCCAGGCAAGATGTTCGGCAACGGCCGGGAATCTGGTGCAGGCCACAGGCTCAAGGTCGTTGCCGCCCTGTCCGTGCCGCCAGTCGATGGCAGGAATCGGCGGCGTGTCGCGCTTCAGTTCGGGTGCCCCGAAAATGGCCACCGTCGGGACGTTGACCGCAGGATGCAGCACCAGATAACACTCGGATGGCAGATCGACGTCGGTAAAGGTTTCGCCGACGCCCTCGGCGAACGTGTTGCGGCCATGCACGAAGACCGGCACGTCGGCGCCGAGCGCCAGGCCGAGTGTTTCGAGTTCGCGGCGCGACAGGCCGGTTTGCCATAGATGATTGAGCGCGAGCAACACGGTGGCGGCATCCGAACTGCCACCGCCCAGTCCGCCGCCCATCGGCAGCGTTTTGGCGAGATGGATCGTGACTCCCTGGCGACAGCCGGTAGCGTCCTGCAGCCGGCGGGCGGCGCGAACGGTGAGGTCGCTCTCCGGCGGCACGCCCGGCGTCGGGGTGGCGAGCACGATGGCGCCGTCGTCGCGCGGTGTGAAGCGCAGGCTGTCGGCGCGGTCGATGAAGCGAAAAACGGTTTGCAGCAAGTGGTAGCCATCGGCGCGGCGGCCGATGACATGCAGGAAAAGGTTGAGCTTGGCCGGCGCCGGCCAGTTGCTGTTCCAGTTCCAGTCGCTCATGGCACCGAGCGCCATTCTTCGATGCGCAGGCGAAGTTCGATCTCGCCGTTGCGGCGCAGGGTCACGAGTTCGGGCAGCGCATCCGGCGCCGCGTCGGCGTAGGCATAGTCGATTTGCCAGCCAGCGTCGGCGAGACGTGCCGGGCGACCAAGCTCATCCTTTTCGAGGCGTGCCGGGGCGGAGGCGCGCCCGAGCAGCCAGTCGGGAAGCTGACGTACGGGCAGGCGCTGGCCGGTCACTTCTTCCATCAGCGCGTCGGGATCGGGCGATTCGCGCGTCTGGCCGTCGGCAGTGCGCAGGCTGGAGCGGGTTGGGCTGGTATCGATTTCGGCGACGCCGATGCCGAGCGGGTTGGAAATCAGGATGCGGTTGTCGCCATGCTTGTGCTGCCAGGCGAGGCGACCGCCACTGTTTTCCGGTGCCTTGTCGGGCTGGCTGATACGCAGGGCGAAGCGGGCTTCCAGCGCGAAATCGCGCATTTCGCCGCGCGCCGGAAGTTTCTCCGGTGGCGTGGTGGCGCAGGCCGTCAGCAGTGCGCAGGCGAACAGTGGGAAAAGACTCCGGTTCAAGGCTGGAATTTTTTCAGGGCGGCGGCCAGAACGTCGTTGTCCGGATTCTTTTTCGCGGCTTCGTTGAGAAGGCGTGCCGCATCTTCCTTGCGCCCCAGTGTCCACAGCACTTCGCCGAGGTGGGCGGCGATTTCCGGGTCGGCCTTGATCGCATAGGCTTTCTCTAGCGTTTTCAGTGCCTCTGGCAGCTTGCCCTGGCGGAATTGAACCCAGCCCAGGCTGTCCATGATGAACGGATCCTCGGGGGCCAGTGCCACGGCGCGGGTGACCAGATCGTGGGCTTCGTCGAGCCTGATGTTGCGGTCGGCCAGCGAATAGCCCAGCGCATTGAGGGCGTGGGCGTGGTCTGGTTTCAGCTTCAGCAGATGACGCAAATGCTTTTCCATGACCTCGGGCTGGTTCTGGCGCTCGGCGGTCAGTGCCGTTTCGTACAGGAGCTCCGGGTCGTCGGGATGCTTGGCGAGCGCAGCGGTGAGCACGGCGTAGCCATCGTCCTTGCGGCCTGCTTCGCGCAGCAACTGCGCTTCGGCGATCGCCAGTCGGGCTTGTTCGCTGGCGCTGCCGCCTTTGGTTGCGTGCAGCAGTTCCCGCGCTTCCTCTGGCTTGCCTTGCTGGAGAAGGATCTGCGCGGCGCGGGCGCGTGCCGCGACGTACTGGTCGCCAGCGGTGACCAGGCGGAAATGCGCGAGCGCGGCATCGGGTTTCTTTTCTTCCTCGTCGATCTGGCCAAGGAAATAGTGGACGGTGCTCTTGTCCGGAAAGCTGGAATCGAGAAGTTTTTCCAGCAGGGCCCGGCCGCTGGCGGTGTCGCCCTGTTGCAGCGCCAGCACCGCGACCGGGTAGATGATTTCGGGATCGTCGGGCCTGTCCTTGAGCAGGCGGTCGAATTCGACCCGCGCTTCGTCGAAGCGGCGTTCGCTGATCAGCAGGCGCGCCAGCGTCAGACGCACTTCGCGGGCATCCGGGTAGGTAGTGAGAAATTCGCGCAGGCTGTCGACGGCACTGGCTGGGGACTGCCGGGCCAGCATCTGGGCGCGGGCGAGGGCGGCGGTTTCCCAGCCCGGGCGCAACTGCAGCGCGCGCGCGAATTCGCTTTGCGCACGCATCGGATCATCGGCGTTGGCCGCCGCCTGGCCCATGGCAAAGTGGGCCTCCGGGATTTCCGGGTAAGGCGCGGCCAGCTGGTCGACCAGTTTCTGAACCGCTTTCTTGTCGCTTTTTCCGCCCAGCACCCGATTGAGGTGCATCAGGTTGGCCGGCAGGTTGGCTTTGTCCTGTTCGAGCAGCTTGGCGAGTTGCGGCACCAGATCGTCGATGCGATTGGCCAGTACCAGCAGGGCCGATTCGGTTTGCCGGGCGCGCGTCGAGTCCGGTTCGATCTGTAGCCACATCCGCGTCAGTTCCAAAGCCAGATCGTACTGTTTGGCGGTGGCGGCAACTTCGACGGCGCGCGAGATCACCGCCGGGTCGCGGGTGCGGCGGGCAAGGTCGGCCCAGGCGCTGACGCCCAGCTCGGTATCGCCGCGCTGCAGCGCCAGGTCGGCAAGCAGTGATTGAAAGACGGTACGGGCGAGCATGTCTTCGGGGCCGTAGGCTGCTGCGGTCGACGGCTTGCGGGCAGGCTTTTTTGCCGCGCCTTCGTCGGCAGCGTGGAGCGGCCCGCACAGGGAGAGGGCAAGGACGGCGAGAATCAGCTTCTTTGACATGCGCTGCTTTCAGTCAGGGTTGCGCATTTGAGCGCGTAAAATCGGTTTAGTTTGTGATGTTATTGGGGATTGGTCGGAGGAACAAGCAATGCCGGAATTACCCGAGGTCGAGGTGTGCCGACGCGGCCTGCAACCGGAGGTCGAGGGGCAGACGATTCTGGGGGCGACGGTGCGCGTGCCGCGCCTGCGTCTGCCCTTGTCGGCGAAGCTCGGCGAGACGCTGGCCGGGCAGCGGGTGACCGCGGTGCGGCGGCGTGGCAAGTATCTCCTGCTCGATTGCCAGGGTGGCGTCGAGGACGGTTGCCTGATCATCCATCTCGGCATGTCGGGCAACCTGCGTTTCGTGGCGCCGGAGACGCCTGTCGGCAAGCACGATCACGTCGATCTGCTGTTTGCCCGGCAAGTGCTGCGTTTTTCAGATCCGCGCCGCTTCGGCGTGGTGCTCTGGCAAGCGGCCGATGCGCCACCGCATCCGCTGCTGGCGGTGCTCGGGCTGGAGCCGCTCGGTGACGAGTTCACCGCCGAATGGCTGTGGACGGCGACCCGCCGGCGGGCTGCACCCATTAAGCCGCTGCTGATGGACAGCCACCTGGTGGTCGGCATCGGCAATATCTACGCTTCCGAAAGTCTGTTCCGCGCGGGCATCTCGCCATTGCGCGCGGCCAACCGGATCAGCGGCGAGCGCTATGAACGACTCGTGCCGGCCATTCGCCAGACCTTGTCGGATGCCATCGCTGCCGGTGGCAGCAGCATTCGCGATTATGTTCATAGCGATGGCGGCGCCGGCTGCTTTCAAGTGGATTGCGCCGTCTATGACCGGGCCGGTGCGCCATGTCGACGTTGCGGCGGGTCGGTGCGCCAGATTCGTCAGGCCGGTCGGTCAACCTACTACTGTGCTTCGTGCCAACATTAAATTACTCATGCAAGTCCATGTTTTTGTGCTAAATTGACTTGTCGTCAGTAATTGGTAGTTACCATGACCCTAGCCCATCAGTTTGCCGCGTATACCGAATGGCGTTCGCGCCTGTCCGCCAATATCGGCGAATTCAAGGGCTGGCTGTCTGCCAACGAGCTATCTGATGCCCAGACCGACCTGCGGCTTAGCCAGCTTCTCGAGCGTCTGCGCGAAGACCGGCTCAACGTCGCCTTCGTCGCCGAGTTCTCGCGCGGTAAGTCCGAGCTGATCAACGCCATCTTCTTCGCCGATTACGGAAATCGCATCCTGCCTTCTTCCGCCGGTCGCACCACGATGTGTCCGACGGAATTGCTCTACGACGCCACCAAGTCGCCGCGCATCGAACTGCTGCCCATCCAGACGCGGGCGGCCAATACCAGCGTCAGCGAATACAAACGCTTTTCCGAGGAGTGGTTCCAGGTACCACTGGATGTCGATTCGGCGGATGTCATGCAGGAAGGCCTGCGCCATGTCAGCGAAACCCTGCGGGTGACGCCCGACGAAGCCGCACGTCTCGGTTTTTCGGTCGGCGAACGCGCCAGCGACCTGTACCGGGCGGGAGACGACGGTCTGGTCGAGGTGCCGCGTTGGCGGCATGCGCTGATCAATTTTCCACACCCCCTGCTCAAGCAGGGGCTGGTCATTCTCGACACGCCGGGCCTCAACGCCATCGGCGCCGAGCCGGAACTGACGCTGTCGCTGTTGCCCAACGCCCATGCTGTCCTCTTCATCCTGGCCGCTGATACCGGTGTCACGCAATCGGACCTGATGATCTGGAAGGAGAACATCGGTGACGGTAGTGCTTCTCGGCGCGGGCGCCTGGTGGTGCTGAACAAGATCGACGGGCAATGGGACGAGCTGAAGTCGCTGGCTGAAATCGATGACGAGATCGAGCGTCAGGTCGAATCCTGCGCGTCCATCCTTGGCTTGTCGAATCGCCAGATATTCCCGGTTTCCGCGCAGAAGGGCCTGGTTGCCAAGATCAACGGCGATTCGGATCTCCTTGACCGGAGCCGCCTGCCGATTCTCGAAGCGGCGCTCTCGCAAGAGCTGATTCCTTCGAAGCAGGACATCGTCCGCGACAGCACCGACAGCGAATTCGGCGAAGTCAGCCTGCGCGTGCGCGGCCTGCTCGAGTCGCGGCTCGACGGCCTGCGCGAGCAATTGACCGAACTGACCGAACTGCGCGGCAAGAACAAGGGCGTCGTCGAATACATGATGGGCAAGGTGCGCGCCGACAAGGATGAATTCGAGTCCGGCCTGCAGCGCTATTACGCGGTGCGCAGCGTGTTTTCGACGTTGACCAACAACCTGTTTGCCCACCTCGGCCTCGACGCCCTGCGCCAGGTCACCCAGGAAACCCGCGCGACGATGCTGGATGCCAATTTCTCCAGCACCCTGTCCGATGCGATGGGCGGCTTCTTTAGTCGCTCGCGCAACGCGCTGGCCAAATCTACGGGTGAGATCGGCGAAATCCGGACGATGATGGAAGCTGTTTACAAGAAGTTTTCCGTCGAACACGGCCTCAAGCTCGGTACGCCGGCAGCCTTTTCGCTGCTGCGCTACGACAAGGAGCTGAATCGCTTGGAGGCATGGTGCAACACCCATCTCAACACCATGCGCAGCCTGCTGACCATCGACAAGAAACACCTGACGCAAAAATTCTTCGAGGAGGTCGCGGTGCAGGTTCGGCGGGCCTTCGAGCGCGCCAACAAGGATGCCGAAACCTGGCTGCGGGCGATCATGGCACCGATGGAAACGCAGGTGCGCGAGCATCAGATCCAGCTGAAGCGCCGGCTGGAAAGCATCAAGCGCATCCATCAGGCGACCGATACGCTGGAAAATCGCATCAGCGAACTGGAGAGCGTCGAAAAAGATCTGCTACAGCAGATTCAGGCGCTTGAAGCGGTGGTCGGCCGCGTGCGCGAACTGTTGCTGCCGCCGGAAGTGCAACTCAGGGCGGCTTGATCCGGTCGGTTGCGGTCGACGATAAAAAACCCGCGATTTTCGCGGGTTTTTTATCGTGATGACAACGCGGGCTGGGCGTCAGGCGCGCTTGTTTCCCGTCAGTTTTTCATACTTGACCCACAGCATTTCCGTGCTTTCGACGTGGTTTTCGTCCTTCGGGATGCAATCGACCGGGCAGACCTGGACGCACTGTGGCTCGTCGTAATGGCCGACGCACTCGGTACATTTGTTAGGGTCGATCTGATAGATTTCCTCGCCCTGGGAAATTGCTTCGTTCGGGCATTCCGGCTCGCAGACGTCGCAATTGATGCATTCGTCGGTGATGATCAGGGACATGGCTGTCTTTCCTCTCTCAAATTGCTGAATTTTGCGCTTGCAGGCGCTTATTTACACAAGGTTGCACAAACTTGCTGACATCGCCGCCGAGGCGCGCGATTTCGCGCACCATCGTCGCCGAGATGAACATGTACTGCTCGCCCGGGGTCAGAAACACGGTTTCGACCTCCGGATAGACGCTGCGGTTCATTCCTGCCATCTGGAATTCGTATTCGAAGTCCGAGACCGCGCGCAGGCCGCGCACGACGACCTTGGCACCTTGTTGATGGACGAAATCCATCAGCAGGGTATTGAAACCGACGATTTCGACATTTTTCACGTCGCTGAGAACCTCGCGCGCCATGTCGACGCGCTCGGCCAGGGAAAAACGCGGCTTTTTGGACGGGCTTTCGGCGATCGCCAGGATCAACTTGTCGAACAGGCTGGCGCCACGCCGGACGAGATCTTCGTGGCCGCGAGTGATCGGGTCGAAAGTGCCCGGGTAAATCGCCGTGCGATGATTGAGTCTGTTCAAACCGCTTCCCGCCGCATCAATTGATAATGAACTTCGCCTGCCTTGCCGTGACGCACCGTGCGCCAATCGCCAAGTGTCTCGATTTCCTGCTCTGCTTCGACATAGATGGCCGCATCATCGTTCAAAACACCGGGCAAAAGCGGCTCCAGGCGGGTGATCCAGCCTTTGTGATAGGGCGGATCGATGAAGATGAGGTCGAATTTCGTATTTGTCGAAGCCAAATATTGTAGCGCATCCCTGCGCATGATCTCCACTTCGGGCGGGTTTTGCAGCATTTTGGCGTTTTCGATCAGCGCGGCGAGCACTTTTGGCGCTTGTTCGATCATCACGACCCGGGCCGCGCCGCGCGAAGCGGCTTCGAAACCCAGCGCCCCGCTGCCGGCGAAGAGGTCGAGGCAATGCTGGCCGTCGAGTTCCTGGCCCAGCCAGTTGAACAGGGTTTCGCGCACGCGATCCGGTGTCGGGCGCAGGCCTTCGCTGTCGGGAAAGCGCAGAACGCGGCGGCGATAGCGGCCGCCGATGATGCGAACCGAGTTCAATCGGCAGCGACCATCACGGTGATCAGGTTCTCCGGACGTACGTGCCTGGAAAAGGCACGTTTTACGTCGTCGACCGTAACCGCCTGAACATTGGCCTGGTAGCGGTCGAGATAATCCAGCGGCAGGCCGTAGAAGCCGATCACCGCGACGTTGTCGAGGATTTTCTTGTTGCTGTCCAGGCGCAGCGGGAAGCTGCCGGTCAGGTTGGCCTTCGCGGCCTCCAGTTCTTCGGTGCTCGGGCCGTTCTCGAGAAAGCCGGCGAGCACGTCGCGCGATACCTTGATGGCGTCGTTTGCTTGCGAGCGCTTGGTTTGCAGGCCGATCTGGAAGGGGCCGCTCTGCTTGAGCGGCGCGAAGTAGCTGTAGACGCTGTAGGCGTAACCGCGCGCGTCACGCACTTCCTTCATCAGCCGCGACACGAAGCCGCCGCCGCCCAGTGTGTAATTGCCGACCTGCAACGGAAAGAAATCGGGGTTGCCGCGTTCGATCGCCGGCAGGCCGATCATGACGTGCGCCTGGCTGGCCGGGTGCGCAAGCTTGACGGTGCTGCCGGGGGCGACGACGGGGGGCGCCGGCAGGCTTGCGGCGCTGCCGACGGGCAGGCCGCCGACCAGCGTTTCGGCGATTTTTTCTGCCTCGGCGCGCGAGATGTCGCCAACCAGCGTGATGCTGGCGTTGGCGGCGGTGTAGTAACGGGCGTGGTAGGCGGCGAGATCGTCGCGGGTCAGCGCGGCGACCGATTCCGGCGTGGCCTGCCGGCCATAGGGATGAACCGGGTAGAGCGCATTCCAGAAGGCCTTGCCGGCAATGGCGTCGGGGCGGGTCATGGCTTCCTTGAGGCCGGCGACGGTGCGTGTCTTTTCGCGCTCGAAGATGGCGGCGTCGTAACGCGGCGCCTGCAGCACGTTGCGCAGGATGTCGAGCGCCGCATCGCGTTTTTCCGGCGCGGAAAGCGTGCGTACGGCAACACTGGCGCGGTCGGTGTCGGCGCCGCCGCCGAGCGTGGCGCCGATGTCGGCCAGTTGTTCGGCGATGGCGGTTTCATCGCGCGCGCCGGCGCCGAGGTCGAGCGTCGAGCGCGTCAGCGCGGCGGTGCCGGACTTGCCGGCGGGGTCGAACATCGAGCCGGCGGCGAAGTCGACCTGCACGTCGAGCATCGGCAGGACGCGACTTTCGACGAAATAGACGCGGGCGCCGCTCGGCAATGTCCAGTGTTCGATCTTGACGCCGGCCAGTGCGGATTGCGCGGCAACGAGGGCGATGATTGCGGTCAACAGCTTTTTCATGGTCATTTTCATCAATGGCGTGAGGCGGCGGACGGACGGCGCGGTTTGCCGTCGAGCGGTTGCGGTTCGAGCACGCCGATGGTCAGCGTATCGTCGGTGAAATATTTCTTCGCGACCGCCTGCACTTCGACGGCGCTCACCTTTTGCAACTTTTCCAGCATGCGGTCGAGCTTCTGGTAGGGGAGGCCCGCCGTTTCGACCTGGCCGATCTCCATCGCCTGGCCGAACATCGAATCGAGCTTGTACACCTCTGCGGCGACCAGTTGCGCACGGGCGCGCTTGAGTTCCGATTCGCTGACGCCTTCCTTCTGGATGCGGGCGATTTCGGCGCGCAGGGCGGTTTCCAGATCCGCGACGGTCTTGCCTTCCGATGGCGTGCCGGACAGGTAAATCATCCCTGGGCCGCGTGCCGTCGCGTCGTAGTCGATATTGACCGACAGCGCGACCTTGTCCTCCCGCACCAGCTTCTTGTTGAAGCGCGCCGCGTCGTGGCCGTCGAGAATGGCCGCCAGCATTTGCAGGGCGTAGGGATCGACGTCCTTGTCGACATCGCGCAGCACCGGCGCCTTGTAGCCCATGATCAGCACCGGCAATTCGGCCGGCGCCTTGACGTTGACCCGGCGCGTGCCTTCCTGGGTGGGTTCGACCTGCGGCTTGCGCACCGGCAGGGCACGGTTGTCGAGGGCGCCGAAATACTTTTCGGCGAGCGCGAAGACGTCCTTGTGATCGACATCGCCGACGATCACCACGAAGGCGTTGTTCGGCACGTACCAGGTGTCGTACCAGGCCTTGGCGTCGGCGGCGGTCATCGTCTCGAGGTCGTTCATCCAGCCGATGATCGGCCGGCGGTAGGGGTGGGCCTGGAAGGCGACGGCGTTCATCTGCTCGAAGAGCCGTGATTGCGGATTGTCGTCGGTGCGCATCCGGCGCTCTTCCATGACGACCTTGATTTCCTGGGCGAACTCCTTCGGGTCGACGTTCAGATGGCGCATGCGGTCGGCTTCGAGGCGCATCATTTCGGCCAGTTTTTCCTTGGGCACCTGCTGGAAATAGGCGGTGTA